>VFQN01006749.1_pt1 | contig 12857 bp, 10 predicted proteins | sample 3512371 | NCBI WGS metagenome assembly VFQN01 (sample SAMN10412370, study PRJNA504923) | tailings metagenome | isolation source: Replicate 2 from Balatoc abandoned mine | place: Philippines: Itogon, Benguet | collected 2017-08-28
GTTCTGCTCGCACAGGATCACCGACACGCCCTCGCCCTTCAGCGCCCGGATGGAACTCGCCATCTCCTCGACGATGATGGGCGCCAGGCCTTCCGACGGTTCGTCGAGCAGCACGCAGCTCGGATTGCCCATCAGGGTGCGGGCAATGGTGAGCATCTGCTGCTCGCCGCCCGACATGCGCCCGCCCGGCCGTTCGCGCATGCGGGCGAGATTGGGAAACAGCTTGAACAGCTTCTCTTCCGTCCAGGCCGGCACGCCGGCGCGCGCCGCCTGGCGCCCGACTTCGAGATTCTCCATCACCGACAGTTCGGTGAAGATTCGCCGCTCCTCCGGCACGTAGCCGAGACCCAGGCGTGCAATGCGATAGGGCGGCAGGCGCTCGATGCGCTGGCCGGCGAAGCTCACCGCGCCGCGGGCTGGCGGCACCAGGCCCATGATCGCCTTCATCGCCGTCGACTTGCCGGCGCCGTTGCGGCCGAGCAACGCCACGACCTCGCCGGCGCGCACCTCCAGCGAGATGCCGTGCAGGATATGGGCGCGGCCATAGAAGGCGTGCAGGTCCTTCACCTCGAGCATCGGCGCGGTCAATGCGCGCTCCCGAGATAGACCGCGCGCACGTTGGGGTTGGCCCGGACCTCGGGCGGCGTGCCGCCAGCGATCAGCACACCGCGGTCGAGCACGATGATGCGATCGGCCTGGCTGAACACCACATCCATGTCGTGCTCGGTGAACAGGACGGCGATGTTGCGCGCCCGTGCGAGCCGCGCCGTCAGCTCCATCAGCGCCACCCTCTCCTTGGGCGCCATGCCGGCGGTCGGCTCGTCCATCAGCAGCAGGCGCGGTTCGTTGGCCAGCGCGATGGCGAGCTCGACCCGCTTCAGGTCGCCGTAGGCCAGCACACCGCAGGTCCGCTCCGCCTGGTCGAGCATGCCGACCTGATCGAGCAGCGCATCGGCTTCGGCCGCGAACGCCGCACCGAATCGCGACAGCAGCGAGCGCAGGCGGCCGGTATGCGAGTAGAGCGCCATCTGCACGTTCTCGCGAACGCTGAGCGAGGCGAAGGTGGCGGTGATCTGGAAGGTGCGGCCGACGCCCAGCCGCCAGATGGCGCGCGGGCGCAGGCCCACGATGTCACGGCCTTCGAGGCGCACGATGCCGGAGTCGGGCGTGAGCTGGCCGTTCAGCATGTTGAAGCAGGTGCTCTTGCCCGCGCCGTTGGGTCCGATCAGCGCCAGCATCTCGCCGGCCGACACCGCGAAGGAGACGTCGGCCACCGCCTGCACGCCGCCAAAGGACTTGTGCAGCCCCTCCACCTGCAGGATGGCGTGGCTCATGCCCGCTGCTCCCGCCAGCGCGCGACCAGCGCCTTCAGGCCGCCCACGAGCCCCTGTGGGAACAGCAGCACGATCAGCAGGATCACGCCGCCCATCACGGCGCGCCAGAATTCGGTGTTGCGGGCCACGACGTCGCGCAGCCAGGTGAAGATCGCCGCGCCGACCACCGGCCCGGTCAGCGTCTCGACGCCCCCCAGCAGCACCATGATGAGTCCGTCGGTCGATTGCGCGATCGAGATACTCGACGGCGAGATGCTGCCCTTGGAAAAGGCGTAGACCGCGCCCGCAAGGCCGGCCAGCGCGCCGACCAGCACGAAGGCCGCCCATTGGAATCCGCGCAGGTCGATGCCGATCGCCTCCGCGCGCAGCGGCGAATCGCGGCCCGCCCGCAGGGCATAGCCGAAGGGCGAGAACAGCACCCGCCACAGGAAGACGATGCCGGCGCCGCACAGGGCGAGCGCGAGATAGTAATAGGCCGTCTTGTCGGCAAGCCAGGGCGACGGCCAGACGCCGAACACACCGTTGCTGCCGCCCGTCATCGAATCCCATTGGAAGACGATCGACCAGCTGATCTGCGCGAAGGCCAAGGTCAGCATGGCGAGGTAGACGCCCGACAGGCGCACGCAGAACCAGCCATAGACGATCGCGAACAGCCCGGCGATCAGCGGCGCCAGCAGGAGGGCCGCTTCCATCGGCAGGCCGAAGCGCTTCAGGAGAAGCCCCGCCGCATAGGCGCCGATGCCGAAATAGGCGGCGTGGCCGAACGAGACCATGCCGGCGGGCCCCATGATGAAGTGCAGCGAGACGGCGAACAGCGCGAAGCAGACGATGTCGGTCAGCAGGATCGTGGTGTAGCGGTCGGCCGCCAGCGGCACCAATGCGAGCAGCACCAGCCAGACCAGCGCGAAGGTCCACGATGGCACCTGCAGCCGCGGCGCGGGTTCGGCCGCCCGTTGCGCGGCCTGCGGCTTGCCCAGCAGCCCGTAGGGCCGCACGACCAGCACCAGCGCCATGATGAGGAATTCGACCACCAGGGTGAGCTTGGAGAAGGACACTTCGAAGCCGAACCAGGTCACCGTGCCGATGCCGATGCAGAAGGCCTTGGCGACGCCGATGATGATGGCGGCCAGGAAGGCGCCGCCGATGCTGCCCAGCCCGCCCACCACGGTGACCACGAAGGCGTCGGCAATGATGGCGAGGTCGAGCTCGAGATTGGCCGGCTCGCGCGGAATCTGCAGCGCGCCGCCCAGGCCTGCGAGGACCGAGCCCACGAAGAAGACCGAGGTGAAGAGCTTCGCCTGGTCGACGCCCAGTGCGCCCACCATCTCGCGATCCTGGGTCGCGGCGCGCACCAGCGCCCCCCAGCGCGTGCGCGTCAGCAGCAGCCAGAGCAGCGCCAGGACGACGGGACCGATGGCGATCAGCAGCAGGTCGTAGGCCGGGATGCGTCGCCCCACGATCTCGACCGCCATCGTGAGACCGGGCGCACGCGGACCGACCAGATCCTCCGCCCCCCAGGTGAAGAGGGCAATGTCCTTGATCACCAGCACGACCGCGAAGGTCGCCAGCAGCTGGAACAGCTCCGGCGCGCGATAGATGCGCCGCAGGACCAGCACTTCGACCAGGATGCCGACCAGCCCGACCGCCAGCGCCGACAGGGCGACGGCACCCCAGAAGCCGAGCGGCGTGCGACCGAAGAACTCGATGAGCGAATAGGCGCCGTAGAGCCCCAGCATGTAGAGCGAGCCGTGCGCGAAGTTCACGATGCGCGTGACGCCGAAGATCAGCGACAGGCCGGCCGACACCAGGAACAGCGACGAGGCGGCGGCCAGTCCGTTCAGGAGCTGGATGAGGATCGAAGATAGAGTCACGAACTAAACTGTCGGGACGACGGTGGCAGAACCACCATCAGTTCTTCGGCCTCATCTTCTGGACATCGGCATCGCTCGGCAGGGCATCCTTGCCGTCGACGAAGCGCCAGTCCTTCATGACTCCCTTGCCGTCCTTGACGCCGATGCGGCCGACATAGGCGCCCATGGTCGACTGATGATCGATCGGGCGATACTGGATCATCCCGAACGGTGTCATCAGGGTGAGGCCGCTCATCGCCGCCACCAGCTTCGCCTGATCGAGCGAGCCCGCCTTCTTGATTGCTTCGGCGGCCGACATCACGGTCGCGTAGCCCACCACGGAGCCCAGCCGCGGATAGTCCTTGAACTTCGCCTGATAGGCGTTGAGGAACTTGGTGTGCTCCGGCGTCTTGATCTCGCTCCACGGATAGCCCGTCACGTACCAGCCTTCCGGCGCCTCTTCCTTCAGCGGATCGAGATATTCCGGCTCGCCGGCCAGGAGGTTGAACACCTCGACGCCCTTGAAGAGGCCGCGCTGCTGGCCTTCGCGCACGAACTTGGCGAGGTCCGGCCCGAATAACGAAGAGAAGATCGCGTCCGGCTTGGCGTCGGCCAACGCCTGCGCCACGGCGCCCGCGTCGATCTTGCCAAGCGGCGGCGCCTGTTCGATCACGAATTCGACGTCGGGCTGCTTCTCCTTGAGGAGCTTCTTGAACGCCGCCGTCGCCGACTGGCCGTACTCGTAGTTGGGATAGACGATCGCCCAGCGCTTCTTCTTGAGCTTGGCGGCGTCGGGAATGAGCATCGCCGTCTGCATGTAGGTCGAGGTGCGCAGGCGGAAGGTGTAGGCGTTGCCCTGGTCCCAGACGATCTTGTCGGTCAGCGGCTCGGCGGCGATGAACAGCACCTTGCGCTGCTTGGCGAAATCGGCGACGGCGAGGCCGACGTTCGACGGGAAGGTCCCGATCAGGAAGGCGGCACCCTCGCGGCTCAGCAACTCCTCGGCGACGCGCACCGCATCGCCGGGATTGCCGTTGTCGTCGCGGCTCACCACCTCGATCTTGCGGCCGAGCACGCCGCCCGCGGCATTGACCTCCTCGACCGCCAGCTCGATGCCCTTCTTGTAGGGTTCGAGGAAGGCCGGAAAGACCTTGTAGCTGTTGAGCTCGCCGATCTTGATCGGTGCCTGCGCGGCGGCCGGTCCGACGAGCGACAGCGCCACGAGCGCGGCGGTGCCGGCGAGCAGGCGATTGCGGGTCAGCATGACATCCCCCTCTTCGATAAGTGAAACATTCCCCGTGAACCGACCCTAGCGAGGCCGGCCCCTCTCCCACAAGCGCTCAGTCGGCAAAGCTCGACCGTGCCTGTATTCCCCAGTGACCGTCCTGAAGCGTCACGATGTAGATCGTCTCGAAGGCGCCGAGCAGCGAACCGTCCTCGCGCCAGCGGCTGAATTTCACCTTGAGATGGACCTTGTCGCGGCCGACATGGATCGGCGTGCGCTCGTCCCACGTGCTGTGATGCCAGCCGTCGCCGGCACGGGCGACGAAATCGCCCAGCTTGTAGTCGCCGTGGTTCGGCCAGACGACCACTTGGCCGCCGGCCAGCCGCACGTGCGGGAAGTTGCAGGCGTCGTTGACGGCCGGCTCGTCGTGGCGATTGAGACCATCGATATAGGCGTCCATCACCTTGAGGGCGGCGGCCAGCGCATCGTCGTTCATCGCTGGCCATCCCCCAGCTTGATCTCGGCCGGCGTCAGCCCGCCGACCCTCGCATGGGGCCGGCCGCCGATCGCGGCGGCGACGATGAACACGATCTCGTCCGGCCGCGGCCCATCGGGCACGCAGAACTCGATGGCGTCGAAATGGCTTCGCACATAGGCCGCCGTCACATGATGCAGCGGGATGTCGATGCGGGCGCCCGCGGTCGCGACCTTCACGGTCGAGGGCACGATCGACTTGGCGCCGCCCATGGCGTGGCGGATGCCGAAGCCGCTGGGCTGATGCCAGAGCGCGGCATGTTCCAGCTCGCCGTTCAGGCCGACGATGGCGCCCTTGCCGTAGGCCTCCAGTTCGGAGCCCCTGGCGCCCAGGATCTTCATCACCCGCTCGGTGAGATCGACCGCGAGCGGTTCCAGCGCCTTCATCATCGGCTGGATGTCGGCCACGTGCCGCCCGGCATAGGGATTGGCGATGACGCCGCCGACCACCGCCTTCGTCACCGGACGCGCCAGCGCCGGCCCGAAGTCGTGGAGCGTCTCCTCGACGGTCGCGACGTACTTCCGCACTTTCACCAGATCGCTCATCCCGCCTCCGACAGAGCAAGCGGCGTGCCGCCCGCTTCGATTCGCCATTGTCCGTCGAGCGACAGCGCCGCGCTGTCGATCAGCCCGCAGAGCCTCAGCCGCCGCGCCTCAGCCGCGCCGCGGTCGAGTGCGGCGTCGATGATCTCCGACGGCAAGTCGCCGACGGCGACCGTCACCGGCAGCTCGCCGAGATCGCTGTCCGGATCCAGCGAACACGCGGGCCGGCGATCGATGGCCAGATGATCGGCATTCACCGCGTTGGCGATCATCGTCGCCGCGGCATCGGCCGCCGCGGCTTTGGCGGCGAGCACGGTCACCGAGTCCGCGATGCCCAGCGAGAAGGAGCGTCCGCCCCGGCCCGAGGTCGCGATCCCGCGCACCGGCCGCTCGTGCGTCAGCAGCGCCACGCCATCGAGTGCCTGCGCGAAAATGCCGGCCCGCAGCGACTGGCCTGGCGCCAGATGAATCGCGATGTCGCCGCCATCGTTCACATAGGCCTTGTCGAGCGTGCGACCATGGACCAGCGCCTGCAGCATCTCGTCGGCCACGGCGCCGGCAACCGCGGCCATCGGCGTGATGAAGGCGGCGCGATGCGGCCACACGGCTTCGGCCATGCGCCGCGCCACCGGCCCCTGCAGCAGCGGATAGGCCTCACCGATCGGACGGCGAAGCACGGTCAGTTCGCCAACCAGTGTCGGCAGGATGTCGCCGAAGCGATCGATGGCTTGCGCATAGGCTCGCTCGACCTCGTCCGGCATGCCGAACGCCTCGACGATGAGGTCGATCGGCCCGTGCTGCAGGTGCAGCCGGCCGTCGGCGAAACGGGCGGCGACCGCGCTCATTCGATGCGCACCTTGTGGCGGGCCAGCACGTCTTCCAACGTGACCGCGCGCGAGGCGTAGCCGCCCAGCGCCGCATAGTCGTCGGCGCGCAGGGTGAACTCGATGGGCGCCACCAGCGCCGGCGTCGGCACGTAGCCGAAGGATTTCTCGGGCATGCGCGCCACGTCGACCATCAGGGTGATGCCGCCGCCCGGCCAGATGAAGGCCGGCACTCCGCCCAAGGTGACCTTGGTGAACGTGTCGCGCACCGAGCGCGTGAGCCTCACCGGATTCTCGGTGACGCCGGCGCGCAGCGAGCCGCCGGCGCCGGCCATGAAGAGGACGGTACAGAGCGCAGGCTCGCAATTCTCGGCGATGCGCTCGACGACATGGCGCACCGGCGCGGGCATTTCGGCCGGCCGCGGCTTCAAGTCGTCGTCCAGCGTGAACCAGGCCGAATGCTCGCCGGTCGTGGACACCATGAGCAGCTTGAGCCCCGGCCAGGCCTGTTTCGGATCGATCTTCTCGATGATCTCAAGCGGGTCGCTGACGTTGGTGCCGCCCCAGCCCAGCCCCGGCTCCGCCACCTGGAAATAACGGCCCGGCGTCGACCGGCGGCCGCGCACGCGGATGCCGGCGGGCTTCATGTCGAGGAAAGCCCCGCCCTGATGCTCGCTCAGCACGCCGGTGATGTGGTCGTCGACCACGATCACCTCGTCGACATGGTCCTTCCATTGCGGCGCGAACATGCCAATCGCCGCGGAGCCGCAGCCGACCCGCATGCGCTCCTCGAGCGCGCCGTTCACTACCGGCGGCCTGTCGGCCTGCACCACCACCGTCGAGCCGCCATCGATGGCGAGTTCCACGGCCTCGCGATTGCAGAGCGCGAGCAGTGCGTCACAGGTGACGACACCCTCCTTCTTGCTGCCGCCGGTGAGATGATGCACGCCGCCGAGCGACAGCATCTGCGAGCCGTATTCGGCGGTGGTGACATGGCCCACCGCCTCCCCCTTGACCCGCACCGTCGCCTGCTCGGGCCCGAGATAGCGGTCGGTGTCGATCTTCACCTTGACGCCGCAGTAGCTGAAGATCCCCTCGGTCACGACCGTGACCATGTCGACGCCGTCCTGCTTCGACGAGACGATGAAGGGCGCGGGCTTGTAATCGGGATAGGTCGTCGTCGCGCCGATGCCGGTAACGAAGGCGCCCTCGCCTTTGCCCAGCTCACCGCGCCAGGCTTCGCTGCCTTCGATGAAGGCCACGCGCGCGAGATCGGGCTTGGCCAGCAGGACCAGCGGATCGACCCGCACCAGCGCGCCATTCTCGTTGGCATAACGGTCGCAGGCGCCGGCACGGCCGGCCCGGATGCGGCACAGGACGGGACAGGCATCGCAACGCACGATGCCGGCGCTGCGTTCGGCGTCCGAGAGCGAGATGTCTTCGCTCATGCCTTGCTCCTTTCCCGGGCGGCGATGGCCTCCCGCAGGCGGTGCGGCAGTAGCGGGACGCGGTGGACGCGCACACCCGTCGCGTGATGGACCGCGCCCAGGATGGCCGGTGCCGTCGGCACGAGAGCCGGCTCGCCGATGCCCTTGGCGCCAGAGGGACCCAGCGGCTCGCGATCCTCGATCAGGAGACACTCGATCCCGGGCACGTCGCCCACGGTCGGGATCAGATAGTCGTGCAGGTTCTCGGTGCGCCCGGGCAGGTATTCCTCCATCAGCGCGAGGCCCAGCCCCTGCGCCACGCCGCCCTGAATCTGGCCTTCGACCAGGGTCGGGTTGATGGCGCGACCGACATCGTGCGCGGCCACGATACGCAGCACCTTCACCGTGCCCAGCTCGATATCGACCTCGACCTCGGCCAGTTGCGCGGCAAAGGCATAGGTCGCGTAGGGCACGCCCTGCCCGTCGGCGTCGAGCGGCGTGGTCGGCGGATCGAAGGTGCCCTCGCCGTTCAGCGGTCCGGCGTTGGCGAGATCGATGGTCCGCACCTCGGCGCCATCGCGCACCGAGAGCGTCGCGCCGTCGAGCGACAGGACCGCACCGGGGCCGGCATTGGCCAGTCGCAGGATCTGCTGGCGCAGGTCCTGTCCCGCCTTCTCGGCCGCCTTGCCGGACACGAACGTCTGGCGCGAGGCCGAGGTCTTGCCGGCATCGGCGGTGAGATCGGTGTCGCCGGTCACCAGCGCGAACCGGTCGGCCGGCAGGCCGACCGCATCGGCGGCGATCTGCACCATGATGGTGTTGCTGCCCTGTCCGATGTCGAGCGCGCCGCTGTAGAGCGTCAGCGTGCCGCCCGGCGACAGCCCCACGCGCATGCGCGAGGGATTCGACATCGAGGTGTTGCCGATGCCGTACCACATGCAGCCGATGCCGATGCCGCGACGGCGCGCACCGCCTGTCTCGTTGAACGCCGCAATGTCCGCGTGCGCCTTCCGCCAATGCGGCCGCAAGGCCTCGAGGCACTGCGCAAGCCCGGCCGAATGGCTGAGCGTCTGGCCGGTCGCCGTCGTGTCGCCGGCGCGCAGGGCGTTGCGATGGCGGAACTCCAGCCGGTCGATGCCCAAACTGTCCGCGAGTTCGTCCATCATCGCCTCGTGGGCGATGGCGGCCTGCGGCACGCCGAAGCCACGGAAGGCGCCGGCCGGCGGGCCGTTGGTGAAGAACGCCTCGCCCCAGGTCCGCACGTGCGGAATGGCGTAGGGACCCATCGCATGTACCGGCACGCGGTTGGCGACGGTCGGCCCCCAGGATGCGTAGGCGCCGGTATCGAAGAGGGCGGTCACGTCGCAGGCGAGCAGCTTGCCCTCGGCATCGCAGCCGAAGCGCGCGCTCACCCTCGCCGGATGCCGCTTGGTGCTGGCCGCCATGCTTTCGGGCCGCGTATAGACCAGCGCCACGGGGCGCCCCAGCATCCACGCCGCGATGGCGATCAACGGCTGCACCGAAAGGTCGAGCTTTCCGCCGAAACCGCCGCCGCACGCGGTCGGCACGATGCGCACCGCCTCCGGCTTCAGCCGCATCAGGTTGGCGATCTCGTCGCGGTCCATGTAGGGCGTCTGCGTGGTGGCATGGATCTCGATCCGGTCGCCGACCCGGCGCGCCCAGCCCGCCTCCGGTTCGATGTAGGCATGCTCGACGAAGGCGGTCTCGAACGTGCCTTCGGCCACGGCGGCGCATTGCTCGAACGCAGTCATCGCGTCGCCGCGTTTCACCCCGCCCTTCAGCAGCAGGTTGCCCGGCCTGTCGGCCTGCACCAGCGGCGCTTCCGCAGCCATCGCGGCATCGACGCCGAACACCGGCGGCTCGGGTATCCAGGAGATCGGCACCTCGTCGTCGCGGATCGACAGCACTTCGGTGCGTTCGCCGACCAGCGCCACCACGGCCTCGCCGCGATAGCGGACCTGCCCGTCCGCGAGGACCGGCTGATCCTTGATGTCGGGATAGATGCCGTAGCCATTGAACGGCAGGTCGGCCGCGGTCAGTACCGCCGCGAGACGCCGGCGCAATGGCCCGAGATCGCCCAGCTCGAAGCGTGCCCGCGCATGCGGCGACCGAACCACGCGGATCCAGAGTGCATCCCTGGGGATGGCATCGGCGCCGAACACGTCCCGTCCGGTGATCTTGGCCGGGCCATCGACGCGGACGATCCGCGACCCGACGGCTGCGCCCGCAACCGGTGCGGTCTCGGGCGCGGGCGCGACGACATCCATCACCGCATCGACGATCTTGCCATAGCCGGTGCAGCGGCAGAGCACGCCGCCGAGAGCGTCCTCGACTTCGGCACGGGTCGGCTTGCCGTTGCGCCTCACCAGCTCCTGCGCCGCCATCAGCATGCCGGGCGTGCAGATGCCGCACTGGGCCGCGCCATGATCGAGGAACGATTGCTGGAGCGCGGCCATCGCATCCGGGCCGCTTTCGAGACCTTCGACCGTCTCGACAGTGCGTCCCGCCACCTGGCCCATTGCGACGAGGCAGGAGCAGACCTGGCGCCCGTCGAGCAGGACCGTGCAGGCGCCGCAATCGCCGGCATCGCAGCCGATCTTCGTTCCAGTGAGGCCGAGGTCGTCGCGCAGGGCCGAGGCCAGCCGCGCGACCGGCGGGCCATCCCAGCTCGCGGCGCGTCCGTTGAGAGTGAATTCGAGCTTCATGCTGCCACCTGCGACAGGAGCCGCCGCAGCAGGACCTGAGCCACATCGCTGCGATAATCCGCACTGCCGCGCACGTCATCGATCGGCGATAGCGGCGCAAGTTGGGACGGTGACACCCGTTCGCCGAGACTGGCGTCGACCGTCGCGCCGACCAGCGCCTGCTCCAGGGCCGGCAGGCGTCGCGCAACGGGAGAACAGGCCCCCACGGCAACGCGCGCCGCCTTGACCTTTCCGTCCTTCACTTCGACCAAAGTCGAAGCCATGGCGATCGAGATCACGAGATAGCGCCGGGCACCCAGCTTCAGGAAGGCGCTTCTCGCGTCATGTTCGAGACGCGGCACATGAAGCGCCACGACGAGTTCGCCCTGACGAAGCGCCGTCTTGCGCACCCCGGTGATGAAGGAGGCGAGAGGCAGGCGCCGTTCGCCGTCGCGGCTCGCCAGTTCCACCTCGGCGTCGAGCGCCAGCAGGGCCGGCACGCCGTCGGCCGCCGGCGACGCGTTGCAGACATTCCCCGCGATCGTCCCGGCGTTCTGGATCTGTCGGCCGCCGACCTCGCGCGCCGCCTGCTTCAAGCCATCGAACATCGACGGCAGCCGTGCTTCGACCAGTTCGCTCCAGGTCGTGGTGGCGCCGAGACGCCAACCCGCCTCGGTCTCGGAGATGCCGCGAAGGGCGGCTATTCCCCCGATATCGAGGATGTCCTCGATGACCGAACGCCCCACCCGCGCCGGATAGAAGTCGGTGCCGCCAGCCAGCACCGTGAAGGGCCGGGTCAGTGCCTGGAGAGCCTCTTCAAGGCCTCGGGGTCGGAGATAGTCGCCCATATCGTTCGTGTACGTACGATGACACAGGCTCCGTGCGAGTCAAACGAATGAGTCGGATTCAGATGATCCGCGACAGCAGATCGAGGAGCTGCTTCTGTTCCTGGGCATTGAGCGGCTTCAGGGTCTCGCGCGAGACCGCCGGCCCGTTCAGCAGCAGCCTGTTCACCAGCTTGTTGCCTTCGGTCGTCAGGCTGAGCAGCGTGCGGCGCGCATCGCCGGGATCGGGACGCGAATCGACGAGCCCCCGCTCCTTCAGCCGGCGCACCACGCCCTGCATCGTCGCCTTGTCCATGCCGACGAGACGGCCGAGCAGGTTCTGGGACAGCTCGCCATACTCGTCGAGCTTGGCCATGCTGGAATACTGGGTCGGCGTGATGTTGGGATCGCCAATGCCTGTCTGGAAGATCGCGCTCGCCCGTTGGTGGGCGCGCCGCAGCAGATAGCCGATCTGGTCTTCGATGCGATAGGGCCTCGAGGCCGCGCTGCTCGATGCCGCCTTAGGCTCGTGCTGCTTCTTTGCAACGTTGCTTCGCATCGCCCCCCCGGCTCGCTGTTCCTTCGCTACACCGACAACGCGCGTCGCACAACGGTCACATGTGTCTCTTTGTCCGACCAAGCAAATGGGGGAATTTCCAGATCTCCTGCAACCGGACGTTCGAGCACGCGGAGCATCGTTCCCGGTCACCCGGCATTATTTCAACGGCTTCAATGATTTCCGTCCGCGTTTTGCGGCGCAATGGCAGCAACGATGACGCACGGGCGGGGCGATGGCAGTGTGAACACACACCATTCGCAACACAGGACAGTAAAATGCCCGGCGCGCTCGAAGGCATCAGGATCGTCGACCTCACCAACATCATCCTCGGCCCCTACGGCACCATGCTGTTGGCCGACCAGGGTGCCGACGTCATCAAGGTCGAGGCACCCGAAGGCGATGCGGTGCGTCACATCGGCAAACCCGGCAAGACCCCGGGCATGGGACCGACCTATCTGTATGTGAACCGAAACAAGCGCTCGCTCTGCCTCGATCTCAAGAACGAACACGCGCGCGCGGCCCTGCTCAAGGTCGTGGCCACGGCCGATGCCTTCGTCCATGCGTTGCGCCCGCAGGCGATCGCGGCGCTGGGGCTGGGCTACGAGGAGATCCGCAAGGTGAAGCCCGACATCGTCTATGTCGGCGCCTATGGCTATTCGGCGGAAGGTCCTTACGGAAAACTGCCTGCATATGACGATGCCATCCAGGCCCGCTTCGGCATCGCCGACCTGATGGGCCGTGCCGCCGGCGACGACGTCCCGCGCTATCCGCCGACCATCATTGCCGACAAGACGGTGGGCCTCACCTTCGCCTTCTCGACTCTTTCAGCGCTGATGCACAGACAGCGGACCGGCGAGGGCCAGTTCGTCGAGGTGCCGATGTTCGAGACCATGTCGGCCTGGCTGATGGTCGAGCATCTGTGGGAGCGGACCTTCAGCGACGAGGGCGAGGTCGGGTACACCCGCCTGCTCGCCCGCACCCGCAAGCCCTACCGCACGCTCGACGGCTGGATGGCGATCCTGCCCTACAACG
>VFQN01006750.1_pt1 | contig 12851 bp, 15 predicted proteins | sample 3512371 | NCBI WGS metagenome assembly VFQN01 (sample SAMN10412370, study PRJNA504923) | tailings metagenome | isolation source: Replicate 2 from Balatoc abandoned mine | place: Philippines: Itogon, Benguet | collected 2017-08-28
GGGGGGGGGGGGGGGGGGGTGTGGCCGGGGGGGTGGGGGGGGGGGGGGGGGGGGGGGGGGGGGGGGGGGAAGGGGCGCCGGGGGCCGGGCGTCGGGGGCTGGGGATAGGAAGGAAGAGGGGGAAGGGCTGCTGGAGTATGACGAGGCCGAGCTTGGAGGCGGGGATGAGATCGACTACGGCCTGGGGGCTGAGGATGGAGGTGGGGACGACTTTTAGGGCGCCGACGCAGACGCACTGTCTCAGGAGCGCTCACGGGGGCCGCCTTTCCTGCAGAGCATGGCCTTGAGGTGTACAGTGGCACGCGGCACGTGGCAGGGCTGTCGGTGTTGTGCTTGTGGGCTCGTATGCAGTTAGGTGCCCTTGGGTAGTGTATTGTGCTAATGCAGCCTTTGGGGTGATGCAGTCAGGGATGGCGTTTGATGGAGCTGGCCTCGAGGCAAGCATCTGAGGTATTGAAGGACCTGCACACTTCCACCCTGGCCCTCCTGTAACTCATTACCACTTGCTCCGCCCGCATGGTTCACTAAACGCTCTCCTTAGTGGATCTGAGCGGACACACACAAGTTTGAGGGCAGCACGCCGTCGCGCTTCCTAACCTCTCTTGCAGCGTGCTCGAGGGCGGGCCCCAGCGTGCAGGGGAGCTGCCCCTTCTGGCCCCTTGCCTCGTGGGGGCCTGTCGCACGGTTCAACGACTGCAGGCTTCAGAAGATAATGCTTGCGCTAGCCCCTAGTCCCCTAGGGCGGATAGCAGCATCTTGCAGCTACCGGTACGCCGCCTGACCGCGGTGCCCAAGCTGGTCCAGACCAAGGGAGGTCCAAGCCTGGGTCCCAGCCAGGGGAGCTCCCCTGGTCCCAGCTGACACACCTCCCCAGCAGTCAAAAAACGGCACGTGGCTTCACAAGCAGCAGCACTCTGCTACTTGTCCAATTGATTCTGGTTAACGTTCCACCTTTATGTATCGGAGCTCTTCGCCAGTCGCCTTGCTCAAAGCTGCTAACGGTGCCGACGAAACGTTTGTCAACCCGTAGCTAGACATGCATAGCGCTGGGTAGTGCTTCAGTTAGTATCGATGTCAGAGCCCGCTGGCTCATCGGAGCGTTTGCTGCGGAAGGCGGAGACTGTCCTTGCTCACCGCACCGACCGCATCCTGCTTGTCCTTGAGCGATGTACAGACAACCAGAACTATCTGGCATGCCTAAGGACTGCTGAAATTCTCGGTAAGATCATGAGCCGCAGGGCGGGCTGTGCCGGAAGGGCGGGAGCTGCCAAGGCCTTCCCACTCCCTGCAACCGTGCTCCCCTCCGACCATCCTCACATTCCGCCACAAGTCGAATTTTCCGTACACAGTGGGATACACGACAGGCGTGTGCATGTGTAACACGTCATACTGTTCCCACTGTCAGTGTACGCACACTCGAGGGGAGCGGCTAGCTGGCGGCACAGCGTGTGACCGACGAGCGGGGACCCCGCGTCAGTCAGGTCCCCACGGCCGCCGCCCCCATGCTGAACTATCCCTCCCCTCAAACCCCCTACCCTACACCTAGGCATCCAAAATGTCTGGATAGTGCTCTCCCCACGCGGCGGTGGTAGTGGTAAACAGAAGGGAGGCGGGGCAGCAGACGCAGCCGGGGCGGATAATGGGGGCGGGGGGGAGGACGGGACCGGCGGAACGGTCGACAAGGGGGAGGTGAGCCGCAAGCGCGGCCGCATCGCGCGCTGCTCCTCCCAGTGGCTGGACACGCGCACCTTCGCCACCACGGCTGAGTGTGTGGCTGCGCTCAAGGAGGACGGGCGGGAAGTGTGGGCCACAGACCTGGACCCGGTAGGGCACGCTTCGGGTCAGGGCGCGGAGTGGGGTTTTTCACGCGGGGTAACTTTTGACGGTGATAGGAGGACCAGGCATCCGTGGGCAAGGACATTGCCAGCCGTTTGTCGCAGGACTGCATGTGTCAGCTGACTGCTACTTATAGTGCACCTCACTTGGACCGTTGCAGTCGGCCGAGCCTTTGTCTACACCCTTTTGACGCATTGCATGAATGCAAGCAGCTAATTCACGCAGCTAGGCGTCACAGTGATGTGTATTACACTTTGCTCGTCGCAGTCGGCTGAGCCGCTGGCTGCTCCAGGCACCCCTGAGGCGGCGTTGCCCAGCCGCCTGGCCATCGTCATGGGGCGGGAGGCGGACGGCGTGAGCCAGGAGATGCTGGCAGCAGCACACAAGTGGGTTTGGTGGCAGAGGGACATGGTCCGGCTGTGCTCTGTGCGCCATGCTGGTGCGGACAGCCTTGCGTGTAAGCTGCTGCACTGCTGCGTGTCATGCGTACAAGTACGATGGGTACGGCAGGCGATGCGTTGCCTTCCTAAGGACGTGATACCGGTATGTCTGTCGCCCCGGCGTCTCCGGCGCACGTACTTGCCTCAGCTGCATGGTGCTGCAAACCTTCCGTACATCCTATCCACCTGGTTGTCCTCACAGCTCTCATGCCCTATCCACTCTCCTCCTTTGCTCTTCTACCGGTGTTCCACCCCCAGGCGCGTGTACCCACCCATGTTCGCGCAAACATGTGAGGGGTTTCTTTGGCCTTACGTGGAATACCCGATTCGTTGCCGCCCCGCGTTCCCCCAGGCGCGTGTACCTGCCCATGTTCGGTTTCAACGACTCGTTCAACCTGTCGGTGGCCACAGCCATGGTGCTGCACCACCTGATGCTGTGCTGCCCAGAGGCCAGGGGAGACCTCAGCACGCAGCGCAGGGAGGCGCTGCGCGCAGACTGGTGCGTTGCGGGGGCGTGGGTTACAGGCCGATAGGTCCCCAACTCCGAACCCGCATATATGTACTTGCGTTACGGCGCAGAGATGCAACAAAGATGTGTACGGCAGCAAACTGGCTCCAGGCACGCCTTCGAACAACAGCCTCTTCGCCGTTACGAGCAGATAAGGGCAGGTGATCTGCCCTTTCCCCACCCACGCGTTTTGTGTACGGTGCTGTGCCTTACGTGTGGTGTAAAATTGTCCAGGTACGGCAAGCTGGCCCGCAACGACACCCAACGGTCAGAGTTCCTGTCCCGGCTGGCCGACCCGCCGCCGCCCTTTCCCGAGGAGCGCCTGGCACGTGCCAACGGCGGGTCGTACGCCAACCCCAAGGTGGCCAAACGGGAGGGCGCGCAGCAGCAGGTGTGTAAATGAGGAGATACTGAGAGCGCGGGCCGCTCTCTAGACCCGAGGGTGGGCACTGGCCTGCCTGGTTTTAGGCGTGGGGCGGGCAGAACAGCGGACACGTGACTTACAAGTCTCAATATTTGTCACAGGGCAGCGTGCATTACACCACTGGCCTCCCTCGGGCCGGGCCAGGGAGGTCTTGGGCACTTGACACACACATGAGAACCTCATGAGGTCTTGGGCACTTGACATACACATGAGAACCACATGAGGTCTGGCTTACACGTTCGTTATGGTTGTCGCGGGGCAGCGTGCACTACACCACTGGCCTCCCTGGCGCCTGGAGCCGGGCCAGGCAGGCCCTGAGGGGCGTACCTGAAGCAGCGGGCGGTTAACTGGTGCGCCAGGCGGGTGGATGCAAATTGTGGATACTTATTCAACCGTCACGAGGCCCAATCCTGCTATTGGTACGCGTCCATGCAGGCTGCCGACAGGGCGGCGGCCGCGGCGCGGAGGGAGGCGGGGGAGCAGGAGCAGGCGGGAGGGGGAGAGGAGGCGGGGTGAGGGCGGCACACAACGGCCTGCACCTAATGCGTTGGACTTGGAGCAAGGGAGGCACCGGCAGGAGGATTTACTCATATGATCGAGAGCCAACAGGCAGCTGTAACCTAACCGTTAGGAGCTAATCGGTTCATGCGGGTTTTGATACGGTTTTGGGCCGGTACTGGTGCCTGATGTCGTACATGGCCTTGACGCGATGACAGACGTCCGACGAGGGACTCCTGCTGTGGTCAACCTACCCTGCACTTTTAGACCTTGTGGAAGCTTTTACGAGCACTGTACGGTATGTATCTGAACTGCATTACGCTGCGCTGCATGTACCAATTCAGGATGGGCCCTTGAGCCCCCGGCTCGTACACGGGTCGTTGCACTTGCGGAGGGGAGGTCCCCTCGCCGTGTAACACTGACTGACTGACAAAAGATGGGGTCTTGGGTGCCAAGGCTCGTAGACGCGTTTACACATTGTAATGCAAGGACTGCGGCTCTTGCTAATGTGCATACGGTATGCTGCGGCGTGCCAACCTTCCCCTGCTTCACCGGGCTTAGCTAGGCAAGACTGGATTCTGATCCCCTTGTTCTCCGGATAAATTAACGAGTGGGAGGCTTGGAACCCCACTCGGATAGCCAAGAAGTGCGCTTCCGGCCACCTGTATCAGAGTTTGAGACGCAAACCGTCAGTCCAGCCCACCATGAATAGCGGTACAACCATTCCCTCCCACAGTACTTGTCAACAGTGTGGTCTATTGACCCTGACTACTCTCCCTTGCTACTCATGGTACACCCCCGTCTCCCACAGTTTTTGCAAAACTTGGGCTGGACTGAAACCTGTCAAACAAAACTGAGCACAACATACCAGGACAGGCTTGGCAACGCAAGCTGTGCGTGCTTCAGGTGCACATGCATGGACACCCCCAACAAAAAGGTGTATCCTTTTGATGTGTAATAAATGCATTTACGGGCAGGAAAAGGACTTTACGTGCGTTTGACAACTAACACTGCCACCTGGTGCCCCCACAAAGACTGCCACGCATGTCCAGGTCATGGACGCGTGGATTAAGGGCAAAGAGAAGGGCCTCCGGCATTGTTGAACTTGAGACCATTCTCCTGCCCTTGATCCAAGTGTCCATGACCTAAACATGCGTGGCAGTCTCCTTGGGGGGCACCAGGTGGCCACCATTACCCAGCTCAATCTCTCCGCAAAACACAACTGACAGGCACCAGATACTGACAGGCACCAGATAGGTGCCTGGCCTCTCTCGCACGGCCCAATACCACACCCCTAACCCGCAAACGTGCGTACACATCAAACCGCGTGCCACTGTTACGTCACGGCGAAAGGTAGGGCTGGCACCTGGGCACTTGACTAGCCACTAGTGCGCCGAGCAGCTGACCCTCGCCGGCATCCCTCCCCGGGCCGTCAGGAGGCCGCCCCTCCCACGACCCCTGCCGTCGCCCCGTGGTCATAAGTGACCTCCACCAGCCCCGTGCCCCCAAGGTCGTCATTCAGCTGCAGCACCTTGAGGCGGACCTGCTCATGCCCGCTGCCACCCGCATCCCCATCCCCATCCCGCCTCTTACGGTCCGTGCCCGCTTTGTACTCCACCATGCTCGCCGTCGGCACACTGCTGTGCCTGGCCAGCGCCGCAATGCCCCCGAACGGACAGCCGCGTACCGCACTTCCAGCCCGCCGCTCCGAGGGCCCTGCTGCTCCGCCACCCCCCTGCCCCTCGCCCGACGCCGCCGCTGGCACCTGCGGTCCCCAGCACACCAACGAGCTGCCCCGCACCCGCCACAGCCCCTGCATGGGCCTCCCCTGCTCGTCCAGCTGACTGCTTGCGGCAGACCAGAACACGTTCACGCCTTGGTCCGGCATGGGCGCCTCCTCCGCCCCAGGCGCCTCCTCCGCCTCAGGCGCCTCCACCTCAGGCTCAGGTGCATCCACCAGCACGGCCACCCGCACCATGAGGCGCTGCAGCCGCATGCACAGCGCTTTCAGGTAGTTGTCCGCCGTTCCGGCCATGGCCGTGATGTGGCTGTGCTTGCCCTCAGCGCTGGCCAGGCCGCCGGAGTCCAGGAGAGTCACACGGGCCAGAAAGCTTCTGCACGTGTGCACCCGCGCCTCCCCCTCCCTCGCGCTGATCATGACGGCGCACAGCATGCAGCGGTTGTCGTATGTCGGCAGTACTGCCAATGGCACCTTGACCGCCGTCACCGGGCACACATGAACGTCGAGCGGGAGGCCGGTTGGGAGCCACAGATTACACAGCTTGCATCTCCACCTGCCTGCAGGTCAAAGGCAGGGTGTCAAAGAACACCAGCGCATATGCAGGACGGAACGCCACCTGAATAAATCGCCCTATCACGCATAATGCACAAGGGGCACAGGGGTGGTCCATGTATGTAGCTGTGCAGTCCCTGTGGTATGCAGCCTTTGGCCGCAGCCTATCTCTCATACAGATTAAAGCGTGATGCACATGACTGATCAAACCCGACCTGCGTGAATCTCGGGCGCATTGTTAGCGAGCCACTGCAGCATCCCTTCGCTATCCATCGCTTGAAGCAGCTTGAGGACAGCTTCGCCATCGTACAATTTCTGCTCTCTCCCTCTGTTACGGTCTACTTTCCCAAAGAACTGCTTAAGGCGCTGCTTGGCTTTGTCGCATACAGTCTGTAGCGTTCGAGCGTCCATGCTGTAGCGTGCCAGCGCCCGGGCCCCGTCTTGTTTACATGTTAGGTGCAATATAGCAAGTTGGCGGACTAGGTAAGACGTAAGAGGTCGTCTTTCGCAAGCAGGTCAAATCGCTGGCACAGAATCGGACTCTCTACAGCTGGTATGTGAAGTATTTGGTCAGGGCAGGTGATTGTACAGGTTAAGCCAGTGGCCAGTCTAGTTCCGGGGTTCTGGGGTTCCGGCACAACAGGTTCCGGAGCAGACAGTCCCTAGGTTCCGTACGGTTTGACAGAAACAAATTCTGAAACCTACATCATCGTAGCTGGGATTGCCGCATTAGGACCGAAATCATGCCTGGGAAAGGTGGCCCATAGGCGGCCAGTCACCCAAGTCACCCGTGCTGGACACTGTCCTTATCTCAGCCCGGTGCCCCGGTCTCTGCGGTGTTCTTGGAGCCGGGCCACGTCTGAAAGCCTCGAACTTTCCCGCACTCCTCAATCACAGCACTTCTGGTGATAACACGCCACGGACCCGTGGCGCTGGGCAGCTATGGGGCAACCCCCTTCTACCCGCCGTGGCAGCCGCAGCTGCACCACCAGCAGCAACAGAGGCGACTGGAGCAGCGGGGGGTGCAGCAGGGGCCGCAGATGCAGCACGGTTTGGCGCAGCAGGGGCAGGGATGGGGGAGGAAACAGGGATGGGGACGGGGCAGGGGGCAGGGGCAGGGGAGGGTACGGGCAGAGGACCAGCCCGGGCCGGCCTGGAGCACTGGTACCCAGACCTAGTCGGGCGCCATGGGCTGCGGACCATCGGGGACGCGCTAGCCTTGTGCGCCCTCCTGCAGCAGCAGGAAGCAGCGTGGGCACAACTGCCGGAGGGAGAGCGCAGGACCCGGTTGGCCGTGGACCGGCAGTGGCGGCACCTACAGAGGGGCGCCTGCGGCTCCAAACACAAGCAGCAAGGGGCATGTGTGGCCGGGGGCAGAAACAACGCCTCAGCTTCAGGCTCCGAAAGCTTCTGCACGACACCCATAGCGTGGAGTAAGGCCGCAGAGGCCTCTAGGAGCAGCCAGGAGCAGGGCGTAGAAGGGGAGGCACCGACGGAGCGGGACGCGCTGCTGGTGCTCCTCCCGCGGCTGGGCTGGCAGGTGCCGGGGTTAGGCCGGATGGGGAGGACGGGGCTTAGACGCTTGACAGTGCGGCTGGCAACAGTGCTTCAGCTGACGGTAGCTGCAGCCAGGAGCGAGCAGCACGCCGCCTTCATTGAAGCAGCGCTGGAGGCGCCGCTTCACCCACCAGCGAAGGAGGCGACCCTGAAGCACCTGCTGCTCTCCGTGCCCGTCGAAGAATGCCCGCTGCGCTACGACGCCACCGCAACCGCCGTCTCGGGGCTCCTGTCCGGTCTCTCGCCCGGCGGCACCCCTGCCGTACTCCTGTCGTACAATGCCTCCACGTGACGCGCAGCGTGGCAGCCGTGGGGAACATACGTGGTGGCGCAAGCGACTCCCCTGGACGCCGCCCTGCCGCCGCCGCCTCTGTCCACTGCGCCTGCGCCCGATGCGGAGGAGGTGCTGGTGCTGACGCTGGCGTTCCATATGAACCCCGCGCAGCTGAGTGTGCGTGAGGAGCTGGAGGCGTTCCGGTCGGGGCTGGTGGCGGTGCTGGCGGCGGCGCTGCAGGTGGCGCCCTCAGCGGTGTCCATCCTATCCCTGGACACCACCAGCCGGGAGGGCGCGGTGTTGGTGGTGGTGGCGGTGCGCCTGCCGGCCGGGTCAAGGGGCGGGGCGGAGCGCAGCGCGGGGCTGCAGGCAGACCCCCTGGCCGCCCTGCCGGCGGACTTCCGTGCGCGCTTTGGCGTGACGCAGCTGTCGGTGGCGCGGGGGCAGCTGACGGCGGACGGCCCGGCGGCACGTGGCACTGACACGGTGCCGGGGGCGCCCGCGGAAAGCAAGGCAGTGTCGCTTGGGGCTGTGGTAGGCGGTGCGGTGGGCGGCGCAGTGGCGATGGCGCTGCTTGCGGTGTTGGTGGTCGTGGTGGTGCGCCGCAGGAGGCTGAGGCAGGTGGCGGTGGCTGGGACGGGAGATACGGTGCCGGCGGACGGGCGGGTTGGAGCGGCGGCAGGCGGTGTGGCCAGTGTGCGGGTGGAGGCGACACGCGCGTGTGCACAGGAGAGGCCACGGGAAGAGGTCACCCTGGTGACCACGTTCGCTCCTGGCCCCGTGCGGACCAAAGCCGCGCCTGTCAGCGAGAGTGGCCCGATTACAGCGGCGGCGGTGGCCTCTCCGCACAGGAGTGCAGCAAACACGCCGCGAGCGCCCCCCACGCTCTGATGGCCGGGTGCAAGGAGAAGTGCTGAGAAGTAGTACCAAGGAGCGGCTGCCCAGATAGGGCACCTGATGCAGCAAAGTTTCGACTGAACTACTTATCCCACTGATCTGTTGGTCCGCAACCTTCGCTGTTGATCACTGGCTGCGCGTGTCACTCAGGTCTGATCACTCAAGATGCTGACTGGACATTGTACGGCAATGCTTGTGCTTCTTCGTGCCTTTTGGATAAACACGTGCCAATGTGCAGCCCATGGAGCTGTGGGTGGAGGGCCCCACTGTCGGGAGTAGGACGGAGGTGCTGCAGTGAGGCTGTAATGTTCAGGAGGACATTCCTATGCTCGTATGCTTTCCTACGTGTGTGGCGGATGTGCGCTAGCGTACCGTAGCAGCCCCCGCCTCAAACTCAGTGCTCAGATGCCAATGTCTCTACGTTACAAAAGTGGTGAGCAGCCAGGGAGCTACCGTGGGGCCACACAATAGAAACTGAAGGTTTCACACTGAGAGTGGAGTATCAGGAGCTACTTGTGTAGAACGTGGCAGCGGCACGATGTAAGTTTGTAACACCTCACCGTCAAGCCGTAGGCCCAGCTAGCCATGCCACGCCCATACATTCTGCGCATAAACATGCATATGCCGCAAGGTGCAGCCAGGCTGGGTTACCAGCTTTCACACCACCGTACCACTCTTGTGGGGTGTGTATTGGGTACCCTTGTTCGCAGCAGCTCGGTCCTCTAAGTCCTTATCCGTTTGCCCCCAGAGCTCCATTGATATGCTGTTGGCATGCCCATGCCAGGCCAGGGGAGCTCCCGGCGTCCCGAGTGCCATGACGACCGTGCCATTAGTGGGGCAAAACCTGTCACTCGCTCAGCATTTAGTGCACACTTTTACATAGATCAGTTTATGCCAATAACCCAATTGGCGCGATGCAGGCCGCTCTCGCGCGCGGGCCACCAGTTGCGCGTGCGTTTTCGGCCTGCCGCAACTCAGCTGTGAACCACAAACCTCAGCGTTTAAATCAATTCCTGTGTAGATCACTTTCTAGCGACCATGCGACGTCGGCTGCTTCTCCGCCGGTTGACGTAGTCGAGCGGCTCCGTGGCCGCACCTGTCTGGTACAAGGGGCCTCCAGGGGCCTCGGCCTCGAGTACGTGCGACAGCTTCTAGCTATCCCAGATACAACGTAAGGTGGAAGAAGCTCGGTGCCACTACGTGCTGCTACAGTTGAACAGCTCTGTGAACCGGTGGACAGAGCAGTCAAGGACCGGCAAACCGTGGCACACACACACGTGGTTGCAGCCAGCGGTCCTGCTGCTGTGCAATCTTCTGTACGCCAGGCTGTACTCTAAAGCAAAATTCTCAGCATCCGTAGGGCATTCGCATATTCTGACAAGAAGGACGTAGCCAAGCTCCTGATTCCAGTACTCAAGGTCCACGCATGCAGCATCTGCCTCCCTCCACCTGCTCATTAGGCCCTCTCCCCCTGGCCACGCCAGCATCTGCTGCCCCTTGGTGGTCCCCGACCTCACGCTGCCCCGCCCCGTTATGCCCGCCGCAGCGTGGTTGCTACCCCATCCTACCGAACTAACCCACCATCTCACCCTCTTGGCGCCGTACCGTACGTCATCTGCGTCCCTGATGCCTGCCAATAATAATAATAATAGTATTGACGCCGGACATCCATCTTGGCGTGAAATTCAGGAGGCAGGGCTAGGAGAACCTAGGTTCCCCCAGCTCCCACCACATGCCTGCCACAGCTTGGCTTCCACCTCTCTCCTATCCAATTCACTAACTAACCAACCAACGGCGCCGTGACGTGAGTCACCTTTGTTCACCATGCCCACCGCAGAGTGGTTGCCACGTGCCGTGACCCGTCGTCCGCGGTCCAGCTGCAGCGGATGGCGGCGGAGGCGGGCAGTGCCATGGGAGTTTTGGGGGCTGCTGGGACCGCCGGATCGGCCTCCCCGCATGCGGCGTCCACTCCGCGGCTGCGTGTGGTGCAGATGGACGTGTGCGATGATGATAGCATACAGGTGAGCAGTACGGCCCGGGTGGGTAACTGCTGATGCTCCGGGATAAGATGGACGCGCTTGTCGTGGTTGTTGTGGATTGCCGGCAGTCGAACTGGGCCGCTGTATGGCGCTATGGGGCGTTCAACAGAACAGGCGTGCAATGCTTGGTTGCGCGGCGTGGATGACGGCCGCAGTGCGTGGCAGAGAGTCGTCCGCAGGGCTTGGCGTGCAGTGCGTCGGATTGGCATTACCCCCGGCCGATGCCGCCTCAGCGTCCCCCGAGATAGGCCAACTGGACCTGCTTCCTGATGTGTCATGCTGCAACATGGCCGTTGCTATTTCTCTCCCCAGGCCGCTGTCGCCTCCCTGTCCTCCGAGCTAACCCACCTGGACCTGCTCATTAACTGCTCGGCGGTCCTGCACGGGCCCGGGGGCATGGCGCCAGGTGGGTGACGTCCCAGGGGAGCACCTGCTATGATACGCGTTTGGCAAACACTTGTCTTAGCATGGCGTGCCGTTGCCCTTACTGTCAGCGTGGCAGGGATGGCGCCAGGTGCGCGGTGTCGTGCGGAAGTAGCACCTGACCGCCTCCTGTATGTGCGTGCTTTTGTTGGGTTGAAGGCTTGCTGTCCTGCAAGTCCAGGTAGGTGTCTGTATCACGGCGTGCCCCTGCATGTCCATCTCTGTTGCCCTGGCTCTAGAAGCAGGACCACTGGGCTGGCTCCGGATGCTGCAACGCCCGCTCCTATGCCCCTGCTGCTCCACCCGCCGCGTGCATTGCACCACTACAGAGACCAGCTACAGCTTCCCACCAGCTGACCTTCCACTTGCCTGGCCCATGCCCCATGGATGACGTCCCCTGCCTCACTACAGCAATGCCTGCCGTTGCCTTCATGCCATGCCATGGCCGTTGCTGCATGCAGAGACCAGCTTCAGCCGTATCCGGGCCGACCACATGGCCCTGGCCTTCGCAACCAACGCCATAGGGCCGATGCTGGTGGGTTATGCGATAACATGCTGATGGGAAATTCAGGCTTTCGCTGTTGATACACTGCGAGGCGCGCGACGTGCACCACATGGGTAGCACATTCCTAACCCATGCACACCAAGCTGCATCGGTACCAGAGGAATTTCTTGCCCGCACGCCTCTGGGCGGCACGTGCCACTTGCGGCAACTGGCTTATACACCGTGGCTAGCCCATGCACACCTCACATATCACTTCGCCAATCAGCCGCTGCTGCAGCCCGATGCTGCCCGCTCGCCGCCGCACCACATCACACCGCGACCACTCCCCTCCACCCTGCAAACCCACATCCGCACCTACGAAGCCGCTAATCCCTTGAGCCAGGCGCGCTGTGCGCTGAGGCCGCTACTGCCCGTCCTGCCAACGTATACCAATAACCCCGCACACCTCCGGTCAACCGGGTGTGCCGTGCGATGCTGCCGCTGCTGTGTGCCCTGCTAACACACACCCATCACCTCGCGTACCTCTGGCTCAGGTGTGCCGCGCGATGCTGCCGCTGCTGCTGCGCTCGCCCACCGCCTCCGAGGGAGCCCCTGCGCTCATCGCAAACATGTCGGCACGGGTGAGTGGGGGCGGATAGGTGGGCTGCTAGTCGGATGCATGGCGGCTCACTGCTAGCTGCATGCGGGTACGCTGCCATATTGCCATGCTGGCAATGGTCCGTTGTTGGATGGGCCGTTGGGTAGAAGGTTGCGGCACTGTTGCGCCGGATAATTACGGTATTGGTTGAAGCGCTCCGCCAGCCTCACATGCTCCTGAGAGCCTGTAAGTGGGGCCGGTGCATCCCTGCACACATGCACCGTTGGAGTAGCTCTCCTGGGCGCCCACATGGGTTGGTGTCCTCGCAAGGGCTAACTCCCTGTCCTGCCGACCGCACCGATGCCATTCAAACGTTGACGAGCGCGTTCTTTCATCCACGCTTACACCCCACCAGTAGCACCCCATGCTCCAACTCGTTGCCAACCCTCCCCCTTCCCCCCCGGCACCCCCTTCCTACATCGTTGTTAATCCCCTACTTTCTTTGACCCCTTGACCTCCCCCCGTGCTACAACCCTATTCCCCCTGAACTTTGCCTCCTACCCTTCCCTGACCCTTCTCT
>VFQN01006751.1_pt1 | contig 12848 bp, 11 predicted proteins | sample 3512371 | NCBI WGS metagenome assembly VFQN01 (sample SAMN10412370, study PRJNA504923) | tailings metagenome | isolation source: Replicate 2 from Balatoc abandoned mine | place: Philippines: Itogon, Benguet | collected 2017-08-28
AAACATCGGTGCGCTTGCCTCCAAGCCCGTCATGGAAGGCAAGGCGGTGCTCTTCAAGAAGTTCGCCGGTTTGGATGTGTTCGACATCGAGATCAACGAGACGGACCCCGACAAACTGGTCGAAATCATCGCGGGCCTGGAGCCGACTTTCGGCGGTATCAACCTCGAAGACATCAAGGCTCCTGAGTGTTTCGTCGTCGAACGCAAGCTGCGTGAGCGCATGCGAATTCCCGTATTCCATGACGACCAGCACGGCACTGCGATCACCGTATCGGCTGCGTTCATCAATGGCCTGAAGGTCGTGGGCAAGGACATCAAGAAGGTCAAGGTCGTCACGTCCGGTGCGGGCGCTGCAGCCCTGGCCTGCCTGGACCTGATGGTGGACCTGGGCCTGCCGCTGGAGAACATCTGGGTGACCGACATCGAGGGTGTGGTCTATGAAGATCGCACCGTGTTGATGGACCCGGACAAAAGACGCTTCGCGCAAAAGACCGAGGCCCGCAAGTTGATCGAGGTGATCGAGGGCGCCGACGTGTTCCTGGGCCTGTCAGCCGGCGGCGTGCTGAAGCCGGAGATGGTAGCCGCCATGGGGCCGCACCCGTTGATACTGGCACTGGCCAACCCCAATCCTGAAATCCTGCCGGAAGCTGCGCTATCCGTTCGCGATGACATCGTCATGGCGACGGGACGCTCGGATTACCCGAATCAGGTCAATAACGTGCTGTGTTTTCCCTACATCTTCCGTGGTGCGTTGGACGTGGGCGCGACGACGATTACTCGTGAAATGGAGAAAGCTGCCGTCCATGCCATCGCCGACCTCGCTCAGGAAGAGCAAAACGACGTCGTCGCGGCTGCGTATGGCTCCTACGGCCTCTCGTTCGGCCCCCAATATCTGATTCCCAAGCCATTCGACCCTCGCCTCATCGTCCGGATCGCACCGGCCGTGGCCAAGGCTGCCATGGATGACGGCGTGGCCACACGCCCGCTGGCTGACCTCGACGCCTATCGAGCCCAACTGCAGCAATTCGTCTATCACTCCGGCGCTTTCATGAAGCCGCTGTTCGCCGCGGCCAAACAACTCGTGGCCGACGGCGGGCGCGCGCGCATCGTCTTTACGGAGGCCGAGGACGAGCGCGTCCTGCGAGCCGTCCAAGTCATCGTTGACGAAAAGCTGGCACGTCCCATTCTGGTAGGCCGCCCATCCGTACTGCGCTCTCGCATCGAGAAGTTCGGCCTGCGTCTCAAGCTCGACCATGATGTCGAGGTAACCAATCCCGAGCACGATGAACGGTTCAACCAGTACTGGACGACCTACTGGGAAATGATGTGCCGCCGTGGCATCACCAAGGAAATGGCGCGCGTCGAAATGCGCCGCCGCCTGACGCTGATCGGCGCCATGATGGTTCACCTGGGTGACGCCGACGGCATGATCTGCGGAACGGTCAGCGGCTATCACGACCACCTGCGTTTCATCGACCAGGTTCTAGGCAAAAAGGACGGCGTCACGAACTACGCTGCCATGAACATCCTGCTGCTGGAAGGCCGCACGGTGGCGCTGGTCGATACCCACGTCAACGACGACCCGACGGCAGAACAGATCGCCGAGTTCACAGTGCTCGCTGCTGAAGAGATGCGCCGCCTGGACTTGGAACCCAAGGTGGCCTTGCTGTCACGCTCAAATTTCGGATCGGACAGCTCGGCCTCCGGCAAGAAAATGCGCCAGGCGCTAGAACTGATCCGTGCCGCTGCGCCCGAGCTGGAAGTTGATGGCGAAATGCACGGCGACTGCGCGCTGGATGCTGCGCTGCGTCAACGCCTGCTGCCCAGCTCGCCGCTGCAGGGCTCGGCCAACCTGCTGGTCTGCCCCAACGTGGATGCCGGCAACATCGCATACAACCTACTCAAGACGGCTGCGGGCAGCAATGTTGCAGTCGGGCCGTTCCTGTTGGGTACCCGAGCGCCGGTGCATATCCTCACGTCAAGCTCAACGGTAAGGCGGATTGTCAATATGACAGCGTTAACGATTATCGATGCCAACCGAACCGAGTGAGGCGGAATGTCGATGTCGGTGCCGGCCCTAGCGCTTCGCGTCTCCGATATCAAGCGTTGCGTTTGTAAATCTCGAATCATCACTACGATGTGTTTATCCCCCCGCTGTCTGAAGTGAATGGCGGGCCATTTCTAGGAGAGATAGCTATGTCAAATAATGAGACTTTTCAAGCAGCGGTTGTTCAAGCCGGCTCTGTTGTATATGACACTCCGGCAACCTTGGAAAAACTGGTGCAGCTGACAAACAGTGCAGCGAGACAAGGCGCTAAGCTCGTCGTGTTTCCGGAAGCGTTTATTGGTGGGTACCCCAAGGGCCTCGACTTTGGAGCGCGGCTTGGAACGCGAAGTGATGAAGGGAGGGATGAATTTCGTCGCTACTTCGAAGGAGCCATCGAGGAACATGGGCCTGAATCTGATGTCCTGTCTGGAGTGGCCCGCTCTAGCAAAGTGTATCTGGTGGTGGGAGTCATAGAGCGCGCGGGGGGAACGCTCTATTGCAGCGTCTTCTTCTACGGGCCTGAGGGACAATATCTAGGCAAGCATCGCAAGCTGATGCCTACAGCCTTGGAGCGTCTCGTTTGGGGCTTTGGCGATGGCTCCACATTGCCGGTCCTACATACCGAACTGGGCAAGCTCGGCGCAGTGATCTGCTGGGAAAATTACATGCCCCTTTTGCGTACGGCGATGTATGCCCAAGGTGTGCAGCTGTACTGCGCCCCCACAGTCGATGCGCGCGAAACATGGCTTCCCACGATGCAGACCATTGCATTGGAAGGAAGGTGTTTCGTAATATCGGCCTGCCAATACATGACTTCGGAAGACTTCCCGAGCGGTCATAGCGCCAAGACGCAAGGACCGGAGAAAGCGGTTCTTATCAGAGGTGGCTCATGCATTATTGATCCTCTCGGGAAGGTCTTGGTTGCCCCTACCTTTGACGAGGAGGGTGTCTTTCTCGCTGAGATCGATGTCAGCACTATTTCACGTGGGAAATTCGATCTTGACGTAGTTGGTCACTACGCTCGGCCCGACGTATTTCAGTTGCGGGTGAACAGACGGCCGCTCGTACCGGTCTCTTTCACCGACGAGTTTCCTCGCACAGCAGTTTCAGAGCCCTCGGAATAGAAACAGGAGCCGAGTCTGCTGCTTTGCTCTCGAGCCTTCCCTGGGCAAGATCTCACCGCAGATCGCGCGCCACTTGGTCATTCCGGCGCGCACCTTCGCTCGCGTGTAGAACTGATAGGCAGTAGGCAAGCGCGAACAAATGTCAGGAACTCGCGGGATCGCGTGTCCAAAGGCGGTAGCCGACCCTGGCAGCCGCATCGAGCGCATAGCCCAAGATGCCAATCACTACGATCGTTGCCATCAATTCGTCATAGGCCAGGCGGTTTCTCGTGTCGAGGATGAAGTAGCCAATCCCGAATTCATTGTTTGGGTGGGGTGGGTTTGTTGTCGGCCGCACCCCTGCGACTGGCCAGCAAATCGAGCCGGAGCATGCCGTCAAGCTCTATGCCGTAATCCGGTGCGAGGCTGCGTTCGTGAGCGATGGCTAACAGGTCCATGAAGGCATCGCTGCGGACCATGGTCTGACGCATCTTGGATGCTGGGTTCATGCGTGCAGGATCACGCACGCTCATCGATGCGCTACCTGACATTGTGCTGGTACGCACCGCTGACAGAACCGAGTTTGTCGGGTTGCAGGCGTTGGTCAAGCTCCTGAGAGATGAAACCAATGAGCCACGCCCTGGTGCCAGTGCGGTTGTTTCCCATCTCGCGTCGGCACTTCTGCTGCTTTTGCTTCGTGCTTGGCTTGAACAAGCGCATGCGGTGCCTGGGCTGTTCTCGCTGCTGGCCGACCCGAGACTGAGTCGCGCGCTGCACGAGATGCTGGCCGAGCCAGGCAAGGGATGGACTCTCGAGCAGTTGGCGCAGGTGTGCGGCATGTCGCGCGCCACCTTCGTGCGCGCATTCCGCTCCGTGGCAGGCACGACACCAGCGGAGTTGCTTCTGTCCATCCGTATGACCCAGGCCACTCAATGGCTGAATCGGACGCACCGCAGCATAGGAGATATCGGTGAGGCCGTCGGATATCAGTCAGAAGCAGCCTTCAACCGGGCCTTCAAGCGTCGTTACGGCGTCGGGCCGGGGCTGTACCGCCGCAGAAGCGTTGAAGATCTCCGTCGATTGGTTCCGCCCAAGGACGAGGCGTAACGACATTGACCTCGTTCTTTCCACATGAAGACGATCTGTAAGAAGCGATCCGACCTATGTATATGTCTTGGCGAACGCACCAAATCCACTACACCGACGAAGGAACAGGAAGGCCATTGGTATTTCTTCATGGCTTGGGCGGAAGAGCCTCAAACTGGACGTACCAGCGGCAATACTTTGCCCCCCGACAACGCGTGATTTGCTTGGAGTTGCCAGGCCACGGCGAGTCAGAGGGACTGGATGTATCGTTCGCCGCGTACCGGGATGTGCTCGCAGCCTTGCTGGATCATTTGGACATCGAGACGGCGGACATGTGTGGGCTTTCCAAGGGCGCAAGAGTCGGCCTGGACCTGGCAGCACAGATGCCACGGCGCGTACGGAGGCTGGTCGTTGTCAATGCTTTCGCACACCTGGAGCCATCTGATCGCCTCGAACGTGCGAAGCTCTACGCTCTGCTCGGGCAACCGGGCGGACGGCAACTATGGGCGGACCGGCTGATCGAACTGATGGGCGTACAGGATCATTCAACCATATCGAACGGTTTCCGGCGCGCTGCGTCGCAATTGAACGCAGCGCATATCCAGAGGCTTTTCAATGAGCTCATCGAATACGACCAGCGCGCGGTGCTGCCGCGCATCATGGCACCGACGCTTTTAATGCGTGGCATGCACGATGGCTTCGTGCCTAAGTACTGCGTTCAAGAGATGCACAAGCTGATCCGTCGATCCTCGATGGTGTTGTTGCGAAATACCGGTCATCTACCGTATCTCGAACAACCGGCCGTGTTCAATCAGTACCTCTCAACGTTTCTCGAAGAATAAAAATTGCCGCGCCCTTATCTTCCGTCAGTCGTGACTGTTTCCTACGTTGCAGCGGCGCTAAGCGTTCTGTCTAGGGCAGTTGATCTGCATACTTTGCGAAAACCCCGCTTTCCACAGGCTTGCGTCGGTCTCGAGTATTTGGCCGATGAGGTTGCGCACAGTCGGCAATCGCTCATGTCGTCGAAATAACGCCTCCACCTCCGAGGTAATGGCAGGTCCAGCAATCTGCCTGTAGACCACATTCGGCAGTTGGATGATTTGGGTCAAGATACTGGGAATGACCGCGACACCCACACCAAGCGCCACCTGCGTCAGCACCGCAACCAAAGTTCCAGGGGCCGAGACGATATGTGGATCGAATCTCCCGCGCTTGCCCACCTCGCGCAGTCCCAGCCCTTGTTCCGGAACCACAAACGACTCGTTCGCTAGTGCCCGCGGGCGAATGTCACTGGGCGTCTGCGCCAATATGTGGTCTGCCGGCAGAGCCAAGCAGAATCGGTCTCGTGCCAGGATATGGCTTGAGATCGAAGGTGGCAGGAGCACGGGCGTCCGTACAAGGGCCACGTCGATTCTGCCTTCCTCAAGGAGGGGCGTGAGTTGGTCGGTTGGGAACTCCTTTGTGTTTACCATGACGTCAGGCCATTGATTGCGAAATCGCTGAACTTGGTCCTGGAGTACGCCGAAGAAGGCTGCTGAACCCACATAGCCGATCTCCACTCTTCCGACTTGGCCGCGGCCGGCACGGCGGCCCACGTGGATCGCCCTATCAAGTTGCTCTAGGGTAGCGCGCGCTTCCGTCAGGAAGGCTTCTCCAGCAGGTGTCAAGCTGACTGACCGCTTTGTTCGATTGAACAGACGCACCTGCAACAAGCGTTCGACTTCCTGAATCTGCGCTGTCAGTGTCGGGGGAGATAGCCCAAGCTGCTCAGCAGAGCGTGAAAAGTGCAGATTTTCTGCAACCGTGACGAACGAGCGGAGATGACGGATGTCCATGGCTATCGAATTTCCTATTCAGTTCTACTGAATTATCTTAACAAACTACTTTATTGAACTGAATTGTCTGCCCTGCTTCAATGACAACATCTACTTTCGTTGGAGTTTCGTGATGTCTCGTTTTTCACATCTGACAGCGGCACTTGCGCTTGCTGGCTCCCTTGCGCTGGCTTCGTTGCCAGCGGCCGCAGCCGAGTTGCCGAGCCAGCCGGTGCTCACCCTTGCTGCCGCACAACAGGTCCTCTCAGCTGCGCAATCCAAGGCACAAGCGTCCGGTTGGCCGTGCGTGATTGCCGTTGTCGACAGCTCCGGTTCGCCCATCCTTCTGCTGCGCATGGACAACGCGGCTGTGCCAGCAGGTGTAGAACTCGCTCCAGGTAAGGCGCGCACCGCTGCGCTCTTTCGACGTCCCAGCGGTGCGCTAGAGGATGCGATCAACGGTCCTCGACCTGCCGCCATCACCGCCCAAGGTTTCGTCCTGATGCGTGGCGGACTTCCTATCGTCGTCAACGGACACACTGTTGGAGCGATCGGAGTATCCGCGGACACACCCCAGCATGATGAAGAAATCGCTCAAGCCGGCATAGCGGCACTCAAATAGCCGATCCCACAATGAATAATTCAGTTACCCGCCCCGCGATGAGGAAAGAGACTGCAATTCTCCTTGTCGCGTCAACCGGCTGCGCCATGACCGTCCTCGACACAAACGTCGTAGGTATCGTTCTGCCGACCATCGCCAGGGATCTACAGGCCTCGTTTGCCGAAGTAGAGTGGGTCATCAGTACCTATGTTCTATGCTTCGCAGCCCTACTCCTTCCGGCTGGCTCCATCGCTGACCGCTATGGCCGACGAAGGGTCTTTCTTTTCGGGATAGCACTCTTTGCAATTGCATCGCTGGCTTGTGGTTTGGCGCCTTCGGCACCGGGGCTGTATCTGGCAAGGGCGGTGCAGGGAGTGGGAGCCGCGTTCCTTCTCGCCCCTGCCTTGGCCATCATCGGACACACATTCCACGATGAGAACGCACGTAGCCGTGCGTGGGCGGTATGGGGTGGCATCATGGGGCTCACGATGGTCGTCTCGCCACTGATTGGTGGAGCGATCAGCAGCGTGTTCGGCTGGCGCTGGGCTTTCCACATCAACCTTCCGATCTGTGTACTGCTGGCGATAGCGGTACTTACGCTGGTGGAGGAGTCGCGTGACCCAACACCCCGGACCTTGGACATCCCGGGAATCGTTCTCTTCGCACTAGCAATGTTTAGTGTCACCTGGGCCCTGATCGTCGGACCCAGCCACGGTTGGATGAGCGGCCCAGTCTTGTTACGAATTGCGGGCGGCCTGTTGTTGTTCGCTGTCTTTGTCTGGGTCGAACGGCGTCGCACTCATCCGATGCTCGATCTTGAGCTTTTCACGGCTTGGCCCTTCGTGGGAGCTGTGTTGGCGATGTTCGCCTACGCCTCGTCGGCCCAGGTCATGGCATCGCTGCTACCGCTGTTTCTGCAAAACGGCCGTGGTGATGGAGCACTTGCGGCGGGAATCGGCATGCTGCCCTTCGCTCTTGCGATGCTGATTTTTCCGCAAGTCGGCCGGCGACTTTCGCCCTATTTGGACAGCTCACGCATCTTGACTCTGGGTCTCGCAATAGTTGCACTGGGGAACTTGACCATGATGTTCGCCGCCCGGCAACAGGGAGAGTTGTTGCTGATCGTCGGGATGGCAATCCTAGGAACAGGTGGTGGGCTGCTCAACGGCGAAACGCAGAAGGCCATCATGGGTACGGTGCCCAGGCATAGGGCAGGAATGGCATCAGGCATTAGCACCACGTCACGTTTCTCGGGAATTCTGCTCGGTTTTGCCGGACTGGGAGCGGTGCTAGCCAGCGGCACACGCTCTGCGCTCGAACAGGCAATGGCAGCGGAGCGTTTGCCGATAGCGCCTGGATTCGTCGACAGCATCGCAGCGGGAGATCTTGAACGTGCCGTCGGGGCTTATCCACCCGACCTCGCGGCCACGATTACTTCGCTTGCACAGCATGGCTATAGCGCGGGATTCTCACACGCCTTTTTGACGGCAGCGATCATTGCGCTTGCTTCGGCGGTGGTCGTGTTCGTCACGATGCGGCGCCGAGAGATAGGTACGGATTGTCAGGTGGGACTTCAACGAAGATGAGGTGCGGATCTGACAGAAGGTAGCCGTGTAAACGCCTTGACTTCCTGGGTCCTGTCACTTCGCATGTCCAGATGTTAAGACCGCTGGATTGCTTGCGATGTTGCTGCAGGCGCTCGAAACGCTTTTGCACCCATTGCCAATCCTGCTGGTTCTCTTGCTTGGCCAACATTCCGACCTGCGGGTGTTCCTGCGCATAGCGCTGGAACACCCCCGGGCTGACCAGATAGGCTGTCTCGCTCACGGTATGCACGAGCGCCTTCGCGTCGTTGATGATGAGTCGTCGCGAGACAATACCTTGCTTCAGCCACACCATGAAATGTTCGCCCGACGGCTTCGCTGCCGTCGAAGAAGGTGCACCAGTCGATATGGATGACGAAGGAATTGCTGTAGCAGCAAGCGCTGCCATGTGAGCATCGGGCTGCGCGGAATGGTCCGGCCCCGAGACGGCCTCTGAATCCTGCCCGGCACCGGACGCGCCGCTCAACCCCACCATTGACAGCATGTCCTCCATGACGTCGGGCACGGGTCGGGCTGCGGGCGGCAAAACCAAGGCGGCGGCGCTATCGCCCCCCCAACGTGGGACCTCCTGGCTTTCTGAGACTGGCTTCGCCTTGATCATGGGCGACGTCGCCGGTGCGCCCGCCTCGTTTTCAGTAGGTGTTATGTCGATCGCCACCGTGCCTGCAAAGGATGTTGGTCGCTCGCCGGATTCCCAGATCAGCGCGGGAGCCAGACGTAGCAGAGTGAACGCGTGGGACCAGCCGGTCGCGCTGGTCACGGTCGCGCGCCAGATCGCTTTTCCATCCGAAGTGGGCAGCAGCATGCCGTGGTCTTGCAGCACGTTGAATACGGCGGTGTTGTTCGCAGGAATGCCGTCAATGCCTTGAGACAGCAGATGCGCGCGCAGCTTGTCGGAAACCGTCTTGCTCACCAGCCATAGTGCGTCCTCGGTGAGCCAGCCATCAGAGGCCTCGGGCTGGTTCAGCTTCAACTCTTCCTTGAGCAGATAACGCAGCCCGTCGAGCAGCTTGCGTTGCAGTGCGTGCTTGGGCGCGGCCATGACGCGGGCCGGATCACCACCCAGCTCCTGCGCCACAGAAGCGCGATCAGCCTGCACGACAAGCTCGCCCAGGATCCCGGCATGCTCGTACTGTCCGGCCAAGACGTAGAGCAGCGGGGCCCATAGCGCCGGGTAGCCACTGAGCCAGTCCAAGACGTGCCGATCGAGCAGTTGGCGGTAGAGCAGACCTGTTGCAGCACTATGCAAGCGGTATTCGCGATCCTCACGATAGCGGAAGCGGTATGGCTGGAGCAGCGGGCCGTGCCAGGGATGCCAGGTGTTGCCGTCGGCCAGCTCGACATGCAGATCGACGGCGATCTTGCCGATGTCGTGCAGCAGCGCGGCGTAGGCTACAGCGGCGGTCCAGGCCTCGGATTGCGCCGCCTGGTCCTCGGGGCTGGCACCGACGGGCAGCAGATGGGATTGCCGTAGCTTCAGGCTGTAAGCGACGATTTCGAGGCCGTGATCGAGCATGCCGCCCGGGTAGGAGTGGTGGTGGCTTTCCGAGGCGGGGAACTGCTGGACCAGTTCGGCGTAGCGCTCCAGCGGTATGCGGTACAGGGTGGCGAACTGTTTGCGCGAGAGCGATGTGCGATGCCAGATGTGCTCCAGCAGCTTCTGCCGGCGCGGCGTCGCCAGCAGCGATGCAGCCGACTCGGGCCGCAACAACCCTTTCGGAAGATCGGTGGCGGGCGCTGGCGACGGAGCGGCAGCGACCGGGGGCCGTTTTCGCTGGAACAGTGAGAGCATGTAAGTGTCCTGGTGGCGGGCCGACCGGGAGGCCTTTTCGCCTTTTCGAGGTAGAGCCTTTCCCCTTGCACCCCATTCCCTTGCCCTTTCTGCCCTTTGGCCTTTAACCATTTGGGTATAGGGCGTGGGGCATTGACCGTCCACGGCCAATGCGGGGTTCGGCGGGCCGGATTGATGCGTGAAGGCTTGGTGTTCCCGCACTACGATGGGCCGATTCTTGGACTCGGGAGGACGCCATGCGACCCCATATTGACATGGTAAGGAATATTCCTTACCATCGAGGCATCGCTATTAGGAGAACGGCCATGCCTGCCATTCATGAAATTGCCACCCTGACCTCAAAAGGCCAGATCACGCTGCCCAAGCCCATCCGGCAGGCGCTCGGTGTCGATGCCGGCGGCAAGGTTGCGTTCGACCTGCGTGACGGAGAAGTCATCGTGACCCGTGCCGACGCTGAGCACGAGGACCCCGCCATCGGTGCGTTCCTGAGTCTGCTGGCCCGCGACATTGAGGCGGGCCGGAACGTCCATGGCCTGCCCGAGGATCTGGCTCGCGCCATGCTGGAGCAAGCGGGTCACGGCGTGAAGCTGGACGAGGAAATCGACGGGGAAGTGGCGCTCTGATGCAACGGCACGGCTGGACGCTGCTATTCCATGACTGCGTGATCGAGCAGTTGCAGAAGTTGGATGCAGCGGCGCGGCGCGCGCAGGAGAACGACCCGGAGGGCTTCGAGTCCAACGCCAACGTCAAGCTCTTCCGGGCCTTGAGTCAGTTGATGCTGGATGTGGTGCCGGGTGATCCGGCGCGCGACGAATACCGCCAGGGCAATACCTTGGGGCCGGCTCACCGCCACTGGCGACGGGCCAAGATCGGAAGGCGGTTCCGGCTGTTCTTCCGGTACGATTCGAAGGCAAAGGTCATCGTGTACGCCTGGGTCAATGATGAGCAGACCTTGCGGTCGTCGGGTAGCAAGTCAGATCCCTACGCCGTTTTTGAAAAGATGTTGGGGCGGGGAAATCCGCCAGACGACTGGAACGCATTGGTACTGGAAAGCAAGCAGGATTGGAGCAAACTGGAATAGCTATCCCATGTAGCAGGAGACGACCATGAGCAGGACAACCCGCATCAGCACCGCAGAACGGCTTGGCCACAGCTTCGGCCGCGGATGGCGCGCCTATGTGCGCGGCGAGCGACGGTTGTCGATCTGGCTCGCCTCCAAGGGGATACCGATGGCGGGCGTCGCTGTGCTGTTGTGGGTGGTCAAGCTCGTTGCGCTGGGATTGCTCTTCTATGCTGCCTTCTGGCTGGCGCTGTTGCTGCTGCTGGGTTTGGCGGCGGCGGGGTGGGCAATGGATCAGCAACATCCCGCTGAAGATGACTACGAGTTGCAGTACCCGACCATCGAGGAACTGCGAACCACATCTGGCTACGATCCCAATCTGCACAACGATACATCCCACGAGATGTACCAAGACGACTGATACCCAAACTGTATCGATTACCTGAGCTTACCGCCTGAGATTGCTCCAGCTCCTTTGCCTCCCGCGCTACCTGCATCTTTTGTAGCAGTGGCGAAGGTATTGGCTATCGCACCAGCACGGACGCCCACCCAAGTGAGCGCACCAATCCAGAACGTGGGGAGTACCAGGAACATCGTCGCCATCACGAAGTTGAGCAGCATGTCTCCAAAGGCATTGTTCAACCCCATCACGGGGTCGAAGTTTGAGTGCGGGCGGTTCCACCCGAAACCCCAACCATAAAGCGCATCAAGGATGGTGCTGTCGATCCAGCGCGCGAGCTGGAACCAGAAATCGACGAAGAACAAGGAAAACTGAACGACGCTGATAGTGATTACTGCTTTCAGCTCGTAGGCGCCGATGACTAACACCAATGGAATGCAAATGACTAAGGCCATCTTAAGCAGCGAAAGCGCCATTGGAAGGGCTTGACGCACCACGTCCATAGCCGGGAAAAAGCCCATCGATCCCACCGCCATACCAACGTCACCCGCGGCGCGCGTGATGACGTTCGGCAAGGTCTTGTCGATCTGGCCGCCGTAGTCGGTATAGACCGACCCCTGATTGAGCTTCTGCTGTCTCGGAGAAGCGATGGTGCGGATCACGGAATCATCCACCTCGGCACGGTTCAGGAACCCGGCCCAGCCCGCTAGCCGCGTGAGCAGATTCGGGTCCACTTGGCTAAGCAGCCGCGCGCGCAGGCCGTTGCTTCCGTCGGCCCACCATTGCCTGCAGGTCGGATAGCCACCGCCGCTGGACACCTGGGCCAGTCCAGCATCACGATTGCTGTCATAAGGCCAGCCATCGCGTGGCGTGCTCGACCGATAGTTGTCGTAGTAGCCGGCCGTGTCCGTGAAATAGCGCGAGCCAATCCAGGTCACGTCGTGCATCTGTGCGGCATCGAGGTTCGGACGCTGCATGAACAACTTGGCGCGGGCCGGCCCGTAGCAGTCGTGTGTGAAGTCCGCGACTTCCTGAGCCAACACCGGGTCGTCGATGCGCGTGGCGTCGATCTCCATCCGCATCTGTCGTAAATCAGTACCGCAAGGGATCGCCGCCACGGAAGCACCCGTGACGGCGCGCGAGAGCGCGTGCATGAAGGCCCACCACACCGGCAGCTTGGCGCTCTGGTTGTTGAGCGTCGAGAAAGACTGCGACCAGCCCGTGTCGCTAGGCTGCGGCACGCTGACCTGGCACTGCGCCGAGCGCGAACTGTCGTACTGGATGGTGTTGAGGTCCACGTCGATGAACGGAATGCCAGCGAACATCACCACCACGATGGCG
>VFQN01006752.1_pt1 | contig 12847 bp, 6 predicted proteins | sample 3512371 | NCBI WGS metagenome assembly VFQN01 (sample SAMN10412370, study PRJNA504923) | tailings metagenome | isolation source: Replicate 2 from Balatoc abandoned mine | place: Philippines: Itogon, Benguet | collected 2017-08-28
CACACTGCCCCCATCCTCGCAGCACACCCCGTTGCCATCGTTCCCGCACGACACCAGGCCCCCCGCCTCGGCATCCAGGTGCCCCCCGCTCGCCGCTACTATCCCATCTAAACCGTTGCCCACAGCGGTGAAGTCTCCCGCCTGGATGACCACCCTCGCCCCCTCCGCCACCACGCCTTCGGTCCCGTTGCCCACCGCCCTGCCCCCACCGCTGATGACCAGCTCGCTGCTGCCCTGGGCCACGTACCCCGACTCCCTGTTTCCCCGCGCCACGCAGAGCGCCCCCAGCGTCATCATGCTGTCGTTGTCTGCGAAGAACCCAAACCTGTTGCCCCGGGCCAGGGCCTGAGCCCCCACCTTCACGCTCCCGCCATCGTAGCAGTGGAAGCCCGACTCCACGTTCCTAGCTGCTGCTGCATTGCCACCAAGCTCCAGGCTGCTTTCGCTGCCGTAGCAAGCAAACCCGTCCCGCCCGTTGTTAGACGACTGCACGCCGCTACCTGCAATAATGGTGCCGCCGTCCCAAGCGCACAGGCCGTCCAGCTTGTTCCGGGACACCTTCACCCCATCCCCAGCAACCACCTGGCCTTCCTGAGAGGCCCCCAAGCCGTCCCGCCCGTTGCGCGAGGCTTCCGTGCCTGCCTCCGCAACCAGCACGGAGCCGGCGCCTTGGGCATGCATGCCGCACCCCTTGTTGCCCTCGGCGCTGCATGGCACCCCCTTGCCGTCTGCTGCCACCTCCACGTTGCCGCCCATGTAGCTCCCCACGCCGTCTTCGCCGTTGCCACGCGCCGTGCAGCCGCGCAGGCGCAACTCCGCCCCCTCCCCTGTCGCACAAAAGCCCGCCCCCGCACAGCCCTCCGCCGTCGTGCCCGTGGCCTCCCCCGAGCTCCCCGCCTCCACCACCAGCCCCGACGCCGCGCCCCTGAGGCTGCCGCCCCGCATGCTCACGTGCCCGCCGCCACGTGCCAGCACGCACGCGTTGACCTCTCCCTCCGCCTGCACGGTGCACGCCACCAGCTCCACACGCGCACCAGCGCCCTGCGCCGCAATAACCGCGGCAGGCATATCGCCATAGCAGGGCCGCTGACCTGCCATCGCCGCCGGAAGCGCTTCCACCAGGCGGCCACGGAAAGCAACCTCCTGAAAAAGCACAGTGGATCCCCCCCGCACCTTCACGCACGTGTTCAGGCCCCCGTTCCGGATGGTGCACCTCACTCTCCGGGGCACCACCAGCACCTGCCCCACCCCGCCGGCCAGCTGCCTCCCGCCCAGGTCCAGCACGTGATGCCCTGCTGAGCCGCCTCCACTGCCTCCGCCTGTCCTTGCCGCTGCACCACGCTGCAGGCCAGCCAGGTCGTTGAGCCGAGCCTGCAGCGCCTGCAAGCTTGCAACGGACTCCTCGGCCTGCGGCGGCTGTGGTGCTCCCGCCGGCCCCTCGCTGGGTAGCGCTGCGGCGGCTGAGCGCTCACTGGCCGCTAGCCTGGTGTTCGCTATCATTGCCGCTGCTGGGGCGCCGGTTGCGGGGGTTGCACCGCTGGCGGCGGCGGGGGGCGCAGCGTTTGCAGCTGCGTTTGTGACAGCGTTTGCGGCGGCGGCGCCAGCAGCGCCTGTCGCTGCTTTTACAGTCTTCTTGGGCGGCGGGACTGGTGTACTTGGCGTCTCAATGAAGCGGCGCGCCACCTGTGTGTGGTGGGATCAAGCAGGGGCGGCAGCGGTGTCGGCACATGTGCGATACTAGTGAGCCGGTGCACCTCTTACCACACACCTTGCCTACCTGACCCAGCCCCCCCCCAAAAGGCATCGACAAAACACATATTGCAGGAGAGAACAATATTTGTGAACATGCAGTAGCCATGCAGCAGCTATCTGCCGGCTCCCCTCGAGGTGGCTCAGACCTGTGACGTGTGGCTTGTCCATACCGCTCCTTTATTGCTGTCCTAACAGGTTCCCCACTGACTCGCATTTAGATATCGCCCACCTTTCTCTCCTTTGACGTTGGGTTGTGACTTGCAGTTCCGCTTTTCGTGCCCTGTCCTTTCAGCGGGGCACCTGCTCCAGGGCCCGCTCCGGCAGGCACCTGCACCGGGGCTGCCCGGAGCTCCGGGGGCTGAGGCCCCTCGGGTTGGCGCTGCTGCGTCGGGAGGGCCGACGCACCAACACCTGGCTGCCGACCCTTAGTCACAACGGGCGGCGCACCCTCTCCCACCTCCCCCAGACTTCGTCTACCGCCATTCCCCTCCTCCCCCTCAATTCCCTCGTGTTGTCCATCCATTGAGCCCGTCGGCACGTCACCACCGCGATCTTGCCGTGCGTCCTCCCCCACGTCACGCGCCTCGTGCGCCACCTGGTCTGCCGCATCGACGACCCCTACCCTGCCGGCCTTGTGCGCCTTCGCTGCTGGCTCGCAGCCTGGTGCAGCCAGCCCCGCCGCAGCCGCAGCCCGCTTGCCCCCCGGCCGCTGATCCCCGTCCCCTGCACCTGCGTGTGGCCTCGCCCCGGGGGCCGCCGGAGCCTCCGCCTCCGCCGCCTTGCACGCTGGCGACGGTGCCGCGGACGGCGGTGCGTTGTTAGCTCCCGCCTGCGTCATCCCTGCCTCCAGCGTTCCTGCTCCTGTTGCCGCCGCTGCTGCTCCTGTCGCTGCTGCTTTTGCGGCCACCCCCGCTCCTGCTGCCCCCACTTCCCCAGTCGTCCGTCCTGCTGATGCGTCCCGTTGCACGGTCTTCCAAGGTAAGGTACCCAGAATCGTGGACATCGAGATGTCGTCGCCCACAGGACTGAAAAAACTGCGGGCCTGCGGACCCCCAGCTTTGCCCTCAGTCTTCTTCGCGCCCTCGGGTGCCGCACGCTTGGCTTTCAGGAGGGGGGCCGCCAACAGCATTCTGTACCGTAGGTCTATATCGTCGCCAACCGACCGGCAGGCCTGCGAGTCCCCCGCCCCGCCTCCGGTCGCCTTTGCGCCCTCGGGCGCCGGCTGCCCATCGGCTGCCATGACGCGCTTGCCGCCATCCGTGCCACGCCCGAAGCTGATGCTGACGTCAGCACCCCCGCCTGCTTGCCCACCGCTGCCGTTGCCGCCATCGCCGCTCTTATTGCTGCACCCGCCCTCACTGCTGCTGCTGCTGCTAGTGTTGTTGCTGTTGCTGTTGCTGGTGTTGTTGCTGGTGCTGGCATCGCCGTCCTCCTCGCTGCCCCCGCCCTTGCTGCTGCTGGTACTGCTGCTGTTGATGGTGTTGTTTCTGGTGCTGGTGTTGCTGTTGCTGCTAGTGTTGTTGCTGGTGCTGGCATCGCCGTCCTTCTCGCTGCGCCCGCCCTTGCTGCTGTTGGTGTTGTTGCTGGTGCTGGTGTTGTTGCTGCTGCCGGTACCGCTGCTGGTGCTGCTACTAGCCTGTTTTGCGCTGCTTTCCTGACGCACATCACGGCCGGGCCCAGCCCCGGACTCCCCGCCTGGTTGTGCCTGACCGGGTGCCCGCAGGCCCGCTGCAGCGGGTGGACAGCCCACGGGGGCAGCTCCCCAGGCAGCCCCCGCCCCTGACGGTGCTGCCGCGGCCAGCGTGCCGGGCCCCGCCTGATGGCCGCTACCGGTATCGCCGGCCCCGGCGGCGGCCGCGAATATGTAAGCAGCGCCAGGTGCTTCACCTGGGGTAGTAGCACCCGTTGCACCACCACCAGCAGTGGCAGCAGCCTCCGCAGCAGCAGCACCCGTCTCAGCAGCGGGACCCGTAACACAAGCACGCGTCGCCGCCGCTGCCACCATAGTAGTTGGCGCCGCCACAGCAGCAGCCGATGCAGCCGCGGGCACGGGCACATCGTTGACGGTTTGCTCTTGCGACGGGAGCTGCGGCGCCAGCGTCACTGAGGTGTCAAGGCTACGTTTACCGCTTCGGCCAGCAGCTGGTGCTACGGATGCGCCTGGGGAGCGGCCCGAACCAACACCCGCAGGCCCTCCCCTGAGCGACAGCCACCCGAAAAGCCCGTGCTGGTGGTGGTGGTGGTGGTGGTGGTGGTGCTGCTGCTCGGTCTGTCGCTGCGTTGGAGGTAGCGGTGATGGCGGTAGGTTGGGTGGGGGCGGTGCCGCTTGCTCCGTAGGCGCTACCTGCACGGCAAGAAAGGAAACAGCAGCAAGAAGATTGCAAATTGTTGGCCATTGAGTAGGCGCATTCTTATAATTCCATTCCTGTCTTTCCACCTATTAAAACATGTAACGAGTGGGTTACAACGTCATAACACGCCTGCCGCAGTGCTTGCCTATTCCTCAGCAGCCCTCCATGGCGTTAGACAGATCAGACCACGCACACTCGAGCGTCTCAACCCCCGAGGCCTTACCAAAATTGCCATCTCATGCTCCTGCTGCTGCAGCTGGCCCTCTTTCTGTTGCACCTGCCCTTCACGCGGGCCCTCCCCCTGCCCGCGCTCTAGCTGCCGCTGCTGCTGCTGCTGCTCATCCCCCTCCCCATGCCGCTGCTCGCCCCCAGTTCGCGCCCCCTCAACCTCCATCTCATCCTGCCGACGCGCTGGCTGCCCCTGCGCCCCACCCGTCTGCTCCCCCTGTTCCTGCTTAATGCAACACAGTCCTTGCTGCCCGGACTTCACCACAGCGCTGGGCGCAGACGTCGCGGCTGCGGGTGTGGCAGCTATCGAGGCGCCCTGTGCAGCAGGTAAGCCAGAGGCATGCCGCTCTGGTGGCTCAGCACCGCAATATGCTGGACTGCTGGGACCATCGCCTCGGTGAATGGCCAGGGGGCCGCACTGCGCGGAAAGCGAATCCAGGGCGAGAAGCTTCTGCGGGGTGGCACCGTCTGGCATGGGGCAGTGGAAGCCGTCGCCGGTGCCTCCCGTGTTGCTGACAGGCCGCTCCTGGTACGGGGACCCGGCGTGCGGCATACCAGGAGACTGGGGATGGGGCTGTGGCGTCGGCGCGGGCGGCGTCCAGGGGCCGACTGCCCCGCCGCTTGCCGAGGGGCACGCGGGGCTCTGCCGGCTGCCCTGAGGCCCGCCGCCTGACCCGCCCTGGGGGCCAACCCCGTCGCCGTCGCCGACCCCGACCCTTCCACCACCGCCACCAGATGGACGGAAGGGACTGGGGTGCTGCAAGCACGCAAGCTGCAGCAGCTGCTGCTGCTGCCCCTGCTCCTGCGCAGACGCACCCTCCCTGTCCTGACCCCCGTCGTACTGCTGCTGCACCCCGCGCGGCTGCTGCTCCGGCCGGTGCAGGTCACGCAGCTGCTCCAGGTGCCTTATGGCCATCTCGTGCTGCTCTCGCAGCTGCCGCACATGCAGCTCGTGCTGCAGCTGCAGCTGCTGCAACTTGAGCTTCAAATCGTCCCGCTCCCGCTGCAGGTCCGCGCACCTTTCCTCCGCCTCCCCAAGCCGCCCTTGGGCCTCCAGCACAGCCGCTTGCGCCTCGGCGGCAGCCCGCCGAGCCTGCTCCCGCTCCTCCCGCTGCGCCTGCAACTCCTGCTGCTGCAGGGCCACCCTCTGCTGCAGCTCCTGCACCTGTCGCTCCGCTGCCACTGCACGTGCCTCCGCCTGTGCCCGTGCATCTGCCTCGTGCTCCAAGGCGTGCTCCAGCTGCCGTACCCTTGCGGCCTGCTGCCGAGCCTTGTCCCGCTGGTGAATCACGTAATGGCAGCAGGCGCAGCCACGCCCGGAGCAAGCGGTGTAACTGGGGTCCGGTGCTGGTGCTGCTGCTGCTCCTTGCACTATGGCAACGTCCATAATGTGGTCCGGGGCTTCGGACACGTCGAGCGCGTGCTGCCCAGCGCCGCCACTGCACAGTGCTGGGTGTGGCTATGGGTTACCCAGGCTGGAGCTGGCGTGCTACTTGTGACACTGTGGTGTATTCCGAGTGGCTCTGGGACAGGCAGGTATACCCGTGTTTACCTGGAATCAGAAACAAAGGGAAGTGGCAAGTAAGGGTACCAGAGGCTCAGGTTGCTTGGCGTGACAGGGAGGGCGGTTGGCAGTCTTGGGATGCGACGAGGCGTCAATCATGGGCTGCCGTGGATCAGCCGACGGCTTATAAGAACTTATAGCAGGTTGGAAGGTGGCGAAGGCATTTGCCCGAGCGATGCCCAAGCGCCCTTTGGCCGTTGGCGAAACCGTCAAAGCCGCTATCGCGAAACCATGCAAGCATCAGGCAACCTCACCTTTATGGTGTATCCATTGTTAATGACAATTGCAGGGCCGATATTGGGTTGAAAGGGCACCCGCTCGGCAAGGAGTCGGACCGTCTCAAGACGCCTTTGCCGCAAAAGCGGATGACTAGGCTGAAGATGGCGAGTTACTCTATGCAATGCCGACTGGACCAAGTGCGTGGTGTCTGCGGGGTCGGATCGTAACGAGACTCGGATCGGGCAGGACTCGCGGACGCCCTCCCTGGTGGCCACGCTGAGTCCCCTGTACCACGTGCCCCGTTGCGCCTTCCATTCTGCCTCATAGCTAGATAGGATGCATGGGAGTTCAAGTGCTCTGGGTATAGCGATATGTCCCAGGGGAGCTCCCCAGGGAGCTCCTGCGAGCACATGGAAACGGGACCGGTATTATGTCACTCCTAGGTTACGGTAAACGCTGCAGCTGCGAAACCATGTCGTCCAAGGTCCAACCATGTCCGATATTCGACCAGAACCGAGCACAAATACCCAAGCAACCAGAATGTAGTTCTGTTTGCAAGTCAACCGCTACGAAGCAGCGCGCCGTTGTTTCTGCCGCTCCGCAAACGCTGCCAAGTAGCGTTCGACATGTGCCGCAGCCCAGATGTAGCCAAGGTGTTGCCCAGCTGCTACTGCAATACAAGGGTTTTGGGTAAGGCAAGTCGTTGTGGACGCCCCTGTGGAAACGCTCAGACTCAAACGGTTGGTGCCAAAGGCTGCTGCCGCGTGCGGCGCCATCCGTCCAGCCGTGACGACGTGACGTGCGTTCGCAACCATGCATGCGGGGCCAATGGACCACGCACAACCGTTGCGCCCGAAACGCCACACTTCTTCCCTACCCTCCTGCCCTGCTGCCCTCCAGGCCCCCACACCGCACGTCACCAGCATCATCCGTGCAGTTGCTTGGCCAGGAAGCCCGAACGTACGTGCATTGTTCGTCTGGTGGACACCGTCGGTAGTGCAGCGGGGCTGGCAGCATCCTGGAGCAGGCGGCGGGGCTCCTACCTCAATGGACAAGTCCGGCGACCCACAACGGCAGGCGCCTAATAAGACCCCAGCAACACGAGGTCCCGGGTACAGCGCTTGCAGCGGCGGCGGGTGCACCTGCTGCCGCAACGTGCCGCACCTGTGGGGCGAGGTGCGGCAGCTGCGCGCTCTACTGTTGGCGGGGGCAGCGCGCGCGGAGGCCAGGGTGCGAGCGGCGGCGCAGCAGGCCGAGGACAGGGCCGAGAGCGAGAAGGGCAGACGCCTGGAGGCGGAGGAGGCGCTTCAAGCGCTGCGGCGAGAGCACGAGCAGCTCAAATTGCAGCTGCAGGCAACCCCTCAGCTGCAGCACGTGCCAGGTCCAGGGCAGCTGCAAGAGCGGGTTCCAACACACCGGCAGCACCCGGTGCACCAGCATGGGGAGCAGCAGGCCCAGCGTTGGGGCAAGCTGCAGCTTGACTACGGCCTGCAGCAGTCCAGCAGCGGCGAGCCACACGCTGGCGGTGGCGGTGGTGGTGATGGCCACATCAGCGGCGGCAATGCCAGTGCGCTGAATATCTGGCAGGGCAGCACGGAAGGCGTAGAGCTCACAGGTGGCAGTGCGGCAGCTCCTGCCACACCCACGGGGCACAGGCTACAGCCTCAGAGGCACCTGGGGCCTGCCGCCATGCTTGCCGGCTCCCCAGCTTTCATTCCGCCAGGCGGCATACTGGGAGGCGGCGGGCGGGGCACCACATGCCATGGAGGCGGCGGCACCGGCAACCTCTCCGGCGGCGCTGTGCATCCGCAGGCGCTGCTGCACGCCCCGGCCGTCCCGGTGCATGGGGGGCCCAAGGCTAGCCCTTCAGCTGCACCTGTGGGCGCCCTTGCGGAGGAGGCAGGGATGGTCCACCGGGCAGGTGCAGCAGCTGGTCCAGGTGGCGGGACTGAGCGCCCGCAGCGGCAGCAGCAGCTGCTGGTTGGCCAAGGGGAGGTGGTGCTGAGGGGATATGTGCGGCAGCAGGGGGTTCAACGCATACACGCGGGGCAAGAGCGGGAGCATGCGCCGGTACAGGTGAGGGGCTGGTGCGAGGAGTAAGCGGCCAGCTGCATGGGCTGTTCTTTCCACAGACTGGGTAAGGTGGGGAGAGGGCAGGGGCGTCAGGTCACACGGGCTGCAGTTTTGCCCATTGCTTGGTGCAGCTTGGTGGCGGCGTTTGTTCGCCTTGACAGTGCGGCAGGCGCCCACTGCACGCCTAGGACGTGGATGATTGATATCGGCACGACCCGCTGTTACCAGGTGCAGAGATGTTGCCTTATGTATGTCCGCATGCGGTTTTCTAGCCTCTGCCTCTGTCCTCTTGTACCTGCCTGTCTCTGTGCACATGGGTGTTGGTGCGCGTTCGGGTTGGACGGGGTGAGGTAGGCCGCCCGGCGGCAAAGCGTGCCCAACGCCGGGCAGTGGCAGCTGTGTTTCCGGTGCATCCCAACGAGGCTACAGACGTAGATACACGCCACCCTGTTGTTACTTCCCTGCTTGCGTGCCCCCTTACTTGCCTGCACCCGCGCAGGTGGCTGGAGCAGCAGCTGCATTGCCAGCGGCGCCGCCAGCAGTGGCAGGGGCAGCGGGCAGCGGCAGCGAAGATGGCTGGGCACGCTTTGGCGCCACCCCGTACATCTGCAGCAGGGAGGGTCAGGTGCGCAGCGTGCAGTCGGGGCGGATGCTCAAGGCCAGCGCCATGTCTGGCAAGAAGCGCCCTCATGTGTACGTCGCGCTCACGCTGGTGCCCAAGTCCTGCAAACACCACAACGTGGCTCTGCGCAACGTGATGGCGGTGGCGTGGGGGCTGCGGGGGAACGACGGCAGCACGCTGCAGCTGGACGCGCAGGGGCACGTGTGGGGCACGGCGCGCGTGTACCACCGGGACAGGGACCCGACCAACAACCGCCTGGCCAACCTGGTGGTGATGGAGGAGGCGGAAGCGGTGGCTCAGGGGCTTGCGCTGCACCACAGCATGGTGCGCTGGGGCGGCGGCGGCGGCGGTGACGTCGGTGGCGGCGGCGGTGGCGGGGCAGGCGGCAGCGGTGGCGGCGGTGGGAATGGTGGGGATTGCAGGGCCGGTGAAGGCGGGGGCGGGGGCGCTGAAGTTGACGGCGGCGGTGGTGACAGCGCCACTGAGGCCGAGCAGGATGTGCAGGGAGCAAGCAAGGCAGGCGAAGGATTAGGACAGGAGCCTTGCAGGCCCCAGGTGGCCGGTCCCCAGGTCGTCAAAGACTTTGAGGGAGGCAGGACGGGAGCGGTCGGGGGCGACAGTGGCGGCTGGGTGGAATCCGGTCCGGGGACGACGGCGGCAGCTGCGGGACAGCAAGGCGCAGTCGTCGTACCGTTGGTGGCCTGCGGCGTGCCAACGGTGGGCGGGGAGGCTGCGGTAGGTGCCAGTGGGACAAAGGTCGGTACAATGTGGGCGGGGCAGGAAGCCCAACAGAAGCAGCAGCCGAACGGGCCGCCGCAGCAGCAGGAAAGAGTCAGGTGTACAACACTACAACACTATTGATGGCCAGTCCGATAGTTGGGTACAGTGCCGTGCCTTCACTACAGTACCTGTTTTGCTTTCAGGGCGTCCGTCTCCGTGCCACCTCTTGGCGAGACCCGCAGTCCGACTGCGCCGCCTCGCTGACACCTCAGGGGTTCAGACCGTGTGTGGCAGTGCGCTACCCTTGCACCTATCGCGAACCACACCCTCGGGCCTGGGTTCCCGCAGGTCCTGGACTTGTCTTCGGGCCGCTGCACGGCACCGGAGAGGCCTCTCTGCCTGCGGGACCTGGTGAGTTAGTCGTAATACTGGCCCCACCAGGCAGGCCCTGTCTATCTCCGCCATGACACTGCTCCCTATCTCCATGGCCTACAGGACCTTTCGCCACTGGGTGATACGTGGCGATCCGCTCCTCCTACTGCACGACCACCGCCGGACTGGGGGGCCCAACGCGACCTGGTCAGTGTTAGCTAACGTCTGTAACCAGCGCCGCTCACTAGATGCGGTGCGGTTCCCAGAATATGCCCAAGTAAGGAGGTGCGGGCTGGTGATGTCTGATGTGAACCTTGAGGTCCTTAACCCTTATCCGTTTCCTTCCGTTAACCCAGGACCTCACGCCGTGCGGGGACGGCCCCCTGCCCCGCCACCAGAGCGTCACGGCCGCCGCTCACCTATCGCGGAGCCAACTCACACCCGCACTGGAGGCGCCTATGGAACCTGCTGCTGCTGCTGCTGCTGCTGCTGCTGCTGCTGCTGCTGCTGCTGCGAACAGCGCCGTTGCAACAGCTGTGCGCATGGGCCGCCTGCTCGCGGGCCCCGGCGGTTCAACCCCTTCTGGCCGGGCCCTACAAGGCAGGGGCCTGTTGGCTACCAGCACCAGCGATGACGTGTGCCTGGAAGCCAGCAGCGGCAAAGAGGACGTGGAGGGCGGGGGGAAGGCCGCTGGTGACGAAGCCTTTGGCAGCTTCAGCTTCGGGCTGGACGCTCAAGGCCCTCTGCGCATAGCTGCGGTTGCGCAAGAGGCAGCCGGGGGCATGGGGACCACGAACGGAGCTCCCCTAGGCAGTGCCTTGGCCGGACCCGATAACTCGCTGCTGGCCAGCGTAATGAGCGGCGGCGGTCTGGGGGCGGCGGGGGCCCTGCAGCCGGCACTTGAGGAGTCACCTGCAGCCGTGTTACCCGCGCCCTCGCCGGACAGGGCGATACAAGTGGCACGGTCGGTACCAGGGAGCCAGCTGTGGACCCAGGGGCCCCGGGGCCCAGCTGCGGGGGAGTCAGGCGGTGCTGGGGGTGGTGCTGGCGGGCTAAGAGCAGAGGGGGGCAAGAGGGCCGCAGAGCTGGACAGCCAGCAGGCAGCGATGAAGAAGCCCAGGGTGGGAGAGGCAGGGCAGGGCCCAGGATGGGGAGCGACGGCGGGGTTCGCGGCGGCGGGGCCGGGGGCAAGCGGCGCGCAGGCGGGGCAGGACAGGCGTCCAGCGGGGCATGCAGTGTCGGGGGCCGCCGCCGCCGCCGCCGCCGCTGCCGCCATGCCTGCCCCTGGCGTCGTGGCGGCGGCCCCAGCTACTCCGTCCCCGACAGCAGCTGGGCGGCCGGTGGCTGCAGCAGGCCCCAGTGACCCAGCAACAGCCTCTACCACCCCAGCGGCACATGGCGCTGAGCAGGCAGCTGGTTCCACAACAGCACCGGGAACGGTCCCCACCGGGGCCGCTGCAGCTCCAACCCAACCTGCAGGAAGCCCTATCAACCCAGGTGCCCAGGTATCTGCAGAAGCAGGCCCCTCGAAGCCGCCCGCCGGTCCCACTACGCCGGCTGCAGCGCCTGCAGGGCCGCTGATGGGCCTTCTCCAGCCGCCCCTGGCCCTGCCGGTGCCAAGGACAACGGTTTCGGTCGGCAGCCTGCATGAGCTACAGACCAGGCTGAACGCGCTGGTGCCCTCCCTGCCACAGCAGCAGCAGCACCAGCAGCATGGGTCCAGGGCGGATCTTGAGGGTGGATGGGATGGGGAGGGGCACGGGCCCGTGTTAGATTTGGGTGGGCTGCAACTGCAGGGTGGGGCAGGGGAGGTGTTGTTGGTGCCTAAGAATGTAAGGGTCACCGTGAGGAACGGAGCCCTGCAGCTGTGCGTAGTAGTGCGGGAAGGCAGCAGGGTGCGGTTCGAGGGCGTGCGGCTGCGTGCCCGGCCGGGCCAGGCGGTGGTTGGGCCGCACGGCACGTTGCCAGCAGGGCCGCAGGGAGGGTCGCCAGCAGGGCCGCAGGGAGGGTCGCCAGCAGGGCCTGGGGCGCCGGTCCCGGCGGTGGTCACTGCGCAGGGAACCGGTGCGCGCGCAGAGCTTGTGGGGTGCACCGTGGAGGCGGAGGCCGAGGCCGTACCGGACACGTGTGCCCACGCGTGCGTCATGGCACGTGGCGGCGGGCAAGTGAGCATGCAGGGCGGCAGCCTGGCAGGCGCGGCGTCGGGGCTGGTGGTGGAGGCGGGGAGCTCGGGGGAGGCCAGGGGCGCAGTTGTGGAATGCTGTGCGCGCACGGGGTTTTGTGCGACAGGGGAGGGTGCGGAACTGCGGCTCCAGGGCTGCACAGCCTGGCGGAACGGCGAGGACGGCTTTGCGAGCCACTGGGGCGGCCGGACCATGGTGGGGGGCGGCTGCAGCGCAGAGGAAAACGGCGGGCGCGGGATGCGCTCTAGGGGCGAAGGCTCGGTGCTGGTTGCCGAGTCTGGAACAATCTCGTTGTACAACGGGGAAAACGGAGTAGAGGCTTCGAGGGATGGCAGGCTTACGGTTGGCGACGGCGTGTTGTTGCTTGGGAACGCGCTCGACGGCCTGTGTGCATGGGACGGCGGGAGGGTGGTGGTGGGCCGGGACGTCTACTCCATTGCCAACCAGCGGGACGGGTTCTCCTGCTACGGCTTCGACAGCAGAGTGGAGATTGGGGAGGGGTCGGCGGCCGCTGATAACGGTGCGTCCGGGTACCACAGCGTGAACCGGGCACGGATGGTAGTGCGGCCGGGAGCGGGGGCGGAGGGAAACCGGTTTGGCTTTTTCGCTGAGCGCCGAAGTCGGATGGGTGTTGGGCAGAACAGCTTTGCCTGTTGGAACGGGGATGCGGGGTACGTGGGCCAGGCGAACGGCGACCTGGCGATCGGCGGTGGGGGCAGGGCGGAGGGCAACGGGAATGAGGGTGTGTTGGCGGAGGGGGCGC
>VFQN01006753.1_pt1 | contig 12844 bp, 14 predicted proteins | sample 3512371 | NCBI WGS metagenome assembly VFQN01 (sample SAMN10412370, study PRJNA504923) | tailings metagenome | isolation source: Replicate 2 from Balatoc abandoned mine | place: Philippines: Itogon, Benguet | collected 2017-08-28
TAGTTGTTTCTCGAAAAACCTCTAGATTTATATTTGAAGATTTAGTCTTACAAGGATTTTATCCGAAGATGGTAAGAGTCCTTTTCTTTTATCTTTCTTCTTGATAATGAACACTACAAATCTCCTCTCTAGTTGACTCATTTACTGTATGCATGTGAATATTCTCGTAATAAGAATGAACAATGGAAAAATCCGAAATATTTACAAGAATTTCGATCAAATCGTGAAAGTTATCGAATATTTTTAAAGCATGAATGGAATCATATTGATTCAGGATGGAGAATATTTTAATTATATTTGTTACTGTATGAACTCATATCGTATATATTCAGTATATCTTACATAACAGAAGGTTTTTTGATATCCCTATGACAAATAATAACAGTTTTCTTTTGAACTACAGATTAAAGAAACAATGAAAATTCATGAATTGAAAGGAAGAAACAACACAGAAATCCTATACCATTATAATATCACACGAACGGTAACAAAAGTATCAGAAGATGGAAGAAAAGTATCTAAACTTCAACTTCTCCTTCTTCGTCAGTTCTTGTAATTTTTGTTCTGTTTAGAAGAAGATTCTTACTTCGTAATATCTGAGACGAATCTTGTAAAGATTTAGATCTTTCTATTTCTCTTTTTCGAAAATTTTTTCTTTTCATACGAATCTCTTTGCGAGAATGATAATAACTTCTTTTCAAGTGAAAACTATTTTCAAATCGTTCTCTTTCTTCGCAAAGTTCTTCGCATCTATCAGATGGAATTACCCCAATTCCAACATTTTCTGATACATTTGGTTGCACAGCGTTATCGTCCAGAATATCCCTTTTCTCAAATTCATCGCTATTTTTCTCTTGCTCCTGCTCTATATCTTCCTCTTCTTCCACATGCTCATTCGTGTATTGAGAGCTTTTACGATCAACCTTCCGATAGTAATAGTAATGATACTGGGTATGCTTAATTCGAGGAACATGTTTCATCGCTCGTTTCTTGGCAAGCCATTGATCTTCACGCGAACGACAGTGCTTCCTCATCTTGGTCAACTTAGTTTCTCTTTTCAGCATTTGCCGTCCGATTTTAATCCATTCACGATGAACTTCCAAACTCTTTTCCAAGAATTCATTATTCTCTATCAATAGTAATCGATCTTCCATACGATCATCTAATCTTTGTTCTGGATTAATGCGATAAACAGTTTGAATCAATGTAGCATCATGGTTCATGATTATCATAGTATCATCTAATAGGATGTTTTTATGACAGATTAAAGGGAAAAACTGGAAGAAATCATTTTCCTCGATTACAGCATGAATCGTAGCAGCTTCTCCTAGTTTATAAGGCTTTGTGATCTTCGCGAAGTAAACTGGAAATGCATCCCCACCTTTTTGAACGAAAGGATGAAAGGAAAGGTCATAACGAGAGAAAGTCAGAGTTGTCTGCTTGGTAATTGGATAAAGATAACAGTTCTCAGGTAAAGGAAGATCATCTTTCAAATTAAGAAAATATTGGAAGTATTATCAGGAACGCCTAAATAATGCTTTAATTGTTCAATAGTTGTAAACCCAGAACAAAAGTAAAGTCGACAAATGGGTCGATAGGAGTTCTTATTACTCCATAAAGAAACAATGATTCCTTTATTTGTACAGAATTCTTTCCATGTTTTCTCATAATCAAGTTGAATAATACGATTTGCTTCTCGATTCCTAATACCAGATTCAATAAAAGATCTCATTGATAATCCTCTCTCAATCATACGATCAATACAATGATCAGAAAATTGCATTTCTTCAATTAATAAAGTAGGATCATAGATGAATTCTTTATCAATGATAAGCTTTTGAGTATTATTTTCTTCAAAGAATTTTCTTTCAATACTCATCTTTAATAGATAATAATGAAGAAATGTTAATGATGATTTATTAGAAGATGAAGAAAGCTTTGATAGTTCTTTCAAAATATTAGGTAATTGATCTGATGTTAGTTGGAAATGAATGTTTAAATCATCTTCGATCTCGTGATATAAACTTGGTTTCATCACTCGACGGAATCGAGGACTTTGAGGGCGATGCTGCTTCTGTAGTTCAGCTCCCTTTCGAAGCCAACGATTTCGACCAACCAGAAACCGTGCTGAATTTTCTCCAATTAGAGAGTTTGAGGACTCTTTTGTACCGCTTGAGTTGCTGCTACTGCCGATGCCACTCTCCATTGAACTATAACTTCGGTTCTCATCGTCATTATCATCATCGATTACAACACCATCATAATCGTTGTTGCTAAAGCTCACGTTGGATAAAGGTTGATTCATGTCGGGTAGAAAATAAGTCTTAAAAGTCTTAACAAATCCTTTAAAGCGACTCACTAACTTACAACAAGCAAATCTTTGTGATTTCTTCATACATTGCCATTCTTTCGATCGTTTTCTAATAACAGATTTCTTATGATTTAGTTCCTCACTGATTTCATTGTAGATAGCGATAAATTGGGAGCGTAATTCGGGTTTATTTAAAAGCTTTGGAGACCTTTTACATAGCTTGTGTAATCTAATGAAATGACACAATACTCCTTCCCAGTCACCCATTCTTTTAGCAGTAACAATTCCTCTTTGTAAATTTGTAATGCGTGTTAGAATGTGATCGCGTGGCTCTACTTCGCGTGCTTCATGAATCTCATCCTTCTCAACTTCAAATATATTAAACTTCAATGGTATCTTTTGTGAATTCAAAGAACTTTCTGTATCCGAATAGAACGACTCACAACTAGAGCTTTCAGATCTATCATCCCAAAATTTCATCATCTTTCAATTAGAATCTCTATGCGATCGTTTGTAGTTAAATATGCAGAGGAAAGATTTTCTCAGAATTTTACACTGCAGGAGCGGAGACAAGTCTCCTATATCCATATTTGTGTTAGACAAGTGAGTGGAATTGAAAATAAAGGATATGATTTTCGAGCACTTTAAAATTCCTTTTACAGTAAGTTAGCAGATCGTTGCCAACTTCAAGTCCTGTACTTCTTAGTTTCCTTTCTCCACTTCAAAAATTTTCTATTTCTACTTTTCAATCTCTTTGATAGCTTATTTAAGCTAAATTTTGTAAGTAAAACTTTCTCAGCCATTCTACTGACATAAACATCAAAACTGTGTGTCCACCACATCTCAAATAGTACGGAGGGAATCCGGCCCATAATTGTAATGCTCCTTCTTGTCTTGCAACTTTAGTAATTGTTTGGATAGCGCCAGTATAAGGGCGCTGTCCAGTTGTTGGATCAGGTCTTTGGAAAGCCATGCGATTCTTCGCTGTCTCGAAAGGCATGGTAATAACTGAATAAATCAAACCAGAGGTCATAGCAGCATAGAAAACATTTGTTGCTTGATGAGTGACACCCCACTTGCGGTACATACCCCTAAACTGATCATAAGTACCAACTTGAACAGCTCCCACCAACATAGCTCTGTTGACGAAAGGACCTGCTCCACGGAAAAAGGTTGGAATACCTTCTTCTTTTGTGATTCTAGTGAAAGCATCAACTACTCCTTTGTAATTTCTTCTTTTATCTGCTGGCTGTGAAGCATCATTGGAAATTCTGACTAAGGTGATCTCGGCAGGGCAACTGATCAAAGCAGCGACACCTAAGATACAATAGATACAGTGAGATGAAAACCATAATTCCTCTATTAATCTTACCTCCAGCTGTAATTCCAGCGACTGCACGCGATAAGAAGTCTGTTTCACGATATTTAGCAAGTTCATCACGGAAAACTTCGAAAAATCCGAATCGAGAGGTAGCATAAAATAATTGACGAATGATACCAGCAGATAATCCAGAATATAATGATAAAACTCCTTCAGACTTAATAATTCCAGTAGAAAAACTAATAAAAGAAGGTTTAGGTCCACTACTTGCTGATGAAGTAGCTAAATTCATACGGATACCCAAAGTATTGAACGGATGAATTCCAATCCATCCAACCAATCCACCCAAACCAGCAGTCGCAAAATTTACCGAAGACGGTATAGCAACAGGTTTCTTATCAGTCATATCTGAAACGATACAAACTTAACCTCTATTGAGCTAATTAATGGACTCAATGAATGGGTTGAGATCGAGTTGAATGCAAATAGAGAGCGGTTGAGTCAAAAACGAAGTGGGAAGGAGAGGGCGGGCAGGTTTTTTGGGCAAGTCTTGCCTAAAGCGAGAAACGGATGATAAAGCGCTTTTTCATCATAGACTGATTTAGTCCACAAAACGAAGCATTGATCAATCATTGCGACCTTTTCTTTTTCAATTGCTTTTTGATTCAGTTTTTGTTGAAGGTAAAGATTGATTGAGAAAGTAAGATGGCACCACCAAGGGTTCGAAGTATTCTACGATATATTCGTCTTAACCTTAAGACTGGTTATATGCAAGATAAACCTTGGGAATTTGATTATATTCGACGCTTTCCTCCTGTGACTAACGTTTATAACCCAGACTTTTATACCATTCGCAAAATGGATATTCCTTACTTTCGTTTGTACGAAAAATTAAAACGTACTGATGCCAGATATGCTGATGACCATGTTTACCCTACACATCAAATGGATGAACCTGAAGCACTTACCATTGCAAAACAACAATATCAATACATGCAAAATGGTCTTAGTGAAGATGATGCACTTCGAAAAGCAACACATGAAATGAATACCATTGAAAATAAAGCATATATTGAATTACAAACATTAATTGATAAAATTGAAGCAAATGGTGCTCATCATTATCAATCCATTACCAAAGATCCAATTGTGAAAGAAGGATTAGAAACCTATCAAAAAGTATTAGCTGATTATCCATATGATACATTAGATTTAGGCCAACAAGGTGAAATTGATAAATTCATACATATTTATCTATTACATTGGAATGAAGTACAACGTGAAAAACGTATGAAAGATTTTGTATTCTATGAAAAATATCAAGAATTATTAGAAGTATTATTCCCACGTTCATCTATTGGACAAAAAACATATGAAAGTTATTTACACCCACGAATTAAAAAATCCATTTTCAAACAATTAGAATTAAATGATATCTATCATCATCCTCTGAAAAAATTTTATATTGAAGATTATTTACATTTTTATTCTTTATTTAAAAAAGATCCATTACATCATACTACATGGGAGTTAAAATTACGTGCATCTTTTATAACATGGTCAAGATCAACACTATTATATCAATCATTATTAAAGAAAGACAAAAGTTTAGCAAAAGATTTTAATGATCAAATGGAAGCTTATTTATTTCCTATGATATTATTTCCATCACGTTGTCAAGATTTACCAAATTTAACATTACAATCAATTAAAGAAATTTGTTATCATAATAATATTGGTTATATGCGTGATCCTAATAGTGGATTAGGTGGTGAATTTGTTTCTCCTCCGAGTAATGATAATGAGAATAGGCTTGGTAGTGATAATAATGATGATATTGATGATGAAGTTGTTGTTAATGAAACCAATAAATTATATGTTCGAAGATTTTATAAATTACCACAATTATTATTCCCACGTGATCATTTCTGTGCTACCATTGCTTTGGATCAACCAAAACTTGAGTAAGTTTCTCCTTTCTTCAATTCTCCCCTTGTTTTATTTGATATTTCTCTTTTTCTTGTTAGTGCAATTTTAGCAGATACAGAAAAGAATCTCTTATTAGAAGAAATGAGAAAAGAAGGAATTAATGAACATTTACTTGATGAAATTTATAAACAGTTAGATGATTATCGTACTTATAAAGAATCAGCATTTAAATCAACTTTAGATATTCCTACACCATTAAATAGTGGTGAAGAATTTGATATTTTAACTCAAATTCATACTGAGGCAGCAAAAAGTTTAGAAAGTGAAGAAAATCCTCTCGTAGCAACACCACAAGAGATTGTGGATGGTGTTGAAAATGTTGAGAATGCTGAGAATATTGATAAGAAAGAAGATCAAGTAGTTGTGGAAGAAGAAAAGAAAGAATCTATTGATGGATTGACTTATCTAAATAGTCTTGATACAAGTATTCCATTTGATGAAACATCCAAACAAGAGGTAGAACAATTATTAAAGAATATTGATTTCACTCCAGAGAAATTATATTCTTTATCTGTTGAACATAAGGGTAATTTACCAATTGAATTCTTAAAGCAATTTGAAAAATATCCAAAATATATTGAATATTTAATCGTGGAATCCAAATTTATTTATGATCAGGAACGATTAGCAGAACCTGTTAAAGCTGTATTAGGTATTGATATAAAGAAGTTAATTGATGCAAAGAATGATGAAGAGATTGATGAAGTCTTTAAAAATGTTAAAATTGATGATATTGATTTATCATTGCTTAATGAGAATGATGATAAGGTAGAAGAATTAACAAAGACTACTAAAAAACCTTTATCAAATACTCCAAGAAGATATACTGCAAGAAATCAATTAATTTCTGATGAAAAAGAAGACAAAAAAGTGGAGAAAGAAATAGTTGAAGAACCATTACAAACAGAGACAGCTCGATTAGATCAAGTATTAAAGGATTTAACACAACAAGTTGAAGATTTCTTTAAAGTTGTTGATCCTAAACATACCGTTCAAGATCTTAATACTGATGAAGATGATGACGAAGATTTCAAAAAGTATCGTGGTTTATCATTAGAAGAATTAAAGAAGAAAATTGATGATGAAACAGTTGAAAACCTTCGAAAAGAAGCACAAGCAGAACGACCAGAAAATTGGAATCAATTATTAAAGAAATATTTCTTTTCGCCTGATACAGAATTAGAGAAAGAAAGATTAAATCTATATTTTGAATCCTCTGGTTTATCATTAGATTATATTTCTACTGAGAAACAATTACAAGATCTTGAAATTGCTAAGTAAGTTATCCAAAATAACCTTTTTATTATTTATTGACTGTAACCTGATGGTTTTTTGTTTGTAGGAATCAATGGATTGTTAAAAATCAAAAGTCTTTGAAACAACAGTATCAAGAGAAAGAGAAAGCTCGCTTAAAGGCTGAATGGGAATCAAGAGGTTTTGAGTTAGCTTCTGCTGATGAGAAAACTTTGAATGAATGGAAAGAAATTGCTCGATATTCTCATCCTCTTGCTGTTCTACATGCAAAGAAGTAAAAACAAATGAAACTAAATAAGATGCATTGTACTAAATAAAAGTGAAGGAAACCTTAAATCTTTTAGTTTTTGAGTATGCTGCAGAGTAAATTAAGAAAAACTGTTCACTGATAACAAGTTATTAACAGATACCGGTAAATCTCAGAACGAATAAGATTTTCGATTGAAGGAAGAATGAGTCGACAGATTGTTTCTACACCACACGCTCCCGCTGCAATTGGCTCTTATTCACAGGTAATTATTTGGATTTCTTCTTGCAAATCACTCTTACTGTTGTGATTGTTTTAGGCAGTTACTGCGAATGGAACAGTGTATGTTTCAGGTTGTATTGGACTTGATCCAGCAACGAAGACTTTAGTTCCAGGAGGAGTTGGAGCTCAAGCTCGTAGAGCTTTAGAAAATTTAAAGGCAGTTGTTGAAGCAAGTGGATCTGATTTAAGTAAAGTTGTTAAATGCACTGTTTTACTCGCTGACATGTCTTATTTCGCTGAAATTAATGGCATCTATGCAGAGTATTTCCATACTAACCCTCCAGCACGTACTACCTTTGCTGTATCTGGTTTACCATTAGGTGCCTTATTTGAACTTGATGCCATTGCCATTCTTTAATCATTTTAAAATGTAATACTAAGATATCTTAAATTGTCCCTCTGTTGACCTAAAATCATCTGAAAACGATTCTCAATCTGTCTCCTTGCTACTGATGCGAAAAATGTGAAACTTGGTGGAATATTTACTGGCCTAAAGAATTCTTGTTTGTTCCTACCCACTTACTTTTAGACCTTTCTCCACCAGCAAGTACAAACGTTTTCTCATAACGATGAATGGAAAACATACACACTCAGAGTAATCAAATCTATCATAATCAAAGTGAATTATAGATTATTATAGTTATTATTTATATATACATGCGATCAAAAAAATTGATAAAAATTGTCAAACTACTCTTCAACGAACCCATTACCTTAAATAGTCATAACTATCTTCTCTTTAATAGACGAGATGAGACAAATGAGACAATCTTTTATTAATGAATGAAGCCTACTCTGAACTTTGATAATAATAATAATAATATTCGTTCTTTTAATACTAATTTCTTCTTCTGAGATAATTTAATCGGTCTTGACTGCACCATAGATATAGTTGACAAATTCAAAAGCACTATAAAATCCAATAAATCCCAACATTAAAAAGAATGCAATTGATACAACACTCATATAACCAAAATAATAGGATAATTGTAAGATACCATCCATATTTGATCGATGTAAATAATAATAAAAAGAATATGCAAATACAAATAAACCTGTTGCACCACCATTAGCTAATGATGTCCACCACCAATGATGATCTTCTCTTGCAAGTTGAAAATATAATAATGCAATCGTGATGAAAGAAGTTACAATGGTTAACATAATAAATGCAATAAATAATATACCAAATAATGTATAAATTTTATGTCCCCAAATTGATGCAAAGATATAATGTAATTCAATATAAATAGCAGAAAATGGTAAAAAACCTGCCATAAATAATTGTGCTAATGGATGTTTATACCATGTATTAATTACTGGCACTTCACGTGGGACCTTATTCGTACGACATGGTGGTTTAAATTCTTCGGTAATATTTCTTCCAATAATGGCACCTACGACTGTTAATGGGAAGTGAACAAACAAAAAGATTGCTAATATTAACTAAAAGAAGAGAGAGAAACAAGGTTAGAGAAGGTTGTTTTACTTAATGATTTGAAATACTTACCAGAATAGTTGTTAATGGTAAAGCGGCAGTGGAGTTACTCCTCCATGCAATCGTATTCACCACGGAAAAGACCAGACCAAGAGGAACAGGAAAGATTGCCGCAGTTAAGATTGTATTCCAAGCCCAATTCTTTCCTCTTAATTGTTTAAATAATCGACCTGAGATTATTCCACCCATCACCCCACAGAAGGCAAAGATTACAATTCCTGCAGTAAGTAATGCACCACGACGAGTAGCTTTAAATGCACCAATGACAACAGCACATAATAATATAGAAATTGTAAAGAAAAGCTGTGCACCAGCACCAATAACTGCAGTGAAAATGTTTAAGAAAGGTGGAACACGGAACACATCTCCATGAATCATTTTCCAACCAGTTTCTTCTTCTGCCAATTCATCCTATACAAACAAAGAGAGAAAAAAAGAGTGTGAAGGACGGCAGATATGGGCGTAATAGTCCTTTTTACCTCATCAATTTCCATATACTTCGAAAAATCTTTCTTTAATATTCTCATTAATATAATTGCTAAGAAAGCTAATAATAATAAGACTAATACAGCAGAGTTAATCACTGATAACCAATGAATTTCAAATGTTGTTGGTAAAAAAGTTGAATCAACATATCGCTTCATACGATTTTCATATTTCACGGTTGGAGTATGAACCCATTCAACGGTGTAAGAGAAGATAATCTCTTGTCCTGTTGTAATATCAGTAATATCAACACGTCTTCTAGCATCAGTAGTGACATTCGCGGTTACAATTTGATCATTATTAAATCCAATACTAAAATGTAAATGGGGATACAGATAAACTCTTGCACCTTGAATGGATTTTCCTAAAAGAAATTCTTCATGTACAACTTCACCTAAATAACCCCACATTGGTAAATCATCAATTAACATTTCAAAGAAATAATCATCTTCAATTGCAGCTTTAAATGCTTTTAACTATACATATATGAAGAGGAGAGGTCAGTATGTCAAATGCCTTTAGTGTGATGTAATAATACTTACATCTTCAGGTTCTAAATATTCTTCACATAATGATCGCCAAGGAATTGGATCTAAGAAAGTTAAGTCATATGGTGTTACAACTTTTCTTGATCCAGATAAAGTTTCTCCCAAGTCTTGTTTGTGTCTTCTCTGTTTTCCAGTACCAGAACAAAACGGAAGAGAGTAATACTAAAAAGAATTAAATTGAGAGCTTTCAGTCAAAGAGAATAAAATTGAAAGAAAGAGTTAATCTTACTTGATAGGTTTCTGTAGGATTATTAAAAGGTCCGACTGTGTTCGCTACAATCCCTACATGATCATGAGCTTTAAATCGTCGTGCAGTAACTACCACACAAATGAGCAATGCAATAAGAATGAATAGTTCCATTCTGAAATTGTTTCAAGTCAAGAATCGTCCCAAAGGAATCTGAGAAGACGGAGGAATTGGCGGACTGTTAGCTTTGATTTGTGTGTGATTCAAATCAAATAACGAGTTTTTCAAAACAACAATTTTGAAAAGATAGAGTTTCTCCAATTTCGGTCAGAAATCAACTCTCTTTATCTTCATAATGGAAGGCCTTTCAAAGTTGCTGCAGTAATATCCAAGCGTATTTTGCTTCAGAAAGGAAAAGGGAGTTGGCTTCAGAGATTGAGGGTAGTTACGAAAATGCTTCTACTCTCCTCCACTTTCTTTTTGGGACCAACAACCTGGCTCTCAGTTCTATTTGTTAACAATTAGGCACACACAGACATGTGCTAATTCATAACTGCTCCTGATACTGTCATTATTACATCCCACTTCTTTCTTATATTCTTAAAGGCGCACTAGAGGAAATGATATAAGGTAAATTTAGGAGAAAAGATTTCTCGACAAGTTTGTCCAAGACAATGACAACACAACAGTTTGAAAAAACGAAACGAAAAATTATTTCGAAACCATTTTCAGCTTGTCGTCTACGTTACGTTTGTGAGAAGTTGAAAAGAAATGGGGGATGCTAATTTAGATGAATTAATCGCACAAGCGAAAGACCGAGTTGGAGCAATTATTGCTAAACCAAAAATGACAGAAAAGTTATTAGCAAAACCTCCTTTCCGTTTTTTGCACGATACAGTAACCGCAATCACAGCGGCTACTGGTTTTGGAGCAGGTTTATTTAATGAACAAGAGTTAGATTCTGCTGCCATTACTGATAAAAATGCGAAGATGGCTTATTTAGATAAGATTTTTAATCTTGTGGGAATTTGTAAGGTAAGTGGTGCGTCTATTATCGAAAGACCGCGGTTTACCTTATATTAGGGCGCTCCGTTGGATGTGAAATCCCTCAAAGTTGTGCAAGGTCTAGAACCGGAATATACCAACAAGTTCTTGATTGCCTTGGCAGAATGTGCCAGTGACAGCAGTCTTGATTTTGAGGATGCGGTGAGACGATGTTTGGGAGGAGAGCAACCTGGACAAAATTCTCCACCATCTAAAAGAGTACGCTTTTAGTCTTTTCTTCCTAGCGTTGGCTAATGTTTATGCCTAGGGTGCTGTTGCCGAGGCTAAGGATAGCGATAGAGGGGGTAGTAGTAGGCAATCTAAACCTCAAGACGATAATAAATTTCAGGATGAAAGAAAACCTGGCCGTGACGATGATAGAAAAGAGATCGAAGCTAAGATTCCGGTGGATTTAGATCGTGGAGGAGTTGCCCCAGAACGAGGGAAGAGTCGAGGAGGTACTAGAGGAGGAAAACCAAACCAGGCGACTACAGATACAGGGTTATCAGGTCTATCCGCAATGGCACCTAAGCTGGATGGGGAAATTGAAAAGTGTGATGGTTCAGAGGCGATGACACAACAACTTTTAGGTGAATTGATCACACGACCGAAGTTAACTGAGAAGCGTTTATCCAAACCCCCTTTCCGCTTTCTTCATGATGTTGTGATGGAAGTAATTCGTGCAACTGGTTTTGGTAGAGGACTTTACACAGACTTTGAAACCGACAGTCAGAACGTTGCTGATAAAAATCAAAAGATGGCTTTCTTGGAAAAAATTATTAAGCTGGTTGGTGTTCAACTCAACACTCTTGTCGAAGCTCGTCCGAATAGAATAGTCGCAGGATTGGATCCTCAAATCACCAACAATTTCTTACAATTATTAGCTATTGCCGCAAAGCATATGCCAGATTCCACTAATGCTGTGAAAGTTGTTTTAGAGCAGTTCAATGAAGGAGGAAGTGGCGGAAATATAGCTAGTGATCACTCACCTCCGCCTAACGCAAGACCAATAGCAGAGTCAAAGAATGAAGATGTTAGACCACAACCAGTTCAGGTAGGTTCGAATTTGCTCTTTGATTCCTTCATAAAACGACTATGTCCAGCAATCTATTTCCAATTTTCCTGAAGCCAAAGAGGAAAGAAATCAAACTTTCAACAACAACCCTCCACCTCAAAAGTTTGATGATCGAAGAGATGCTATGCCGGATGAAAAGGTAAACATATTTTGGTTTTAGGGTGAAGGGGTCGCTAATTTCTTTCCTTTTTGCAGTTACAGTCTGTGGATATTAATATGGGGGATGATAGTGAATCTAAAAGATCGGCTCGTCCTACCACCGCAAGAAGAAGGCCTCCAAAGGTGAAGGATGGAGCTACCGAGCTTCAAAGTCAAGATATCGCACCTGCTCCAAAGAAAACTGCTGGTATTATCATTGATGGAGCGCGCGATGATGATGACGATGATATTCCTGATGAGACACGATTAGTTGATGAAATGAAAGCAGATTCTAAGAATGATGATGGAGTGGGACCGAACCAAAGTAAGTTGGTTCAGGATATCAAAGCTCGTCAACTGGAGCAGGAGGCTGCGATCCGTGCCCAAAAGAATGAAGTAAGCTTACAGTTATTTGATCCGTGATTTCACATATTTACGTCGTATTCTAGGCTGCAGAGGAGACA
>VFQN01006754.1_pt1 | contig 12843 bp, 13 predicted proteins | sample 3512371 | NCBI WGS metagenome assembly VFQN01 (sample SAMN10412370, study PRJNA504923) | tailings metagenome | isolation source: Replicate 2 from Balatoc abandoned mine | place: Philippines: Itogon, Benguet | collected 2017-08-28
TTTCATCAAGCCCTGCTGAATACTGTCGATCTAATAATTGTAAGAAACTGCTTACCATCCTTAAAGGTTCCTGTAAATCATGTGATGCCACATAGGCAAAGCGCTCCAATTCTCTGTTAGAAGCCATGAGTTCAGCAGCTCGTTTTTCCAGCACCTGGTTCAACTCCTGTAGTTGCTGTTCTGATTGTTTCAGTGCAGAAATATCCTGTGTAGAACCAATCATACGAACAGGAATACCTTCTTTATTCCTGATCACATAACCCCTATCATACACAAAAGCAAAAGAGCCATTACTTTTTTCAAACCGATATTCATCTTCCCAGAATTGATCTTTGGTTTCTTCCAATAGCTTTCTTCTTTTTTCAACTACTCTTTCTAAATCTTCAGGGTGTACGTGTTTACGCCAAAAATCATTATCGCGTGAAGCTTCTTCTGTACTATATCCAAATAGTTTTTGCAATCCATCTCCTGAACGTACTACAACATGTGTTCGCATATCCCAGTCCCAAATAGCATCGCTGGTAGCTTTGGCAACCAACTCATAACGCTCATTGGTTCTTCTAATAAGAGTTTCTGATTTTTTTCGCTCTGAAATATCTCTAATAAATGCACAAAAGAACTGATCACTTTCTTGCTTAATCGGCAATACAGTAAGTTCTATTGGGAACATGGTTCCTTCCCGATTAATCGCATTTAACTCCAGTAAAACATTCAATGCAGGGCCTTTCCCTGTTACCTTATACTGTTCCATCCCATGATCATGCATATGACGATAGGGTTCAGGAATAATAATAGATGATAATCTCCTACCCATTACTTCCTCTTGTTTCCAGCCAAATATTTCTTCTGCTTGAGGATTCCAAAATGTAATCATTCCTTCTGTATCAATACAAATAATGGCATCCAGTGCCGCATTCATGATGAGTCTTCTCTTCTCTTCACTATCACGCATGAGTGCGTCGGTTTTTCTTCTTTCTGTAACATCTCTTTCAATAGCAACCCAGTGTGTATACCAGCCTGATTCATTGGCAACTGGCGCTACTGTAAAATTGTTCCAAAAAGGTTCTCCATTTTTTTTATAGTTCAATACTTCTATATCACAAGGCTCCCATTTTTGTAGCGCTTCTTTTAAACGTGCCAGTTCCCCTTTATCAGTACCTGGCCCTTGCAATATTCTGGGTGTCTTACCAATTACCTCTTCCGCTGTGTATCCCGTCATTCTTGTAAACGCATCATTTACATAGAGAATTCGAGGTCCTTCCCCTTCAATAGGCTCTGCCTCAGTAATTAATATGGCATCATTGGTATTGGTAATAACCATGTCCATCAATCTCAGTCTCTCTTCCTCTTCTTTCTTTTTGGTAATATCTGTTCGAATGGCAACATACTGATAAGGCTTACCCTGCTCATTTAAAAATGGAACAATGGTAGTATCTACCCAATAATAAGTTCCTGATTTGGCTTTATTTTTTAACTCTCCACGCCATACTTTTCCATGCGCAATGGTTATCCACAGATCTCTCAAAAACTCTTTACTATGATAACCCGAATTGATGAGACGATGATCTTGCCCAATCAATTCCTCGCGGCTGTATCCAGATATTTTACAGAAATTATCATTCGCAAAATGGATGATTCCTTTTTGATCTGTAATAGCTACAATGCTAGACTGATCTAAAGCAAACTTATAATCTGATACTTCTTTAAATGCATTCCTGAGAGCAGTTTCACTTTGCAGTCGCTCAGTGATATCATTGATCAACACCAACACACATGCTCGATTATTAAACTCAACATGGTGTGCAGTAATTTCAACATCAATCAGGGTTCTGTCTTTTTTGTAGTGCCTCCATAAACCTTTATGGGTTATAATATCACCCTTTCTTATTTTGGGCGACTGATCCAGTCTTTCAAGATCTTCTACCGGTCTAATATCCCTGATCGTCATACTTAAGAACTCTTCGCGGCTGTAGCCATAATGTCTTAAGGCTGTATCATTTACTTCCAAAAACTTGAATGAGTGCTCTTCATAAATCCACATGGGCATCGGATTCGCATAAAACAGTTGACGGTAACGCTCTTCTGCTTTTTTGGAATCTGTAATATCTGTATAAAAAATAGTGATGCCCCCATCGAGTGAAGGATAAATACGATTTTCAAACCAACGATTCCACGGTGGATAATACTCCTGCATAACTATCGGTTCTCTTTCCTTCATTACTTTATGATAGTTCCAGTAAAAAGGTTGACCCACTCCTTCAGGAAATAAAGTCCAGATATGTTTGCCAATCAAATCTTCCGGCTTATGTCCATTCAGTAATGCTGCACCACGTTCATTTACATAGGTATAATTCCAATTCGTATCCAATGCCACGAAGCCATCAGAAATACTGGTCAGTACATTGGACATGAGTAATCTTGTTTTTTCAAGGTTCTCATCCAATGCTCTTTGTTTAAAAACTCGATCAGAAATATCTTCTACAGAATTAATGATCTGAATCACATTACCTTCACCATCCAAAACAGGCGTATTAATGACTCTCCAGTATCGTTCTAAAAAATTTCCAGTGCCATCATTTAAAGGAATATCATACCGCAGTTCCTGAACTTGATTGGTTTGCTTCGATCGAATGGCTTCATCAAAAAGATTCAATAGCAATTGCTTACTTTCCTTTGTATCAATACCTGGCGTATCAGGGAAAACAGTAAACACAGGTTTTCCTACAATATTCTCTTTTTGCGTAAATGTTGCTTGTAAATAGGCTTTATTGGCGGATATGATAGAGTAAACAGGAGCATCGGGTTGCAACAAAAGATACATCCCGGGCAGGTTATCAAAAACAGATTGAAATTCTTGTATGGTCATTACAATCGTAACTAAAAAATTTGAAAAGAAAACCTGCGGATTAAAAGAAACGATTATCAATATAAAACAAATTACTCATTCAACGAAATTGTTCGATTTTACAACGCTAATTTTGCAACATGAGCGTACTCGAAAAAATTATTTACGAAAGAAGAAGTGTGAAACCTTCTTTAATGAATGGCAAAAAAATAAGCACATCTATCATTGAGCAACTGTTAGCACTGGCAGACTGGGCTCCAACACATGGCAGAACCGAACCTTGGCGTTTTATTGTTTTTAGCGGAAATGGATTAGCCCAATTTTCTCAACAACATGCCGATTTGTACAAAAAATATACACCCGAAGAAAGTTTTACCAATGCCAAGTATCAGAATATCATACAAAATGGTGAAAAAGCTTCGCATGTCATTGCTGTATACATGAAAAGACAGGCCACACAAAAAATTCCACTAATAGAAGAAATCGCTGCTACAGCTGCTGCTATTGAACATATTTTATTGGGTGCTCAGGAACATGGAATTGCGGCACTCTGGAGCACTGGTGGTATGACCTATCATAACAGCATGAAACAGTTATTCGGACTGGAAGAGCATGATCAAATGATGGGACTTATCTATCTTGGATATTCTGAGGAGCCTGCCCCTCCAGCTAAAAGAAATATTCCACTATCAGAAAAAGTAAGCTGGAAAGAGTAAGCCTTCTCAAAATTCTGTTTCTTTGCGCATGCAGGAAAACAAAGGCAAGATCATCATCATTACAGCCCCATCGGGATCAGGTAAGACTTCGATTACGCATTATTTGTTGAATAAATATCCCCGACTTTGTTTTTCTATATCTGCCACAACTCGTTCTCCTAGAGGTAGTGAAAAAGATGGTGTTGAATACTATTTTTTATCCGTAGATGCATTTCAGTCAAAGATCAACGAACACGCGTTTATTGAATGGGAAATGGTTTACGAGGGAAAATACTACGGCACACTTAAAACAGAACTGGAACGCATCTGGAATGAAGGTCATGTTCCCGTTTTAGACATTGACGTAAAAGGAGCTATCCATGTACAAGGTGAGTTTCCTGGAAAATGTTTGTCGATTTTTATTCAACCTCCATCTGTGGAAGAGCTAAAAAGAAGGTTAGAAAGCAGAGGCACTGAAACCCCTGAAAGTATTGCTACACGTGTAAGTAAAGCCAGTTATGAGCTGTCATTCAACCATCATTTTCACCATATTGTTGTGAATGATGAATTGGATAAAGCCTGTACCCAAACAGAACAACTCATCAAAGAATTCTTAGGTTGGTAAGACAGTTTTCCTGAAATTTAAGGTTCAGCAACAAACTACATTATGTCATTTGAGAACAGAACCGTTTTTATTACCGGTGCCAGCAGAGGTATCGGTAAAGCTATTGCCTTACGTTTAGCCAAAGAAAAAGCCAACATTGTTGTTGCTGCTAAAAGTGTAGAAGAAGACCCCAGACTTGGTGGCACCATTTTTTCTGCCGCTGAAGAAATTGAAAAAGCAGGTGGTAAAGCATTGGCGGTTCAGGTGGATATTCGTCATGAAGATCAGATTCAAGCTGCAGTAGAAAAAGCAGTAGCAAAGTTTGGTGGGATTGATGTTGTGATCAACAATGCTTCTGCCATTCAATTAACACCTACTGAACAAACAGATACCAAACGCTTTGATTTAATGCACAGCATCAATGTGAGAGGAACTTTTCTGGTAGTTAAAAATTGCTTACCATGGCTCAAGAAGGGTAAAAATCCACATATCATTACCTTATCGCCACCTATTAGTCTGGAGCCAAAATGGCTGGGTGGACATATTGCTTATACTCTCACCAAATACAATATGAGCATGCTGGCTTTGGGATGGGCTGCTGAATTCAAAGGCATGGGCATCGCTTCCAATGCCCTATGGCCTAGGACTACCATAGATACAGCCGCTGTTCGCAATTTGCTAGGAGGCGAAGCATTGGCAAAAATGAGTCGTACTCCTGAGATTATTGCGGATGCTGTTTATTATATCCTTCAAAAAACCGCTGACAAGTGTAGTGGTAATACATTTATTGATGAACAAGTACTGGCTGCTGAAGGCATCACCGATCTAGATAAATACTCGGTTGTGCCAGGCGGAATGCTATATAATGACCTGTTCGTATAATTTTATTCGGATTTTAAGGGGATATTTTATTACGTCTCATTAGAACTGGGTATTATTACATACCCCCTTATGAGAACTATAACCCTGCTTACCACAATATTGGTCATGTTGACCACGTATGCCCATGCACAATATCATGGCAGATGCGGCAGTTTTAGATATACTATTGACGGCAAACTAGCCAGTTCGGTAGAAATCAACGACATTACTACCAAGACCTATTACTCCACCGATCAAAGAAATGGATATATCTGGTTTTGGAAAGAAATTTCTGAACCGGGAAATCAACAAGTAAATGAATTCATTAGTATGTGGGCGAGGTTATCTGATATGGATACTTCTTATATTGAATCATTGATAGCAGATCCTTCGATACTGAAGGTTCGCTTGACTGAAAAACAAAATTTCTTCTTCACTACCACGTATACACAACAAAAAAAAGGACCCACTTATGGGGTCCGTAATGACTTTTTGATACCTTTTAAAAACAAGGAAGTTGCTGGTAATTTTTCAAAGCAACTGAAGCTTCAAATACCGATCAGAAATTACTGACTTTCTTGAGTGTCCTGTACTCGCTCAGGTCTCATTTGTGGAAATAACAACACATCCTGTATAGAAGGCTGATTGGTCATCATCATACACAAACGATCAATACCAATACCGATACCTGCTGTTGGTGGCATTCCATATTCCAGCGCACGTAAAAAGTCATGATCAATGAACATGGCTTCATCATCACCACGCTCCATCAACTTCAACTGCTCTTCAAAACGTTCACGCTGATCAATAGGGTCATTTAACTCTGTATATGAGTTAGCGATTTCTTTTCCATTTACCATTAACTCAAATCGCTCTACCAATCCGGGTTTGCTTCTGTGCTTTTTGGTAAGTGGACTCATTTCCACTGGATAATCAATAATAAAAGTGGGTTGAATAAATGTATGCTCGCTTGTAGCACCAAATATCTCATCGATGAGTTTTCCTTTGCCGATATTTCCTGGGACATCAATCTTCAATTGCTTGCACACTTCACGCAAACCTGCTTCATCCATAGCACTCACATCAATACCTGTATTCTCTTTAATGGCATCATGAATACTAATTCTTTTGAATGGAGCTTTAAAGTTGATGACCTTATCACCTAATGGCACATCTGTTGTACCATGCAAGGCAATAGCAATTTTTTCAAATAATTGCTCGGTGGTTTCCATCATCCAGAAATAATCTTTGTAGGCAGTATACCATTCCAGTACAGTAAATTCCGGATTATGGGTTCTATCCATTCCTTCATTTCTGAAGTTGCGACTAAACTCATACACCCAATCAAATCCTCCTACAATCAATCTCTTGAGGTACAACTCATTGGCAATTCTCAAATAAAAAGGAACATCCAATGCATTGTGATGCGTGATAAATGGTCGGGCAGCAGCACCACCTGGAATGGCTTGCAACACTGGAGTATCTACTTCCAATGCTCCATGCTCATTTAAAAATTCACGGATGGTATTAATGAGCTTGGTTCTTTTGACAAAGGTTTCTTTTACATCCGGATTGATAATAAGATCTGCATAACGTTGACGATAACGAAATTCTGGATCCGTAACCGCATCAAATACATTTCCTTCCTCATCTCTTTTCACCACAGGAAGTGGCTTTAATGATTTGGTGAGTAAAGTAAAGGTTTGCGCATGGATAGACGTTTCCCCGGTTTTAGTAATGAATACAAATCCGGTAACACCAATAATATCTCCCAGATCTAATCCATGTTTTACAACGGTATCCCAAAAAGATTTGTCTTCATCTGGACAAATATCATCGCGCTTTACATATAGTTGGATGATACCTTTACTATCCTGAATCTTGATAAAAAATACTTTGCCCTTGTCATTAATACTCATCACCCTTCCTGCTACACAGACATTTGCAAAAGCTTCTTTAGTTTCTTCTTTGAACTGCTCCTTGATGTCAATTGAATAGTGACTTACGGGATATAATGGAGCCGGAAAAGGATCCACCCCTGCTTCTTGTAATTTGGTCAGTTTCTCACGACGAACCAGTTCCTGCTCAGATAAATGTACTTGACTCATATAAACTCAATTGTGAAGAGCAGCAAAATTAAAGGTTAGCAGGGAAGAATGACCAATCTCTTACTGATTATTGCTGTTTTGAGTAGAAGCTTTCCCTCTTTGGTAAATATCTGGCTGATGTATTTGCATAAACCGACCCATCACCGCTTCAGGGATGGATTCCCATCCGAATTGTTGATACAACCCCTGAGCGTCTTTTGTCACCAACATCCAACGTCTTAGTGCCTGAAGTTGAGGATGCTGATGTATATTTTCCATTAACCATTTAGACAAGCCTTTACCCCGGTGCTCTTCAATAACAAATACATCTGCTAAGTATGCAAAAGTTGCCTTATCTGTTATGACCCTGGCAAAACCGACTTGCTGATCGTGAAAGAATATGCCAAAGCATTCAGAATGTTCAATAGCAGTTTGTACCGTTTCGATGGGTATATCTTTGGCCCAATAGGTAGACATGGACAAAAATCGATGGATCCATGGAATATCTAACCGGTTACGATCGGTATTGATTGTATAACCCTCGTTCAACAAATGCTGGTATTTATTCATGAAAAAGTTGTTGGTATAATTGTTTACGCGTCATGCTAATCAAATCTCCCGGTTGTAAACCTTCGATAGTAATATTTTCAATTCGGTAACGAATCAATCTTAATGTAGGAAAACCCACTTGGGCTGTCATTCTTCTTACTTGTCTGTTCTTACCTTCTTTCAATACCATACTGATCCATGGTGCAGGAATTTCTTTACGAAAACGAATCGGTGGATTTCGAACGGGTACAAATGGTTCATTTTCAAAAACAGAAACCTTACATGGTAATGTCTGATACTTTTTTCCATCAATTGAAATCGTTACGCCATTTTGTAATTGCTGAATAGCTTTATTTGTAATATCACCATCTACCTGTACCCAATACTCTCTTTCATGTTGAAACGTAGGATGCAATAAACGATGATTCAGTTGTTTATCATTCGTAAGAATCAGCAGACCTTCACTATCATGATCCAATCTACCTACGGGATATACATCTTTGGGTACAGAAAAAAAATCACCAAGCGTTTGCTTTCCATCAACCGGAGAAAACTGCGATTGTACGAGATAAGGTTTATAAATAATGAAGTAGTGATTCATACAAAACAAAAGTCCCGCAGAAGCGAGACTTTGTATATGGATGGGTTAGTAAGTACTGGGAAATAAATTTCCCTACACAATATTAAAAAGAGTTTTATCGAAAGCAAAAAATTTTTTAAACAATTTTATTCACATTTTAGGTTTCCCTGTGAATACCTGATCCCTATTTAATGCTTATTCCTATTGCATTTTGTACAACAAAAAGAATGTAGTCTTAATATCATTTCGCTGAAACATTGATGAATAAAGGTTTTCAGAAGAATGAATTTTTTTTATGCAATAAGATAACGACTGATAAATATAGTATCAGCAGCTTCTTTTCACCTGTTTTTATGGGTTTAAAAAAAACTAAAATAATGGAGGGTGAATAGCTCTTAGTACCTTTGATTTTAACAAAAAACCTCCTTATGAAGTTTCCTGCTCCTGTTTCTGCCGGTTGGATCGCATCACTGATACATGCAGAATTGATCGGTGATAAAGATGCATTGATCACCGGTATCAATGAAATTCATAAAGTAGAAACAGGCGATCTTGTTTTTGTAGATCATCCTAAATACTATGATAAATGTTTAAACAGTGCTGCTGATTTTATCATTATTAATACTAATCAGGTAACCATTCCTTCTGGTAAAACAATTTTAGTAACCGCAGAACCGTTTGAAGCATACCTCACCATCGTCAATCATTTCAGACCTTTTACACCAGCACAAAAAGCCATTAGTGATTCTGCTATTATTGGTGAAGGCACTGTAATCATGCCGAACTGTTTTATTGGTAATCATGTGCAAATCGGTAAACATTGTATCATTCATCCCAACGTAAGCATACTAGACCATACCATCATTGGAGATCATGTTATTATCCAAGCTGGAACAACAATTGGTAGTGATGCTTTTTATTACAACACAAAAAAAAATCGAGACGTATGGTATAAGAAAATGCAGAGCTGTGGTAATGTAGTCATTGAAAACCATGTTGAAATTGGTGCGGGTTGTACTATCGATCGAGGCGTGACTGCTGAAACAAGAATCGGGCAAGGAACATGCATGGATAATATGGTGCATATTGGTCATGATACGACAGTTGGAAAAAATTGTTTGTTTGCTGCACAGGTGGGTATTGCCGGTGGTACTATTATTGAAGATGGTGTAACCTTATGGGGACAAGTAGGCGTAAGCAAAACATTGACCATTGGTGCCAATGCTGTGGTATTGGCGCAAAGTGGTGTTCCTTCTTCTTTAGAAGGTGGGAAAACCTATTTCGGATATCCTGCAGAAGACGCTTCTCTCAAAAGAAGAGAACTTGTTTGGATCAAGCGTATTCCTGAGTTATGGAAGAAAGTGATGGAGGGGAAATAGTGAGTAGTGAGTAGTCAGTAGTGAGTGTTTGGTTTTTACTCACTACTGACTACTCACTAGTCACTACTCACCCACCTAAAGCTGATGATAATTCGGCACATATTTTTCCTGCCTCAAAATCGACAATAAGTCTTTCTCTAGCGACAATACGGGATACTCAATGATTCTTCCTATTTCTTTTTCATTTTCATACACTAGTAAGGTTGGTACTCTTTTGATATTTTTTCCGACTTCTTCATGCTGCGGACTTTGTTTATAGCTATTAGACTCATTACTGACAAATATGAGTCTGATCTGTTCCTGAAGAACGCCTGCCTGTTTTAATACTTTCATCATACGAGGAACTTCTCTTCTGCTATCACCACACCAAGTACCCAGAAAAATATCGATCTGTTTTCCTTTTAATAATCCAGTTAGCAATTGAATAGTGGTAGAGTCGGGTATATAATGATCATAACCCGGCTGATACCAGTTTTTATAAACGCCTTGTTGTAAAAAAGAAACATCACAATGACCTAGTAACATAGGTTCACCGTTACTATTTTTCACTTCTATATTGGCAAAAGGAGTGGTGGTTTGGGCATTAACGCAGGGGTGAGTCATCACTATGCACAGCACAGTGACCATCAAAATAATTGATTTCATATTGTTTGAATTGATTACATAAATAAGCAAATAGCCCCCTAGCTTGGGAGCATAACAAGAACATATGTGTAATCAATAAAGTGGGGGATGGAAAACACCTTTTTTGTAAGGATCTAAAAGTGCATCAGGAATAAATACTGCTTGAATTTTACAGAACGAAGCCGTTAAATAAGTCTGATCTTGAGATGTGATAGTTGTATACTTCCAGTCCGTTTTAAAAGCAATGTCTTTTTGTTTTTCGGTTGCTGGAATGCCATCAGTATCTGTGTCAGCTGTCAACATACAATCACACCAGTTTTGATCTGCTTGTGATATTGCCAGCGCTGAGCATTCTGCATAAGCCAATATTTTGGCTACCGATGGTGCATACAGTGAAAGGGATAATATGATGGCTACTACATATTTCAAGTATTACAAGTTACCGATTTTTAAGAAAGACCCAAATACATTAGGGTAAACGGTATTTCAATTTCAGTTCTTCACAAATACGTGTAATGGATTGTTCCATGGCTATATATTGAAATCCGGGAACAGCTTTTAATAGTTTTTCATTGTTGAAGCGCACTTTAGCTCTGGCTGTTTTTGCAGTCTCTTTTGTCAATAGCGGCGACTTACCAGTGAATTTAGATTTGATCGCTTCCAAACGCCAAACAATTGCCGCCATCCATGCTGTCACTTTCTTATGAGGCGGTTTTTTCCCAAATGCTTGAGCAATCATGGTAAAAACAGAACGGTAAGGTAAGTTAGCACCGCTAATTACAAATCTTTGTGCGGTAATATTACTTTCCATCAAAGCTATCATCGCTTTTACCACATCCTGTACATCTACAAATCCACTCATGCCTTCTGTATACCAGGGAAATTCATCATAGGCAGATTTAAAAATAGCTGTGGACCCACTGTTCCAATCACCAGCACCCAGTATGATGACTGGATTTACGATCACTGCATTCAATCCCTCACCAATGCCCCGCCATACTTCCATTTCAGCCATGTATTTGCTCTTCCCATATTCACTGTTACTGGTTTCGGGTGTCCAGTTCATGGTTTCATCAATCATAACATCTTCTCGTATGCGGCCTAATGCTGCCACAGAACTCATGAATACCATTTTAGAAATTCCGGCATCTAAAGAAGCATTTACTACATTGGCTGTACCTTCTACATTTACATGATGAAGATTCTTTTTTTGCGATGGATGAAATGAGACTACTGCTGCACAATGATATACTTGTTGAACTTCTTGCATGGCTTCTTCTAAAGACAGTACATCCAGAATATCGCCTTTCACCCAATCTATTTTTTCTGCATTGGGTATGGAAGGAATCACAGAACGATACAACGCACGAACTTTCTCCCCTTTGTTCAGCAATGCCTGTAACAAATGAGCGCCTACCAAACCTGTTGCACCGGTAACAAGAATCATGAAATAGATTTCAACGAAGTTAACCCAATGATGCGGATAACTGAAAAACAGTGATAAGCCATTCTATTGAGAACACTTATTACAAAGTCCACTCACGACCAGGTCTTTTTGAATGGCTTTGAATCCATCAGGTAATGCTACTTTCGGAACGGTTACATGATCTAGACAATAAGTAGTTCCACAGTTATCGCACATAAAATGAACATGATCATCGTGGTGATGACCTGCTGAACATTCATCTTTACACAAAGCATATCGAACAGAGTTATCGGCTGTGGGAATGGTATGGATAATGCCTTTTTCAACAAAAGTTTGAAGTGTACGGTAAATCGTTACGCGATCGAACTCTGTACCACTCTTACTTTCTATATCTGCATGAGCCAACGCACCATTCGCATCCAGAAAATGATGCAAGATTTTTTTCCTGCTTTCTGTAACGCTCAGATGATTTTTTTTCAATAAATCTACGATTCGCTCTTGCATGACTTAGTTTGGATTATTTGTAAAAATACCATTCACAAAATTACCCGTAGCTTTCTCTTTCAATAATATTCCGATATCTTTTTTCAGCTTTTCTAGTTCATCTGCTTTCAGTCCGTCATAAATCTGCGCGCGCACTTTACCTGATTTATCAACCAAGGCAAAAAACTGTGTATGGATAAACTGATCTTCTATCTTTTCAAAGTTATTCTTAGGATCATCTAACAGATAGGAGTTACGTGCCATCTGGTACAAACTATCTTTTCTACCCGTCAGTAACACCCATTTCTTGGTATCTATCTGCATAGAGTCGGCATAAAATTTTAAACGGGGTACAGAATCTGTTTCAGGATCACAGGTATGTGCCACGATCATAAAGTCGGGATTGTCTTTATAAGCATCATATACCCCTTTCATCCCCACATGCATTTTCGGACAAATACCCTTGCAGGTCGTAAAGAAATATTCTACTACCGATACTTTACCCAACATATCTTTTTCAGTAAAGGGCACACCATCCTGGTTACGAAACATAAAAGGTTTCACATAACTCAATTGTGGCAATTTCACTTTCCAATTATCAGTGCCTTTAAAAAGGAAATAATAAAAGGCGGCGACCAACACCGCAAAAAACACCAGATAACCTATTAACTTCTTACTCATAATCAATACTAAAGGACAAAGTTACACCC
>VFQN01006755.1_pt1 | contig 12837 bp, 10 predicted proteins | sample 3512371 | NCBI WGS metagenome assembly VFQN01 (sample SAMN10412370, study PRJNA504923) | tailings metagenome | isolation source: Replicate 2 from Balatoc abandoned mine | place: Philippines: Itogon, Benguet | collected 2017-08-28
TCAAAGTGCAATTTCAACAATATCAAGTTCATTGGATTATTGGTTTAGCTCTGGAGTGACCAACCCACCTCATCCTAATCCTACCTCGCACAACCCATCTCACAGGAAGTAGACCTTAATTTTCACCTTTTCTGTTTCCTTTAAATCTTTAAATGATGAAGCTTTCCTTTAGATAACTCACCAAATTAAGAGAAATGGGGTTTGGATGAGAAGGTTATTTACAAGATGTAGAGAAATGATTGTAAGTAGTATAAAGAAAGAATGAATGAAAGAAGAAATAAATGTGCATCAACAATCATAAACGTTCCCTATATACAGAAGTCAAATTAACCGCAAAATTCTTGTTTTCATATGAACAACAACAATCAACAAAGCGAGAGACAACACATACACACATGAGCAGATTTGAGAGTAATAAGAGAAAGAATGAAAAAAAAAAAGACCAGAAAACTGCAGCTGAGGTCATAAGTGAGAAAGAATGGCTTGAAAAACATAAAGGCTTGTTGTATTAAATGAACTGGGAAGAATTTCTTTTGTTTTCTTTTTTTCTTTTTTTTTTCTTTTTCAACTCTGAGGAAAATAATAAAAATAAATGTAATCAATATTCATTTTTAATCTGTTGATTCTCGTAAATGACGCCGGGAACGGTCCATTAATTTGGATCCACGGACTCCACCACCAACTCTTCTTCGAACTAAAAGCTTATTTGGAAGTGGTAGGGCCAGCTCATTAAGAGTATCAAAAGGTAACTGTTCACCTTCTTCTTTCGAAGGACCAGTGAATAACTTCTGAAAGATGGTCGAGGAATCTGAACCTTCTCCTTTCGCATCCTCAACAGTAGGAGCAGCATTTAAAGCTTCGACGCGCAAGTTCAACAACTTCTGTGTTGGCGGGTGATCACTTAGCACCTCAAGGTGATTTGGGTCACGGACTTCTGAATTCAACTGATTATCATTCACCTTATTCCCATTCTGAATTAAATTTTGAAATTCATTATTATTACTGGCAATCCCATTAACCACTGGCTCTTTTTTTTCAAACACATGAAACAATTCATTACCAGCAATAAATTTCATAACAAAAGCAATTACAAACCAACCAAATAATAACTTCATCCTTAACATTTCTTCCAATAACACATCAATAAATAAATACCTCTTATCGTTTGTTTTGTGGAGGTAATTAATGAACTTTCAGTTAACTAACTGTCAAATACACACCGTGGATTATTATTATATTATTATTCACTCAATCCTCTCTCACTCTATTGTTTTGCACCCCCAACAACCAAAATTTCGTTCAGTTCAAAATTTCGTTGTTTGGTGACGAGAGCAATGTATAATAAAAGGAAAAATGCTTGTATAAGCAATTGTTTAATTGCAAGAAATCAATAAAAAATTTTCCTTCTGAGTGTTGAGTGAGCTAATTTCATTCAATCAAATCATAAGTGGAATAGGAAGTGTAGGTTTCTTTGAGAATTGAGCGAAGGTTGAAATCGGTTGAGAAATTGAACAGAGAGGTAATTTGGGTCAGGACTTTGTTTGCAGGAAAAATTCTGAACGGAAGAAGCCTCCTGTCTAGCATAGGACAAACAAGATTGAAACCTCTCAAAACATGTGGCAAAACAGTGTTTTCCTTATCCTTGATCGGATTCGAGTCACAATTAATGTTTTGAAAAAATCAGATTTCTGTCGTAATCCCAATACGGTAAGTGAGACTCAGAGCGCATGAATGTTTCAAAACTCATCACTCAACTCACAAAATGACTTCACAATAGGAGGAAGGTGGAATCTTAACAAATTTAAAAGAATTGCAATCCAAATTAAGAAACAATGAATTAATTTCCATTGATTTATTAACAATTATCTTACCTTTTACTCAAATATTAAAGAGTTCTAACTTTGCTGGTCCATTTAAACTTTCAGCGTTAGAGACATTACAAACTTTTATGAAATCAAACTTATTTATTAGTCCTTCTTCTAATAATCTTAATTTATCAATTACTGATCTTGAACATCAAGAACATGTCCTTCATTCGGCAATCTCTGAGATGGTAGAAGTTGTTTCAACATGTAAGTTTATTCAGACTGATAACCAAGGAGATGAATTAGTCCAATTACAAATTTTAAAAACATTATATTTTACTGTTTTATATATTCCAAAGTTTGTATTATTTGATTGCTGTTGGAGAACTCTTCAATTCTTCTTAAAGACTTTATCTTCGACAGGTAAGCGATCTATCTGTATTCGTTCTCAATTTAACCCTTTATTTTAGCTGGTGTGCGCTTATCTTCGACCCGTCAATTACTCGCGCAAGAGGCGATCCAGCACAGTCTTCGTGCAATGCTTCCTGTGCTTTCTTCCCTCGATCATCACAGCGAGCAGTATCCATTGACTGTGGAGCAGAAATTAATCCTGCAAGACAATTTCCGTGAATTTTTATTACACCTTGCTAACGGAATGCATAAATTTACAATTGCATCTGTCAAGAAACCATCACCAGATGGAAATAATTCAAATTCTCGTCCAAACACTCCTGTAAGTGCGAATCAAGCAAGTGGACCTAGTAATCTTACAAATCCAGCAATGGAGGATCAAACAATATTATTATTTTATTTAAATCTCTTGCATTTTATGTGGATTAATGCACAAACGAATCAAATATTATGTCATTATTTCTTAACAGATGAAAAGATTTCAATGATTTTTAATAATGAAATTTTTTATTGTTTAATTAATATATCATCACAATGGGAAACATTATCATTAAAACCATTACAATCTATTTTAAGTATTTTCACAATTCTTTTAACAACATGTCCGGGTGTATTACGTCATGTTGTTGAACATTTTATTCATCAAGTTTATATTAAATCGTTAATTAAATATTTAGAAATACTAAATTATCAAATTGGTTTTACTCATCCATTAAAAGAACTTCTTTCAATTACAGCAATTACTTCATTAGCCGGTGTTACCTTACCAAGTAATGCAGGTGGTGGTGTGGATCCGAATAATTTCCCTCCTTCTCCAAATCGTTCTTCTCTGAAAGGAGTTGATTCTAGCGCTGCATTGAATGCACCAGCCCCGCCTCCTTATTTATTGAACCGCACAGAGATTTTAGAGATGATTTTTGAGAGTTTAACCGATTTAATTAGTGATGATACTCTGTTGCCCGCATTGTTTGCCTCTTTTGATTGCCACCCATTAGCGATGGATGTTGTGCAACCGCTCGTGCAGCTTCTCACTCGAGCGACCAGGTAAGACAATTTCTCTTAATTCTGAAAATTTTTACTGAACTTTCCGCTTTTAGCATCATTTTAACGACAGGAACGGAAAAGCTCGGCGGTGCAAAAGATTTAGGCATTTATATTGTGCAGGCTTACAAGCAACTTATTCATTCTTTTAGCAGAAGAAAACAAATTTCTGATAAATGGTTTGATGAACATCAAAAGAAAGCGAATCAAAATATGATTACACCACAAGAAGTTGGACAATTAAATGAATTATTTGCATTAGCTCGTATTAGTAAAAGATTATTTCTTGAAAGTTCAGAAAAATTTCTTGAGAAACCAACGATATGTTTCCAATTTTTACAACAAGAAGGTTTATTACCAAAACCATTAACACCAAGTATTGCAGCAATTTTCTTACGCCAAAATACATTTTTAGATAAAACTGCTGTTGGTGCATTTCTTGGTGAATTAGGTAAAGATAAAAATAATAATTTAAAACATGAATGTGAAAGTGTTGAATTTCATCAACAATTATTACAATGTTATGTGAAATCATTTTCCTTTTCTTCATTATCTGTATTAAATAGTTTAAGATTATTTTTATCTGCTTTTCGGTTACCTGGTGAAGCACAACAAATTGATCGAATATTAGTAGCCTTCTCTGAATATGTTCATCATCATTGTTATGAAAATCGTTCAGAAATTATAGAAAATCCTGAAATTACTTATTTATTATCATTTTCGATTATTATGTTGAATACTGATCGTCATAATCCGAATATTCGACCAGAAAAGAAGATGACGTTGGAGCAATTTATTAAAAATAATACCAACTATGGCCGAGATGTCAATCAAACCAAGCCATTACCAAAGGAATATCTGGAGGAAATTTATGATTCCATTTCCAAGCATCCTATTCGTACTACTCACGGAAGTGAGGTCTTTGCTCTTGTTACCGATGAGGAGTGGATGGATGTGAATATGATGTTGAAGACCAATCCATACTACTCTCTTTTACTCAGTTCCCGTCAAAATCCACTCTTTATTAACCAACTGTTGGCTAAAACCTTAAATCAGGAAAATGATGAGGTTAGTGATGAAATTGGAGAAAGTGGACGCGCTGGTGGTGTCCTGAGTAGTAATACCTCCACTCGTAGCGACGATAGCACATCCGCGTCTATGTTTGAGCGCTATGCCATATTGAAAGATCTATTCACCTCGCCTTTAGGGTGGTATTCGACTTTGCATCTCTCCACATTGTTCGAGAAGATCTATGGATTAGACTGGCTGTGGGATAGAGATTTGTTGTACGCAACCTCTCCTTATTTACTTCTTCCTGGCATTAGTGTGTTGATTTATAATCATATTATTGTCGAAGAGACCATTTACATTGAGCAGACACCTGACGCACCCCCTATCAATGAAAATCACCAATTATTTGAATGGAAAGAGAGAACCGGTCGATTAATGGAGCTATCTACAGATTTCCTCATGGAAATCTTAAGCATTGCCTCAAAGCATGGTCTATGGAAGATTATTGACATGACCACTGCGATTTTACTTCAGATTAGTGGATTGAAAGATACTGATATTGCTCAAACCTATGTTAAGATGATGTCCTTACCAAATGAGTACTTATTCCCTCCTACTACGTCAGGGATGATTATTGAGTCTGATCCTCTTCAGGAAGATGACGTGTATCCTGACCATTGCTATTTTATTCAACGCATTTCTTATGGTACTGTGCAGAAGTCTTTGTTGCTACTATTAAACATTATAGCTTCTTATTATTCTTCGATGAGTAATTGGTCGTTATTAATTTATCCGCTAGTCATTTTACGCGATTTCACTCTGTTGCCAAGTGAATTAGTGTTTTTAGATGCCGAGCAAGACAATCTTTTACCTTCCAATGTACGACAAGAGTTTGAATTTTCCCTTGTTTCCTTAGATCGTCAGGAACAACAACAAGAAGCGATGTTATTAGCGCAAGAGCAGCAAAATTTAGCAAATCAAAAGAAACAAGCAGAGAATACTCGTTCTTCTTTCTATGCTTTACAGTTATTAGGTGAGGCGCTGTTTGGGTCATCATCTTCCACAGCACATTCGTCTGGTAAAGGCAGATACGGATCCGCAGATGAGGAAGACGATACTATTGAGGGAACTTTAATTCGTATTATTTCAGACCAGTACAATTTACGCTCCTCGCGATGGGATAGCGGCTACGAGCCATCTTCTAATTCTTCCTATCACACCGCTTCTGGTGCGGCATCAGCTCCTCCTTCTACCCCAACGGCAATTTTGGGTCAAAGAATCTTACAGCAGCAGAATAATCAGAGAGGGTCTTTAACACCTCGCTCTCCTGATCAACCTTTCGCGAAGACGGTGAAGTGGGATGTAAATTCTTTGCGTACTTCGATTGAGAAGACGAACATTCTTGGTTTTATCGCAGAGAGCAAATTTTTACCTGATGAGCATTTGGTTGCCTTATTAAAGACAATTATTCGAACCACTGAGGCTTATTGCTCCATGGAAGTTGCTTCTAATTCTTCAGCTACAGCAGTTGCAACCGGAGCTGGAGTAGCTAGTGGAAATTTAGGAAGCGGAAAGGAAAGTGATCGGAACAACAACAATAACGATGTGATTAACGATTTAGTTGACCACATTACGTTAGATCTCTCCAGCAGTTCTTATCATCATCAAAATGTTGCGATTTCCAATCCTGCTTACCAAAATATTCTCCCTAATACCTCAAATCACAGTGCTAATAGCAATCCAAAGGCTTATGCGATTCATTATTATCGTAATTCCGAGCATTTCTTGGATACAATGCATTTTATTTCCAATCAAAGAATTCAATCTTACACATCTGCTGCAAGTATTGCATGGTTAGAGATGTTATTAGTAGAAATTGTTTTAAGAAATCGTGATCGTTTCCATTTATGCTGGCCTTATTTAAAATATCATTATACTCGTTGTTTAGGAAATTCTTTTCATAAACTATCCTATATAACTGAGAGGTAAGAGATGATATTCAGTATTTGACGTAACTTCTTCCTAAAATTTGATATTAAAATTAGGCAATTATCGGGATTGTTGAAAATATCTGCTCGAATGCTATCTCGTGATAATTATGGAGGTGTTTTAATTGAATTATTGGGACGAATTTTCCATCCTCTCTTCAGATTACCACCTCTTTCATTGACGGTGACGAATGCAACTGCAGCGGCTGCTATTGCCGCACCTGTTCCTCCTAGCAATACAATGAGTTCGAAGAAAAGTATGCCACTACAAAAGGCGGCAAATAGCAATGACTTGGAGGACGAATCTCATCATGCGAATTCAACAGCAGCACAGACACATCAAAATTACCTCGCAGCAATTGATAGTCTTCAAGGACTATCTAATCAGATCGCTGCAGGAATGTGGAAGCTTTTCACCCACAATGTTGATCTTCTTCCTATGCTATCTTTAGAGCAATGGGAAACGTTGTTTAAGATTGTTGCTTTCGGTTCTAATGCTGGTTCGTTTGCCGCTTTTAAATCTTTTGAAGTCATGGCTTGGTTACTCCATGAACCACGACTCATTGCGAATGTTCCAGTATTCTGCATTATTGCTGTTAAACCTTTAGTATACAATAAGCAAGCACCTATCTTCGTATCAACTGGTGCAGTCAAGTTATTGAAATATCTTCATTCACGCCTTGAGGTAAGTTCTTTCCCCGCCATGTATGCCCGAGAACGCGACTTAGTTTCCTCTTTTTGTTCATTCTTTTAGGCTATTATTCAGGATCCTCATAAAGGTGAAGGTAATGATAATTCAGCATCTGACACCGCTCTTAAGAAAGAGGGAAGTCAAGACGTGATGGATTATGAAGATTTATTGGCTTTAGACGAGACATCTGCAACTGTGTGGAAGGTAAATTATCCCTCACCTCTAAATTGTCTAATAAATATCTGAATTCATCTTACAGAAATGTTGGTTGCCTATTTTACATGCCTTGGCGGAAGGTGTTGCTGATGATCGAGTTCCGGTCAGAGAATCTTGTGCAATCGCTCTTTGTGAGGCTATTAACGATCGCCATGCTTATGCCGTGCCTCCTGGAGTCTTGATTGATGTTTTCGTGCATATTCTCTGTCCTGTGATTCGCGTGCTCGGTGATTATCTCATCTCTGATTTGCACAAGCAATCTTTACACGCTGCTATTAATTCTTCAGTTAACCATCTTGAGAGCTTGGGACTCACTGCACAGATTGTAACGACAGCACCTGGACTTCCGCCACCACAGGCTCGTGGAAGAGCGAGTTCAACAGGCTCCGGAACTGGCGGAAAAGTTAAACATGATCAAGATTGGGTCGCAGTGGATCCAACTCCTCGTCCTCCAAAGGCGTCGTCAGAAGAGGAAATCACCCCAGAACTTACCTCTATCCCGTCTACAGCACCTGAATTATCCGCAATAGAGTCCCATGTTATTATGAGATGCATCGATACACTCACAGTTGTATTTATGAAACATGTGAGGAAGTTATCTCACTATCCATCCTTTGACAAACTGTGGTTACAGTTCCTCCAGCTGTTCAGCTACTTCCTCGAGATTACTCCAACTTCTCCTCCTGCTCCCTCTACAGGAGCAGTCATTTCTCAACCATCAGCTGTGAGTTCAGCAGTAGGTATCTTATTTCCTCCATCTACTTCGGCTGCGAACGAGGAATATGCAATTTTAATCCAACAACTATCAAATGTTTGCATTCAGAAGTTAGAAGTATTAATTCATTGTCTCCAGCGAGAGAAGGTTTTTGCAAAGAAAGAAGGATTATGGTTGGTAACGAAGGAATTTTTATTACAACTATCCTTGCCATCTTCAACAAATAGTAGTAAGAACATCCTTCGCCTCTTACAAGAATCGAGTTCCACTTAAACAACGATAAACTTAGTTTTCATTGTCATCAATTCCTCTTCTCTTGTATTTTCTGTTTGCTGCCTTAGTCGTTTTACACTTCCGCGAGACTTACGAACATCAGGCAGTTTTTTTTCATTTGCTTTCAAAAGCTTTTAATTTAAATTAAAGCCACTCCAACATGTATCTTTCTATGATCCACACTCTAATAATTGTAAATCGAGAACCGAATGGACTCTAAAACTCGTCTTCCTGACTCTTCGAATACAAAATTATTTCCATAAAAGTGGGAAATCAAAAAAGAATGGAAAACGATTTGAAAGGAAGAAAAAAGTAATGCTCTCTGACTGGGAATCGAACCCAGGTCTCCCGCGCTCTATGAGGAGCGTGAGGCGCCGTTTGACAGGCGGGTATACTGACCATTATACTATCAGAGAACTGCTGATGACAAGGCATGGTGATTGAAGGCATACAAAGCACTCTTCTGTATGGAACGTTACAGCCTAAAAATAATCAAGCATGAAGTCTGATGAAGTCCCTCTCGCTGTTCCTCGAACGGAGGAAGAGCAATGGGACCTTCAAATGAAAAGACTGGAAGAGATAGATCGCTTGACGACAGAAGCAGAGCAAAATATTCCCCTTGAATTAAGGCCAACACTGTTAGTACTGATCAAGAAGTTTCCAGGATTACAACGACTCCCAGCTTTCCAGTTAATGGGATCGTATGATTGGAATCTACATAAGCTTACTGCTCTATCTGATGTATTACATCGTATTCCAAATTCCAAAATCTTAGCAACGGTTGATTTCCTTTTATCATTGATTAAAGTAGAAGATAATCAATGGAAACTGCATTATCTCGGCCTTCATATCTTCTCACAACTGAAAGCACAATGTATAGTTGAATGGAGTATAGATGTAACAGAAAATAATCGTATTTTCTTAATGCAGATAGCTCGTCATTTATCACCAACTGATTTAGAGTTAATGATCTATAACATACATGAATTATCAGTACAAGAAATGATTGATATGATTCAATCCATTCAACAGAATCCTGAAAGAAAACAATGTGAATTATGTCGTCAAAAGAGATTATTTAGTCTTGAATATCGTATGAGGACTGATACCATACCAAAGCAACATCTCCCAACAGCTGGTATCATACCATACTTAGATAGAAATGTTGAATATTGGGGTGCTGATGATGAAAAATTGTTTTCTTTTGATATAGAGAATGGTCTAATCTTTTGGAATCAAAGTTATCCTGTAAATTTAATTGATATTTGTGAAAAGTGTTTGTTAGATTCTCATCAAGCAATAACAAATCAAGGAAGAAATGATGCAATCTATCATTTACCACCTGATCAAAGAAAAGATGCTTATGCATATCAACGATTAGTTGAAAAAGGATTAGCAACAATGGTCTCAAAAGTCGCAAAGGAAAGAACATACCGAAGATTAAGAGAGTTTGCTATGCAAGCAATTAATTCACAAAAATCAGGAATAAAAGTTGAAGATGATGAAAAAGAAGCAATATTAATCAAGATGAAACAAGAGGAAGAACTTTTACAGAAAAAGAAAGAAAGAGAATTATTAAATGAACAAGCATTAGCTGTTGATGAGAAATGGTTTGATAATGATGAAATGACAACAAGAAAAGATCTAGATAAAAGAAGAGCTTATACTTTATTAAAATTTCATTTAGGTTATGATGGTGAGAAAACCCTTGCACCAACTGCAAGGAAACGAAGAACATGGAGATTACAAGACTTTGATTCAGCAGGACTTCCTCTCAACTCATCCGCAGCAAATAAGGTAAGCGTTTATCACTGTTCAATGGATTGAGCTTGTCTCATTAATCATTTCTATTAGATGTTTGGTATTTCTCATGAAATCGATGTAGATGATGGACCTCGAATAGATTATTGGAAAATTATTAGTGAAGAAAGAATGGCAAATCTGAAAGAGAAAGAAAGAATCAAAAAACAATTACAACGTGAGAAAGAATTAGAAGAAATCAAACAATTAAAAAACTATGTTAATGATCGTATGATCACATTAAATAAATATGGTTTACAACAACAACGATTAACGGAAGAGAATGAAAGAAGACGTCAATTAGAACGATTAGAAGCAAAAGAAAGACGAAGAAAAGAAAAATATGAAAAATATTTACAATATGAGAAAGATTGTTTAGAATATGAAGATTATCGTTCTTATCAACTACGTGAATATTTTTATGAATTAGAAAGAGAATTAATTGAAAGGGAAACAATGTTTAATGAAGAATTAGAACAAACTGAGATTGATCGATTTTGGGGATTTGATATTTATTATCAAAGGATGAAAGTTGAAGAGAATCGTTTACATGATTTTTATATTCAACAGATTCAAGAGAAAAATCATCAATTATCGATTATGAAATGTACGAAGAAAATTCCTAAGAAGTATTTCACATCTTATTTACCATCAATTGCTAAATCTGCTAATGTGATGAAAACTGATTTTACGATTCCACCACCTTCTCCTGAACAAATTATTATGAGAAATTCATCGAAAATACCAACACTTCCTGCGATTGTTTCACCCAAGGAGAATTTATCATCCAAGCCTAGTTACACTTTACAATCTCCCACGACATCAATCCTTAAGAGTGGAGGAGTTCTATCATCGAGTATTGATTCTCTCACACCTTCAAAGCAATCGGTTAACTTTGCTTCCAATTCCAAGGAGACTGATACTATGAACTCTTACGATGAAAGAGATCAGAAGGAAGAAGCTGCTAAAGCGACATTAAAGGTTGATCTGTCACAGTTACAAAGTTTATCTCGTCCAATGTCAAAGCAAGAAATGTATGAATATCAATATGAAGTCAATGAATATGAGAAACAAAAACATTTACAATATATTAAACAATTAAAAGCTGAAGAAATTCGTGTGAAAACACGAGCAAAGCTTCGTACACCTGTATATTCTCGATAACAATAATAATAACAACAATGATAGATAATCGATACAACATAACGATAGGTATTATGATATGTTATAATAATGATAATATTGTAAATAATATCAATAAATATCTTTATTTCTCATTGGCCTATCGCTTGAATATATTTGAAAGAACAAAGAGTTACTGTATCTTCACTCTCTTCTGCTTATTGAAGCAGTTCTGTTACTATGGGTGTAAGGTGGCAGATATCAGAGTAGAGTTATCGATAAATAAGTACTAAATCGATTCAAAGTATCAGAAGATGAAAGAAGAAAGAGGTTGAAGAGAGGAAAGAGAGTTATTTATTATTACTTTTATTTTATTTTAGATGCAAAGGTCACAATACAATATTTATTATTATTATTATTATTATATGATTATTTATGTAAATTTGGTAGGATTGTTTCTATTTCAATTACCATTTCTCTATTACTTCTTTTATCAGTGATTATCTTCTCTTTTTTCTTCTTTTATTTTTTTTTGTTTCTTTCAATCACTTTAAGATCAAGTAATGTGTAATATTTGATTCATTCATTGCACATTGACAAGGATGTATTAGTCGAGATCAGAAATAACTTATATGATGATGATTATTATTATAACTATTTCTGCTGTTTTGATTCACTAATTCCTTTCTTTCTCTTCTGTTAATCATATAAGAGTAATAGATCGCCAGCAACCGGAAAAAAGAAAATGCAAAAAAAACTTCAACCAAAAAATAAACAAAAAACTGCCTTCAGATAACAACTACGACCAAGAAGAAACAAAAAAAAAACAAATAATCTCATCTGCAATTGATGTTCCGATGTGATAAGTATGGAAAGGAAATAGTTGTGATCATCGTTATGTGGCAATAATAATGGAAATAATTTCTTTTGACAGAAGAAAGATGGATAGGCAGGTTTACCAAGCAAGGTATTTATTTAACCAATGTGCAGGATAAGTTCTAGTAAACCATTTTCTTGCTTCGGTCCAACCCCAGATAGTTCCCCAAACTAATAAAGAAGCATATAAAATCTCTAATGAGAATGGATTCTCACTCGAGACAATATATCGAATACCAGGTGTATATGCTACAAAACATCCTAAACCAATGGCTAGAAGAACACCATAATTTGTGACTTCATTACCAAAGAAACCATGTTGAAACATGGAAACTGTTGTTGTACGACATGTCCAGACATGAGCTGCTTGTCCTGCCCAAATCATCATAAACCAACCAGTGGCGACAACATTTAAAATATAATTTTGATCACTTTTATCATAATTTCTACCACTTCCATCACTTGTTCGGAAAATATAATCGGTATATGGGAAATAATTATTATTATTTTGGAAAAGATCTTGTGGTGTGACACCATATCTTCCGAACGCTCGGAAGTAATACAAGAAACAACCACCAGTTAAGATAAATCCAGCTTGAGCATAAGCATAGAAAAGTAAATTAAATGAGGTCAATTTATCAGTCTTCACATTACGAGGAGGAACCTGCATAATCATACTTTCAGGTTTCTCGAAGGCGAATGATGTAGCAGGGACTAACTCAGTTAAAAGATCGATACAAAGAGCTAATAATGATCCCATAGGTTGCGGAATTCCTCCGAACCCCCAGATCAACACTGGAATCACCTCTGGAGTCAAGTGAGCTAAGGTGTAAGCGATCGACTTTCTCAGATTCGCAAACAATAATCTTCCTTCTCTGATGCCCGTCA
>VFQN01006756.1_pt1 | contig 12837 bp, 14 predicted proteins | sample 3512371 | NCBI WGS metagenome assembly VFQN01 (sample SAMN10412370, study PRJNA504923) | tailings metagenome | isolation source: Replicate 2 from Balatoc abandoned mine | place: Philippines: Itogon, Benguet | collected 2017-08-28
CCGGTGCGCACGTCGTCCGGGCCGATCAGGCGGGGCACATGGTCGCCGCCGCCCGGCGCCTTGCAGACCGCGATCTCGGCCGAGGTGGTGGCCTCGATGCGAAGGCGCCGGTGCCAGGGCACGTAGACCGAATGCGGCAGGGCGGAGAACGGGTCCATCCGGCCGCCCACGTCCGGCCAGACCGGGCCTTCCGCGATCGCGACGTCGCAGCGCCCGGACACCAGGACGATGCACCATTCCTCCTCGCCGGTGGCGAGGTCCAGGGACTGGCCCGGATGGAGGCGCCACAGGTCGAAGCCGACATAGCTCCAGCCGGCCGATTGCGGCGTGACCCGGTGGACCAGCCCTGTCCGGTCCGGCGCATGGTTCTTCAGATGCAGGTCGCTCATGCAGCTGCCTCCGCCTGCGCCTGCTCCCAGGCGCGGATCAGGTCGCCATATATGCCGGCCATGTGCGCCGTGGCGGCGGCGTCGTCCAGCCGGCCGTCCAGCCAGCCGTCCAGCGCGGTGGCGAAGATCGACCGGCCGATCGCGAAGCCGCGGCAGACCGGGTGCCGCGCCGCCAGCCGGAAGCTCGCCGCCAGCCGCTCGACCGGCGCTTCCAGGCCCAGCAGCAGCACGCCCCGGCAGTGCGGGTCGTGGCGCGCGATCACGTCGCGGATCGCCCGCCAGCCGCCGTCGCCGGCAGGACTCTCCAGCTTCCACCAGTCCGGGTGGATGCCGAGATCGTAGAACCGCGCCATGGCGGCGGGCACGGTGCCATCGTCCACCGGCCTGCCGGATTTCGACGCGATCACTTCCAGGAGCAGCTCGTGGCCGGTGCGGCGGCAGGCGGCAAAGAGCTGCAGCAGCCTGTTCTCCTGGGCCGCCCGCAGCGCCGGCTCGTCGTCCGGATGCCAGGCGACCAGGCATTTGACGCAGTGCTCCAGCGGCCATTCCTTCAGCATGGAGCCGCAATCGTCGCCGCCCTCGAAGGCAAGCGGCACGGTGGCCGGGCGCTCGATCGGCCGGCCGATCCACAGCCCGGTGCCGGCGGCCCGGAACAGGGCGTCCTGGCCCAGGCGGCCATCCACCAGGACCCCGCCATCCGCACGGCCTTGCGTGGCGGCCAGCGCCGCGTCCAGCGCCAGCTCCTTGAAGTGGCCGATCCGCTCCAGCGGCTGGCCGCGCTCGGTCGCCTTGTTCTCCAGCTGGATGCGGTGGTCGAAGGCGAAGGCCAGCACCTGGCGGCGCCGGTCGCGCCGGTTGGTCGACCAGTGCAGCTGCTCCAGATGGGCGTCCTCGCGCAGCCGCCGGGTCCTGCTGCCATTGCGCAGGAAGGATTGCAGCTCGGCCCAGGACGGGCCGGACGGCGCGCAGCCATGGCGGCTGACGGTGATGGCGCCGCAGGCATTGGCGAAGCGGGCGCAGGTGGCAAGCGGCTCGTCGCGCAGATAGCCGCGCAGGAAGCCGCTCATGAAGCTGTCGCCGGCACCCAGCACGTTGAAGACCTCGATCGGGAAGCCTTCGCCGGTGATGCCGTCGTCGAGGGAGGCCGGGATCGGCCCGTCGAACAGGACGCAGCCCATCGGCCCGCGCTTGAGCACGATCAGCGCTCCAGGTGCGGCGGCGCGGATGGTTTGCAGCGCCGCCAGCGTGTCGGTGGAGCCGCCGGCGATGTGGACCTCCTCCTCGGTCCCGACCACCACGTCGCAGTCCGGCAGGATGGTCTGCAGGTGGCGGGACACGGTGTCGGCGGCGACGAAACGCTCCTCGCCGCTGCCATGGCCGCCGATCCCCCAGAGGACCGGCCGGTAGTCGATGTCGAGCACGATCCGGCGGTCATGCGCCTTGGCGATCGCCATGGCATGGCGGCTGGTGGCGTCCAGGTTGGCGCGGCTGAAATGGGTGCCGGTGACGAGCAGCGCTTTGGCCGACGCCACCAGCTCCGGGTCGACGTCACCCGGCTGCATGGCCGCGTCCGCGCAGTCCTCGCGGTAGAAGATCAAAGGGAAGCTGTGCTGGTCGCGGATGCCCAGGATGACCAGGGCGGTCAGCCGGTCCGGGTCGGTCAGGACGTTGCGCGTATCGACGCCGTCGCGGGCCAGCTGCTCCTTGATGAACCGGCCCATGTGCTCGTCGCCGACCCGGGTGATCAGGGCCGAGCGCAGGCCCAGCCGCGCCGTGCCGATCGCGATGTTGGCCGGGCAACCGCCGACATATTTGGCGAAGCTCGCCATGTCCTCCAGCCGCCCGCCGACCTGCTCGCCGTAAAGATCGACGGAGGAGCGGCCGAGCGTCACCACGTCGAGACGGATCGTCATGGCCTCACCTGATTTCCTGCCTTTCCCGCCTCCTAGCATCGGACGGGCGCCAAGGCACGGGTCGCGGCGCGCCGGGCGGCGGCGGCCCCAAGCTCAGGGCGGCGGACGGCCGCCGCCCGGGCCGCGGCGCAGGCGCATCACCGTGGCGATCACCTCGGCGACCGCCTGGTAGTGCTCGACCGGAATCGGCCGGGCGACCTCCGCCATGGCGTGCAGCGCCCGGGCGAGCGGCGGGTTCTCGATGATCGGCACGCCGTGCTCGGCAGCACTTCTGCGGATCACCGCCGCCAGGTGGTCGACGCCCTTGGCCATCACCAGCGGCGCTGCCTGCTCGCCCTTCTCGTAGCGCAGCGCCACCGCGTAATGGGTGGGGTTGGTGATCACCACGGTGGATTTGGGCACGTCGGCCAGCATGCGCTGGCGGGAGCGGGCCATCCGGATCTGGCGCAGGCGCTGCTTGACCACCGGGTCGCCGTCGCTCTGCTTCATCTCGTCCTTCAGGTCCTGGCGCGACATCCGCATCTGCCGGCGAAAGCGCAGGCGCTGCCAGAACAGGTCGACCAGCGCGAAGCCGCCGGCCGTCAGCGCCGCCACCAGGGCGACCCGCCCGAGCAGGCGCGCCAGCTCGGCCGCGATGCCCGCGGGCTCCCGCCCGACCGCCGCCGCCAGGGCCGGCAGCTCGTCCTCGAGCTGCAGCCAGCATGCGGCGCCGATCGCGACCACCTTCAGGGCGTTCTTGGCGAACTCCAGCAGCGCGGCACCGCCCAGCATCCGGGACAGGCCCGCCAGGGGCGAGAGCCGCTCGGCCTTGGGCTGAAGGTTCTCGGCACTCCAGAGCAGGCCCTGCTGGCCCACCGTCGCGGCGATCGCCGCCAGGGCGAAGCCGGCGGCGGGGACCGCCACGACGGCCAGGAGCGCCAGGAAGGTGCCGGCCAGGAGGTTGCGGATCTCGTCCAGCTCGCCGGCCGGCGCCGACGCATGCTCCAGGTACCAGCGCAGCACCGTGACCAGCCGCGGGCCCAGCGCCGGCAGGGCCAGGACGATCAGGCTCGCCGCCATCGCCAGGATCAGGGCATGACCGACGTCGCGGGAAAGGGGGACCTGGCCCTTGGCGCGGGCGTCGTCCAGCCGTTTCTGGGACGGCTCCTCGGTCTTGTCGTCGTCCTTTTCCTCGGCCATCGGCTCACAGGTTCCCCAGGATGTCGGTCCAGGCCAGCGCCACGGCGTGCAGGGAAAGGGAGCCGACAGCACCCATCGCGGCGGCGAGCACCGCCAGGCCGGCCATGATCTGCAAGGGTGCCGCCACGAACAGGACCTGCAGGGTCGGCATCATCCGGTTCATCACGCCCAGCGCCGCGTTGAGCAGCAGGGCCACCAGGATCACCGGCCCGGCCACCCGGAAGGCCAGGTCGAAGGCGCGGCTGCCGGCTTTCGTCAGCGCCAGGGACAGGTAGCCCAGGTCCGGGAGCATGCCGAACGGCAGCACGGCATAGCTGCGCGCGAGCCCGGCCAGCAGCAGGTGATGGGCGTCCGAGGCGAACATCAGGGTCAGGATGGCGGTCGAGAGCAGGGTGGAGGGGATGGTCGACTGGCTGGCCTCGTTCGGGTCGAACATCGAGGCGACCTGCAGGCCGGCATGCATGGCGATGACCGAGCCCGCCACGTGCAGGGCCGCGAACACCGAGCGGACCAGCAGGCCCAGAAAGGCGCCCACCGCCATCTCGCTCACCACCGGCACGAACAGCCGGGCCGGGTCCGGCGCGCTCGGCGCCTGGACGCCCGAGGCCGGGACCAGGACGAAGGCCACCACCAGGGCGGTGGCCAGCCGGCCGCACATGGTCAGCCAGGGCTCGCCGAACATCGGCAGGATCATCATGGCGGTGCCGACCCGGGCGAACACCAGGAAGCAGACGAGCACTTCCCCCGCCACGAGGTCGTTCAGGTGGCCGCTCACTCCTGGCTGGTCCCGACCACGACCATCCGCTGGAACAGCTGCTCGGTGAAGGCGCGCAGCTCGCCCAGCATGAACGGCAGGGCCACCACCAGGGCCAGGGACATCAGGACGACCTTGGGCACGAAGGACAGGGTCATCTCCTGGATCTGGGTCAGCGCCTGGACCAGCGACACGGCCAGGCCCACCACCAGCGCCGTCAGCATCACCGGGCCGCCGATCCGGATCATCAGCCAGATCGTTTCGCGCACGAGGTCCAGCACCTGTTCGGGCGTCATCGCCGCTCCTTGTCCCAAGGCCCCGGGGTCAGATCGGCATGCGCATGATTTCCTGGTATGCGGCGACCACCCGGTCGCGCACCGCCGTGACGGTCGACAGGTTGAGCTCGGCGGCGGTCACCGCTTCGACGACCTGCTGCAGGTCGGCCTTGCCGACCACGGCGTCGGCGCTCTTCTGCTCGGCGACCCGGCCGGAACGGATCGCATCGTCGAGCTGGCTGGTCACCAGCTGGCCAAAGCTCGCCATGGGAGTCGATGCCTCGCCGCTGGCCGGGCCGACGATGCGCTCCAGGGCCTTGCGGTAGGCGGCGGCGGCAGCCTTGGGGCCGACCTCGATGCTCATGCCAGTTCTCCTTCCGTCACGGGATCGTCTTGGGGTCAGCGCAGCAGGTCGATGGTGCGCTGGATCATCTTCTTGCTGACCTCGAAGGCGTTCAGGTTGGCCTCGTAGGTCCGCTGCGCCTCGCGCATGTCCATCATCTCGACCAGCGGCTCGACGTTCGGCATCTGCACGTAGCCGTTCGGGTCGGCGGCCGGGTGGCCGGGCTGGTATTCGGTGCGGAAGGCGGAAGGGTCGGTGCCGTAGCGGCGCACCTCGACCAGATCCAGCTGCCGCGCCCGGTCGAACGCCTCGCCGAACGAGATGGTCTTGCGCCGGTAGGGCTCGCCGCCCGCCGTCATGGCGGTGGAATCGGCGTTGGCGCGGTTTTCCGCGGTCACCCGCATGCGCGAGCTCTGCGCCTTCATGCCGGCGCCGGCGATGGTCAGCGCGTTTTCCAGCTCCATGGTCCTTCTTCCCCATCAGGTCCTAGCCGTGGCCGCCGCCGACCGCGGTCCGCCACATCTGCACGTACTTGCGGTACAGGTCGTTGCCGAGCTGGTGGTCGATCTGGGTGCGGGCCATCAGCTCGGCCTGCTCCTCCAGGACCACGGCATTGCCCGAGGGTGCGATCTCCCAGCCTTTGGCGGTGCGCGGCCGGGCGTCCTCGGCGGCGGCCCGGCGGGTCGGCGGCAGGTGGGCGGGGTCGGTCGCGGCCATGGCCACGGGCGGGGATGGCCGCACCATGCCCTGGACCTGGCGGCGGAAGTCGGCCTCGGCCAGATCCTTGGGCCTGAAGCCGGGCGTGTCGGCATTGGCGATGTTGCGGCTCAGCACCGCCTGGCGGTCGCCCAGCCAGCTCTGGCGGGCGGACAACAGGCCGAACAACCGCGAATTGACCGCAACCATGCAAGATCACTCCCCACGCGCGGCACCCCGGCCGGTGGCGGTTGCAGGTTAGCGCTGTTAAGGTTAACAAATCGTTGCGTTCTCGCTGAAACCGTGGCGGGCGGACCGATGCTCTATCTGACGCGCCGCCAGGGCGAGGCGGTCATCATCAACAATGCGATCGAGGTCCGCGTCGTCGAGCTGAAAGGCCGGACGGTGAAGCTGGGCTTCAATTTCCCGGCGGACGCCAGCGTCCTGCGCGAGGAAGTCTTTTTGCAGATCAAGCAGGCGAACGAGCAGGCCGCGGCGGATCCGAGCGACCTGGTCGAGTTCGTCGACGAGCCGGAGCGGCAGCCTTGAGCGTCGCCGCCTCCGCCGCAGAGGTCGCCGTGGTGATGGGCAGCCGCTCGGACTGGGCGACGATGCGCCATGCCTGCGAGACGCTGAAGGCGCTGGGCATTCCCCATCTCAGCCGGGTGGTCTCGGCGCACCGCACGCCGGAGCGCCTGTTCGCGTTCGCCAGGGGTGCCCGCGACGAGGGGATCCGGGTGATCGTGGCCGGGGCCGGCGGGGCTGCCCACCTGCCGGGCATGATCGCCTCGCTGACACCCTTGCCGGTGCTGGGCGTGCCGGTGCAGAGCGCGGCGCTGGGCGGGGTGGACAGCGCCCTGTCGATCCTGCAGATGCCGGGCGGCGTCCCGGTCGGCACGCTCGCGATCGGCAAGGCCGGTGCGATCAATGCCGGCCTGCTCGCCGCCTCGATCCTGGCGCTGGGGGACCCGGCGCTGGCGGCGCGGCTGGACGCCTGGCGGCTGGCCCAGACCGAATCGGTCCCGGACAGCGTCGAGGACTGACTTTTCCCGCTTCCTGGACGGATCTGCGCCCGTGTCCATCATTCCGCCCGGCTCGACCATCGGTATTCTCGGCGGCGGCCAGCTCGGCCGGATGACCGCGCTGGCGGCAGCGCGGCTGGGCTATCGCTGCCACATCTTCGCGCCGGACGCGGAATCGCCGGCGGCCCTGGTCGCGGCCGGCCATACCCGCGCCGCCTTCGACGATCGCGCCGCCCTGGACCGGTTCGCCGCCGCGGTCGACGTGGTGACCCTGGAATGGGAGAACGTGCCGACCGCCACGGCCGAGCACTTGGCCGAGCGGGTGCCGGTGCGGCCAGGGGCTGCGGTGCTGGCGGCCTGCCAGGAGCGGGTGGTCGAGAAGCGCTTCGTCCAGGGCCTGGGCGTCGGGGTGACGCCGTTCGCCGCAGTGGCGGACGAGGCCGGGCTGAAGGCGGCGGTGGCGGAGGTCGGGCTGCCGGCCGTGCTCAAGACCACGAGGCTGGGCTATGACGGCAAGGGCCAGACCGCGCTGAAGCGGCCGGACGACGTCGCGGGTGCCTTGGCCCGGATCGGCGGCGGCCCGGCCATCCTGGAGGCGTTCGTCGACTTCGCCTTCGAGCTGTCGGTGGTGACCGCGCGCGGCCAGGACGGCAGCTGTGCCAGCTTCGATCCAGTCGAGAACCGCCATGCCAACCACGTCCTGGCCCTGACCCTGGCGCCGGCCCGGCTGACCCAGGCGCAAAGCGACAAGGCGGTGGAAGTGGCCGAGCGGATCGCCCGGGCGCTGGGCCTGGTGGGCGTGCTGGGCGTCGAGATGTTCATGACGAGGGACGGCCGGATCCTGGTGAACGAGCTCGCCCCCCGGCCGCACAATTCCGGGCACTGGACCATGGATGCCTGTGCCACCTGCCAGTTCGAGCAGCTGGTGCGCGCGGTGTGCGGCCTGCCGCTCGGCAGCCCGGCCCGCCACCACGACGCGATCATGCGCAACCTCCTGGGCGACGACGCGCTGGCCTGGCGGGAGATCCTGGCGACACCCGGCGACCAGCTGCACCTGTATGGCAAGACCAAGGTGGTGCCCGGGCGCAAGATGGGCCATGTCAACCGGCTGTTCCCGAAGGGCGGGCGCCCGGACACGCTGGCGCCCGGCTGACAACCGGGCCTGCTCAGGCGAGGAGGTCGGGGATCCGGTCGGTCGCCAGGGCGCTGATCCGGTCTTTCAGCATCAGCTTGCGCTTCTTCAGCCGCTGGATGCGGAGCTGGTCGACGGCACCTTCCGCCGCCAGCTGGCGGATCAGGTCATCCAGGGCGCGATGAGCCGCGCGCAGTCCTTCGAGTTCGGTATCGATCTCGCGCTTCTCGATTTCATCGGCCATCGTCCCGTCGATCACTCCCTGCTGCGCCGGATCGGACTATACCAGTTCTGGCGCAGGCATGCGACGTGGCAACGGACATCGGAGCGGAGGCGGTGCAGATGAGGCTCGGGGTGCTGACCAGCGGCGGCGACTGCGCCGGGCTGAACGCGGTGATCCGCGCGGTGATGCTGCGCGCGATCCATGGCTTCGGCATGGAGGTGTTCGGCATTCGCGAGGCGACCCACGGCCTGTTGCGCCGGCCGGTCGCCGCCATGAAGCTGACGCCGGATACGGTCGGCGGGATCCTGCCCCTGGGCGGCACCATCCTCGGCACCACCAACCGCGGCAACCCGTTCGCCTACCCGGTCGAGGGCGGCGGCACCGTCGACCGCTCGGCCGAGATCGTGGCCGGCTACCACGAGCTCGGCCTGGACGCGCTGATCGGGATCGGCGGCGACGGCAGCCTCGCCATCCTGCGCCGGCTGGCCCAGGCCGGCGGCTGGAACCTGGTGGGCGTGCCCAAGACCATCGACAACGACGTGCAGCGCACCGAGCACGCGGTCGGCCATTCGACCGCAGTCGAGATCGCCACCGAGGCGGTCGACCGGCTGCATGTCACCGCGGCCAGCCACGAGCGGGTGATGGTGCTGGAGGTGATGGGCCGCGACGCCGGCTACATCGCGCTGTCAGCGGGCATTGCCGGGGGGGCCGACGTGGTGCTGATCCCGGAGATCCCCTACGACCTGGCCGCCGTCTGCGCCAAGATCGAGCGGCGGCGGCAGAGCGGGCGCCACTTCTCGCTGGTGGTGGTAGCCGAATCGGTCCGCTCGCCGGTCGGGGTGACGAGCATGGTCACCGACGCGCACGGCCAGAGCCGCTATGGCGGGATCGGCCGGCTGATCGCCGAGGAGATCGCGCAGCGGACCGGGGCGGAAACCCGCGTCACCGTGCTGGGCCATGTCCAGCGCGGCGGGTCGCCCTCGCCGCTCGACCGGATGGTGGCCTCGGCCTACGGGGTCGCCGCGGTCGACCTGGTGGCGTCCGGCCGCTTCGACCGGATGGTCGCCTGGCACGACCGCCGGGTGATCGAGGTGCCCTTGCCCGAGGTGATCGAGGGGCCGCGCTGCGTCGACACCAACGACACCCTGGTCCACACGGCCCGGGGCTTGGGCATCTCGTTCGGCGAGCCGACCTGAGCCGCCCTGGCCGCTTTGATCTCGCGCCCGGGCCTGCCAGGGATCGCGGGTTAGCGCCTAGCCGCCGGCCTCAGGCGACCGCCGAGCAATGGGCCACCTCGACCTCCCATCCCCGGGGCGAGCGCCGCCAGACCCGCGTGTAGGCGAACAGCCCGGCAAAGCCGGCGCCGCCATAGGATCCGGCGAGCCGGACCCTGGCGATCACCACGGCGGCGTTGCCGAAGGGCCGGATCTGGCGGTCCTGCATCTCGATCTCGGCGAGCTCGAGCAGGCCGGAGCGGTGCAGGGCCAAGTCATCCGCCTTGCCCAGGATGCGCCCGTTCTGGTCGGTGAAGACCAGCCGCTCGGCCAGGAGTTCGTCCAGCGCCACGGCATCGCCAGCGAGCATCGCCGCTTGCAGCCGCGCTTCCGCCGCTTCGATGGCCTCTTCGTCCGTCATCGTCCCCGTCCCTCCGTGGGCCGGCCGGAGAGTCGCCGTTCCGGCTAGCCCTGCCAATGGCCGTCCTGCCAGACCAGCGTGCGGTCGAGGAAGCGGACGACCTCGATCGAGCGCAGGCTGTCCAGGCCGAGATCGCCGTCGCCAGGGCTGGTGTCGACCAGGCGGGCGCTGGCGGCGGAGCCTTCCAGGCGGTAGCCGGCGGCGGCGAAGCCGACCGTGAGCATGTCGGTGCCGGCACCGCCATCGACCGTGTCCTGGCCGTACCAGGCGGTGATCCGGTCGTCGCCGTCGCCGCCGAAGACCAGGTCGTCGCCGCTGCCGCCGTCCAGGATGTCGGCGCCAGCGCCGCCCACCAGCCAGTCGCGGCCACCGCCGCCGGCCAGCAGGTCGGCGCCGGCGCCGCCGCACAGGCGGTTGTCGCCGACCCCGCCGTAAAGGAAGTCGTCGCCGCTGCCGCCGTCCAGCAGGTCGTTCGCCTGGTCGCCGTAGAGCCGGTCGGCATCGTCGCCGCCGAACAGCTGGTCGCTTCCGGCACCGCCCTGGAGGAGGTCCCTGCCGCCGAAACCGTGGAGGGTGTCGTCGCCGTCGCCCCCGGCGATCAGGTCCGCGCCATGGTGGCCGGCGATCAGGTCGTTGCCGCCGCCACCCTCGATCCGGTCGTCGCCGTCGCCGCCGAACAGGATGTCGCCGCCATCGCCGCCGAAGATCAGGTCGTCGCCGCTCAGGCCCTCGATGCGGTTGGCGGCGGCGTTGCCCTCGATCCGGTCGCCAGCCGAGCCGCCGAGAACGTTCTCGATCACGCTGCCCCGGGCGATGAACAGGGTGCCCGGCAGGCTGCCGCCCCCCTCCACGCTCCAGCGATAGGGCAGGCCCAATTCCGACCAGCTGCCCTGGGCCAGGCGGATGGTGGCGGCGCTGTTCTGGTTGGACCAGTCGAGCGTGTCGATGCCGCCGGAATCCCAGATGGTCTGATAGATCCGGGCATGGTCCGCCCAGCGCCAGGCGGTGTTGCCCGCCTCAGCCGGTGCAGCGCCGTAAAGGGACTGCATCGCCGCCACGTCCAGGCCCATGGGCGTGGTCGGGTAGTACTCGACCCCGTAGCCTTCCAGCGCGCCCTGGCCCGGGTGAGAGCGGTAGCTCATGATCGAGGCGCCGATCCAGTCGGCCGCCGGGTCGAGGGCGGCGCCGAGGCCGTCGCCGTCATGGGTGTGGAGGAGGCCCAGGGCGTGGCCGACCTCGTGCATCAGGGTGAAGTAGCGCCAGGTACCGGGTGCGTAGACCCAGTCGGCCAGGTCCGGCTCGGTGATCGAGGGAAAGCGCTGCTGGCCCAGCCAGACGTCGCCATGCTCGGCCTCGCCGCCCGGCAGGTAGGCCCAAGCGGTGGACGGCAGCATGGAGCGGCCGAACCGGATGGCGCCGGCCTCGGCCGCCCCGTCGCCGATCTCCTGGAAGGTGATGTCGGCCACCGCGGACCAGGCGCCCAGCGCCCGCCGGATCACTGCCTTCTCGGCCGGGGAGAAGTCGCCGGCCCAGAAGCCCGGCTCGTCGTTGCCGTAGCCGATCCGCCAGGAGGATGCGCCGGAAGCGAAGCTGTAGGCGATGGTCAGCCCGCCGCCGGCATCGGGCTGCCAGCGTGTGCCGGCGATCAGGGCGTCGATTGCGGCATCGCCGGTGGCGGCGGCGTCGACGAAGCCGGACCCGCCGGCAGCCGGCGCCGCCAGGGGCTGCAGGCCGCCCGCCTGCCGATCGACCGTTGCCGCCATGAGCCGCAAGCTCCCGCCCGGTTGTGCCGGGACGGAAGCCTACGGAACGGCGGTTAAGGCGAAGTTAAGGCACCTGGCGCGGGATGAGTGCCGTTCAGAACAGCCCGTCGATCCGTCCACTCGCGTCGATCCGGATCGTTTCGGCGGCGGGCCGGCGCGGCAGGCCGGGCATGGTCATGATCTCGCCGCAGATCACCACCAGGAACTCCGCCCCGCCCGACAGGCGCACCTCGCGGATCGGCAGGACATGGCCGGACGGCGCGCCCTTGGCGGTGGGATCGGTGGTGAAGCTGTACTGGGTCTTGGCGACGCAGATCGGGAAATGGCCGTAGCCGGCGGCCTGGAACTCCTTGATCTGGTCCGCCACCTTCTTCTCGGCGCTGATGTCGGCGGCCCCGTAGATCTCGGTGGCGATGGTCCGCACCTTGTCCCAGAGCGGCATGTCGTCGGGGTAGAGATGGGTGAAGCCCCGCCCGTCCAGCGGATGGCCCTCGTCGCACAGCTTCACGACATGCTCGGACAGGCCGGTGATCCCGGCCGAGCCTTCCGCCCAGTGGGCGCAGACGAAGGCCTGCACCCCCAGTTCCTCGCGGCAGTACTTCAGCACGAAGTCGTGCTCGGCCGCCGTGTCGGTGACGAAATGGTTGATGGCTACCACCGAGGGCACGCCGAACTTGCGGACGTTGCGGACATGGCGGGCGAGGTTGACGATGCCCTTCTTCAGCGCGTCCAGGTTCTCCTTGCCCAGATCCTCCTTGGCCACCCCGCCATTGCTCTTGAGCGCCCGGATGGTGGCGACGATCACCGCGCAGTCCGGGGTGAGCCCGGCCTTGCGGCACTTGATGTCGAAGAACTTCTCGGCACCTAGGTCCGCACCGAAGCCGGCCTCGGTGACGACATAGTCGGCGAGCTTCAGCGCGGTGCGGGTGGCGATCGCCGAGTTGCAGCCATGGGCGATGTTGGCGAACGGGCCGCCATGGACGAAGGCCGGGTTGTTCTCGAGCGTCTGGACGAGGTTGGGCATGAAGGCGTCCTTGAGCAGGACCGCCATGGCGCCCTGCGCCTTGATGTCCTTGGCCAGCACCGGCTTCTTGTCGCGGGTGTAGCCGACGATCATCCGGCCCAGGCGGTTCTCCAGGTCCTCCATGCTGGTGGACAGGCAGAACACCGCCATGACCTCGGAGGCCACGGTGATGTCGAAGCCGTCCTCGCGCGGGAAGCCGTTGGAAACGCCGCCCAGCGAGCTGGTGATCTGGCGCAGCGCCCGGTCGTTCATGTCGAGCACCCGGCGCCAGGTGATCCGGCGCTCGTCCAGGCCCAGCTCGTTGCCCCAGTAGATGTGGTTGTCGACCATGGCGGACAGCAGGTTGTGCGCGCTGCCGATCGCGTGGAAATCGCCGGTGAAATGGAGGTTGATCTGCTCCATCGGCACGACCTGGGCATAGCCGCCGCCGGCAGCCCCGCCCTTCATGCCGAAGCAGGGGCCGAGTGAGGGCTCGCGCAGGCAGATCAT
>VFQN01006757.1_pt1 | contig 12836 bp, 10 predicted proteins | sample 3512371 | NCBI WGS metagenome assembly VFQN01 (sample SAMN10412370, study PRJNA504923) | tailings metagenome | isolation source: Replicate 2 from Balatoc abandoned mine | place: Philippines: Itogon, Benguet | collected 2017-08-28
CGAATGCGTCCCGTGGAGCTCAACCTAGTACAGAGAGCACCTTCGATATGAATGACGATGATGAAGAAAAGGAAGAAGATGATGACTTCCCAGTACCAGAAGAAGATAATGAAGATGCTGAAGAAGAGGAAGAAAAAAGTGATCGAGTAAAATCACGAAGAGATTCTGCTGTCCCTGCTACAGTCACTCGTGATAGAAATTATTCAATCTCTGAGGTTGTAGAGTTTGATAGTGGTGTTATTAACTCTGGTAATGGTAGTACAAAAGAGACCGGAAGAAAGAACTCTGATGGGATGAAGGGTGAATCATCACCAGCACGAAGAAACTCTCAAAATCAATCACAACCTCCTCCACCCGTTCAACAAACAACACCGAAGCTCAGAAATTATTCCATCTCAAGTGTTCGCAGCTTTGATGATACTGAGATGGATGCTTAAATATCTTACCTTCGCTATATATTGCACCTTCGTTTGATTTTCGCACAATTTCCTCCTTCAACCATCGATTTGTCTCTCTTTGTCGCATAGATTCTGTTCTTGTTTATTTGTTTTGTCGCAGTTGCAGTTGGTTGGGGTTTCTTTTGTTGGATTGTTTGTCATTGACTGTCTGTCTCCTTTCTATTAATAATGTGCGTTTTCTTTAGGGAAATCGTAATATCTGATGTAGTAACATCACTCTATGTGTAAGCGATAGAGGTCTTTGTTATATATTCAATATCAGTATGGAGGTTTAAATCACGTGATATTAGAAAGAAAGAAATAGAAAAAACAGTTATGAATTGATATATAATTGATGTTAAAGAATATGGGCATAGTTTAGAGCAACAATTTTGATTCAGTCGTATTATTTATGGACAAGTTTGATAAGTTTTTGTAAATAGATAGAAGGATAAGGGGATATGTGAGACTCCTTCTCTTGAATTTCCATGAATATGAGTTTTTCTGTTATAGTATTTAGCGTGAGTTTAATAAATTTATATTATTTTTACTTTCGCCTTTTCGCACCCATCCTATTCAATGAATTAAAATACTATATGCTTTGAAATAAATTAAATAAAGTAATTGTCGCATAGATAAAAAGCATCAATCTTCACTCGTCTTTCTTCTTTTCTTTGGAGAAAACATATATCCCATTGCAAATTTCTAACCCAAAATTAATTCTTTCTCTTCTGATATCGATTTCGATCTATTAGATAGGAGACTGTGAGAAGCACTTCGCACCTCCTGTAGAAGCCCAGCTTGCCCGTCTGCACTACACACTACCTCAAGAAGTTTGTAGTGCAGACAATATTTTGAGTGTTTTCTCAAAATTCGTTCAGTATCATAACAAAAGATCAATCGATACTTTGGTTTTGACACAATTAAAATCAAATAAGAAAGGCTTCAAATGACGCAACCAAAGTTATTGCCTCGTAATTCTGTTTTACAGAATAAAATGTCCTCGGAGGTTGATTGTTTAGGGAATACGTGTTTGCATAATGCTTTAGGAAGGTATGACATTCAAGAGGATTTGATTCAGGAGATATTACAAACTTATCCTCACTTTGCATCGTATTGTAATTTTTGCGGCCGACTTCCTCTGCATTATGCTGTAGATCGAGGAAGAATTAATATTAATGCATTAGAGTTATTACTTGACTCATATCCTCAAGGAATGCTGACCAAAGACACTGAAGGTGTGACTCCATTCGATATTGTGAGAAAATGGGAGCATGATTCGTCAGTTCAGTGGATGTTCCTGAATCGAATGTCTGCTATTGAGAAGGTTAATTGCTTACAGATGCCCGACGAGCCAGTGGTAATGATTTCAAGATTCTTTGGTTCCTTCCTTACCTCTGGAAAGCCTCAAAGATCAGAAAGTTTAGATGAGGAAACACTGAACTCGGACGATGAATATGTTAATGACGATGAAGATCAATTATTATCTCCATTAGCGAGAAAATTGTCCATCAGCAATTGGATTGATCATGAAGAGGAAGAAAAAGACGAAGACTTTCCATCCAAAAGTGATATGAAGCGTCAAAAGATTACCTACACAGAGAATATTCAACCATTCTCCTTCGATAAAGACATGACAAAGTCAGAAGAATCTTAATTTATGCACCACGAGAGAGAGAGAAGACAAAGTAAAGAACAATCTTACGAGCATTTCAGCGATCAAAATGAAACGGAAAGCAAGAAGAAAACCAAACAAACAATAAGATAATTTCATGAAAAAAAACAAAACAAATCAAATCAATACTAATAATTAATACCACTCAAAGACAACACCAAATACAACACAACACACAATACAATCACATCGATAGAGAACGAATAAAGTTCATTAATTGATAGAAGCGATCTTCTCCGTGCCTTTTAGTTTCATCTTCTTCTTTAAATTCTTCTTCTTAGATTCTTCTTTTATTTGATATGCTTATCTTATCCTTAGTTTATCAGAATAATTATACTACTATATCAATACTTCTATTCTTCTTTTTGAGTCAATAAAGTGAAAATAAATCGAAACAAACAAGCGCCATGAAAAGGTATACTCATGTAAATAAGAACAAACAACATGTTTTAATACCATATTATATCACGATATGAAGGAAAGAAGGTGAGAATTATATGATATAAAGGCGAAACAAAGAGAATTTTTAGAATAGAGCGACAGCATTGGACATACAGAATCATCATGACTATCACTTCTTCTTCTCAACAAGAACACATATCAATCATGTAGAAACTTAATTAGAAAGAGCAAAAGATGTATGTGTCATAATAAGAATCAGGGGAATAAAGAGTGAGAATCAGAGGTAAAGGAGAGGAATTGTACTATGGCAGTGATACAAGGTGGTGCTGGTAGAGCATTGCAACAGATTTAGGTGGAAAAGATGAAAAACATTCTGCAAGAAGAAAAAGAGAGAATTCAGAATAATCGTTGAATCATTTAGATCATTTCCTTCTGAGGTGATTCAGGTAAAGCATTATTATTCATAATATTTTCATTAGGACTTCCTCCTGCTGCAATACCAGCACCTTTTCCTTCACCAGGTAATGGTGGACGACTATTCTTATCATGTGTGACAATCTTTAACACAGGTTCAGTAGAACTACCACGCATTCGACCAGACGCCGAAGATCCAGGACGATTAAAACGTGCAGAGGAACCAGGTCTTCTCTGTGACGAGTTTAATGACTTTGCTCGTACTGCTGCAACACCACCACCAACACCAATGACATTCTCACCTTCACTCTCTAACTTCTCTTTCTGCTTCTGTTGTGATGCTTCTTGTGCTTTCAAGAAATCATATTTATTTCTTAAGATTAAGATGGATCCATCACGTAAGTTTAATGGTGGACGATCAATGACAGTCTCTCCCATAGGTGGATTATCCCCAGTAGACTCAGTAGAATAGATATTCGTTTGATCAAAATCCCATTTCAACTTTAATGATGATTTTAAAGTAATAGGTGGACCAGTTGTATATCCTTTAGCAAATTCAATAAAATTTGTTTCATCACGTTTAATTGATGAATTAATAATATTATTACCAATATCATAATCTTCATTTGGTAAATTAATCATTTGTGGGAAATAGGTAACTAATTTTTCATATAAATCTTTAATCTTAAAAGAACGTGGTATAGATATATCATATGGTTCAGATAAGGCTTTCGAATAATAAAAGAATGCAGTACGGATGGTGATTAATAAATCATCAGAACCAATAATTTCTTCATTTGGTAAGATCTGTAAGATAATACGACGACCATCTGATAAACCTAATAAACAACGACATAATAAACGATCATCACGTAATGGACCAGAGATTTTACCATTTTTATAATCACGTAATCGAATATGATGTAATGTTGGTGGATTTAATAGAAGGGTTGATAAACCTGTAATCAGATCATTAGCATTAGGTTGTTGTTCAATCTTTGTATGGAAAGTCTTTAAGAGATCTTCCCATTGTGAGAAAAGAAGTTTCTTTAATGAAAGAATATTTGATTTCTCATTGACCGGGACTTCAGTAAGAAGAATATAACGATTTTGTGTTGGATCAGTAATAATACGACCAATATCTAATTCAAAGCGAAGGAAATGTTCACCTGGTTTACAACCTTTACCTAATTGAATATGAATAATGGATTGATCAGTAATAGATAACTCTTGTAATGTTTTATTTTCTTCTTTAAATTGTATACCATCTTTATTTTGTTTACAATAAAACTCTTCATTATCTGATAATTGTAATTTTTCTTTCATTAATTGTTTTAATTGTAATAATGTAATATCACTCGTTGTTTCGATTTCATGGTTATATTCGACTTCTCCCCCTTCACTGGAAGTTGTTGCTTTAGGATGATTGAATGAAAGACGTAATCTTGATCGCAATGATTTGAGAAGGTTTAAGATCTTTGATTCTGAAGGATTTGCGATTACTTCGATGAATAACTTTGTTGCAGGGAAAATTTGATATTTCTTTCTTAATTCAGCATTTGCATCATCCACAAGACTTAAAGGGATATTTGAGTTTTGAATGAATGGCACAGTAGCAAAGGTTTGACTTTCTGCAATACCGAACTTCTCTCGGATTGTTGCATGTAAGTTACTTACAGTAGCCTTCTCACGACCTGGAACGATGACTTCCAACCATTTGCTATTGGAAGTAGAGGAAGCAGTATCAGCATCCTTGCTTTGCAACTCCGCTTGAACGAAAGCTTCAACCTCTTCCAATGGGGTTGTAGCACTATCCCAGAGATAGAGTGATACTAACATCTCATTGGGATTATACTCAACGAAGACTGGATCATCAGACCGACGAATCTCGAAGCAGATCTGTTCTTTGTCCAATAAACCAATCTCAGCTAATGTTGATTGTTCTCTGGAGTCAAAGGTTTCGCCTTTACTATTGCGGGTATTAGAGAACTTTCTAATACGAACATTCGTTAAAGGATATTCACTCTCGGTGACGATTCCTTTCTCTAATAAATGAGAATAAATTTGTTGTGTTGCAACTTGTACAGTGGTTTGTTTTGGGAAGTCAAACGGGATTAAAGTAGTATTAGTAAGAGGAGTAATCTCATTCACGCGGTATATGGAAATATCCATATGAGAAATACTTCTTTGAATCGCAGATAATCTCATTAATGTACGGTAAGATTCATTATCATCTTCAATCTCTTTCGTTGAAGGAATTAAAGTGGAGATCATGGAGGCATACTCAGATGATGCATTTTGCACAGAAGGTAAACGAGTATAGAATAAAACATACGCATTCTCCATAATTGATGATTGCTGTTGTTGTGGTTGATCAGGATTACCACTGCTTAAGAAGAGAGTTTGAATTTCTTCTTCTGTGCATTTGTGGATATTCTCATCATTGCATTCCCACCATGTGCTCATATCCTTCACAGAGCGAACATAGGATTTATAATGCCCTCCCATCGCGGTACCAAGATGACAAATAATTCCAGTAAGCTGATAAAGCCCACCATTATCCTCTAATGAAGGCGATGAAGGTTGAAGAAGTTCATTAAAATTGTATTGTTCTTGAAATTCAATCGCAGTATTCAGCTTACGACGTTTTTTACTTGTCTACAAACATTTGCCCAATTAATCCATATAAAGAGGGAATAAAGGAAGAAGAGACTTACCGGATCAAATCTAAATCGTTTTAATTGAATAGTAACAGTCTCTGGTAATGATTTATATTGATGTAAACGATTTGCACACACTTTACGATTACAGGAAGAACATTCCCATTTGTTATTCTCATCTAATACTTCTGCTTTCAATGAATCAGCTAATAGACTTCCTAAAGCATGAGTAATATTCTCAGATGATGGTTTGCCTTCTAAATGATCAGGTACTTCAACAGATAGGTGTTGATAGAAGCTATCAGTAGTTTTTTCATACTGACATTTAGTGCATTGAATGACGTCTGCAAGAAAAGTGTAAGTTAATGTCAACAAAGGGGTTGGATAGCCCACTTACCAGCATCACTACCACGGAATGTCTCATGTAATTTGCCTTCTAATAATGGGGATGCTTGAGACAGGGCATCAAGAAGGATCGAATAAAACTCCTGAGCATCATGTTGATCGTGGATCTGGCTTTGGTTCCAACCGAAAGATGACAATAAATCTTTTGTGCCAACTGCATTTCGAATTGAATGAACAAGAAATGTGACAAGCTTTTTCAATTCCTTCACAATGGGATTGTCGTTGGCATCATTCGTGGTGAAAACAGCTTTAAGGAATGAGGCGTTTTGCACTAGACATTGAATAATGGAGTTTAAATAGCAGGTGGAGCCATGGTTGATCAAACCAACAGTTGTTTCAACAGGTTTGGCGCGTAGCAGGATTCCATCGACTGCATTTTGAGTCAATAGATGTCGCTGTTGAAGGAAATACTCGAAATCTTCAGGTTTACAGAAATCAGATGGACCCTCCATGTTTCACTATCAAAACAGTCATTGATCAGTCCATAATAAATGAAACTGGAACAAAAAGAAGTTTACCTTGAAATATAATGCAAGAAATATCAGAAAGTAGGATTAATACAGATTCGTTCCAAACAAGTAAACCAATTAATCACTCTGACAGACCTCTTTTCAAAAGATTCAGAAAGGAAGAAAGATTTAAAACACTTAAAAAAAAGAAGTGAATTCAAATAGGAATTGCTCTAGATTGACAATGGTTCTTGAATAAGAATGATTGCAAAACGTTTTTTTATTCGTTATTATTTCAAAACTGTCGCTATGATGTATAACGGCGAGACAGAAGCCCATGCCACTCTCTGCCCACAGCCGTTTCAATGAGTAGTAAATGGGAAAAATGGAATCTATGGGATGAAATCGTAATAACTGGAAGAATTGATGGGCTTTCATGGAAAATATCTCTTAGAAGTGAAAAGACCAAATTTGTACTTTTATGAGCAAAATTCGTTATTTTTTCAACTTTAAACTGTTGCTTTCTTTTATCTAAACTCATCCGATCACAGCTTCCACGCCTTTTCCACGGCTTATTTCGACGACTCATACTACGACTTTGAGTCAAGTTGTTATAGAAGTAATTAAGGAAAAGTGGATTCATTTCAGTTCTTTGAGTCGGGGGAGTTAATCTATTCGAAGAAGATGCAGGCCTCTACTCCTCATGCGACAGCCATCGCTTATCCAATAGGAACCAACCCAACCAACCCTTCACAACCTTCACCTTCTTTAGACCCCAATCTCTTCAGTTTGGACCAATCTACATTTTCAACAAATGATTCGATCGATTTAGGAAATAATTTCTTCTCTCAGGTAAGTTAGACGTTTTCCCGCACTTCAGATCTCATCTCACATCACCTTATAGCTGGATTCCATGATTGCAGCTGTCAAAGTGGAAAGTAATGCATTAGATACTATGAGAGAGAGGTTAAAGGAGGTGGATAATCTCAGAAGTCAGATTTCCTCCTTCACCAAGCGAATCATAGATGCCGATCAATTAAATCTCAACTTGAAAACCAGCCTTGTAAAACAGCAAGAAGCTTATAATGACCTAAAGAAACAAAAGACAGAGGTATGATTTTAAGTCTTTCTCACTGAATAACATCAATAATCTCTTTCTTCTCTCGCACCTAACAATAGATTGAATCCAATGCTGTTTCTTTAAGACAAGAATTAACTCGTACAAAAGATGCATTAAATAAAGAACGTGCAGCACGTCAACAAATGCAACAAGAACTTCAAACCATTAAAGAACAATATGGAAGATTAGAAGTTCTTAGAGATAATTTAGATCGTGAAGTGAAGGCAATACCAGCATTAACAGAGTCAAATGAAATCCTGAAAAATGATTTAGCTAATGTACGAAAGAGATTTAAAGAAGAGAAAGCTTCATTAACCAAGCAAATTAAATTCTTAGAAGGTCAAGTGAAAGATACAGAAGGCCTGAAAGGTGAAGTAAGACAATTAGCCGTCAGGCTTATGGAGATCTCTGGTGCTCAGATGGCTTCATCTGCTTCTACCTTACCTACGAATTATGGAGCATCCTCTGCGATGGGGAAATTTGATCCTTCTGCATCTGTGATGAGTTTGCAGAGTTATCGGACGACAAACACTCAACACCAGCAACAACCAACACAAACTCATCACACCACAAGTTACACCTTCGATGAAGATGATGATGACGACGATAACGATAACTCACATGCTGATGATCGCTCTTATTTAGGTACAGCTGATAATGAAAGTGAATATGATAATGCTTCGTTTATCGATGATAATGCGAGTCAAGCATCTTTACCGGTAAATTCATCGATAGATAGTCTTACTATGCCTCATAGTGGGAATCATCATCACCACCATCATATGAGTAATCATAGTAGTAGTAATAATATGATGATACAGCCTTCAACGAAGTCTTCATCAGGGAAAAAGAAGAAAGTGAAGAAACCAGTCGTTACCTCCACCCAGAGATTAAGTAATAATAGTAGTAGTCATAATACACCAATACAACAACATTCACATCAAGGAAATATGCAAAATATGATGCACAATAGTAATATTATGCAAGCAGCTTGCTCGCTCTCGATAATATATTAGAGATAGATATTTAAACTCTCTCTCCTCTGAATTATGATAAGTGAAGTGATTGCTATTATAATTTTGCTATTGTTTCTGAATGTTGTTTGCTGTCTTGACTGTCCTTACTTCAAAGTTATTTCATATCTCTTCCTACATTTAATACATATTTCTATTATTCTATTCTTTTCTTTCTTTTCATCTTGTTCAGAGTCGTGTGAATACATTATTCATTCAAAAGAAGTTTGAAAGTTACAAGTGCTTATAGCATGTATATGTGTATATCTATTATAATAATGATAATGCTCCGAGAAATTAAGAAATTCTGACTACTCTTAGTAGTAGAATGAGTTAGTTCTTGATTTTGTTATTTTTTGTTTACTTTGTTTGTTTTAGTTGTTTTTTTTGTTCGGTCCCTCTTTATCTTCCCAAATTAAGTGTGTATGTTTTGCAGCTTTGCGTGTACCAAATGATTGTCAAGACCTTGATTGGAAAAGGGGTATTATTAGGGATTCACTTCTCAAGCCAGACGATAGAACAGATGCCTTTTTATGTAGTTGGTGGATGAGTGTTGTTTTTTTTTGTCGTGGTCAATCTACTTTCTTTGTTTCCCTTCTCTCTTTTCGTGATTTTGCTTTTGTTTGAATGTCATGAGTGGTTGATATACAAAGCTTTAGAGCAGTAGAAGAAGTGGTGAAACAAATAATAATTTAACCAAAAAAGAAGCAACAGTGATACTTTTGAAAAAATTTCCCTTTATCTGCAGTCGCAATGCATCATATTTCTTACCATAAGCAAGTTTATTACAAGACATTACAATACTTTAGGCTCAATGAGATAAAATGGAATCACACTTTCGTCGAGATTTGTGATGGCTCTCTCTCACTTCCATTGACCAAACGGCCAACAGAATTGACTTCTCTTCCTCCTCTTTCAGTTATAGTGTGAGCTTATCATTGTTTTATTATTCACCCTTTAAAGAGCAAAAACTATTTCAAGCTCTTTTTCCTGATTTCTTTTTTCCGTGTTCGATTATTTCTGTCAAAGACTTACTCTATCATTCTTTACTCGGTGCTTCACGTCTTTAAAAGTGGTATAACCCTTGAGGGATCTTCTGGATGATCGTTGTTGTTTCTTTTTTGGTTAAATTATTATTAGTTTCACCGCTTCTTCTACTGCTCTGAAGCCTGTGTATCACCTACTCACGACAAAAAATACAACACTCACCCACCAACATACTGTCGAATTCCGCTACACAAGAAATCTTGTCTTTCTCCCTCTATAACCTTCGCGTCAACAGGGTAAAGACCTTTTCTAAAGGATTTAGATCAGGTAAATGCGGGGCTAGTCTAAAATGTACACTTCCTTCCTAATTAAATAAACTTTGGTGGGGTGGGAAATATGTATCGACGAACCTTAGTGAAGTAAACTGAATCTGCGAGAATCATCGAACTTTTCAAAATAAGTATTGTTCTAATACATTTCAATACTAAGGTAAATCATCTCTTCCTTGGATAAACACTAAATCTTGTTTCTGATGGAAATTCATACCCAATCAAAACAAGGCATTTCCGCCGAAGTACCAATTCCGCAAAAGGTCTTCGAAGAAGTTCTGACATCACGACAGTACGATAGATCTTCGTCATGTCCATCTCCATTGAACTTCTTTCCAAAAGGAAAGTCTTTCCGCCATTGTTGGTCCAGTATTAATACTTTTAAAGATATAGCAGATACGTGTATCTTCTCTGCCTCAATTTTCGGCCGGATCTCTCATTTACTGCCTCTTATGAATAGATACTGATGTAAACAGTGATTTTTGAGGAAATATTTGATTTGAGAGTGGGAGAGTTGGTTCATTGAATTAGATGCTCATGATGAATTCACTTTTGCCCGATAAATCAAACTTTTCAGAGTCCACGTTCGAATCCCCCGAGCAAATCAAATTCACTTTTGGCACTCCCAGACAAAAATATCTCTGTTAGAGAAATACTGCTTATATCAGTCAATGATAGAACCGAGGGACTCACCTCTGTAGAGTTTCAGGAAACAACAGAATCGGTCTCTCCCCTTTTTTCAGAGTGAAGGACTAGATGGTCGCCTCTCTCACAGATTCCACAGATTCAGTTTACTTCACTAAGGTTTCTCGATACATATTTCCTACCCCACCAAAGTTTATTTAGTTAAGAAAACATTCGATAAGTGCATCACCTTGACAATAGAAAGTCGTAAATAAGAAATCAGGAAAAAGGAATGAAATATTCTTAAATTTAAAACTAAATTGATATGACAATACTTTCCTAACTCTAGCGAGTTTCAAATAAACTCTTTTCAAAGTTCCAAGATAACGGCTAGTATAATCGTTCATGTAAGATAGTAGGATTAATTTGTTCCCTTTGAGGACTATTATAATAAAATTCGAAGAGATGGGAAGGTGTACTGTTGGCTTCTTCATCAGTCAATTGTATGCAATGAACTGTCGGACCTTCAATAAAATAATGCTTCCCTTTCAAATCAACTGCAAATGCATAAACAACATCAGAATTACAAGCTGTACCAATAAATTTGACAATTGGATCAAAAGCTGTAAATTCGAAGACTCTCTCTCCAATGAACACATACTTTAATCCCTCAACATGCAATAAGACTGAGTTGCCATATGCACGGATCGGTTCATCACTAACAACATCATATTCTCCCTTTCCAATAAAGATCTTTTGAAAAGTAAAGTTTCTCCAATGATGGTAAATCTCGCCTCGCGCTTGAGCATCATAAGTACCAACTTCAACATCGAGGTTATTTTCATCAACAAGTGTGATTCGAAATGGTCTTCCACCATTATCATGAACAGAAAAGCGAGTTGGTAAGGACATTCTTCTTTGGCGTCAATTTATTCTGATTAACCGAAGAATCTTCAATAACAACCACTAAAAAGGTTTTAGATTCTCAAGAAAATTCCTCTTCAACTGTATTCCATTTTGAGGACACCGTTTAAACGACCTTCGTTCAACAAACGATCGTATCAGAATGGCAATTCAAAAGAACCCACTTGTTTTGAGTGGGGAGGGAGATAGAACCCAAGTGGTCAGAGTTTGGGAGAAATTGAGGTTTTGAAACGCTAACAAAACGAACAAACAACAACGAAGACATCAGCGCCAAAGAAGCAGTGTTTTATTGAATTATCATTCGATTCCCTGCAGTCATTCAACTCCCTTGCCAATTGGGTTGAGTGCTTTTCCTTTTTTTGATATTATTAGCTCGTGGCGGAATGTGTAGGAGTGGAGATTGGTGTCGTGAAGCATAAATATTCTTTTCTAACGTCAGTCCCTCCATCCATAAACGTCCCTGAGAAATTATTAATTTTTGTATTGGTTGGTTTTGTTCTCAAGTGAAGAGAGTTAAGCTAATGCGAATATAGTTTGATCGCTAAAGAGACCGTTACACACATATTATCAGATCCATTGAATAGAAGAAATCGAACAAAAATTGAAATGCTGAACCTCATTACTACAGTTATAACTGCTATTGTGGGAGCAGTACTCGTTGGAGTCATTGTATTTGTTGCAATCTGGAGGGTAAGTCGCATGCATCTTTCACCTTATTTCCCCTAACTAATTCCATTTCCCTTCTTTTCCCTGCCTCCTGCTTCCTTGTTTAGGTCCAACATGCCCGTAAACAAGAATTAAACCATAATCCTAGTGTCGTAGGTGTGGAAACCATTGTCCCCGAAGTACGAAGGAAATCAAATGGTCAAATCTTCTCACCAGAAGCAGTAAGAGCCCAAAAATTCCGTGAAAGAGCTCGAACAACAACAATAGGGAAACCAGAATTTAAATTATCACAAAAGAAATTTAAACATGATATCTATAAAACTTTAGCAAATCATCCAAATTTTAAAGATTTTGAAGAATTTTATAAAGAACATCATAAACCTGATCGACGAGTATCAGAAGATCGAACATCTTATGGGAATAGTACCATTGATGATATTAGTGAGATTGGTGGTGGAGGTGGTAATGGTCGTAATTTTCAACGAGGAAATTCATTAATAATAGAAAGACAGTTATTTACTTCAGAGGAGGAAGAATTAACTGATTTACCCGATGTTTAATACCCTTGCCAAAATATTTCCACATTCTTTTCAACTCCAAGCAAACCTTTGGAATCTTTTCCTCCAAACTTCCTCGTGTTCTCCCCGGCCTCGTTTCGACAGTTGGTTACAATCATTTTTTCAATTATTATTCTTTACACTTCCTTTGGAATCTCTTGAAATTCGCCATAA
>VFQN01006758.1_pt1 | contig 12834 bp, 8 predicted proteins | sample 3512371 | NCBI WGS metagenome assembly VFQN01 (sample SAMN10412370, study PRJNA504923) | tailings metagenome | isolation source: Replicate 2 from Balatoc abandoned mine | place: Philippines: Itogon, Benguet | collected 2017-08-28
AGTAACCCCCGGCGCGTGCCGCAGACACAGCTGCTCGCAGCTTCTCCGGCCCAGCGCTGAGCACCCGCTTATATGATGGAGACGCAGCGTCCCACGTCACCAACGCGGCCGGCGGGCCCCTCTGCACCAGATCCAGTGCGCAGCTGAACAAGCTGCAGTGGCTTAGCTCCAGCGCTGTTGCAGCCACCCGCCCCCGCTCGGAAGCTGGCAGCAGCTGCAGGCAGTCCAGGGCGGCACCCACCAGCCCCGCCATATCCGCCTCCCCATCTAGTAGCCTCTGCAGCCCGTCCGCCAGTGGCCCCAGTCCGCTGCTGGTGCTACTGCTGCTGCCCCCGCCGCTGCCCCCGGCCCCGCTGCCGTGCCCTGCCCCCGTCCCCCGGGCCTTGTTCACCAGGTCCCTGCAGCGCCACACGGTCTTCTGCGCCATCAGCAGCACGGACAGCAGCTGCTGCAGGCTGCGTGCCAGGAGCGTCTGGGGATCGTCGTCCCCTTGACACAAGCTCCTGCCGCCACCTGCACTGGCACGTGTGTCGACCAGCAGCGGCAGCTCCCTGCACTGCCGAATGAAGTGCGCGGTGAGTGAGGGCACCACCCTCGCCAGCGCGAACGACAGCAGCAGCTGCAGCCGCTCAGGGCCCTTGGGAAAGCCCGCTGCTGCGTCCCCGGCTCCTGTGGACCCGTTCGCTGTTGGACTTCCGCCCGCCGCTGCGCCACTACTGTCCCTGGCATGGGCCGCACTGCCGCCAGCAGCGCTGCGGTTGGAGGGGTGCCCATAGCGCCTTCCATGCGCCTCCTGCATCCAGGTGAACGCAGCGCCCAGGTTCCGGCACAGCATGAACGCAAGGCCCTCGGCCACCATCTCCTCCACCTCGTTCCCTGGGGGACCCGTCCCAGGCGCCGCAAAACTGAAGCCGCGCCAGCCCGCGGGGACGTCCCGGCTGCGGTCCCGGGCCGCCCTGCGCAGCACCTTGGCCATGGAGGCCAGGAGGGACGCCGACTGCCGTGGGTTGCCGTACGCCAGCAGCCACGGCAGGTCGTGGGCGAAGTCGATGACGATGCTGTTGCTGCAACTGCTGCCACCGCCAGGACTGCTGAGGAGGCGGAACAGGGCCTTCAGGCTACCACCGTTTATGATAAGATGGCCCACCATCACCACATCCCCGTGCACGCAGCCGCGGCCGCAGCGGCGCAGCAGTGTGTCCAGGCAGGGCAGGTAGCCGCCGGACAGGGCGGCGGCCAGGCGGGGGGGAGGCAGCGGCGGGAGGCGATCTGCAGGCGGTTGGCGGCCGGAGTGGTCACGTGGGTAGGGTGACCTATATCCTTTCAGGGCTTGCAGTCGTGTGGGCGCACTGACATACATGCGGCCACGGCAGAGGGTAGTTGGAAACCGTTGCACGTGTCGCAGGTACTTGACCGCATTAGGGCGCACAGCCGCACACCCACGCAGGCGTATGTTCCCCGCAAGTACCGGACAGCAATACCTGCACTCAACAATGACTTGAGAGCACCTCGCTCACCTGTGTGGGTTAGCTGCGGCAGCCCCAGCGCCATCAGCTCCGCAAGGTCACCGCCGACGTCGCCGACCGTCGGCCAGCGCATGGCATACTGCACCGCGCCGCACGCCAGGCCGTACCACTCCGCCAGCAACACCTGCTGCTGCTGCTTCCGGCCTAGCCCCTGCCGCCGCTTTCCCCCAGCACTGCAACCCTCTTCCCCTGCTCCACCCTTGCCCCCATCCCCCGCAGCCGCTGCTGCCCCTGTCCCCGCCCCTGCCTCTCCCATCGTGCGCAGGTACGCGCTGAGGGCCTGCAACACGAGCGGACCCACAGCATCTTTCGCCAGGGCCAGCGTGTCCTTCTCACTGCTCGGCTGAGACCTTGCGCCCATCATCCCCAGCGAAGGGTTATGACCGCCCCCGCTCCCGGCTCCGCCACCGGCCCTCCGCTTCCGCTCCTCCTCCGCCACCCACCCGCGAGCCACCCCCACCGCCCAGCCCACCACCCGCCGGCTGATGTCGCGGGCCGCCTTGGGCCCCGCGCCAGGCCACCACACCTCGCGGCCCCCGTGCCCACCCCCTCCCTGCCCGGGCCCCGCCGTCTCCCCTATTTCCGCCACACCTGCACAGCCGGAAAGCGCATCCGCGCTACGGCCATTCCCGCCGTACACCTCCGTGGCACGTGCCCCCGCGCCGTACACGCGTGCCGTACGGCCCGAGTTCCCACCACCCTGCCGCCGTACGGGCCCCAGCAGCCGCACCATCGAGGCCAGCACCTGGATGCGGCACATTGCTTCTTGCGCAGGCGTAAGGGCAACTCGCTGCACCTCGTCTTTGTCCCTGTCATACGTGAAGGTGAGCGGGGCCACCATGGTCGGCAGCCCCCGCACCAGCTCCGGCGGCATGCCGTAGCAGCTGCCGCCGTCCAGGTCGTGCAAGCAGCGCAGGCCCAGGCACGTGAGAACGTAGCGGGACCAGGGGCCGAAGGGGTTCTGCAGGTGGGGCTGCTGGATGGCTGCCGGAAGGCCGCTACCCTGCGCGGCCGACGAGGGAGAGGCGCTGCTGGGGCCAGCCGGGGGTGCAGGGGTGCGGGCGGCCTTGCTGCCGCCGCAGTTGTGCTGATTGCCGCTGGTGGTTGCCGGTGTCTCATGGGCAGGCTCTGGTGCCACGCCAACCAGCTGCATGAAGCTGGCGCAGGACTCTATCGTCCAGCTGCTGAACGTGGAGCGGCTGGTCCCGCCCCCTGCATCGCTGCCGCCGGCCTGCCGGCCGGAGCCCTGCTGCGGCATGGTGCCGCTCATGAGGGCCAACGTCGCCATGGCCTTCGCGGCGTGCTCAAGAACGCCGCTCGAGGCGATAGCTGCTGCAAAGAGAGACTGCATCGGCGGGGGCCTGCCCGTCTCGAGGGACGCTGCGACGGCAAGCCCAGGCCGGTTCCCGGACGCCGGGGAGTAGGGGTCGTGCCGTGCGATGATGTGTACGGGCGTGCCCAGCTCGTCCAGGACGGGGAGCCACTGCTCTAACCTGGCCCGCGCCTGATTCAGGCCCTCACCGCCGCTGCTGCTGCTACCGGATGCTGCACCCTGCTCTTGCTTGCTTCTGCCCACCGCCGCCGCCCCAGCCGCAGCCGCGCTCTTTTGCTGCTGCTCCCGACCCGCGGGTCGGTCCTTTTGCTGCTGCTGTTGGCGCTGCGGGTTGCGCTGGCAAGGCAGCAGCTCGTCCAGGGCCGCGGCCGACGCCTCCGCCACCTTCTGCGCAAAGCTGTGCAGCGCATTGCTTTCCAGCAACGCGGATGCGAACTTAACGGCGTCGTCACGGTGCTGCCGAGACTGCAGGAACGCGCCGTTAATGTCGTAGTCGACGACGCCCATTGCACAACGCATCGCCGCCACGCATAGCTGCTTGACGAGCATTTCAGTCCTTCTTTCGGTCGCCGTGCGCGGGGCGGGCCACCGAAGCGCAGCGCTGATGGATTGTAGGACGGCGACAAAGAGCGCGGACCTGCCCTTGTCATCGAGTGCTCCGGCTGTGGGCTCTAGCTCCGTTAGCATGTCCAATATGCCATTGAAATACGCTTCGTCATGCGCCCCTTTGCCGGAATGGACAGCATCCAGGAGCGCCTTGGAGGCTGCGCAAAAGCGCCCCAGTGGCCCGCGCAGCAAGCCCGCCGGAGGTAGCTGCTGGCGCGCAGGGCGCAACGACCGCTTTGGCAACATGACGATTGGCGATACAAGGTGGCTGCGTTAAAGGGTTGCTGCCGGGCAACGCCTTCGGTCTGGTCCGAAACTGCTGAAGGTAATGACCCAAGCTACATGGACCAAATGATATGCTAATATACATCACAACAATACCGGCTGAGAAGAAAGTTAAGGGCGGACACATCGTGTCGGCTGTTGCGTTTTGGCGGTTCTGCATGGAAGTTTGTTCGTTCCGCTGATCGCAGCACCGTATGCTCGTGACAGGTGAGCCCTGCAGCCCCTGCGCTCAAGGTGCCTGTTCCTGATTGGCCCCTTGCGCCTGAGCATGTGGTGCTAGCTCCCACCTGTGTAGCTACCATGCTGCAGTGGAACCGGTACGCTCCATCATGTGAGGGGCAGTACTGCACAACGTTGGCACCTCCCTGTTCCCCATGGAGTATCATCTCCCTCAAGAACCGCCAAGACCGTTCCATGGGGAGGCGGCTACTGCTACCAACAGAAGCTTATAAAGCATTCTGCTCGGGAGGCTTGACCTCTGGCGACACGGTGCCCGGTGAAAGCTTACAAGGACATGTATGGTGGCTTGACTGTCCTGGCATCCTCGCGTCCCTTCAACGCCCCACACACTCCCCGCCAGCCGCGGCCGAACCAAGCAAGCGCCCGGTGCCGTGGGACACGCCACTTGATTGCTTTAACCAACAGCGTTAGCTACAGCGGTGACGCTAATGCAGCCTTCAGGGTGCGCTATCACATCATCTGACGTATCTGCCGTACACTGCACTTGCAACCGTCACGTTGCATCGCGGCACCCAGGCACAACTGATGAACCGCTTGCCAGCTGCATGCTGATGAGTTCCTTGCCCGCATTTTGTATAGGGCCTCACTACCGCACGCCTTCATTGTCAGGTAGGCAGCATCACCACCAATAGAGGTGCATACGGTACAAGTGCAAGGCGGGGTGCCTCTCCGGGCAATAAACGGTAACGCGTGGCACTAGTAAGGCGGCAAGTCACGAGTTACTCCGTGGCGCAAGTTGTGACACGACGCCCAGGAAAGGCGTTGTGACATGACGGACATGCCATGTGCGGCCTTGTGCGGCACGTGCAGCCAAGTGTGCCGTGCCTACCAAGCAGGTCGGCACTCACAGCACATGAGCATGCTACATGCATGCAGTGCTACCCGTCCGTTCTCGCCCGTAGATCCCATACTACTTGCCCCTGCACGCCTTCTTGTGCCCCGCCGCCCAGTCCGCCGCCTGGCACTCCCGGCAGCAGTACCACGCGCCCCGGCACCTCCCGCACACCAGCAGCCCCCGCCCCTGCCCCTCCCCCGCCTCGCTGTCCCCCTCCAGCCGCGCGCACCGCGCGTTGCAGCAGCAGCTGCCGCCCAGCTCCCGGCCCACCTCCCCGGGGCCCAGCAGCCACAGCGGCACCTCCGGAGCCACACGCGCCTCGCATCCAGGCGAGTACCTCGACGCAAACACGACCAAGGCGTCCCCGTGCTTCGCCTCACCTGCGTACCCCGCAAAGCGCGCTGCAGTCACAGCTGCTCGCAGCCTTTCCGCACTGGAGCTCGCGCCCCACAGCACCTTTTTAATGATTGGACTGGAGGCACTGAAGCTGAGGAAGGGGCTCCCGTCCGGCAGCCGCATGGAGCCCATGTCGTGCTGGCAGCTCCACAGCGCGCAGTGGGTTAGCTCCAGAACCGTGGCCGCCAGCTGGCCCCCGTCGGAAGCTGGCAGCAGCTGCAGGCAGTCCAGGGCGGCCCCCACCAGCCCCGCCATGTCCGCCTCCCCATCCAGCAGCCCCTGCAGGCCGTCCGCCAACGCATTCAGATCCGCCTCCCCCGCCGCCCCCGCCGCCCCTGCCGTCACCGTACCCTGCCCTGTCGCTGATGCACTGCTACTACTGCTGCCCCCGCCGCTGCCCCCGCCGCCGGCCCCGCTGCCGGGCCCTATCACTGCCCCCCGGGCCGTACTGCTCACCAGGTCCCTGCAGCGCCACACAGTCTTCTGCGCCACCAGCAGCACCAACAGCAGGTGCTGCAAGTTGTCCGTCGGTATGTCGTCCACATCCACCTTGGTGCCGCCACCGCCTGACCCACCCGAAGCACGCACGCCGGTGCGCATCGTCAGCTGCCTGCATTGCCGGATAAGGCGCGCGCTGAGCGGCGGCACCACCTTCGCCAGCGCGAACGACAGCAGCAGCCGCAGCCGCTGAGGCCCCTGGGGATAGCCCGTGGAGACCCCTGCTCCTGGGTCATCACCATCCGCTGCCGAACCCCCACCCCTTCCAGCACAGTCAGCACCGCTGGCGTAAGGCGCACTGACTCCAGCTGCACTGCGGTCGAGGGGGTGCCCACCAGCCCGCTCCTGCATCCAGACGAACGCATCGCCCAGGTTCCTGCTCAACATGGATGCGAGGCTTTCCGCCACCATCTCCTCCACCTCGTTTGCCGGGGCAGCCGGGCCCGGCGCACCGAAGCCGATGCCTCCCAAGCCCTGCGCGGCGTCCCCGCTGCCGTCCCGTGCCCCCCTGCTTAGCATCTTGGCCATGGAGGCCAGGAGGGACGCCGACTGCCGTGGGTTGCCGTACGCCAGCAGCCACGGAAGGTCGTGGGAGAACTGAAGCGCACTGCTGCTGCTGCCGCCGCTGCGCTCATGGCCTCCAGCACCGCTGCCGCTGGTGCCGTCCATGCCGCTGCGGAAGCGGATCAGGGTCCTGAGCAAGCCCGTGTGCAGTAGAAGGTTGCTAGTCAGCCGCACGTCAGCAAGGGTGTAGCCCCTGCCGCAGCGCCGCAGCAGGGCGTCCAGGCAGGGCAGGTAGCCGCCGGACAGGGCGGCGGCCAGGCGGGGGGGAGGGACGGCCGGGAGGTGATCTGCGGGGGGTTTGAAATGGTTATGCGTACAGGGAGGGAGCTTTGAGCAAAGGCGACAGATTGAACTTTGGCTTCAACACTCGTAGGTTGCGAAACAACCCGTGCAAGAGCGCGTTGAAACAGCCAAGTATGATTCATGGGATGGCGCTGGGGGCTAATGACTGTAGCGCGTCCATGCAGGCAACCTGTGCCTCGTGCGGCACAAAACGTTGCAACTTGCAAGCAACCCACCTGTGCGGACCAGCAGCGGCAGCCCTAGCGCCATTAGCTCCGAAAGGTCACAGCCGCTAGCGTCGTCTGCACTTGGCCAGTGCATGGCATGGCGCACCACCTCGCACGCCAGGCCGTACCACTCCACCAGCAGCGCCTGCTGCTGCTGCTGCTGCTCGCCCCCCTTCCCCTTCCCCTGCCGCCTGCTACCAACCCCACCCTCGCCCCCGCCAGCCGCCGCCGTTCCCGCCAGGGCCTCCTGCTCCTCTTGCTCCCACTGCTGCTGCCGTTGCTGCTGCTGCTTGTGGTTCTGCCTTCCGCCATTCACCTGCCGCCGCCGCTCTTGTCCCCGTGCGGATGAAACCTCTCTCTCGCCGCCACCCTCGCCCTCGACCCGGTCAGCCGCCCCTGAACCCGCCCCCGCCTCCTCCAGCGTACTACGGTACACCTTGAGGGCCTGCATCGTGAGCGGCCCCACCATGCTCTTCCCCCGCAACAGCACGTGCTCCTCGCTATCCTGCTCAAACCAAGCGGGACCCACCACCCCCAGCGTGGCCCAAGGGTTGTGCCCGCCGCCCCTCCCGCCCCCGCCACCGGTCCTCCGCCTCCGCTCCTCCTCAGCCGCCCACCCGCGCGCCACCCCCACCGCCCAGCCCACTACCCGCCGGCTGATGTCTCGGGCCGACTTGGGCCCTACCACGGGCCACCGCCCCAGCCCCGTGCCCGCCTGACCTGAGGCCCGCCCCGACACTGCTGCCGACAGCCCCTTTCCCGCTGCCCCCGCTCCTGCTCCTGCAGCACTCGCGAGTCCAACAGCACCGCTGCCGTACACCTCCGTGCCACGTGCCCCCGTGCCGTACCGCCGTCCCGTACGCCGTACGGGCTCCAGAACCTGTACCAAGTCCCTGAGGACCTGGATGCGGCCCGCCGCCATCCGTACGGGAGCCATGGCCGCCCGCCCCAGCTCCATAGTCTCCCTGTCGTAGTACGTCAGGCTCCCCGGGGCCACCATGGTCGGCAGCCCCCGCACCAGCTCCGGCGGCATGCCGTAGCAGCTGCCGCCGTCCAGGTCGTGCAGGCAGCGCAGGCCCAGGCACATCAGCACGTAGCGGGACCAGGGGCCGAAGGGGTGAGGCCGGTGCTGCTCGCCTGGCCTGGTCGCTGGCACGCTGCTGCTGCTGCCCTTGCTGCTTCCCTTGCCGCCGCCGCTGCTGCTTTTGCTGCTGCTGCCTTTGCCACCATCACGCCTACTGCTGCCTTCAGTGCTGATGCACGCCACGGGCGACAGGCCCACCAACTGCAGGAGGGGGGCGAAGAACTCTATCGACAAGCTGCTATTCGCGAGGTTTTCGCAGCGGCCTCCCCCTCCTGCTCCTGCTCCTGCTCCTCCTACCCCACCTCCCCCCCTTGCTCCTTCCCCGCCTCTTGCGCCTCCAATAGCTCCGGCCAGCAGGGCCACCGTCACCATTGCCCTCGCAGCGTGCTCGAAAATGCCGCTGGAGGCAACGGCGGAGGCGTACAGGGCCTGTATCGGCGGAGGCCTGCCCGGGGCCAGGGGACCGACGGGCGCTGCGGGCGCGAGACGGAAGGTGGCGCTGGTGGTGTGGAGCTGGTCCGCTGCCGTCGGGGCGTACGGGTCGTGCCGTGCAATGACGTAAATTACTGTGCCCAGGTCTCCGATTATTGGCAGCCACTGCTCCACCCGGAAACGCGGCACTACCACGTTTCGCAGGCGGTAGCTCTCCTCGACGCCCCACCCGCCGCTGCTGCTGCTGCTGCCGCCGTCGCTGCTGCTTGCCGCCGTACCCTGCCGCTGCTGCTGATGCTGCTGACCCATGGGTCGGTCATCCTGCTTCGGTTCTTGCTGGAGCTGGTGGAGCAGCAGCTCGTGCAGGGCCGCGTCCGACGCTTCTGACAGCCGCTGCGCAAAGCCTTGCAGCGCATCGCTTGCCAGCAGCGCGGATGCAAAGGCCACAGCGTCGTCGCGTTGCTGCCGAACTTGCAAGAACGCGCCCTTGCCGTCGTAGGTAAGGAGGTCCCTTGTGCATCGCGTCGCTTCTCCGCACAGCCTCTTTGCCGCTGTCTCCGCCCGTAGCTCGGCAGCTGTGCAGGGGACGGGCCAGTGAAGCGCGGCAGTGATGGTGTTGTGGAGCGCGACAAAGAGCGCGGACCTGCCCTCGTAATCAAGTGAGCCGGCCGTGGCGCCAAGCTCCGTTAGCGTCTCTGTGATGCCATTTATGTATGTGTCGTCAAATGTGTTTTTGCCGGAATCGACGACGTCCAGGAGCGCCTTTGAGGCCGTGCAAAAGCGCCCCAGCAGCCCGCGAAGCGAGCTCGCCTGGGCCAGCTGTTGGCGCGGCTGTTGGCGCCCAGAGCGCAGCGGCCACTTGGGCGGCATTGCGCTTGGCAAAGAGCAATGGCTGCACTAAAAGGTCACTGCAGAGCTAATCGTCCGCAATGGCCGGAGATAACAACAGAAAACCAGGTATGACCGAACCTACGTCTGGAAGGAAGTTACGATTCATACGTTCAAGCTTGTAGTAATTGTTCTTTTGCTGAGAAATGAATCAAACGCAGGTACAGTTTAGGACCGGCGTATCGGAGTCCTGTGGACTTTTGGCGGCATGCATGGGCCGTGCTGCGCATTTGCGAAAATGCGTACATGGCATCGCTGGTATTGCAACCATGGGCCACCTGCTCATGCTCTCATGCATAAATTGCTGCTGTATGTAATGCTCACCCATTCGGCGGACCGGTCGTGATGCTAGTCCATGCCGGAAGGAGCGGGGCAGGCAGGGGAGGCCTGAAGCGGGGCTGTTCCTCCCCTGCATGCTCTGGTTCCGCAGATCGCGCATGTGTATGTATGGTTCACAGTTGTACGGTTTGCAGTTTGGGGTTTTACAGTTCTGGTCTCCTTCCAGAGCCTAGCCCCGTGCACGTGTACCATGCATGCCTGCCGTTCACTGTGTACTGTGGCAATGGTAGCCGCACAGCGTTTGGTTGCAGTGCGCCTACATGACCTTGCCTTGCCACATTGTGCCTGGTCTGGCAGGGGAGCCCTGATGCCGTCATTGTCCTTGGTACCGTGGCTAGCCCTCTGCACCTGGTCGTGTGGTGCTGCCTATGTTGGCGGCCTGGGCGCGGCGAGCCCCTGTCCACTGCCCCTCCTAGACCTAGTCCATGGGAAGGCTGCCGACGATACTCTGTGCCACGCAACGAAGACGAACAATGCTAGTAAGCAAGCAATCTGCATGGGAGCTTAGGCCTTCCACGACACACTGAAAGGCCTGCCCCTCCGACGCTTACACGAACACTATGCCGGACTGCACCTGCAACCATAGCGCGGCGTTGTCACGGTCCAGCGTGGCCGAGTGGCACGTGGTCCCTGACAACGTGACAGCACCCAGGCACACTAACGCACCGCTTGCCTGCTGCAGGCTGTGTCGAATACAAACTTATGTGCAGTACATCAACACCGCACGCCCTTCTTAGCTTCATTATCAGATACCATGGCCATGCATGCACACGGGCGCAAGGTGCAAGGCAGCGCTCCGTACTGTCGTGCAGTGCGGTCCACAACAGGCAGGCCTCCCCTTCAACGGTGACACGTGGCACCGTCGAGACACACCCATATGCCTGCAAGGTGCGCTGTACCACGTGCCGCAAGCCGGCAAATGACTCCCGGAGAAACATGGCTATACTACAGGCATGCCGTGTGTGACACGTGTGACACGGGCAGCCAAGTGTGCCGTGTCTACCAAGCAGGTTGGCAGCTTGGCACTTATAGGAGCATGCTACATGCAACCAATGCTACCCGTCAACCCCTATCCGTCCGTTCCCGCCATTTCAATCTGATCCTACTCCCCCTTGCACGCCTTCTTGTGCCCCGCCGCCCAGGCCGCCGCCTGGCACTCCCGGCAGCAGTACCACGCGCCCCGGCACCTCCCGCACACCAGCAGCCCCCGCCCCTGCCCCTCCCCCGCCTCGCTGTCCCCCTCCAGCCGCGCGCACCGCGCGTTGCAGCAGCAGCTGCCGCCCAGCTCCCGGCCCACCTCCCCGGGGCCCAGCAGCCACAGCGGCACCTCCGGAGCCACACGCGCCTCGCATCCAGGCGAGTACCTCGACGCAAACACGACCAAGGCGTCCCCGTGCTTCGCCTCACCTGCGTACCCCGCAAAGCGCGCTGCAGTCACAGCTGCTCGCAGCCTTTCCGCACTGGAGCTCGCGCCCCACAGCACCTTTTTAATGATTGGACTGGAGGCACTGAAGCTGAGGAAGGGGCTCCCGTCCGGCAGCCGCATGGAGCCCATGTCGTGCTGGCAGCTCCACAGCGCGCAGTGGGTTAGCTCCAGAACCGTGGCCGCCAGCTGGCCCCCGTCGGAAGCTGGCAGCAGCTGCAGGCAGTCCAGGGCGGCCCCCACCAGCCCCGCCATGTCCACCTCCCCATCCAGCAGACCCTGCAGCCCGTCCGCCAGCGCGCCCAACTCCACCGCCCCCGCCGCTCCGGTCCCCACCGTCCCCTGCCCTGCCGCTGATGCACCGCTGCTCCCGCTGCCGCCCCAGCTGCCGGGCCCTGGTGCTGCACCTGCCGCTAATGCAGTGTCGGCCCTACTGTCCCCGCCGCCGCCCCCGGCCCCGCTGCCGGGCCCTATCACTGCCCCCCGGGCCTTGCTCACCAGGTCCCTGCAGCGCCACACGGTCCTCTGTGCCACCAGCAGCATGTACAGCAGCTGCTGCAGGCTGCCCGCCAGGCGCGAGACCTCGTCCGCACGTGCCCCCGCATCGCCAACGCCCAGCAGTCCGTCAGAAGCACGGCCGCCTGTGCACACCGCCAGCTGCTTGCACTGCCGCATGAAGTGCGCGCTGAGGGAGGGCACCACCTTTTCCAGCGCGAACGACAGCAGCAGCCTCAGCCGCTGGGCCCCATTGGGGTAGCCCGCCGCTGCGTCTCCGGTCCCCAGGTCGAGCCCGCCAGCTGCCGAATCCCCGTCCGCACGTGCGGAGCTGGCACCGCAGGTGTAAGGCGCGCTGGTCCCCACTGCACTGAGACTGAAGGGGTGCTGAGGGGCCTGGGCCTGCATCCAGTTGAACGCTACATTCAGGTTGTTGCACACCATGGACGCTAGGCCCTCCGCCACCATCAGCTCTTCGTATCCCGGGGCAGCCAGGCCCAGCGCAGCAAAGCCGGCGCCGCCCCAGCCCTGCGCGACGTCCCTGCTGTTGTCCTGTTGCTTCCGTGCCGCCCTGCTTAGCATCTTGGCCATGGAGGCCAGGAGGGACGCCGACTGACGTGGGTCGCCGTACGCCAGCAGCCACGGCAGGTCGTGGGAGTACTCTAGGGCAATGCCGCTGTTGTTACTGCTGCTGCCGCCGCTGCTGTTGCTGCGGGTGCCGTCCATGCCGCTGCAGATGCGGACGAGGTTCTTAAGAGTGCGCCTGTGCAGCACAAGGTGGCTCATCAGCAGAACATCACCGTCCGCGTGGCCGCGGCGGACGTCGCCGTGCACGTAGCCGCGGCCGCATCGCCGCAGCAGCGTGTCCAGGCAGGGCAGGTAGCCGCCGGACAGGGCGGCGGCCAGGCGGGGGGGAGGCAGCGGAGGGAGGCGGTCTGCGGGGGTTTCAGAGGCAAAGGGGCATTGGTGTACATTAAACCTGTCAAAGTCCAGATCACGAGTACCGTAGATGGAGAGTAGGTGCAATCATAGATTCCGTTTTCCATCCGCCAAAGGAAGCAAAGCGAAGGACCCAGTGGCTCTGCTGAGCAGCAATGCTCCCATTGCGAGCTAGATGTAGACTAGTGCAGGAGAGCATCGGGGACCTTTGGGTGACTACAAAGTAGGTGCCAGGGTTACAGTCTGTGCTGTTGCAGGTATGAGCCGCGTTCCACACAAGCAAACAACTTGCCATGCTAGTTACCTGTGCGGGTTAGCTGCGGCAGCCCCAGCGCCATCAGCTCGGCAAGGTCACAGCCCGAGTTGTCTCCAGTGGACCAGCGCAACGCATACTGCACCACGCCACACGCCATGCCGTACCACTCCGCCAGCAGCACCTGCT
>VFQN01006759.1_pt1 | contig 12832 bp, 18 predicted proteins | sample 3512371 | NCBI WGS metagenome assembly VFQN01 (sample SAMN10412370, study PRJNA504923) | tailings metagenome | isolation source: Replicate 2 from Balatoc abandoned mine | place: Philippines: Itogon, Benguet | collected 2017-08-28
GTGTTAACGCGCTCGCTTGGCATCGGTCTTGTGCCTCCTCCAGGCTACCGCCCAGACGCCGAGCAGCTTGCAGCTGCCCAGGGCGCAGAGTCCGACTCCGCCGAGCCACGCGTCAAGCTGACCAAGATGTACACCATTCAGACGTGGATCGACACGGGCAACATGGACGCCCTGAAAGCCGAGCAGGAGGCCGAAAACGCCAAGGCCAAGGCCTCGACCGGCCCTAACGGCATCACGGCCGTGGTCGCCGCAGGCGACTGGAGCCGGCCGGGCAGCCGTACCGCCAGCGCAACGGGGTTCGCCAGGGCGGGGACGCCGCCCCCGATGTCGCCGGCCGTTGCTGGCAACGGCATGGCCGCATCATTTACAAAAGCCGGCGCCGGACGCGGGCCGACGTACATCAACGACTCGGCGGCTCAGAGCCGCCGCGGCTCGCAAGACGACGTGGGCCGCATGCAGGGCGCTGCCTCCCGCGCGCCCAGCCCCTCCCCTCGTCCCTTGGGCGAAGGCCTGGAGCACGGTGGCAGCAGGGGGGACGGCGTGCATCCCTGGAGCGCCGTACCCGACCCCACGCTCATGCCCCCGTCGTACTCTGGGCCTCCGCGCCACGGTAGCGGCAGCAACGGACCCACGGGCCTGTCCACCATCCTGCGCGCTAACGGCTCCAACGGCTCTAACGGCGCGCCCAACCGTGGGGGCAGCAACGGGCCAAGCCCAGCCAACGCGCCCGGGCGGGGGAGCCCCGGGCTGCAGAGCCTCAGCCGACACGTGCGTCGCAGCATGGAGGGGATGGACAGCTCGCGGCCGGGTAGCCGTGTTGGCATGGCTGCGGCCAGCCGCAACAGCGACTTCGATGAGGACGATAGCGATGACGAGCTGATGACGGGCGGCGCGGGGGCGGCCAACCGATCCGGGTCGCGGCTTGGGGGGTACGCGGGCAGCGGCGGCGGGAGCATGGCTGCCCGGGCCACGCCTAGTCCTACGCAACGGGGCGACGCGCTGATCCTGTCCCGCGCGCACGGGCGAAGCGTGCGGGTTAGCACGGAGCTGGCGCATGGGAGAGCCTCCCTGGACATGACCCCCATGACCCCGATGCATGGGCGAGGTGGTTTCGGGGCAGGGCAAGGCGGGCGGGCGTCTGTGGAGCTGGCGATGCTGCCGGAGGAGACGGTGGCGGGCGGGCACATTGAGTCGGCGCAGGGCGGGGGTGCGGGCAACGCTGTGGGCATCGCGCTGGCGGCCAGCAGCATGCTGTTTGGTAACTACATCCCGCCACCGTCGGCCCCGGCGCCGTTGCGTGGCGGGGGCATCAGCCCAGAGCTGCTCAGAATGGCCGGGTCCACCGGCACGGACGAGGACGCTACCAGTCCGGTCCTGGGCCAGGCTCTGGCTGCCAACGGCGCGGCTGCCTCGCCTCCGGCGGCAGGGTCAGGGCTAGGGTTACGGGCGGGGTTCGACTCCAGCGAAGACCTTCTGGGCAGCTTCCTCGAGGACCGTTGGGCGATTGGGTCCAGCACCAACATCCCCGACATTTTGGGCACGCCGGGCGGGGTCCCGCGGCAGTCCGCGGGACAGGACGTAATCATGGCTACCTTTACAGACATGGTGCAGCCCGCGGGCCGCCCCCCTGTCCCTGCCTCCCCACGGGTGCCTGCCGCAACAGCGGTGGTCCCACCGGCGGCAGCGCTGGACCCGCTGGCGTTGCTGGTGCCCCAGGCGCACACCACCGTGCGGCGGACCGGCAGCACGCACACCGCGCCTCGCATGCACGACGGTGCAGCAGCAGCAGCGCATGAAGGTGCTGCTGCTGCTGCCGGGCCTAGCCCACACGCAGCAACACACGCGGGAGCAGCAGCAGCAGCAGGACCAGCAGCACCCGTGGACGGCCCTGACGCTGCTGGCGACGCGGCGGCTCTGGACAGCGGTGACACCAACATGCTAAGCTTGGCAGCAGAGCTGGCGGCAGCCCTGCAGCACCAACAGGGCACCCTGCCCACCCCCCGGGCGGACCGCGTTGCGTCCCCGCTCCACGGGCCCAGCCACAGCACCTCGGGTGCTGCTGTGGTGGACGGCTTGGGCACCGTGCGCACTGAGCCGGCCGGCAGCATTGCAGCTGTTGCTGCACCAGCGCCGTCGAAGACGCCGCCCAACGTCCCCGCCCTGCACATCCCTCCCGCGAGCAACGGCGTGCCTTCTGCAGCGGTTGGTGGTGCTGCTGGTGCTACCCCTGTTGCGAAGGCAGGAACGGACCTCCTGCCTTCCAGGCCCAGCAGTGGTGTGGATACGCTGCTGGAGACATCCTCGGGGGCGACGCCCGATGCGGGCAGTCTGCAGGACAGCGCGCACAGCATGGCTTCGGAGCAGGGCGGCGCACGGGCAGCCCTACTAGCCGCATGCAAGCAGCTGGAACCGGATTCAGAAGCGTCCCGGGGGCTGCAGCAGGACACCGCCGGAGCCGACAAGCAGCAACAGCAGCAGCGCAAGGGCTCGGGCAGGGCACTTCACCAGTCGACCAGCAGCCGCAACGCCAGTCGCAACCAGCGCGATGGGGAGCCGGACAGCATCTTCGGGGACCTGTTCGGAACGCGCATTCGCACCAGCGCAGAGCAGGACCGGGAGGACGCGTTGGTGTTGGGGTTGGAGCCTGTGGGGCAGGGCCAGGGCCAGGGCCAGGGGCACGGGCACGTGCACGGCAAGCAGCACGGCAGCAGCAGCGCCCGAACCTCCCGTTCTGGGCGTGTGTCAGGGAACGGGGGTGGCGGCCGGGCCACGTCTGGGGATGGGTCCTCGAGGGACCAGCGGCACTCGGGCGGGAAGGCGCGCGCGGGGCAGGGCGACGCGGGTGGCGAAGTCAGGGCGGCGGAGGAGGGGAGCGACGCTGGCCGGCAGGTGGATAAGGGCCCGCCCATGAAGGTAGGTGTGGGGTACCGGCACGGGGCACAGGCTGCATGCAATGTTCGCTGCTGCTGCTCTTGCGGCCAGCTAGTGCCTCCTCAGCCTGCACGCAATGCCGGTGGTGTGCCACTTCGTGAACACTTGCTTGCTCCGCAATCCCCTTCCGTTCCACGCTAAACCATACATGCATGGTGCCGTTTTGTTCCTTCTCGACACGCAGCGCATCAGCGAGGCCGGGTCTGTCCAGTCGCGTGTCAGCAGCGCCAGCCACGGCAGCGTCATGAGCCGTGCCAGCACCGCCCTGACCAGCGGCACGGAGGGCACGGAAGAGGAGCACGCCGACAGGCACAAGAAGAGCTACCGCAAGAAGCGGCGCGCCAGCATCATGATCGAGGGCACGGGCAAGTCGTTTTGGATTTGGGACGAGGACCACCCGGCGCGCGAGTGGGCCTACTGGCTGGTCACGCACAAGGTGTGTGGGGCGGGCGGAGCATGGTTGTACCTGCTACCTGGGTGGATAATGAAATAATACACCCAGTCATGGGCGGCGGGCAAGGGCAGCCTATGGTGGAACACCTGCTAACCCACTGCCAGCATTGAGGTACCCCCGCGCGTCTGACCCAGCATACCGGTACGCATTCAAGCCCTGCATGGCGCTCACGCCCCACCCGGCACCATGGCCCGCCCGCACATGAACCCGCCTGCACCACGACATATTACAAATACAACAATGCCGAAATGGCCCGCAGCGCTTCGAGTACATGCTGTTCGCGCTCATCCTGCTCAATTGCGTGGCGCTGGCGCTGGAGAACCCCTACATCGAGGACGGCTCGCAGATGGACCTGGCTCTGCGCTGGTCCAACATCGGCTTCACCATCATCTTCACCGTGGAGGCCATCACCAAGATCTTCGCCTACACGTTTGTGGCCTACATTAGGCGCCTCACCAACCAGGTGCGCGGCTTTCATGCTTTCGTGTTCTAACCATGCATGTGTACCCCCACCTACACACACAGACGCCCGCATGGGCAGCGGCTTTTGTGGAGCTGGCCTACCGTAGAATGCAGCACTACCGGTATCGCTACCGGCTCTGCTTCTGCGGACCTTGCCGAATCTCGAACCCTACCCCTCCCCCACAGGTGGACTTCCTGATCGTGGTGTCCTCCCTGCTGGAGATCGTGCTCATGACCATCACCAGCTCCGTGGGCGCCGTGTCCGCGCTGCGCGTGCTGCGCGCCTTCAAGCCGCTGCGCCTGCTGACGCGCAGCGCGGGCATGCGGCTGGTGTTCAAGAGCGTGACCATGAGCCTCATGTCCATGGCCAACGTGTCGGTGGTGTGCCTGCTGTTCTTCCTCATCTTTGCCATCCTGGGCGTGCAGCTCTTCTCAGGGCGCTTCTACGGGTGGGTGCGAGGAAGCTGGTGACAAAGCGGTTGTGCATGTGGGCTTTGGGGTGCAGCTCGTCTCGGGACGGTTCTTCGGGTGCGTGCGAGGGAGTTGGTGCAAATGTGGTGTGCCTGGGCTTTGGGATTGGACTCGGGCCACGTGCCGTGCGTGTGAGGAGTGCGAGAACGGAGCACTGCCGTCATGTCACTGGCTTTTCGATAATGCGGCATCGGTTAGGCATCGGTACGCTGGAAGACTTGCGGGGATACCGAAAGGCAGGTTGAACAGGGGCTGCTTCTGGCATGGGGGTTGGACTGATCTTACAACATGGTTGTGGTTCATGTTGCCGCGCAGGTGCAACGATTCCACCGTGACCAGCCCGCAGCGAGGGTTGTGGCTGGTTTGGCAGCTTGGCTTGAACTTAAGTTCATGCTGTACTGGAATGCGCCGCGCAGGTGCAACGACCCCACGGTGGCCGGCGAGTGGGAGTGCGTGGGCAACTTCACCGACCCCGTCACCAACGTCACCATGGACCGCTCCTGGGACAACCAGTTCCCCAACTTCGACAACACAGGTAAGCCGGCAGCAGGGGGGAACATGCGGCACCGGGGGCGCCGCAACCCACAAGTCTATCTGCTGCCATTGAGGTGAGCTTGTGCCAGTCACAGGGACGCGGCGTAATGTCCTTGCGCGGCCGGCCTTTTACACTCTACTAAGCTGTGTTGTGTATCAACCCTCTGCCCAGGCAACGCGCTGCTGTGCTGCTTCATCACCGCCACGCTCAACGGCTACACGGAGATCATGCAGAACGCGATGTCGGCCCCCACGGAGAAGGGATTCCAGCCGGTGCCATACCAGAACCCGGGGGCCTTCTTCTGGTGGGTAGCGCTACCTCGTGTCCATTCTTGGCAAGTGTTGGTGACAGGCACTTACGAGGACCCCGGTGCGTTCTTGTGGTGGGCAGCCGAAGCACCCAATAGCTCGCACGGCGTGGTGACTTGGAGTCCTCTGATGTGCTCCCCTGGGGCAACCGAAAGGTCCTCGGGCAAAAGGTGGCTGAGATTCTTGGCGTTGCTGCGTGGCTGCTTGTCCCGTTGCTGGCCGCCTCTGTCCACCCGTGCTCGGTGATACGTGCTTCCAGTCAACGCGCCGTGTGGCCCTACCCTTAAGCTGCTGCCCCACTATTAGAAACAATACATTACCGTCCTTGTTATTCCCGCCCAGGTTCTTCGGCTTCATCGTGGTGTGCGCCTTCACGCTGCTCAACCTGTACGTGGGCGTCATCTTCAGCCAGTTCTCCAAGATCCGCATGATGAGCGAGACGGGCAGCGCCTTCCTCACCTCGGACCAGAACGAGTGGGCCGAGCTCACCAAGATGGTGTTCAGGTGCGCCCTCCTCAGCAAAAAAGAAATAGAAATTATTGTACTGTAAAAAAATAAATATAACTTGTTTTGCTGTTTTATTTTTAGCTCGCCAAGATGGTCTTCAGGTGCGCCGCGACCTTTGCAACGTCCGCATGCTGCAATGCACGAGCTACCCGACACCGGGGGCACCCCCGCGCTCCAGAAAGACCTGTTTCTTACCGCGTCATCTACCTCAAGCTGTTTGGTTCATGCATGCACACATACACGCGCGCCCGCTCCCTCCTGCCCCCGTCGACTCCTCCACTCCCCACACACCGCCTCCTCCATCCTGCGACACACCGCCTCGTGCAGGCTCAAGCCCCCCGAGAAACAGACCCTGCCCCCGCCCGAGCTTCCCGTCCTAGATCGCTACCACCGCAGTACCTGACCTTCACCGCTCCCCATTACCTCCGTCCTTCGCGTCCCCGCCCCACCGCCCCCTGCAGGCTCAAGCCCCCCGAGAAACAGGCATTCCGGCACCAGCATACAGAGGTACCACTGTCCCAAATTCTGACCTTTACCCGCCTTCCTTCCCCCCGCCCCAACACCACCACCTGCAGGCTCAAGTCCCCCGAGAAGCAAGCATTGCGGCACCAGTATATCGAGGTACCACTGTCCCAAGCAACTTCTCACCGTTCTCCACCTCCTTTCCCATGCCCCATGCATCCTTTCCCATGCCCCCGTCCCCTCCCCCCTGCAGGCTCAAGCCCCCCGAGAAGCAGACCCTGCCCGGCGGCCGCCTGCGCCGGCAGTGCTACCGCCTGGTCAACAGCCGCGGCTTCGAGATGTTCATCCTGTCCATCATCCTCATCAACGTGGGATTCCTGGCAGCATCATACTACCATGAGCCGCCCAGCTTCACGCGCATGAAGGACCAGGTGGGACGCAGCCGCCGGACTCCATTCGCACATGTACAGCACGGCAATGGCCGCGCTGCTTCTCTTGGTTTGTACGCCGCACTTGCAATGGCGTTTGTATCATTAAGTTGTGCGTTTGTAAGCTGTGTCGCTAAGTACTCACTGTCAGTATGGGAGGGTCTGCCCTGCGCTGTTGGCAGCGTTGCCCATCCTCCCACGCCCCCGAGCTCACCGGGATATGCTTTCTTTTCCAACCGCTCCGTAGGCCAACATCGTGTTCATGTCGCTGTTCGGGGCTGAGGCGGTGCTCAAGCTCTATGCCCTGGGCTGGGCCGCCTACTTCAAGGTGGGTACCGTTACCTCATCACAAAGCCAGTGCAGATAGGTGCACCACAGCCCTCTCATTGCGCCTGCAATGCGTAGCCCCGCCCTCCCGCGTGCCTGTACTGACACGGCTGTTATGTCCTTCCGCGGGCTGACCCCTATCCCCTCGTCCCCGCTTTTGCAGGTGTCCTGGAACCGCCTCGACTTCCTGCTGCTGATGACTATCAAATACAATCTACACAAGCGCACTTGCAATGATGTCCTCACGTGTGCTTGCCCCCTTTCTGATTCAGTTGTCCTGATTCATCCTGATTCATCCTGATTCACGTGGCTAGCACACTAACCCGTCTTACTGCGTGTGCGCGTGTGCATGCAGGTGTCTTGGAACCGGCTGGACTTCCTGCTGCTGGTGCTGGGCCTCCTGGACCTGGTGCTGTCCATGCTGCAGTCCAACTTCCTGCGCATCCTGCGTGTCTTCCGCATCCAACGCCTCATCGCGCTGGTGAGCAACGGTGGCCGGTTCCGCGTGCCCGTGCCTGTGCTTGATGGCCGGCTGGAGATGGTTCAAGAAAGCAGCAGGCCGGGCCGCTTGGTGGTTGCCTTTTGCTCCTAGCTCCCACCCCAAGCCACTGTCGACCAGGCGCACGCAGGCTAAAGCTCATGCTCGCGCGGGCTCATGCCGCATGCCATGCCCACACCCCGCAACGCCCCACTGCCTTGCCCCGCCCTCAACTCTCCCCCCTAACACACCCTCCGCAACCCTCCGCAACGTCCCCGCCTCCCCTCGCCGCAGGTCCGCGTGGCCCGCTTCGCCCAGGTGGTCAAGTCGGTCAAGGGCATCCAGTCGCTCTTCTCCACGCTCATCTACTCGCTGCCCGCTTTCGGCAACGTGGGCGCGCTCATCGGGCTGTTCTTCTTCATGTACGCCTACGTGGGCACCTTCCTGTTCGGGAAGGTGCAGTACGGCGAGTCGCTCATCCGCTCCGTCAACTTCCACAACTTCTTCCAGGTGCGCGAGCTGCGTGGGGCCGCGCATTGGAGGTGGTCAAGTGGTGCCATACCGTAGCAGAAATGGGCCATGCAAGCCAAGCACTTCGCCTCAGCGCGGGTTTGCGCAGTTTCCAGGTTGCACGTTGTCTGAATCCTGGCACATGAGACACCTCACACGCCATATGTTTCCTGCCCTTTCATACCGCCCCCTCACAGTCGTTGCTGGTGCTGCTGCGCGTGGCCACGGGCGACAACTGGACGACCTGCTACAACCAACCGGGCAATTATAAAGAAAGAAACATCCTTTCACACCTAACACACTTGCGTTTCACGCGCACCTCCCCACGCAGTCGTTGCTGGTGCTGCTGCGTGTGGCCACGGGCGACAACTGGACGGGCATCATGTTCGACTGCATGGTCATGCCCCCTGACTGCGACAAGGCCGCCGGCACGTGCGGCTCCTACCTGGCCATCCCCTTCTTCCTGTCCTTCGTGCTGCTCATCTCGGTCATCCTGCTCAACCTGTTCACGGCCGTCATCATCGAGACGTTCGAGAAGACGCACGAGCAGGAGGAGTGGAAGCTCAGCCCGCAGGTGGGGCCTTGTGCGCCGCGGTGGGACAGGGTGGATGGGTGGGTGACTGGGTGTAGTGCATGCACGAGCACAGGCGGGACGCACGAGCAGGAGGAGTGGAGGCTGAGCCCGCAGGCCAGCCGGGACTAAGGGTTTGCAATCACCCTCGCGCACGTACCGATCTACCTGCAGCTACCAGCAGCAGTGAAGGAAGTTGGACAGCAGCATCCCTTGTCCACCGGACGGTGTGCGGCGTGTCAACTTGCCACGTGTCGCTCGTGCCCACGCGTCGTGTGCAGGCCCTGGACGATTTCGTTACGCTGTGGAGCGAGTACGACGACGGCTCCGGAACCATTGCGCCCAGGGCCCTGGAGGAGCTGCTGCTGCGGCTGGACCCCCCACTGGGGCTGGGGCCCTACGCAGACAACAAGGACGTGCTACGGTGGGTGTATTGGGATAGTGGATGTGTCTTGGGATGGGGGGCAATGGGAGGGTCCTCCGGGGGTCTATGCGGACAGGAAGGACGTCCTCATGGTGGGCATTCCATGAAACAAAGGATGTGCGTACCGTAACTGGATAGGGTCAAGGTATGGGTGCCCAGGACTACCGTAAGGCCCCTGCATGCCGCAACGGCACACCACCCTACGTCACACCATCCTGCCCGGACCCAGGCCTGTGTCACAACCTGGATACCCCGCTGGTCCATGGTGCTGTCCCACTCGTTAATGCCTACGTGATTAGTTACGGCACTTGTTTTGATGGTTCACACCGCTGAGCGTATGAACATGCTCTCCTTCTTGCCCAGGTTCGTGTACGACCTGGACATCCCGCTTGCCCAGGCGCCCCCTCCCTGCTTTACCCTTTGCCCGCTTTGTGTTCCTGCAGCTACCTGTATCGTTAACAGTGTACGCTGATTGCCTTACGTAGGTTTGTGTACGACCTGGACATCCCGCTGGTCAACGGCCGCGTGCCGTTCCACAAGACCGCCTTCGAGTTGGTCAAGCGCTGCAGCCAGGCCGGCCTGCCAGAGGGTGAGTCGTCTTCATGCTCACCTCCGATTGCTTGACCGCACGGCTGCTACCATAGGCCCCTCCACCGCTCTACTCCAGCACAGTGCAACCCTGCTGCGCCTTACCTGGCCCTTCCTAGGCCTAATGCCCGGGAGCGGGATCACATCTCTTGGCGCACTTGCTTAACCCACAACGTCCAACTCAACGTGACGGTACCCTGCTTGTGTTACCCACACCTTCCTTCCCCCTACCTGCATGGGCGGCTATACCCCATGATGTGCGTCTCACGACAAGGGGACGCACGTGTCCCTTAGCACTTGCAACTGTAACCAACAATGCATGCACTGTACCTCCATTTTGCTTGACACTCAGGCGCCATCAAGCAGCAGATCGACCGTCTGGTCGACAAGTTCTTCCGCTTGCCTATTGCCTACAGCATATAATGCTTCATTGCACACACCGTTCGCCCCTACTCCTTTCCCCAGGCGCCATCAAGGAGCAGATTGACCGGCTGGTGGACAAGTTCTTCCACGACCTGGCTGCCCAGGACGAGATGCTCAACTTCAGCGTGGCCATCACGGTCATGAAGGTGCAGCGCAAGTGGCGCACGCGCATGCGCGCCGCCAAGCTGCGCCGCAAGAAGCAGTGGCGGCACGACAGGGAGGACGCGCCGCTCTACCCCGAGCTGGTGCACGGCAAGGCGCTCATCGTGGACAGGTGGGACTGGGTGGGCCTGGTTGGTCCGGGGCGCTTGGATTGTGCACGTGGACTGTGGGTTACGTACCCGCGAGGCCCTGATGCACTGGCGCACCCCACCCGCCTCTTTTCCTCCACCCGTTTCCGATCCCCAGGTACGAGATATATCGCGAGGCCACGCGCGAGAACGCCAAGGCCTGGAAGGCCTTCCTCACCATCAACACCACTATCACTTCCTACCACTCAGCCCACTCCCAATCAGCGTTGACCCTTCTTTCCTAACCATGTCCTCGCCCCCAGGTACGAGACGTACCGCGAGGCCACGCGCGAAAACGCAAAGGCCTGGGAGGCGCGCGAGCTGGCCGTGGAACGCAAGCCGGACAAGGCAGAGGTTACCCGACGCATGGAGGCGCGCTGGAAGTTCAACCCCACCTACGCACCCCCGGCAATCGTGGCGGCCACGCAGGACGCCAGGGGCCTGCTGGGGCTGGGCAAGCGGGCGATGAATGTCAACAAGCTAGTAGGGCTGATCAGGGGCAAGAAGGGGTTCGGGGGAGGCGGAGGCGGCGCGACAGACGACGGGGGCCTGTTGGCGCCCAATGTGACCGCGGACGGGGGCTTGTGGGCGGCGCCGGTGGGCGGGAGGCAGCAGCAGGCGGGCGGGACGCTGCCGCAGCGGCTGCTGCGTGCGATCACGGCGAGCGGGACGCAGCTGAGGGTGTCTCTTAACGGTGGGGTTGGTGGGGGGCAGGATAGCCCTACCAGCGGGCGCGGGGGGCTGTTTGGGCGGCGTGAGCAGGTACTCGGCGACACGGGAATGGCGGACGTGCAGGCGAGACGGGCCCCGCGACGGTCCTTCTCCGCCAACCCCTCCTTCCGCACCCGCGCCACCACGACCTCCATCCCCTCGCCCTTCACGCACGACATGTCACCACTGGGCCTGATGGCGGCCGGAGCCCGGGAGGGCGCGGGTTCGGCCCCTGGCACGCGAGGGGAGGTGTCGCAGGTGGCGGGCAGGGCCAAGTCCTTCTCGCCGCTGTCCCCGCTGGCGGGGCTGCTGCGGAGCAGGACCTTGGGGCTGAGCGTCACGGCGGCACGGTCGGGCGCGGGGAGCCCGCTGCCTCGGGCGGCGGCGGCGCCGCCGCCACCGCGGCCGCAGGAGCCGGGCAGTCCCACGGGCCGGTGAGGTGGAGCAGGAGGAGGGGGAGGAGGTGGAGGTGGCAGGTGGAGGGAGCGCAGCGGCGAAGGAATGCGTGCTGGTTTAGGAGGTACAATAGGAGGTACGGGTGGAAGGGCGTCACGGCAGCTGCCAGAAGAGTGACGGTAGCAGTCATTCAGCGCCGGGCAGGGTGCTGCAGTAGGGATGGGCTTGTCCAGTTGTCCAGTGGACCGGTTTGACCGCGAAGGGTGTCTGCCGGACCTGGGCTGTAGGCAACGAAAGAGGCGGGGCATCATCAGACGCTGCGCATGAGTGTCATGAGCTCTACCCATTCATGCATTACCAGGTGCTTTAGTGCGCCGCTTATGTGACTCTCCGGGTGCGTGCGATTGTGGAGGGCCGTAGTATAAAAGTGCAATTGTGTGGTGCAAAATAGTACTGGATACTGTTGTAGCGCGCACGACCGCATGGGGCCCTCCGGTCCCGTGGCCGCGTTTGTTGTATGATGGCCGTTATGGGAGTTGGTTTGTGACGAGCGGCCCTTACTGATCTGGGCGCAATGCAACTGACGGAATTACCAGTGACATGATGAAGAGCGTGCTTCACGGACTGTCGTGTGAGGCAGAGGAACTAGGCACTGGCTGTGCAGGGTCAGCGACCTGCCCGCGCACCCCCAGTGCAGGTTGCTGACTAATCCATGAGGATACGCACCGGACAAGAAAGCTCGGCTTGCGTAGGGGTGCCGTATGCTCTGCATTCATCCGTCGCGCGCTTAGGCGCACTGCACAAGTGCGAATGCTGTGCGAATGCTTCGTGCGTTTCTGAACAGTGGAGTTCATGCGACTGTATGCCTATGGTATGCCTGAGAGCTATTGGCATGGCCCGGTAGGCCTGTGAACGTTAACGTATGTGTGGTGCCATACAATCTGCGTATTGATGTCTTGGAGAGGGTCAATCCCGGAACCGGCTAGCAGAGCAAGGCTGCTATGGCGTTGCATACGCTATGTAGTAGGTGCTTACATGTGACCTGTAAACACTGGACAGGAGGCCTCCAACTGCCCCAAAGCCTCCAAGGTTCACACTAGTAGCGCATAGTAACAGGGAGGACGGTACCGTGTGGCCCTCACCTGGGTTTGTGACTGTATCTACATGTCAAACGCGAAGCACTCCACCAGGCGTAACAGGACTTCACCAGGTGTGTGTCAAAGGTACCTCAGGACCCAGATTCTACTCCGGTCAGCCAGTCAGTCTTACCGTACACAAAAGGCCTTCTGACCGTACACGGCGAGGCATATGCCCTCGTCAGGCCCCTGGGTCAGTGCAGGCGGAGGTACTACAAGGTTGGGCATGGCGTTAGGGCCACAATCCTTACACGGTGCGGTACGGCACTTGACACATGGAAGCCTCTGTAGGTCAGCTGTAGGTAGCTTCACACGAAAGTTTTTTTTTTCAGGAGAAGGGTTATGGGGGTATCGGAGACCTATTTTTAGCGGGTAGGTCCTCAAGGTCGTCTCTTCACTTGGCTTGAAGCTGACGGCGCA
>VFQN01006760.1_pt1 | contig 12832 bp, 13 predicted proteins | sample 3512371 | NCBI WGS metagenome assembly VFQN01 (sample SAMN10412370, study PRJNA504923) | tailings metagenome | isolation source: Replicate 2 from Balatoc abandoned mine | place: Philippines: Itogon, Benguet | collected 2017-08-28
ACACCAAGACGCTGTTCGCGGCGACGCCGCGTGCCGACGTCGAGAGCATCAAGGCCCGTCTCGCGCGCAAGGCGGCAAAGGCGGCATGAGGCGCTGAAACAGGGAGGGAAGTGGTGCCGCTTGCGTGACTCGAACACGCGACCCCATCATTACGAATGATGTGCTCTACCAACTGAGCTAAAGCGGCAATCCGGCGCCGTCCGCGAAGCGGCGCAGCGTGGAGCGCGTCTTATCGGCAATGGCCGCGGAATTCAAGCCGAGCGGAGTGATTTCTCCACGCCATCGTAAATGCCGCCGACAGGAGCCGGCGGCGGCGCACGGACCCGCCCTACTTGCCCCGGAAATTCGCCGGGCGCTTCTGCAGAAAGGCGGCGACGCCCTCGCGATACTCGTCGGACTGTCCCGCCTGGCGCTGGAAGTCGCGCTCCATGTCGAGCTGCTCGTCGAGCGAATTGGTCGAGGCGGCCTGGATCAGCTGCTTGGTCAGCGCATAGGCCGCCGTCGGACCGTTGGCGAATTTTTCCGCCAGCTTGCGCGCCTCCGCCATCAGTTCCGCGTCGTCGACGCATTTCCAGATCAGGCCCCAGTCGGCCGCCGTCTCGGCGGCCAGCGGCTCCGCGGTGAGCGTCAGCGCCTTGGCGCGCGCCTCACCCAGGCGCCGCGTCAGCCACCAGGTGCCGCCCGCGTCCGGCACCAGGCCGATCTTCGAGAAGGCCTGGATGAAGCTCGCCGAGCGCGCGGCGATGACGATGTCGCCCGCCAGCGCGATGTTGGCGCCCGCACCCGCGGCCACGCCGTTCACCGCGCAGATGATCGGCTTGCCCAGCGCCCGCATCTGGCGGATCAGCGGATTGTAATAGGTTTCCAGCGTCAGGCCGAGGTCGGGTCGCGGTCCGCCGAGAGTCGGATCGCGATCGGAAAGGTCCTGTCCCGCGCTGAAGCCGCGGCCGGCGCCGGTCAGGATCACGGCGCGGCAGTCGTCGTCGGCGGCGCAGTCCTCCAGCGCGGCGCGAAGCCTGAGATGCTGGTCCTCGTTGAAGGCGTTCAGGCGATGCGGGCGATTGAGCGTCACCGTGGCATAGCCGTCATGCTTCTCGTGGAGAACGGCATCGCTGGTCATCATGTTTTCCCTGGGCTAGGTTTCCTCGGGGGTCTTCTTTGCATGCTGACGGGACACATTCAATTTGCGGCGCCTTCCGCCGCTCATCTACACATTGGTGAAGCGGCATGAGGCGGGCCAGGACGCCGCGACTGGCGGCGCCGCGGGGAGGGCAGCTGCCCGCGGAGCTGTTCGACCTGTTGTTCGCCGGCCATGCGCCGGAACAGTGGGCCGACGGCGAGACGCTCTTTATGCAGGACGATCCTCCGGACCGCGTCTTCGGCATCGTCAAGGGCGCGGTGGAGATCTCCCTCTATTCCCCCGACGGCCGCAAGATCGTCGCCAACATGGAGACGCCACACAGCCTCGTCGGCGAGATCGGCGCGCTTGACGGCGGCACGCGGACGGCAACGGCGACCTGCGTCGGAAAATGCGAGGTCTATTCGATCTCGCATGCGCAGTTCGTCGACCGGGTGACGCGGACGCCGGCGCTGTCGCGCGCGATCATCGGCCTGCTCTGCTCCCGGATCCGCTGGATCAGCGGCGAGTTCGGCGACCAGGTGATGCTGAAGGTCGACGCGCGGCTTGCCAAGCGGCTGCTGTTCATGGCGTCGGCCTTCGCCGACGACGACGGCTGGATCGAGATCTCGCAGTCCGAGCTCGCCGATTTCCTCGGCGCCACGCGCGAATCGGTCAACAAGAACCTCAAGCAGTGGCGCGAGGCACGCATCATTGACATCCGCCGCAACGGCATCCGGGTTCTCGACGAGGAACGGTTGCGCACGCATGTCGCGCTGCAGCCCCCGGCGGCCGGCGCCTAGAGACTGTTTCGAAATTCGCTCTGGCGGGTCAGATGGTGGTGGTTTCGGGGTCGCCGCAGGCGACGCGCGCAGCGGACATTCGGGTCCGTGAGCACCGGAAGCGCAGAAAACGCCATCAGCTGTATCTCCAAACAGTCTCCTAGCGCTGGACAGCCAGCGCCAACCCCTCCTCCGCCGCGCGGAAATTGCCGATCAGGAAGCGGTTGGAGGCTGGGTCGGCATAGGGAACCAGCTCGGCCTGGCGCATCCGGAAATGCGGATGGCGCAGCCGGAACGCATTGAGCTCGGCGGCCGCCTCCGCTTCCCTGCCGGCGCGGAACAGCGATCCCACTCGGATGAGACCGGAATACCAGTAGGCCGGAGACAGTTCCAGCGACGCCTTGGCGGCGTCCGCCGAGGCGTCGAAATCGCCGGTGAAGGCGTAGGCGGCGGCGAGCTCGCCGAGATTGTGAAAGCGGTAGAGGTCGAACGGGCTGAGCTTCTCGGCCTGCAGGTGGGACGGGATCGCCTTCGCCGCCTCGCCGAGCAGATTGTGCGCGCTGCCCTTTGCGGAATGAGCGAAGGAGAAGCTGGGATTGATGGCGAGCGCCATATCGAGGTGCTTCAGGGCCGAACCGGGCCTGCCGCGCATGATGTCGGCGATGCCGAGATGGCAGTGCGGGCGCGCGTCATGCGGGTCGATCGCCAGTGCCTTGCGGGCATAGGCGACCACCTGCACCAGGTCGGCCTCGTAGTCGTGCGGCTGGCCGAAACGCAGCCAGGAACGCCAGAAATACCACCAGGCCAGCTCGTTGAGCGCGCTGGTCGAATTGGGCGACCGGTCGAGCGCGCGCTCGAAGAAGCCGAGCGCCAGTTCGGTGTCGTCATGGGTGCGGCGCCCCATATGCCAGCGCCCGCGCCGGATGAGCTGCCAGGTGTCCATGCTTTCGACCGGCAGGCGGAAGGACCGCTCCTGCTCGACCCGGTCAACCTCCTTGGCGAGCGCCACCACGATCTCGCCGCCGATCTCGTCGGGGATCGAGGGAATCCCCTCGACGTCGGCGTCGAAGGTGCCGGCCCAGATCGTGTTCGCCTCGACGGCGTCCTCCAGCATGGCCTTCACCCGGATCGACGGGCCGCTGAGCGACACCGTGCCCGACACGACATAGCGCGCGCCGAGCGCGAGGCCCGCCGTGACGTCGGACAGGGCGGCGTCGCGGAACTGGAAGCTGGAGCTGCGCGCGATGACTGGCAGCCAGCGCGCATTGGACAGGCCGATGATGATGTCCTCGGCCAGGCCGTCGGCCATCGCTTCCGCCTCGGCTCCGGAGCCAGCCGCTCGGAACGGCAGCACCGCGACCGCCGGCGGCCCGGCCGGCAGGGCCCCGAGCGGCATCGTCGGCACGCGCGGCGGGGCCGCGCTCTTCGCGCCGACGGAGGCGGCGTCCGCCTCGGCGGACAGGACGAGATAGCTGCGCACCGGATAGAGGATGTTCTTGAACCGCTTCTCGCCCATGTCGCGGCAGCGGGCGATCGACAGGCGTTGGACATGGTTGAACGTCGTCTCGGAAATGACGATGCCGCTCTCGGGCGCGGATTCCTGCAGCCGCGCGGCGATGTTGACGTCGTCGCCATAGCGGTTCAGGTCGCGCACGATCACGTCGCCGGTGTTGATGCCGGCCCGGAACGCCATCCGCGCGCCCTCCGGCGTGCCGGCGTTGAGTTCGACGATACGCTTCTGGAACGCCAGTGCCGCCAGAAGCGCACGGGCCGGCAGGCCGAACTCAGCCATGAAGCTGTCGCCGGCCGCGCCGAAGATCTCGCCGCCGAAGCTGCGGCAGATCTCCCGGATGATCGCCGCCCGCGCCTCGAAGGCCGCAACAGCCACGTCGGCATTCTGGCCCATCAGGCGCGAGAAGCCTACCGCGTCCACAGAAACAATCGTCGCGAGCTGACGCGTGAACTGCACGTCAGCCATCTCAATGCCGCCTCACACCATGCCCCATCGGCCTGAGACGCTGCCTAGCGGGCTTCCCGGATCGGCGTGTCGCGGGGTGTCCCCGTCCTTGCTCCACCGGCCGCTGGGTCGCGCCCTGTTTCATTACGAAACGTAGATTGAACACTAGTTTCGTAACGTTATCAACTACATGCCCAAAACCGGAAACCCCTTACCCCACAATCAGCCCCATACGACGCACGTGCCTAACCACCCAGTGCCCACGCTGCGGCCGAGGAGCACGCCGAGCGTGAACTCAGCCCACCCATAACCTGAACTCAACCTACATGTTAGCTAAGCATCTCCGTTGTGTCGTGTCGACTATCGGACTACCACCAACCCACTTCAGTGTCGTCACCGCGCTCGCGACGGAACAGAGCCATCGCGTAATCGACGGCGCGCTTGATTGGCGAGACAACAGGTGTCACTGCGGTGCGGCGCCGTAGCTCGGCGTCACGGTCCTTCCTAGCGGCGATTGCATGGGCACGTGACTGCTGCTTGCCGATGGCCCGCGCGACTAACTGCTTGAAGTGCGCTGCTGACGCCGACTCACCGGGACGCAGCCTCGCCGCAGGCGCCGGCGGCCTTTGGCGGTGATAGAAGAACCCGCCGCGTTCTTCGTGCTGATGTAGCATGGCATCTAGCGCCGACATGCCGTCAGGGATGGGCGCGCTGCTCGGATTGCGCCTACCGTATTCTATGCTCATCGTGCACTCTCCATTGAACGGATGAAATCGTCCACGAGCGTTCGGACATTTGAGAAATGGGATGAGGACGGGAGTGGGGGTCCGCCTGCGGACACGACACCCCCAGGAACAGTTCCCTTGCGCACCCAATCCATCACGCCATTTTGGAACACTGGCTCCCAATCGTCCTTGTTCCCTTCTCCGAGCATCAATTCGGTCAGAGCCCAAACTTTCGCGTCAACTCGGTCGGGAGATCCTTCGCCTGTATACCCGGTCGTTGACATGAGGCAGGCTTGATCCTCTAGTTCGTTAAACTCGCCAACGTGCGAGATGCGGCCCTGCTCGTATAGCGCCGCGACGGGTTCAGCGCGCACCACTTTGCCTCGCGACGCCGTAACGGCCTTGTAGGGCACCTTGTCATCAACGGCGCGGATCGTGGCCTCAACCATGTCGCCACCGAAATTCTTCTCGGCCACGATCAAGTCGGCATCGAAGCGGTTGTAGGCGTCGACAGCGCGCCGTCCCCACCCGCTCGGCGACAGATTGCAGGTCAGATCGGCGAGGATATATCCGCGTCCGTCTATTCCTTTGCCTGCCACGATGATGCCTATTTCGTCGCCGCCCCCTGACGGGTCAATGGCGACCACAACGCGCTGCATGTCAGGAAGCGCGCCGCGAGTGGTGCGGCGCTGGTCGAACATCTCACGCGACCAAAGTGCGTTCTGGACGTCGCTCAGAATCTCGCCATCGATCTCCTGCCGCCCCAAACGTGTGCCCATGCGAGGGGCGATAACCTCCTTGAAGTACACGCCAGACAGATTCTCGGAGTTGTCCCACGTCGAACCCGTGGTGACGACTGTCGTCGGACGCTTGATCAGTTCGCTTAGCAGCTTGAGCGGTCGGGGCGTCGTAGTGATGATGCCTCGCGGCGTGCCCTCGCGAAGGCCGAACATGAGGTTGTCCCACCCGGCCTGCGCATAGCGCGATTTGGCAAGCTCGTCCCACCAGAAGAACGAACCTGATGCGCCGCGCAACGTCTCTGGATCTTCGGCCGAGAACAGCAGGGCCTTGCACCCGTTCGGCCATGTGAGGGTCATCTTCGACGGTTCGTGAACGGGCCGATAATCGGCTGGCCCGACATTGAGAAACCCGCTAGGGCCTTCAATTGAGTACTGGCGCATGTCGAATGGCGTGTCAGCGATCAGCGACATGATCTTCGGAGCACCTGGCGGCGCGATATGTGGCGACGGGCCGCGAAGCATTCGCGCGATGTTCTCGACCGCCGTCCGCGTCTTGCCCCACCCGCGACCTGTCAGCATCAACCAGATGAACCACCGACCTGCGGGCATCTGTTGATCCGGCCTGCCCCAAAACCCCCAGTCGTGTTCCAGAAAGGTCATCTCGTCGTCCGTCAAGGACGCGAAGAACTTCGCCCGCTCGATCTCGCTGAGTTTGGCGAACTTACTCGCCTGCGACCGGGGCCTCGATTGTGAGGATGTTGGCGAGCTTGCCTTCGATTGACTTTCGAGTTTCATCTCGGTTCACGTTCATGTTGAGATTGGTGGACTGGACTTCCGTCTTGTCCTTGTACTCGTCGGGGTCGATGTTCTTGAGAACCCACTGTGCCGAGGTCGTCGGTTTGCCCGCCTTGGTGCAGGCGATCAACTGATCCTCCCAATAGGCGGCACGTGCGGCGGTCGCTTGATCGAGCGCTTCCATGAACTCCGGGTGCTCTTTCGCCCACTTATTGATGACCTTCTTGGTCACGCCGATCTCACGCGCGAATGACAGGATACCGACGCCTGTTGCCATGACGGCTATCACCCTTGCGCAGTATCGCGGCGAATACTCGCTAGGAACCACAGGCGGCATATAGATTGTAGCATCGAATGTTAAAGGAAACGGCATTGCATAACCTACGTCGCAGTCGAATGTTTGTCGTGTCTTCTATCGGACTAAATGCAGATATACATATGATCTTCAAATAAATCTACAGTATTCGCGAGATCAATATTGACATTTCCGAAACATGCTCTGCATGTTTTCATGGTGCATCATGCTGCGATGTACTAGGGTCGGAAATGTGTTGATCTGCAATCCGCGTTTCCGACCCGCCCGCAGCACCAGCACCGGGCCGAAAGGAAAGCAGCATGAAGAAACAACTCACGCCAAACCCACCAGACGAGACGCCCACGGCGAAGGGCGTCGATCTCGCCAAGCGCCTGACGCTGTTCAAAGGGATGGACCCGTCGCTGTTCGCCGGGATGGTCATGTATGGGGCGCCCGGCGTGGCGACGCACCTTGCGGGCAAACCCGTGCCCGAGACGCCGCCGAAGTCGGAGCAGAACTGACATGGACGCCTTCGATAAGGCTCGCGTTCTAATCATCGGCGTCAAAGCGATGCTGACCAAGTTCAAGGCCTTGCAGGAAGGCGACGCAGTCACGGCGGCCGAGGCGGACAAGGCCTATGCGCAGACGAAGTTCCTGCTCAAGGATGGGCGTGGAATTGGCAGGGCAATCGAAGCACGTGCCGCAGCGTCGGGTGACGGCATCGTGGCGGGCATCGCGTCTAGCGACGACCTCGACCTTTACCGCCACGTGGTCATGCCCGGCGCGTTCCAAGACGCCATCAACAAGCGTGGCCTGACCGGCCCGACGGGCATCAAGCTTCTACTCGACCATGATCACACGAAACCAGCAGGGCTGATCCGCAGCCTTCGGTACAGCGGCGGGAAGCTGCTGATCGAGGCGCAGTTGAATCTCGACATCGAGTATGTCCGCGATCGCTACAGCGCCATGCGCATGCTCGGCGGATTCAATTTCTCCGTCGGGTTCATGCTGCAGGACTACGAAATCAAGCAAGACAAGAACAAGCAGGAATACCTCCAGATCAACCGAGGCGATCTGTTCGAGGTGTCGCTTGTCGCCTTCCCCGGCAATGAGGCCGCGACGCTCACCGACATCAAGGCATTGCCAGCGCCGGGTGCGGGAATGGACAGCGCACTCGCCAGCATCAACCGCATTCAAGCCCTTCTCTCGACAATGAAATAGGCAGAACAAAACATGAACAAACTTGCAGCAATCGAGGCACCACAGGGCGCGTCACGCCTTGGGCAGGGCGTCGAACGTATCCGCGCGAACCTCTCTACTTTCAACCTCCAGCAGGTGGCGGAAGCTACTCGCATCGCGCCGACCCTTCTCGATGATTTCGTCCAGTTCGGCCACGACATCTCGCCCGACGCCCTCGACCGTGTCACCGGCTTCATGCGAGGCGAGTACTCCCTCTCCGGCGTCAGCAATACGTGGGTCCGCCGTCAGCGTGGCAAGGTCGAACCGCAACCCCTGCCGATCGCCTGCACCAACCTCCCTGTCGGGCGCGAGCATCCAAACCCATGCGGCACGTCCGCCCCCGTCGCAGTTGAGACGACCGGACCCGAACCGATCAAGCTCGACCGCGCTGCAAAGTCGATGCTCAAGCGCGAACAGCCAGAACCCGAAGAAGTGTTCGGAAGGCGGCCCGCATGACTCCGCTCGGCCAAGCCATCACTGATGCCGGCTGGCCTCCCGAGGTAGTCGCCAAGGCGTGCAGCGTCACCACGACTGAGGTTAAGCTGTTCTTCGACACGGGTCCAAACCACGTCAGCGCCAAGGTGGCCTCGGCAATAAACACCTGGGTCGATCAGCGCAGCGGCCGAGCATCAAACGGCCTGATCTATGTCGACCCTTACAGGCCGGTGCAGACCATGAACATGGTAGACCATCCTGTCGTGCAGTCGTCGCGAGGCCATCATGGCACGTAGGCCTGCCAGAAGCTTGCAAGACGAGGCTATCGATTGGGAGGCTGAGAAGCGGGCCAAGGAGCGTGAAGCACGCGAGAAGATGCGCATGCTTGATGACGCCATGCCCACATTGCCCCGCACTCAGCGGCCTGCCGTCGAGGTGAACGACCTGGGCAACCACTACTTCCGCTCATTCGGGAAGCTAAAGACGTGAGACCAGATGACGCCCTTCTCCGCGATAGGCTCGTAGCTGCATATCCGACAGCGGGTGAGCGGGCGGCTCTCGCATCAAAGCTGTGGCTGGCGGCGAGCGATCTAGAATCCGTTGCGCGAGGCGGCACTATGTCGTCGCAGGCTGCAACCAATCTCCTGAAGAATCACCTGATCCAACGCGCGAGCGAGCACGACACACCCGGTGCCCATGTCGCCAACACAGCGTGAGCACAGTGGGGGTGTCGTGAGAGCTAGCGGACTATGACCATGACGTGCAGCCAGAGATCGTGCAGCAACCCGCCAACACCCCTGCCGCCAGTCGTTCAGCCGGCGCTTGAGCGAGGAGCAGACGGCATCATGCGTGCGCCACCTGTTGCAACTTGAGGAGCCGAGACCATGGCAAACTTTGTAGAGCAGGCGACACTCAAGCTTAACGACGAGTCGTCTGGCAACATCCGAAAGGTCAACTCCGAGCTTAGGAAGCTGTTCGCCACGGCAAACAAGATGCGGAACATGCGCATCGATATCGGTGGCCTGACCAAGGCGCAGGGCGCCGCTAGCAAGCTGTCGTCGGAACTCGATCGCCTTCGCAAACCCGTGAGGCTCAACGTCACGGGCAACGCGACGAGTCAGATCGCGAAACTCACCGCACAGCTACGCAACTTGCCCGCGTCGAAGACCATGCGACTGAACGTCGTTCAGAACGGCATTACGCCCAATGTGCCACAGGGTGATGGTCCGAGGTCATTCGTGCCGAGGCATCGCGGTTTCGTCGGTGCAGGGTTCGGAGGCATCGGCGTAGGGCTGTCAGGGTTCTCGCCGGCGGGCGCGGGTGCAACGGCGCTCGCATTCGCGGCTGGGCGTTCAGCGGCTCGTGAGGTCGTAGCGGCGGCCGCCGAGGACACGACGCAAAGGAATCTCGGATATGCTGCGCAGGAGGTAGACAGACTCGCCAAAGCCGCGAGAGATGCAACAGGGGCGCAGCTCCTCCTTACCGAGACCGACAAGCGAGCTATCGCACGTAACCTCTATAATGCGGGCGTTCAGGGCGACAGTCTTGATAAGCTGACGGACGCGACGGCGCAGACACAAGCAGCGCTTTCTACGATGTTCGGCAAGGAGGAAGGCCGCAGGATACAGGAATCGATCATCAAGGAGCTGGACCTTGCCGGCGCTCTCGATGCACCTGTCAGCGAGTCCACAAAACTGCTAAACGCGCTGACCGCGACTCAGCTGACGTTCGGCGCCGACTTCAACCAAAAGACCTATCTTGCAGCTCTCCGAACGTCGCAGCAGGCGACTCGTCTGACAGCTGATGCAATGGTGAACTTCGGATCGATTGTTGACGAGCAAGGCCAGCGCGCGGGTTCGCGATTGCAGCGGCTCAACAAAATCCTGACATCGGCAGGCGGTGAAGGGTCGGGCGTCAACAAGACGCAAATCGACCTGCTTGAGGCGTCTGGTATACGCGAGGCCGCTAGGCGTAACGCGGAACTACTCGAAACCGATTTCGGCGAGTTCATCCGGCAAGAGGTTGCGCCGGTGCTTGAGGGGCGCGGAATAAGCCTTGACGACGCGGTTGCCGTAAAAAGAGGCTTGCAGCAGCTCGGCTTTACGTCACAGGAACTAGCGCTAGTCGAGGCCGAAATCCTGAAGCGGCGCGAGCGCCAGCGTGACCGCGAGCGAGCAAGGCAAGTCCGTTTTGATCGCTTCCAAGAGAACGCGCGCAAGGACATCGGCCTCGCGCTTAGGGCGCTGGCGGCTCAGTTCGATGACGTTGCAGCATCGGTTCTCAAGCCTTTCTCTGAACTCCTTGCGCCAGCAGTAATCGATGTCGCCAAAGGCTTCGATGACCTTGCGAAAGGAAACTTCTCGAAGCAGGCAATACGGTCTCTTGTTTCTGGCACGGCACTTGGTGTCGGATCGTTTGCGCTGAGCAAACCAGACGTTGCGGCATTGGGTGTGGCCGGCTTTCGTCTAAATGGTTCGGCAGGACGACTGAACTCAGCGGCGGCCGCACTCACTCGCGCGGCGGGTGCGCAAGGCGCGGGTGGAACGCTTGGTGGCGGCGGTGCGGGCGGACGCAACACGCGCGGAACGTCGTTTGCGGCGCAGGTGGCGCGCAGCGGGGGACGTGCCGTCAGGAACTCGGCGGCGGGTGCTGCAATCGCTGGCGGCGTCGAGTACGCGATGGGCGGCGATCCTAACGCCATAGGCGGTGCAATTGCAGGCGGGTTCCTCGGCGGCCTCGCCGGCTCAGTGTTCGGTCCCGGAGGGACAGCGGTCGGTGCGATGCTTGGCTCTGAGATCGGGCGCTCCCACGGCGAAGCGGTTATGAGCTACGCATCGCAAGCGTGGCAACTATTAGATGACGCGACCAAGGACGACCCGCTCGCCAAACAGGTGAAGTCGGTCCTTGCCGGGGTGAAGGAGGCGAACTCGCCTGAGATGAACGCCGAGCGCGAACGCAACAATGTCATGCGGAACGCTGTCGAGAAGCTGACCGCAGAGCTGACCACAATCAACTTGCGGGTCGATCAACAACTCAGCGGCGTGCCTCGCGATCTGTTCACGAAGTCACGCCTTACCGGTGAGGAGCAGTCAATAATCAATGCCCTCAAGCTTGGCGATCTTGAGTCACAGGCAACACGTGCTGCTAACGCACTCGGCACGATCCCTCCGGCAGTGAGTCATACGGATGAGATCATCAACGCGCTGCGAACGCCCCCTGTGGCACCGTCTGCCCTCGACCTCAGGCCGATAGGTCAGTCTAGCCTGTTCGACTTCGGCATTGACGCTCTCGACGGGTCGGCTTCACGTTTCGATGCGATCTTTGCCACAGGGGCGAACGACATATCCGCGGGAGGCGATCGAGCAGCGGATGCGATCACAGCAGCGGGGCAGAGCCTTGGTCCGCAAGGAACGATGATCGGACAGAACGCCAACGCTGCATTCAACGCGCAAAGTCTCGGATCAACTCTCGGGTCTGCGGCAGCGGCAGCCTTCAACTCGCAAGCCCGCGCACCATCGCCAATTGCAGGTGGGACGCCCGTTAATACCGGCGCGACCTCCGTACCGGTGGAATGATGGGGGTCGTGTTCGCAGGGTCACTAATGCACAGTGACCCTCGCAAGGGCGCTGTGCGAACGGTACAGGGCGGAATCCTCGAACGTTTCGCGACCACCTGACATGCGCACCCAATACTTTCAGAAACTGACCTGTCGCCAATGCAGCGCGCCGTTCGAGCGCAAGTGCTTCCGGTTCTACTGTTCTAGGAAGTGCAAGAAGGCGGCCCGCATCGCGCGCCGCGAGGTACGACATGCCACCATGCTAGCGGCGTCGGGGCATGTGGAGAAGGCACGGCCGGAGGCGATGTTTTAACCAGTCATGCTTGTGTTGTCGTGCTTGCTGGCGCGTAGGGTTGCGAGCGCCTGCGCGACTGCTTCGTCCCGCTGTTTTCGGTATTCATCTTGCGACAATGGCCGCGACGGCGTGCTTAGAGTAGGGCGCTCGGGCTGCCACCCTGCGGCAAAGGCCAGATTGCGAATGTATGCTTCGCCAGAAATCGTGCCTTTCGAGGCATCGAACTTTTCCCGCCAGTACATGTCGAGCAGCACACCGCCTGTCATGTCATGCCTTGTAGCCTCACGATACTTTGCTCCTGCCTCAGACCATCGATGCGCAAGCTCGCGCCCTGCCTCGCTGCCGCCCGTGTGCTTATGGATCGCGGCTAGGACTAAGTACCAAGTTTCATGAGCGCAGTCCGGATTGATCCAGCGCAGTGGCTCGCGTAGCTCGCTTAGGTCGCCGTCCGTCGGCAGACACGACACCACCGGCCCTGCTACCAATGGCTTGCGCAACACGTCTAGCAACCATTTGGGCACGGCCGGCGCGGTGATGATGCGCTCCGGGTGAACGTCGCCGTACTGCCCGTATTCCGTCAGAGAGGCCGGTGCGAAAACGAAACCGCCCCTGCCGCGGACGTCTATCTTGGACGGAAGCGAGCCTGTCGAGTTGCCTAGCTGGTCGGGGTTGCGGAAATAGTAGTGCGTTCCGCCGCGAGGCGTCGATACGGTCGGCACATCAGCAAGGTTGTCGCCATGCTTTGCCGCGAACGTTCGAAAGGTCTCTGGTAAGCCATGCCGCGTCGTGTCGTCATCAATCACTAGCAAACCGTTCGCGCCGCACGGAATGCCGATGGCAGCACCGGGCCACCTGCCTATGCACCTGCCGGTCTCATTAGGATGAAGGTCTGAACT
>VFQN01006761.1_pt1 | contig 12830 bp, 12 predicted proteins | sample 3512371 | NCBI WGS metagenome assembly VFQN01 (sample SAMN10412370, study PRJNA504923) | tailings metagenome | isolation source: Replicate 2 from Balatoc abandoned mine | place: Philippines: Itogon, Benguet | collected 2017-08-28
CCAGGAAGTTAGAAGAGATCAATGATGTCTTCTCCAAGTTAAAGAAGAACGCCATCGAAGGCCGTGTCGTGATGAAGTTCGATTAAGTGTTACACTCACTGATTTCAGTCTCTTTTCAGTTCTCACATCGACTGGAATCCCAATTTTTTGAATCCCAATTTTTTGAATCCCAATATTTTGAATCCCATCTTTCTGTATTCGAAGTTGGGTATAACTGAACTGATCATCTATCTGTCAACCTATAGAGTTTCAGTTAAGTGCAATTTAGTTTTTCCCTAATCATCAGATATTAAACTACAAGTTTGATTCCAAACATTCCTTTAAGATAAGACAAGAAATATCTATGGTATCCTTTTCAACTGGAAATGAGTCATTTCCAGTTTGAACACCATGTTCACCAACGCGCTAAATGTTCTTTAATGAGTAGAGATTTCATTTTTTGAGAATACTTCAAGAGTCGATCATTTAGGAAAGAACGTTTTATGTTGTTTCTTATTCTTGTTGTCATTATTAAAAGACCAATCTTTAATTGAGAATGTTACAAACAAAAGCATTCACTCGCTTTCTTATCGAGAGTTAGTGATACTCTCGATACAAATCCAGTATCGTTTAGTTGTACGATGTATTGATTATCTTTTGGAATGGGACAAACTCAGAGAGAAGATGAAAGAAGAGATGAATTCCATGCACTTTTATCACAGCGAAGTGATTCTATGGATCTTGAAGAAGATCAATTGAACACTCCGATTCAAGGGCAAGCCAGGACCATGGCAGTGCTTGAGATTGAAACATCTCAACCTTCTCATAGTAACTCAGCGGAGATAGAGATGGAGTCATCATCTGCTTATTTCATCCTCGTCTCGATACCATGGCATCTCCTTCAACTTCCGAAGCTGTTGTGGTTTGAGCATCATGCGTACCATCACGCCAGAAACTATTCAACACAGATCCTCTCCATCGCCACTCTCTTTCTCTTCCTCCAAATACTATTCTATGCGCTGATACGGTGGCGTACAGGCTATGATACCGGCACATTCTCTTCTAATGTATTGCTAAGTGTTGGTGCGCTGGATCGTCAACACTGTCTCTGCTATCGCGAGTACTATCGCATTATCTCCCAGATGTTCTTGACGCATGGACTAGCTTGGCTAAGAACGAGTGTGATGTGGCAGATGTGGTACTGCGGTTATTACAGTGTGCTCTTTGGCCCTACGTCTTTTTCTGTAATCTGGCTGAGTGGCGGTGTCTTTGGCGCACTTTACCGACTTATCACAGAGACTGATGATGACGTCATCGCAGGTCCAGATGATGCTATCTGTGCTTGCCATGTCGCTTATTTGGTGTGGATTCTATATCACTGGTATGAGACCCCACCCACCTTCTTTCGCTCTTACGTCAGGAACTGTAACTTCGCACTCATCGCCTTCACAGTGATCAGCTCCCTCATCACCTCTGATTCTACTTCCTTTGGTGTGGGTGGTGCAGTTGTAGGCTTGTTGTTGGGGACTGTGTTGTTTAACTACCGAGAAGCTGACATTCCTCCTCTGATGAGACAAGGGAGTGATGATGAAGATGATTCTGTTGCAGCCACTCAGGCTCAGAGACAACCTGCCCACCGTCAATCCTCAGAAGATACAACTTACTCCTTCATCTCTGTGGTGAAGATGTGTGCGGTGACGATGATGACAATGCTTGCTCTGTCTTGCTTCTATTTTCTGCTCACTGTTACTACTCCAACCGCTTGCCCTGATGAGGTGTGAGAGGTTGGCTTATATGTATACAATAAACCTGAAGCAGAAATGATGAGAAACAGGGAATGCGTATTTGCTTGATAAAGTTTATTCGAGTAATATATTGAGAAGAGAAGCACGACCCTGAATTGGAAGACAGAGATAGAGGCTTAAACCAATCTATCTTGCTCGCGGGTTTCTGCGACAACAATAGAACTTTAGAAAGCATGAATGTATAGAAGTTGGGATGTCGTGCATTTACTGTAAACACTTGTAAAAATATGTATAAGTTCCAGAGTCGTTGACAGTGAAAAATTCTTCTTAACTTTCATTGAAACAGAAATTAGAGGAAATATTAATAGATTGATGATAAAACTAAAGACAATCAATCAATCACTCGATTATCTATACAAACTACACACACCTCTCACCTCCTCGTATTGTGTTGGTGTTGTAGTGATTTGAGCGGATAGACGTGTGGTTTCACTCCTTCATTCGTCAGTGCATATTCTATCTCATTAGTCGTACGATTATATCTGCCAAAGTAAGCATTACCCCTATCACTATGATATATGTACTGAGGTCGGGAATCCATGAGGGGGTGTAGAGGAGGTGAGTTGACGTGTATCTCAGAGGCATTCGACAATAAACCCGCCCAAAAAGCCCAAGAAGAAAGAGGAAGAATCAACTACAATACAACGAAATTGAGATGTTAGCAATAATACAGGGAACTCTTGATATTGCAGCAGTCTTACCTTCTTCGATGACGTCAGACCAGCAAGATCATGTAACAATGCTGTGGTGTCATCAGCACCAGGATATTGATGCCACCTAATAAAAACATTACAGCAGAGAAATATATAACTTTCTTCCTCTTACCTCGTAGCATTGTATCGTTCAGTGAGGAGTCTGACGACTGCAGCGACTGCGCCATCCTTTGCTGGGTTATTCGACAACTTCGTAGGACATTCAGGAGCCATAAAAAGCCAGATGTGATCGAAATGGGTATTATTTAGGATGGTCTCATAAAAATGTTTATCATTGAAGTGGTAATGACGTGGTAAACAGCGCAGATAGATGGATAGATCATTCTCACCGGGTCGTAGGGTGAAGTTACCTAATAATCTATCCGTCCAAAGATTCCTCACATCATCATCGCATAGAGGCAAATTCTGAAAGTATCCAATGAGCTTTAGACAGCGAGGTCGCGGGTCTGCGAGCAGTGTGTGAAGGTTATGGCGGAAATTGGCGGAATAATTGCGATCTCGCCAATCGACTGGTCTGTCAGCGATGTAGAAGGTCTCTTGATCACAAAGATGGCGAATGTAAGAATCTGCGGGAAGTGCCTCATACTCGAAGTCGTCGGGGAGCAGTCGTTCCATCGCACTCATGCCTGCCATAGTGTTGGGAGGGAGATAGCCGCCAGGACTCAACTGATCGGGAATCATCGCCACGATGAACCTCGCCTTCATATTCGATGCAATCATAAAGGCAACAGAGTGCTGCCAGAGTTGATTGCCGAAACCGTTATGTCCGTAGCTGAGTACGATGCGATACTTGTGAGAGGGATTGGCAGCGAGAAAAGCAGCACTGTTATTCACAGTCAAACTACTGGGAATTGTGGAAAGATTGGTAAGACCGTGTTGCCAATCATCCCAAGTACAGACAGGTTCAGCACAATTTCGAATATAATGTCTTGGTAAAATTTGTCTATGTGCTAAAAACTTGCATAAAGTTCTTCCCATTTCTGGTATGAAAGGTTCAACATCTTGAGCAAGAATAAAATACCTTTGTAATAATAGTACAATCCAATATAAAGGAAAGCTTAGTCTAGTGAAAGGTACCATCATATTCGAAGATTCTACTGGTTTTACAAATGATTGAAATGATCAAAGAAATTGAAAGCAAACAACCCGATACCGGCACAACGGCACAACGGCATAACGGCATAACGGCATAACGGCATAACGGCATAGCGGGATAGCGGGATAGTGGCATAGCGGCGAGGGATGTCTTCATAGATTTTTTGCATTATTGACTGATCGATTGATTGATAGTCAGCGATAATGTCATCAGAGTATAAACCAATTGGGAAAACCAATTATCTGCAATACCAACAACAGATTCAAGTGGTGCAACAGCTACAGAATCCACGACCACTTTTACCTGAAACAATAGTGAACGAGAAGGGAGAAACGGAAGAAAATTTTATAACTGTACCTGAAGAAACAGTAGAACGCTTGTTATATGATGAGTTGCGATGTCCAATCTGTCTAGGAATCTTTGATAACACAATAACCTTGTCAACATGTCTTCATCGCTTCTGCTCGTTATGCTTCCAACGCTCGATGAGAGAACTGAAGAGTCAACATGGCTGCCCTCAATGTCGTGCAAAACTGTCATCAAGGAGAGTTTCAAAGGCAGATTCAAACATTGATCAAATCATTCAAACCTTTCAGAGGTATCTTCCTTCGACTGATTCTGCTCATAGTGGAGCTATCTTCCGCACTTCCTCCACCACTGACAACCAGGCACCTGACACGACAGCCGCAGAGACAGTCGAGGGAAATGGCACTACAGAAGATCTTGTGCGAGCTCAATCAACGTCAGATAAACTACAAACAAACCCTGTCCCACCCACCGCACCTGTTCCTCCTGTGACAGGGAAGAGAGGGAGACGACCAGCATCTGCAGATGTGGTGGAGCAAGATACCGAACAAGTATTTGAGATCGAGAAATATCGTTTAGCATATCTGAGGAGGGTTGAAGAGTTTAAACAACGTCAGAAGGAGATGAAAGAGAAAGGCATTCCAACGACATATCACACACAGTTCTTCCAATCTTCCTCGGATCGTAGTAAGTCACGGAATAGAAGCAATAAAAGTGCAAAGACATCCTCGTCTTCTTCTTCTCCATCCTCCTTTGTTAGTCGGAGAGTTTTTCTTGCTCTCTTTCCAGCGCCTCATGTAAGTCATCTCCTCTTTCTCTTCCTTCTCCTTGTTGTAACGAAAAAACTAAATGTTATGACTATAGTGGAAGCCTGATGAAGAAGTGTTGCCTTATTTCATGAATAATAACAGTGTATCGAGCACAGACTTCTCCCTACGCTTACCTTACCTCAAGGTGAACTCAGAGCTAAGCATCGGAGAACTCAAACAATTCCTCCAGCTGAAGCTTCAACTGGCAGAGGCAGCCTATTCTCGCATGGAGATAATCTTTCCAAGATTTAGTACAGCCGAAGGATCTTCTAATGAAGTCTCAGAGCAATGGGTGATCTTAGATGAAGCCCTCACAGTGATCGATGCGATGGAAGCTCTATGGAATCGTAAGAGTGAGTTGATCTTCTTCTATCGACTATCAGAGAAGAATCTTGGAGGTACAGTGTTATTAGAGGAGAACAGAGAGGTGTCAGATAGTCATCCAGCTTCTTCCTCTGCGGTGAAACTGAAGCTCTCGATAGAGGAGAAATTATAAACAAATAGCAATAATTGTAAGGACAGAAAAAAGTGCTGTACTGTAAAATTGACTTCGTTTTTATAACCTCAAACATTGGGTCAGAATTTAGACAACGTTTTAATCGAAATTGGAGTGTTCCAGTAAAGAGAGAGAGAGAGAGAGAGAGAGAGAGAGAGAGAGCAAAGACTGCAAAAAAACTTTAAAAAAAATCAACACAACTTTACTAACTCATTAATAAAGTTGTTTTGAAACCTGATGAAGTAACACGATTCAATATTATTCATTTCCTTATTTCCATTTCGGTATTTCGAGTTTTCGGGATAGAAAACTTGTCTAAGGTGTAGGAGCTGATGTGCGTATTTCTATTGCATCATCAGACAAAAGCTATAGAATAATCTATCGAAACTTCATATAGAAACTTCAATTTAGAGCTGCATCCACACTCTATACCTCTATCTTAGACTTAATCATGAAGCTGTTCATCGTCTTGCTCGTTGTTTATGCCGCGCTCTGTGTTGCATTCAGACCAACAGGTTAGAGAATCCTCTCCCTCCTAGATATGATGCACTCACTGATCATATGGAAATGATAGGTCGTTCTCACTTCTTCACTCAACGCTCTTCGCTGAGTATGGCGAAGAAGCTTTCTTTCCGTGAGGAAAGTAGAAAGAAGTTAGTGGAAGGAATCAACGTTGTTGCCAATGCTGTGAAGATCACATTAGGCCCTAAAGGAAGAAACGTCGTCTTAGAAAGAAACTATGGTCCTCCAGAGATTGTTAATGATGGTGTTACCATTGCTAGAGATATCGTGCTTGAAGATCCTGAGATGAATGTCGGTGCCAAGCTTGTGACAGAAGTAGCCAGCAAGTCCGACAACAAGGCTGGCGATGGAACCACCACCTCCACATTAATGACACAAGAAATCGTAAATCAAGGAATTCGTGTAGTAGCAGCTGGTGCTAATCCTGTCTCACTGAGAAATGGTATCATGTACGCTGCTAATCGCCTTGCACAAAGAGTGAAGGAGATCGCCAAGCCTGTGAAAGACAACAAGGACCTTCTCAATATCGCAACAATTGCCTCAAACAGCCATAGTATGGGTGCAATTATTGCGAAAGCGTACGCCAAGGTCGGTGAGACTGGCTCTACTGTTGTGGAAGAATCTCAGACTTTACAAGACGAAATTGAATTCACTGAAGGTCTTTCCATCGATCGTGGTTTCTTATCTCCTTATTTCGTTAAAGATACTGAGAGACAGATTTGTGAATTCACAAATCCTCGAATCTTAGTCACAGATAAGAAGATTCAGGCAGTTGCTGATCTAATCCCAATCTTAGAACAATTAGTCAAGACAAAGGAATCTCTTTTTATCGTTGCTGAAGATGTCACAGGAGAGGCATTATCTGCTCTTGTTGTAAATAAATTACGTGGTGTGTTGGATGTCTGTGCTATTAAAGCTCCTTCTTTCGGTGATCGTAGAAAGGCTTACCTGCAAGACATTGCCATCGCTACTGGTGCCACCTATGTAGCTGATGAGGTGGGAATCTCTTTAGAAAGTGTGACAATGGATATGTTAGGTCGCGCTGAGCGTGTTGTGATTGGTCGTGATACCAGCACCATCATCACAGATAGTGCTAACAGCGATGCTTTGGCGAAGAGAATCGCTCAAATCAGAGCTGAGATGGATGCCACCGACAACAAATTCGATAAGGAGAAGGCCACTGAACGTATCGCTGCATTGGGAGGTGGTATTGCCCGTATTAAGGTCGGAGCTGCAACTGAAACAGAGTTAAAGGATAAGAAGCTGCGCTACGAGGATGCCCTCAACTCAGTTAAAAGTGCCATCGAAATGGGTGTTGTCGCCGGTGGTGGTGCTTGCATGTTACACTTGGCCTCTGATGAAAAGTTAAAGAACGAGATTACTAACGGTTGCTCTCAGGACGAGGACGAGAAACTTGGAGTTGAGATCATGTTCAGATCCTTACCAGCTCCTATGAAGCAGATTGCAAAGAATGCAGGACTTGAAGGAGAAGTCGTTGTGGAGAAGTGCAAAGGCAAACCATACGGATTTGGTTACAATGCTGCTACAAACACCTATGAAGATTTGCTTCAGACTGGTGTTTTAGATCCCGCCAAGGTTACCATCAATGCTTTGGAGAACGCTGCCTCCATTGCTGCTTTAGTGCTCACAACGGAAGTTTTAATTACTGAAATCCCAAAGAAGGAACCAGAAAAGATTCAAGCCGATCCAAAGTAAGTGTTCAAATTGATTTCTTACACCACTTCTCTAACAATTTCTATCATCTTTAGTTACATGTAAACAGAATGAAAATTAAATAGAAAATTTAGATTTCCCATATTGAATCGAGCATTGGTCTTTTCGAAATTGTACTTGTAAGATAAATAACTCCTCTATCATCTAACCCCTTCTCTTTTCTCCTGACTGTGCCTCGAGCCAAATATGTTTTGATTAATATAGCGTCACCACACTGAAGCGAAGGGTTTGGGCATGCCCAGTTGAGTGAAAGGATAATCCCTCGAGGATAGATTCACAAGATCCAAAATGAAAATTCAAGTGATATGACGTTTTAGGATGCGAGTGATGATTTGTGGCTGCCATGGAATGGCGAATCAATAGTACATCACTCTGCTGTCATTCAATTCAGAAATATTTACCACCTTATCGCATCATTGCATTTATTCTTCCGAATTTACTGAGTAGACTGTGTTGAAAGATGAGCCGCAACTTGGATTTGATTGTTTATGGTGCTAACGGATTGACGGGGAGGTTATTTACCGAGTATGTGAGTCGTCAGTACGGAAACCTCAAGTGGGCAATTGCTGGAAAAGATCGCGATTCATTAGAAGAAGTAAAGAGAAAATTAAAGTTGAAGAATGAAGTCCAATTATTCGAAGCTCGCGCGGACGATTTTGATCGATTGCGTGACATAGTGGGTCAAACGAAGGTCGTTGTTAATCTCGCTGGACCTTATGTGTTCACTGGCACCACCATCATCGAAGCGTGCTTAGAAGCAGGAACTAATTACGTGGATGTTGCTGCTGAATTATCTTTCATTCGTCGCTCCATTGACTTGTTTCATCGAGAAGCGTAAGTAAATTTCAATCGATTTTGTTCTTGGTTTGAAAGATTTTTAGTGAGAAAAAACAAGTCAAAATTGTCCACAGTTGTGGAATTGACGCAATTCCTGCAGATTTAGGAGTCTATTTGATGGTCGATGAGTTTAAAAAGAAGGGATGGCACATTGCGGCTATTCGACTTGTCCTGGAGGATGCTAAAGGAACAATCAGTGCTGGCACAATTCAATCAGCGATCGAAGCTTATGAAAATTCCTCAATTCTCGAATTAGTTTCCATTAGTAGTCCGTTCTTCCTCAACCCACGCGACTCAAAGTCCCATAGTCCAACGGTCCCAACTCGAGAAGGAGTTGGCATCCTTTCAAATTCGCGTGATAGTTATATCCCAGGCTTTGATTGGATCTTGCGCGCTTGGACAGCCCCTTACTTTTTGCAAATGATAGATACCAGAATCGTGAATCGTTCAAATGCTTTACTGAACTGGAAATACGGACAAAATTTCGTCTTTTACGAGCGAATGAAGGCTTCTCGCCCTATTATTGCATTATTCTTGTCTGCAGTTTATTTTTTCTTCCACTTTTTAGCTTTTGGAACTATCACTCGCAAGTTGCTTAAAGTAATTTTACCAGAAGAGGATCGTCATGTCAAGCAAGAAATCTTGGATCATGGATTCTTCAAGTTTAAATTGATCGGCGAGGGCACTGATGAAGGTGGAAGACATGTTACCTTGGTCGGAACGATCAAAGCCGAGAATGGAGACCCGGGATATCGGTAAGTATGAGTTTGACAATAATCTGAAGCTCTTAGTGATTTTACAACTAGACAAACTGCGAAAATGGCCGCTGAAAGTGCAATCAGTCTCTTGCAAGAGGGCGACCAACTTCCTAAGAAGTTTGGAGTTCTTACTCCCTCAGTGGCTTTCGGAGACAAGTTGAAAGATCGATTGACCAACAGAGGAATCATTTTTGATATTCGCGCATAGATCTTTTCCTCCTCAAAATCTTTTCGGCTGCAGTACATGTAACAATCATAGGACCAATAACTAAAAGATTTTTCATAAATTTAATCTTAAAAACACAAATTAAAAACAGTACAACGCAAGTTTCCTTTATCTCTTCTGACTACCTCCTCGCCTTCTTTCTTTGGCCTGATATAGAAGAGTCACCAGCATCTGCTGTCCAATAATCTACAGCATTACTTTCTTCAATATTGGTGGAGCTTGAGGTTTGAGAATTCGAAGTTAGAGGCACTGCTGTCAAAGCAGATGATACTTGCGAGGTGATAACTTTAATCTTTTCTACCTCCTCGATCTGAGTCAGCTGTTCTTCATCAGGAACTAATGGCGGTTGAACCTGAAGAAGGTCTTCGATTCTTCTTATTCGTTCTTCTAAACCTAAAATTACATGCTGAACCTTCAACAGACCCACTTCAACTTCTTCTGATACTGCACTGCTGTTGGAAGTGGCTAAACCTGAAAGACCTGCGTTCGGTTGATTTTCCCCATACTCAGGTCTGCCTAACTCATAACTGCTTATATCATCGACGAAAAAGGTAAACTTTTCGCGCAAATCATCTAATGTTCGCGGTGTAGTAATGTAATATCTACCCAAAATCTTGGAGCAGTTATAGCACATCAAGGCAACAAATGTACTGCCTTTGTCAATGGAGGACTGGCTTGTAATTAAACTTTCATTTCTAGTGACCTTTGAGGCTGCAGACAGGGTGAGTGTCTTCAATTGAGCATGAGTTCCAACAAGAGACAAAGAATCGCCAATGATAGTATGGCACTTTCCACAACTAAAGACGAGCGGGCCGTTGATCGCTGGGGTCGTAGAAGAAGAGTCATTTCTTGCTGAGGATTTCTCTTCTTCAGTAGAGGTAGAAACTTTCGCTGACGGTGTTTGTTCCATAACTTTCATTTCGAATGAAAATCCAATTTAAATATACTCAATTCCTTTATTTTATTACGCAATTGCTTTATGATAGCATCTCGATTTTATTTTTGATAGTGGAGGGAGATGAAGAGATTTCGGAAGACCAATGTCACTTCTGTGCCAGAAATTCCTCTTTTAATAGATGAAGATGACTATATGTCAGCAATTCCTGGCTTGGAATGCGAAGAAAAGACTTCTAAAGCCATGCCAATCTCCACCCTTATTGAGCAGTTTGATTTACCGTCAGAAGACTTAGGAAAGAAAAATAAGCGAAGAAAGGTGGATGAGCTAATGTCAGCTGTTTTAGAAACTGGTTTGCGTACGTCTCTTGTACCAAAGCCTCCTGATTCAGAAAGTAAATCTGTTGGTGACCTGGATCAGAAAAAAGAAAATGTTGGTTGGAAACTTCTTCAGAAATTTGGATATAAGGCCGACGAGAAGGTTGAAAAGTTGGGTAATAGTGACTCAAGTGTATTACAGTTGAAGGGATTAGGAAGGAATGAGTCTGGCATCACTGAACCACTAGACATCTTACCTTTCACTGAACAGTTGAAAGAAGGAAAGACCGGCTTAGGCATGAAGCAACATGAGCATCGCATAGTAGAGCAAAGGAGAGAGAAGACAAGAGAGATCGAAACCCGTTTTTTCAATCTACAACAGCTTTTCAGTTTTTATATGGCAAGATTCAAAGAACATGAGAAGATTGTGAAAGTTATCTATGAATTAGACCTAAGAAAAAGCAACGATGATGAGAATAATAATGGCGATGAAGAGGGGAACGACATTATCTTTTCAATTGAGGAAACGAAAGCACTTCATCAGAGATATCAACATCGTTTACTCCCAACTACAAGTGACAATGATGAGCAAATTCAGGAAGATACAGGGCTCTCGTTCCCTAATCCTAGGGATATCCATTCAAAGACAGAGGAGGACATGAGGTAAGTCTTTCTGCCTTCCTTTCTACCGTTGCTCTCTCAATGTTAATGTTTAGGACTTTGTGCCAAGAAATTGAGAATCGCATTTATTCTTTACTGTTGCATCTCCGTGAATATCATAATTACTGCTATTACTGTGTTACACAGTTTAGCTCATATTCTGATTTAACACAGGCTTGTGTTCATATCACTGAATCTGATCACGAAGATTCATAATACTTTGCTGTCTTTCAAGTCCTGCGGACCTGATTTTTACCATTACTAAGACATTTCCCCCTATGCCGATCACTTAAACCACTGGTTTAACACCATAGCGTTATCCATTTAAGCAATGACTCCTGGCGGAAAATTTAGAAAATTACTAAGGAAATGAAGAACATTGTGAGACGGAATCTTACTGAACTAAGATCCTAACTCCGTGTTGTTATTGGATTCACGCAGAAGAGTACATGAGGCATCTCAAAAGAGCTGTGATGCATTCCATGGTGATTCTTAATGATTAAAATAATAAATTATAATAATACTTTATTCCTTTCATTCCATCAACTTCCCTACATCGGTTTACCAGTTTTTTCTCGATTAATACATTCTAAAGGATTTCTCGCTGGTTTTGATGATTATCGCAGAATTATGATGACGAGGCTTTCAATATCAAGTTCTCTATAGCTATTGTTGTCAAGTATCGAGAGGATTTACTCATTGATTTTCACTCAATCATCGATTTTGGATTATTTTATGTTAAACGAACTGTAGTAGTAGAAGAGAATGATTACTTAACGTTGATTAAAAGTAGTTGACATGTCAGCATAGCGATCACCAACTACTGACACTCCGGCCTCGATCTCTGCGATCTCCTCCGCCGATAACGGCAACAATGACAAGGCTCTTGCATTTTCCTCGATTCTCTTCGCTGACTTTGTGCCTGGAATGGGAATCACGTCATCGCCCTTAGAATGAACCCACGCCAAAGCTAATTGAGCAGGAGTACATCCCTTACGGGCAGCAAGGTCGTAGAACTTGGCGATGCGACGCTTGTTCTCTTCGAAAAGTTCTCCAGTAAAGCGAGGGAAGTAGGTTTTTCTTGCATCATTAGCAGGAAGAGCATCGAGAGCTGCTAGATCCGCTAAGAAACCTCTACCTAAAGGAGAGTATGCGACGATGGAAACTCCCAGCTCTCGAGCAACTGGCACTAGGGACTCTTCAATGTCTCTAGTCTGCAGACTCCACTCCATCTGAATTGCTGTCACTGGATGAACTGCATGAGCTCGACGAAGTTCTTGAGCAGTGCATTCTGATAAGCCCACATAGCGAATCTTACCCTCATTCACCAGAGCTTTCAATGTTTCCATAGTCTCCTCGATGGGAGTCGATGGATCCATGCGATGCATGTAATAAAGGTCGATGTAGTCAGTGCCTAGTCTGCTGAGAGACTCAGAGAGTTGCTGGCGAATGAAAGCATCTTTTCCAGATGTGATGTACTTCCCATTCTCAATCCCGATGCCAAATTTAGTAGCAATGACAAATTTCTCACGACCATGAATTTTGATGGCTTTTCCTACAAGCTCTTCATTGTATAATTGTTTGCCATCTTTGTTGATCTAATCATCTCATTAGGGCAATCCTAGTAAGATTGATTATCGATTACCTGATAAATCCAAGCAGTATCAAGCAAATTAA
>VFQN01006762.1_pt1 | contig 12829 bp, 9 predicted proteins | sample 3512371 | NCBI WGS metagenome assembly VFQN01 (sample SAMN10412370, study PRJNA504923) | tailings metagenome | isolation source: Replicate 2 from Balatoc abandoned mine | place: Philippines: Itogon, Benguet | collected 2017-08-28
TGTCAATCCCTAGGCGTTTAAGGCTGGCATCACAACTCGCGTGGACGTATTCGGGACGTCCGCTGAAGCCCCGCTTGGCGGGGTCGTTGGGGTCGCGTATGATGCCAAATTTGGTGGCTAACACTACCTCGTCGCGGCGTTGGCGCACCACTTTTCCCACGAGTTCTTCGTTTTTAAATGGCCCGTAGGCGTCGGCAGTGTCCAGAAAATTTATACCTTCGTCGAGGGCCGTATGGAGGGTCTTGAGGGATTCGGTATCGTCGGTGGCACCGTAAAACTCAGACATTCCCATGCAGCCTAAACCGATGGCCGAGAGCGAAATCGTACTGTTTCCTAGTGGGCGTTTTTGCATTGCTTTGCGGCGTTTGTGTGTTATTCAAAACCAATAAAAATGGAAACAAGTTTAAACAATCAAAAAATAAAACACCTCGAAACCCTTCTCCAAAAAGACTTAGGAAGGCTATCGGATGAAGAGATGAAAATCTTGGTTTCCATGAGTATCAGCCGTATTTTGGTGGATAATTCGCTCGATGATACCCGACAAAAAACTACTTTTGGCGAGCGGGTAGCGGATAAAATAGCGGAATTTGGCGGTAGCTGGACGTTTATCATTTCGTTTGGTCTTTTTATCGCCGTCTGGATATGTGTCAATGTGTGGTTGTTGCTCAACAAGGGATTTGACCCGTATCCGTTCATTTTACTCAACTTGCTTCTATCTTGTTTGGCCGCTTTGCAGGCCCCAGTCATCATGATGAGCCAGAATCGTCAGGAGCAAAAGGACCGCGAACGTGCCAAAAGTGATTACGAAATTAACCTCCGTGCCGAGTTGGAAATTCGACTTTTGCACGAAAAACTAGATTATGTGATTCATAAACTGGAGACGAAGAAATGAAAAGGCCGCCCCTGAATGAGGCAGCCTTCTTGAAAGAATAGCGGATAAACTTATATTACATCGCGCCTGCTTTAATATCATCCACCACTGTGGGGTCCAGAAGCGTGGTCGTGTCGCCTAGATTCGAGGTGTCTCCTTCGGCGATTTTGCGCAGAATCCGACGCATGATTTTTCCCGAGCGTGTTTTGGGTAATCCTCTGACAAACTGGATTTTATCTGGTTTGGCAATGGGCCCAATGATGCGTGTCACGGTCGCTAAAATATCCCGGCGCGAAAGGTCTTCGTCGTCGAGGGTATTTTCGCAAATGACAAACGCATAGATTCCCTGCCCTTTGATATCGTGCGGATAGCCCACCACGGCACTCTCGATGACGTCGGCGTGCATGTTGATGGCGTTTTCTACTTCGGCGGTTCCGATGCGGTGCCCCGATACGTTGAGCACATCATCCACGCGGCCCGTGATGCGATAGTAGCCGTCTTCGTCGCGGAGGCAACCGTCGCCGGTAAAGTATAGATTTGGATAGGTCGAGAAGTACGTCTGCCGACAGCGCTCGTGGTCGCCCCAAGTGGTACGGATGATAGACGGCCACGGATACTTGATACAAAGATTTCCGCTCACGCCGTTTCCTTCTATTTCTTTGCCGCTTTCGTCGACCAATATCGGTTGTACCCCCGGCAGCGGCAGGGTAGCGTAGGTTGGCTTGGTTTTGGTCACTCCCGCGATTGGCGAAATCAAAATACCGCCCGTTTCGGTTTGCCACCATGTGTCTACAATCGGGCATTTGCCTTTACCAATGTGTTCGTTGTACCAGTTCCATGCTTCTTCATTGATGGGTTCACCCACCGAGCCCAGCACTTTGAGCGAACTAAGGTCTTTGCCTTCGACGTATTTGAGGCCAAAGCCCATCAACGAACGAATGGCCGTAGGGGCGGTATAAAGAATGTCTACTTTGTGCCGGTCAACAATATCCCAAAAACGTCCCGCATCAGGATAGGTCGGGATGCCTTCAAACATCAAAGAAGTGGCTCCACTCAGCAGCGGGCCGTATACGATGTAGCTGTGGCCCGTAATCCAGCCCACGTCGGCGGTACAGAAAAATACTTGGTCTTTTTCATATTGGAATACATTTTGGAACGTATAGGCCGAATACACCATGTAGCCACCAGTGGTGTGCACAACGCCCTTGGGCTTGCCCGTTGAGCCTGATGTATAGAGAATAAACAAAGGGTCTTCTGAATCCATCACCTCGGGCCGGCAGTCCGACGTAACTTGCTTCATTTCACTTTCCCACCATACGTCACGGCCTTTAATCATCGAAATGGGCGTGCGGGTATGGGTGAGTACGATAACTTTTTGAACCGAAGGACACGCAATCAGGGCGTCGTCAACGGTATCTTTCATGGGGATATTTTTATTGCCACGCGCCGCACCGTCGGAGGTAACAATAACTTTACAGTTAGAATCAATGATGCGGTCGGTCAACGATTGGGCCGAAAACCCACCGAATACAACCGAATGAACAGCACCGATGCGCGCACAGGCCAAGATAGCGATGGCTGCTTCGGGCACCATTGGCAGGTAAATACACACGCGGTCGCCTTTGACAACGCCGTTGCGCTTGAGCACGTTGGCAAAACGACACACTTGGTCGTGGAGCATTTTGTACGTGAGCGTTACGCTGGGTTCAGAAGGGTCGTTAGGCTCCCAAATGATGGCGGGATGATTGCCCAGCTCGCGCAAATGACGGTCGAGGGCGTTTTCGGTGATGTTTGTTTTTCCACCTACAAACCACTTGATGTCGGGGGTGCTAAAATTCCATTCGAGCACTTTTTTCCACGGCTTATGCCATTTGAATTCCTGAGCTATTTCGGCCCAGAATCCTTCGGGGTCTTCTACACTGTGCTGATAGGCGGTTTGGTACTCTTCAAATGTACGGATACGCATGATATCTGAATGTGTTTTGGTAAAAGTTAACGTGGTTAGGAAGGTTGTTGATGAATGCGGGTCTAAAAATAACAAAACATTTTCCCGTTTGAGTGAAATCGCTGTCCTAAAATTGCTAAAAAGGTATAGAAAGTGATGAAAATCAGATGACTGCAAATTCTCCGAATCCTTTGCCAATTTTTCGGTTGTGCAATTTTTCGGCTATTTCTCCTAAAATCGCTGGGTCGTCAATTGTAGAAGGAACATTGTAAGATTCGCCGTCGGCGATTTGGCGCATTACTTTTCGCAGGATTTTTCCCGAACGGGTCTTGGGTAAACGTTTTACAATTAACGCACTTTTGAAGTACGCCACGGCCCCGATTTGTTCTCGAATCAACGTTACCAATTGGGTTTCAATCATTGGCTCGTCGATGGCCATTCCATCTTTCAGAACCACAAACGCCACGGGGCGCTGTCCGCGCATTTCGTCCTGAATTCCCACCACGGCACATTCCGCCACTGCTGGGTGCGAAGCCACAAATTCCTCCATTTCACCCGTAGAAAGGCGGTGCCCCGCCACGTTGATGACATCGTCTACGCGGCCCATGATGTACACATAGCCGTCGTCGTCTTTGTAGCCGCCGTCGCCTGAGAAATAATACCCCGGGAATTTGGAAAGATACGATTCCTGAAAGCGGGCATCGTCGTTCCAGAGCGTGGGTAGGCAGCCGGGAGGCAGTGGCAGTTTGAGGCAAACGTATCCTTCGTGGTTGGCATTCAACGGCTGCCCGTCTTCGTCCAGAATCTGCACATCAAACCCACAAACGGGTTTGGTTGCGGAGCCGGGTTTGACGGGTAAAAGCTCTACGCCCGTCATATTGGCAATCATCGGCCAGCCAGACTCTGTTTGCCACCAATGATCAATGATAGGTTTATTGGTTATTTCCTGCAACCATTTGAGGGTAGAAGGATCGCAGCGCTCTCCAGCCACGAAGAGCTGTTGGAGGCAGCTAAGGTCGTATTTTTGGAGAAATTCAGCCTGTGGGTCTTCTTTCCGGATGGCGCGAAATGCCGTGGGTGCAGTGAAAAATACTTTTACCTGATGTTCAGAAATAATGCGCCAAAAGGTGCCCGCATCGGGAGTCCTAACGGGTTTTCCTTCAAACAAAATGGTGGTACAACCCTGAATAAGAGGCGCATAGATAATGTATGAATGACCAACTGCCCAGCCCAAATCAGAAGCGGCCCAATACACATCTCCTGGTTGAATGTTATATACATACTGCATCGAAAATTTCATGGCAACGGCGTGCCCCCCGTTGTCGCGAACAATTCCTTTGGGTTTGCCTGTGGTACCCGACGTGTACAAAACGTATAGCGGGTCGAGGGCGTCAACGGGTACGCAATCAACGGGCTCGGCCTGCGCAACAGCGGTGCTGAAATCAACGTCGCGCCCCGCGTGCATGAGAGCGTGAATTTGGGGACGTTGTAAAATTAAACAGTGAGGTGGTTTAAATTGGGCGAGGTGAATGGCGTCGTCGAGCAACGGTTTGTACGGAATCACTCGCTCAAACTCAATACCGCACGAAGCCGAAATAACGACTTTAGGGCGGGTATCGTCAATGCGTATGGCCAGTTCGTGCGGGGCAAATCCTCCGAAAACCACCGAATGAACCGCCCCCAAACGGGCGCAAGCCAGCATCGCAAAAGCCGCTTCGGGTACCATCGGCATATAAATCACGACACAATCGCCTTTTTCGACGCCCAATTGACGTAATGCCCCTGCCAATTTTGCCACCTCCAATTGAAGTTGGGCGTAGGTGTATTTTTGAACGGTTTTGGTCACAGGAGAATCATAAATAAGCGCCACCTGCTCCGACCGGCCGTGCTCTACGTGATAATCCAAGGCCAAGTAGCAGGTATTTAGTGTTCCCCCTTCAAACCACCGATAGAACCCCTTTTCGTTCATCGTTAATGTCTGAACGGGTGCTTTATACCACGCAATTTTGGTGGCCTGTTTGGTCCAAAAATCCACAGGACTAGCAAGGCTGGCTTCATAAAAGCCTGCATAAGAGGGTGTTGGTGATTTCATGAGTAATGAAACTTAAAAGGGGAAACTATACGGCGCTCATCGTAAGTGCGTTTACTTTGGCCACCATGTCGCGGGTTGAAAACGGTTTAGGTATGTATAAATCGGCGCCAAGATCATATCCTTTTTGCAGGTCAGTTTCGCGGCTTTTTGAACTCATAAAGATGACCTTGGCATGTTGATATTCTGGCGAGCTTTTGATAAAACGGCACACCTCATACCCATCGACTTTGGGCATCATAATATCTAATAAAACAACGTCTGGAATTTCGGTGCGAACGATATCAACGGCTTCTTCGCCATCGCGGGCAATAAAAACTTTGTATCCTTCCTTTTTCATCAGGAATTCCAGCGACATCAAAATATTGGGCTCGTCGTCTACTATTACTATTTTTATATGTTGGCGTGTCATATAGGCAGTATGTTCGTAGGGTGACCTAGGAGTTTTGAGTGAATAACGTTGTAAAATAGAAAATTTATTCTCTTAAAATAAAATTGTGATCGCAAAGAGATATAGATACTACACTGGTATTTCAAAAGTAAACAGCGCCCCTTCTTCTACTGTACTCTGCACATGAATGCTTCCTTGATGCAGTTCAATGATTTTTTTGGAAATGGCCAGCCCCAATCCGCTGCCTTTGGGCTTGCGGGCAAGCGGGGCATTTCCTTGGTAAAATTTATCAAAAATCAGGGCAATATGCTCCGCACTGATGCCCGGTCCATTGTCTTTTACACTGATAGAAAGGTAATTGCCGTCTGCCATTGCCCTTATTTCGATGAGCCCGTTTTGGGCGGGGCAAAATTTGATGGCGTTGGATAACAAATTAATGAGCACCTGCATCAGCCGGTCAAAATCTCCGTTTATCGTGGGTAGTTTGCCCGCGTAAGATGTTTGAATGACAATATTTTTTTCGGTGGCCAAGGCATTAATGGAATTTATAGATTCTTCGATGAGGGTTTCGGGGTGAAATGTTTCTTTGGTCAATTGGTATTTTCCAGTTTCAAACCGTTCCAAATCAAGCACTTGGTTGATTAGCCTGGTCAGGCGGTCTGATTCTTTGATGATCGTACTCAGAAAATGCTTTTGCTGCTCTTCGTCCATGTCGGGATTGTCGTGGACAATTTCCGACAACGCCCGAATAGAGGTCATGGGCGTCCGGATTTCGTGCGTAACCGTCGACAGAAAATCATCTTTTTCGCGGTCGGCCTGTTGCAGACGCTCATTGGCTTCCTTGAGCTGACCCGTGAGTTGCTCCAGTTCGCGCGATTTGCGCGTCAGCTCTTCGTTCACAAGGCGTAATTCTTGTGACGTTTTTAAAATATCAATCACCTCATCCACCGTTACGGGTTCTTCTTTCGCCACCGACGCCACCACCACCCGCGCCGAAGCAGCCCCAATGGCACCGCTGAGCATTTTTTCAGCATAATTGACCAACTGCGGGTCGGCATATTTGGCAGAAAGGGCAAGTTTATTGCGTTTGACGTAGAGCGTTATGGCCCGTTGTGCGCGCATTTCCCCGAAAAATTTACTTAAAAGATTCGTTATGTCAGTCACCAAGGCTTTTCCTCGCCAAGCCACCGAACGTTCATAAGACGTATCGTATTTGAAAATATCGACAAACAACGCGGCTTGGTTGTGCTCTACGGCACTTTGGGAGAAATTTAGCGCCCCCAAAACGTAGAATGAAACGTTAAAAAGTAACGACCAAAAGACGCCGTGCGAAAGGCTGTCCATCCCCTCAAGCCCCAGAAATGCTTCTGGCCTAAGCCAATGAATGTGCGCTGGCCCATGCGCCAAAAAGTCGGAAGAGATAAGGCCATTTGAGGCCATTGAGGGAATAATCAGGGTATAAAACCAAACAGTTGTTCCTGCCAAAATTCCGCTCATCGCTCCCGTCAGATTGGCCCGTTTCCAACAAATTCCGCCCAAAGCAGCGGGAGCAAACTGCGCCACTGCCGCAAACGAAACCATGCCGACCGATACCAACGAGTACTTGTCACTGACGTTTTTGTAATAAGCGTACGCTAGCAAAATAATGACGGCAATAAATAAACGACGGGCCGTAATGACAAAACTCCCAATCGAGGACCCCATGCGTTCTTGCCACCCCCGACGGCTCACCAAAAACGGCATCAGTAAATTATTGCTGAACATCACCGTCAGGGCGGTACATTCCACGATAATCATGCTTGTCGCCGCCGAAAATCCGCCCAAATAAGTCAGAAAAGCCAAGCCTTGTTGCTTAAAATGCAGTGGTATGGCCAGCAGATAGGTGTCAGATTTGATGGCTTCGTCGGCAAAAAGTAATTTTCCGCTGAGGGCAATGGGTAAGACAAAAATGTTGATAATCAGCAGGTAAAGCGGGAATAACCATTGTGCTTTTTTGAGGTGATTTTCGTCGATATTTTCCACTACCGTTACCTGAAACTGACGAGGTAAAAACAGAATAGCAATGGCGGCCAGAAAGCAATGCCAGAACCAATTTCCCGTTTGATTTTCGGGTAAAGTAAATAGTTTACGAAGTTCGGGGACTTTCACGGCGCGGGCGGCGATGTCGTCGAAGCCGTTGAAAATGCCGAAAGTAATGAAGACTCCAACCGCTAAAAACGCAAATAGCTTGACCAGCGACTCAAAGGCAATGGCCGCAACGAGGCCTTCGTGGCGTTCGTTGGCTTCTAGTTTTCGGGTTCCGAATAGAATCGCAAACACAATCAGCATCAGGGCGATGTAGAAAGATTGATCGCTCAAAAACGACTGATTTGGCGAGGTATCATTGCCCGAAAGAATCAGAAAGCTGCTCGTAATGGCTTTGAGTTGAATGGAAATATAGGGGATGATACCCAGTAAACACACCACGGTCACAATCACGCCCAAGGCACGACTTTTGCCATAACGGGCGGAGATAAAATCGGCAATGCTGGTGATTCGCTGGACTTTACAAATACGAATAACCTTCCTGAAAATAATCCACCAAAGCGGAATTACGAGCGTAGGACCGATGTAAACGCTTAGAAAATCTGGCCCCGATTCGGCCGCTCGACCCACGCTACCATAAAACGTCCAAGCGGTGCAGTAAACGGCCAAAGAAAGAGCATACACGTAAGGATTATTCACCCAACTGCGCTTGTGAGACGAGCGGCGCTCAGCCCGGTCGGCAATCACAAACAAGAGCAACAGGTACAACAAAGACCAGCAAATAATCCAAAAACTACTCATCTTCTGCTTCAGATTGACGAAGTAACCACGCCGTAGCCCCAATAATCAGTAACCATGCTCCAAATAGAAAGCCGTAAAATACGGGGATACTCCCGATAAATGTCGGCTTGTTGAAAATCGAAAGAAAAGGGGTATTGAAGAGGACAATCGCCACTACACACAACGCCACCAATGAAATTTTACGATTTGTATTCATAAGAAGGGATAAAGTGAAGATGCCTGCTATGCGTTGCCGTTATAAAATGATTGCCGAAGAGCGATACTACTTCGACAATCATTCAAACTACTAAACCCTAAACCTAACTTTTACTGTCGTATTCGCCTTTGAGGGCATAAATTCCAAAAGTAGCCAGGCTCCCTACAATAAGAGGACATAAGATAAAGGTGTAAATTCCCGCAGGAATCAAGTCTTCGGGTTTGCCCGTGCCAAATTTGGGGATGGCCTGATTGATTAATAAATAATACCCTGCGGCGGCACCTACGGCCAACCAGATAATACCTGCTAGTCTTTTTATCGTATTCATTGTCTTTGTTGTTGCTAAATCAGTTGAAAAAATAGGGGTAATGAGCGTTTTTGTTACTCATTGATTTGGTGGATTAATCATTAACGTTGCGATCTTTACCGTTGATGTACAATAATCCAATGACAAAACAGATTCCTGCAATGACAATCGGATACCAAAGTCCTTCGAGGTAAGGAGCGGCGTTGGGCAATGTTTCCCCCGCTTCTTTGGCGATGTCGTTGGCTTTGCCAGCCGAGGCAACCAAAGCGGTGGCGATGGTAGGCAACAGTCCACCAAATACGCCGTTTCCGATGTGGTACGGCAACGACATAGACGTGTAGCGAATGCGGGTCGGAAACATCTCCACGAGGAAGGCTGCGATAGGGCCGTAGACCATTGTTACGAAAATCACCTGAATGAAGACTAGCCAAATAAGCGTCCATTTATCGCTATCATTGATGGTGACGAGTTTCTTGATTTCGGGTTTTACGGGGGCTGCGGAGGCATCGGCTAAGATTTTTTCAATCTTCTTTTCTTCGTATTGAGTGCCGTCCGTATATTCTTTTTTGATGGTAGTGACAATGAGCGAATCTTTGGTTTCAACCCCGTCTTTTTTGTCCAGCGTGCGGGTTATACCTACCGTTGTTTTTTCGGCTACTTCCGTTTTATTTTGGATGTTGGTGGTCTGGTACATTTTTTCGTAAATCGGACGGTACGACAAAATGGCAATCAACATACCAGCGAGCATGATGCCTTTGCGGCCAATCTTATCAGACAACCAACCGAATAACACAAAGAATGGCGTGCCCAACATCAACGCGTAGGTCATCAGCGCGTTGGATTGCTGAAGGTCAATGGCCATTACTTTTTGGAGAAAGCTCAACGCGTAAAATTGCCCCGTGTACCACACAACTCCTTGGCCCATAGTGGCTCCCAATAAAGCCAGCAACACAAATTTGAAGTTGTAACGGTTGCCGAATGATTCTTTCAGCGGGTTGGTAGAGGTTTTTCCTTCGGCTTTTGCTTTGGCAAACAACGGCGATTCGTGCATGTTTTTACGAATCAAGACCGAAACGTACACCATGATGATGGAAACCAAAAACGGTACGCGCCAGCCCCATTCAGAAAAAGCCTCTTTCGACATGCTGTTTTGGGTCAATTGAATCACAATCAGCGATACAAACAACCCTGCAGTAGCCGTGATTTGAATCCATGAAGTCCAGAAACCACGCTTGTCGGCGGGAGAGTGCTCGGCCACGTAAGTAGCGGCGCCGCCGTATTCGCCGCCAAGGGCTAACCCCTGCAAAAGACGCAGTAAAAGCACTAGGGTAGGAGCCAAGAAACCGATGGTTTCGTAGCTGGGAATCAAACCAATCATGAACGTAGCGCCGCCCATCAGCAGCAACGTGACCATGAAGGTATATTTTCGGCCAATAAGGTCACCCAAGCGGCCAAAGAAAATGGCCCCGAAAGGACGAACCACAAAGCCTGCGGCAAAAGTGGCTAAGGTAGAAAGAAAAGCCGCGGTGGGGTTGCCGTCTGGAAAAAACTTGGTGGCGATAATCGTCGCCAAGCTTCCAAAGATGTAGAAATCGTACCACTCAATCATCGTACCGACCGACGATGCCGCAATGATGGCCGCTAAGCTTTGTTTTTTCTGCGCTTTAGTATTCGTTGTTGCAGATTCTGACATTAGTGTAGGAAAGTTAGGTGTTATAATTAGAGAAAATATAAGGGTTTCGGAGGAGGGTTTTACTTAACCAAACTCAAAGATACGTTTGGAATTGAACGATAAACTCACCTTTGTTGCCATCTATGACATCTTTGGCCGTGTAGATGGGGCGAGTTGAGTACTGTAAAGTGATTTTCGCGTGGTGCCCGTCGATGAAAAAGTTGCTGCCAAGGTCAAAGTAGCTGCCTGTTTTACTGAGGGCTTCAAACTTCTTAGACGTGTAAGCGGCAAATGGCTGAACGCGGATTTTGGGTTTATCGCTGGTTTTGGGCAATAAAATTCCTGCTTGTGTATAGAAAATGGAGCCTGTTCCCATCATTGGGCGGGCATTTCCCGCGCCCGCCAAGGCTTTTTTATCGGTAAACTTGGGGTCAATCGTGCCAATATTCATGATGCCGATGTTGCGGAGGTAGTTGGGACCAAAATTGTAATTAAAATAGCCAGTGTACATCGTAAGGGCTGCATTTTTCTCTTTTTTACCGATCGGCATATCCAGAAATGCATCCAACGCCAGCAAGTTTATGGAATGTTTTTGTACAATTCCATTTTTCAGGCTTTGTGTTCCTTCTTTTTGAGAATAAAACCCTGCTCCCACGTTAAATACCTTTTTGGTGCCTACGTAGGTGCCCACTTTGAAAGGAAGGGCATTGGATTCTCGGTCAAAAAATTCATATTCTAAATAGCCTGCCAGCGCGGCTTTACTCTGGCCATTGTTGTCGACGGCTACGCCTTCGGTGGCCGTTCCGTTGGTTGCAAACGGTTTATTTAATGCCAAACGATACTCAAACTTGCCCGCTTTTCCTTTGGTAAAGATGCCGTATTGGCGGGCAAATTGATCACTGTTTTCGATAAGTGCCCAGTTGAATATGGGTGCATCAACGGCCAAATAATTAAGGGTACTCGACATGGTCATTCTTGAAATCCCCATTACGTAGTGCAGACCAGCCCCAATATTCATCGTAAATTTGTTGGGCTTTTTGGTCTCGGCGTTGATGGTAGGGATGATGGTATATTCACTCCAAAAGTCATGGAAAAATAGCCCTGGTTTTTTGCCAGCGCCATATCCACCCGTTCCAGAAGTGCCCGCAGCACCGCCGTTCAGAAAAGACTGATTGTTGACAACAAAGTGAGCCAATACCATAAATCGGGGGCTCACTTGGGCCATTGCTAGCATCCGTAAGCGCCTACCACCCACATCAAACGTTTTATCTTGGGGTGTTCCGTTGATTAACGTGCCAGGATTGTTCTGTACAGACCTAGCCCATATCTGACTCCAAGTAATCAAACGCACGTATTTCGTGCCTTCAGGGTTTATATTAAATTTCATTCCTGAACCATAATCCGTAGAGCCTTGGGCGTAGCTATGGGCGCAGCTGGTAGCAAAAATCAATACTAAAAATAACTTTTTCATTGTCGGTTAAGAGGAGAAGGTTTCGAAAAATTCGGATTGTATTGCAATCGAAGCCCTGGCGCCTTGGGCAGCAATTGTGATCCAAAACACCATAAAATACAATAAATAAAAAAAATATTGATATAGCTTTGGTCAATTAGTGTAGGTAAAGGCTAATAAAACACCCTATTTGCCTTATTTTATATTAATAATGGTGCCCAAGTCTGAATATTCTGTGGTAATTAAAGAAAAAAACAGAATATTATAGGGTATTTTGGCGCTAATTGAAGTATAAAGGGGCGCAAAATAGGAATAGGCACCCCGAAAAGTGCCTATAGTAATTTAGCAAAAGTATATTATATTAGCAATAAATAGGAGAAATAGGGGAGAATGCAATGCCGTGTTTGACTAAAATGAATTCTTAGGAACCTTAATCTTTAAATCGTTCCCATTTAATCATCATAAATTTATCGCCCAATTCGGTCACAATCATGCCCGTTCCTTCGAGGTTTTTGCGGTCGGCATAAAACTCCGCCAATTCCTTATGGCTCATTACTTTATAAGTGGCATGATGCGTGATTCGGTCGGGCATTTTGATTTGGTATTTTTTGACCCAGTTCATGACCGATACGTGACTGACGCCCAACAAACGCTCGATTTCGCGGAAACTCACCCCTTCAATATATAGCTGGAGGGCTTTGATGACGTAATACGAACTAATACCTTTGCCGAGTTTGTCGACGGTAAAATTGTAGTCGCATTTTTTGCACCGAAACCGTTGGCGGTTTTTAATAATTCCGTTTTTGACAGTTTCTAGGCTATCGCATTTGGGGCATTTCAGGGTTGCAGCCATTGATGAGAGAAGGTTTAGTCGGGTGAAAAAAGATATTTCGCTATAGTAATTTACCAAATCTAAATTGCCTCGTTCTATGAAAAAATGCTTTTGATCATTTTTGGGGTGGATGTGCTAATTTTAGATAGATAGCCTTTAGGCTTGGTTATATTCGGGGCAAAAGAACAGTTTTTTGTTTCTTTATGATGAAAAGTGCCGAAAAGTACGGATAATTGTTGCCTGTTCTGTT
>VFQN01006763.1_pt1 | contig 12828 bp, 3 predicted proteins | sample 3512371 | NCBI WGS metagenome assembly VFQN01 (sample SAMN10412370, study PRJNA504923) | tailings metagenome | isolation source: Replicate 2 from Balatoc abandoned mine | place: Philippines: Itogon, Benguet | collected 2017-08-28
CCATCAAATAGACGACGTAAATCACGTTCAGTTGCATTTGCATCACCTAATTCTATCTTTAATGTTTTTTGCATAAATTTTATAGCTTCAACAAAAGCATTTAAACGATTATCAACACGTTTGGATACTTTATCAAACATTTCTTGACGTTTATTTAAAAACTTTGTCTTTTGTTCGGTAATAACATGTTGTGTTTTCACTAATGCATTCTGCCAACGATCTTGTGTCTGTAATAAAGTCATTTGACGATTCGTACCTTCTTTCTTTGCGTAGGCGATGACTTCTAATGTCTGGTAAGTTGGAATGGCACGTGGTTTAGGTGGTGGGATATAATCAGCAATATGTTCAACGCCAAGAGCATCTGACATCTTCCATTTTCCATCAGTATAGTATGGATGCACTTCATTACTCTGTAGAGGACGTGGAGCACTGCCAACTGAGTAATTGTCAGTGTTATTATCTCCTGGTTGGTCTTGATAATAAGTATTGGGATCGTAGTAATAGTTTGAATCATAATACTGCTGATCACCATTATTATAGTAAGGATCATAAGATGTTATTTGTTGGTCATTCGGATCATATTGTTGGTAGTTCGGATCATAAGGATAGTTAGAATAAAGGTTTTGCTCATGGTAAGAATAAGTAGCGTTTGGATCTTGATTGTAGTAGTAAGCATTTGGATCGTTTGGATCATAGTAATCATGTTGCTCCGAGGGCAAGGCGTTATAATCAGTGGTGCTATTGGTGAAAGGAACAAGTTCAGTGGAGCCTGTTGTACGTGGTAACGCCTGATAGCTCTCATGAGGAGAATAGTGTGGTTGTTGATAATCGTTATAGCCACTATAGTTGACATCATATCCAACGATCTGCGGCTGATTGGAAACAGAACCCGTCGCAGCGACTTGAGGTACTGAATAAACTGATCCTTGTTCAGGAGATATTCTTCCAGCTTTCAAATCCTCTTCATAACGATCAGCAAATGCAACCGAGAGTAGTTCCTCTTCTTCACCTGCTTTATTCACTGATTCATTTTCTTCGCCTTCTTTTCCCTCCGCTAATAGATCAGGTAAATTCCAGGCAGATTGACCAGTTTTGACATTATAATAATAAACCTCATTACTATCAGAAACACCTTCAATCCAACCTCCACGAAAGGATTTATATCCATCTTTAGTCATCTTGTATTCTAACCGCTTGGAAGAAGATTTTGATAACCTTGATTCCTCCACAGTAGTAACTTCTTTCCTCCCTTCTTCATCTTCCAATTCATTCTTCTCTTCTGCTTCGTCTTCGCTTACTTGAGTGATCCAGGAAGGATCTAAGTTAAAGTTCGAATTCAAACGAGTCATTTCAGCCTCCTTAGGTAAACTTTGGACAGATTTTTCAGCTTTTACCGGTGTCTCGAAATCTGGAGGAAGCGAGGTAACAGACTTTGTCATATTCGCTGTTGGAGATTGTAGGAATGATGATGATCCATTATTAAATGCAAAAGATGCAGCAAATGGGTTATTATTTGGATCGGCCATCATCATCATGTTACCAAAGGGTGTAACCATCATCATTGGATAAGCAGCAGCAGTGCCATTAGTTCCCATCATCATCATGGCTGGACTCATCAAGTTCATTGGAGTAGCCGGGGTAGTATGTCCTGGAAGCATCATACTTTGATTGGGTGATAATAATAATTCTTGGGTGCTCGCGTTCGGGTTAAAAGTCGCAGTAGGTTGAATCAAAGAGTAAAGAGCCTTTTCTAGCTCTTCATTATCATCCTCATCTAATTGGAATTCCTCTTGTAAATTGATCTCACCTCTAGACCAAATCTTTGCCAACTTCTTCGATGTAGCAATTTGTCGTAGGATTAATTCAGTTGCCATCTTCTTTGACAATAATTTCGATAAATGGCATTGTTCAACAAAGAATTTCATCAACTCCTGAATGTCGTCATTATGTTCGAGAATATATTGTTGTCGTTGTAATCCTTCTTTCGTTTTCATTTCTTCCTCAAGTTCTTTCTCTCTCTCACGTCGAGCAATCGTTCTTTCAATGAGTTGATCAATTTCTTCCCAAGATAAAGACACTTCTTGGAATATCTCAATCACATTTATTAAACGAATCTTCGAAGAAAGTGCTTGCAAATACTCTTTATCCTCTGCTGTCGCAGCATTCATCGACTTGATAATCGATAACCGATCAAGGAATAATTGACAATTTTCGTTTTCTATGAGATTTTCGTATGCTATCGAATGTTTGTCCTCGCGACCCATCAGCTCCAACTCTTTCGTCTGGAGATATTTCAGCTCCTCAATAGATTGTAGGCGAGAATTCTTTTGATTAAATCCAGTGTAATCCTCACCATCTGAGGAATCTGTCTCATTATCACCGCGAGTCTTCTCTCCAAGTCCTAATTGCAACCAATCTTCTGGTTGAACGATTTCCGCAAGGTTAGGTGACTTTCTGTCATCCTCGTCGGCATCAATCTGCGACGATTCTAACGCCGAGCCTAAACCAAGATTGAGAAGAAGTTCTTCAACTTCCGCATTTGTCTTCTCTATCATTTGTTCTGGATTTTCTTCGTCAGCAATCATAAACCCTTTTTCATTCAACAGCGTTTGCCTAGCTTCTTGAATATGTGTTTGTTTTTCCGCCTCTAATGAGGTGATCAATAAGGTTTCTTGCTTAAGGAATTGTTCGTATTCCTTCTTCTCTGCATCTTCTTCTCCTATATGCTTGGCTAACAATCGATCAAGCAAGTCAGATTTCCCACTTTCTGCAACTTCTTCCAATTTCTGATATTTCTTCAAAGTTTCTGGGTCATAGCGATCACCTAATAAAGTGGCGATTGTTTGCTCATCTCTTCCTTTCCTTCCATGAATAACATTTGTTATATCGACAGCCGTATTAACAGCGAGGAGTGAAATCGCACGTGCCTCTTCGGTCACCTCTGACATCACCATTTTTCGATCAATCTTCATGTCCAACTTGAAGGTCTCAGGAACTACGCGGATAGGAATAGTCTCATTGGGATAAAGATGACCTTCCATTACCAACAACTCACGTGGAGTATCTATCAACTTCTGTGGTTCATTCTCTAATTTTTTCTTGGCTCCATCATCATAGTCGTCATGCTTTCGCTTTTTGAGGAATTGTGGAAGATCCCATAACGATTCTTGCGTCACTGGGTTGTGATAATAGATGTAGCCTTCAGGCGAATGACATTCAAACCATCCTTGTTGTAACTCAATAGTTTTCATCTCTTTGAAATCATTCTTACTCGTGACCGAGCCTAAATCACTTATTTGACTCTTCGCATCCTCTTCCTCTTTCGCTCTCAATGCGGCTAAACGTGCCTCTTCAGCTCTTCGAAGTTTCTCTGCTTTTTTCTCTTCTAAAAGGCGTCTCTCTTCTTCTTCTTCCTCTGGAGAAAGAGCAAGATGCTGCAGCAAAAGTTTCATGTCACCTGTATAGTTTGCCATATTATTCGTGCTAATTGAGTTATTGACAGCAATGTCATAGCCAGTTGCACGGTAAGGTACCATTGTTCCTTCTCCCCTTTCTCTCATTTCCGCAGTCAACGCGGAAGTTTGGGCGATCATTGTTTTTAATTTTCCAACACGGTCTTCATCCTCTCCAATTATCATTACTTCATCAAGTCGTGGAGTAGGTTCTGGTGTTGGCCAGAGATTAGACAAATAATTTAACTCAGCATTGTGATATGCGTTTTCAATCAACTGTAAGGTCAAATTAGACCACTCATCGATATCTTTCTCACCAGCTGAAAAGAGAACATCTAGCTTTGAGTGATCAGCCACCATGTGGGCATTTGAGGCGTCTAAAAGTGCATTGACCTCATCTTTTCTTGCTTGAATTTTTTGTTTCGTCAGGTCAATGGTTTGAGGAATGGAGACAGGATAATCCATGGACTGATAACGCGTTAAAAAATCAGATAGCTCCGAAAAGCTTTCACCGGTCTTCGCCTTGGTTGCATTGATCAAATTTTCATAACCTAAATTAAAGTCATAATCGATTTCAATACCAGAAATGAGCAAATCCATGACTGCTTTAACTTGGGGACGCACCATATCGCCATTTTTCTCTAGCGACATCTCATCAATGTATTCTAATGTCTCCTCTTTCTCTTCAAGAAAGCGCCGCGGTAATTGTGTCACATAGTCATAGGATTTACTGAGATGAAAATGGTAAAGGTCAGCAAGTTCCATACGAGATAAAATAATCACATCAGAGATTTCACTACGCATTAAAGATGATTGTCGTATGTCACGATAAGAAGAGTTAAGAGATTCTGCGGTAATTGTCTTAAGTTCCTTTAAACCGTTGGCAATAAACTTCGGACGAGAAGGTCCCCATAATCGGATCATGTCCTGAACAATAGTGTTGACCTCTGTATTAAACCTTTCGAAAATTGTAAGCTCATTTAAATCATACTCGCGGAAATGTTTGCGAAAGGATTGAATCAGAAGAACCCTCTCCGATTGGTATTTCCTCTTGATCGAAGAGGATTCTTCCTCATTATAGATATTGATCATTTCGATTGCTTTCGCGTTCATTATTTGTAATTGTTTTGTAATTTCTTTCTCATAATCATCAATTAATGGAAAGACTACTACTTCTACGTCTTTCCACAGTTGCTTTAGATGCTCAACCTTCTTTTCCATCTTTTCTCGATGTGTAGAGCGGACTGGGTTTAAAGAGTGAAGTTGCTTCAAACAAGTTTCTCGTATCTGATCGACAATTTTGAGACAGGCTTGTTTCGATTGAATCAATACTGTGCGAATGTCTCTGAGCACAGCCTCTTCAATTTCAGGTTGTTGTTCTGCGGCATTTCGCAGCTTTCTTGATTCGCGAATAGCTTTCTCGATACGTAAGATCAAGCGAGCATTAGCATCTTTTTGGAGAGCAGCGTAAGAAGTGCGAGTGTTAGCAACGGCCTCTAACATTGTCGTTGAATCCTCATTCAAAGATTGGAGATGAGATTTCGTTTGCTGTCGGTTCATAGTTAAACGATCGGTAATTTGGATCGTTAAATCACGATCAATTTCATCCTTTTGAAACATAAAATGTTCTTTAATAATAATTAATTTCCCTTGAAGATCAGTCAACTTTTTACGCCAGATCTCACCGCGCAATATCAACTCGTCGAAATAACCCTGAGCGTATCCAGTTGTGTAACCTGCAATTAAACCATTACAGGAAGCGTCTAAATCTGAGCGAAGCCGATCTGATGCTAAATTAATCTTTTCAATTCCATAACGTCGAATGGATGAGATGTGGTGAACATATTTGAGCATCATCTCCTTTACAATAAACCAAAATCGTTCATACTCTCCTTCGAATCTTCGCAACATACGATCCAAAAACGACGTGTGGTAGGTAATGAGCGAGTAATCATCTTGAATAAGTGTAATTAATTCGTTATCGAGGCCCCTGTAGAGTGAAATTAAGCCTGATCGCTCTTGCAAAATTGCTTCACGCAAATCATGGTACTGAGTATGATAGACCGACACTGACTTCTGGATTAAATTAATACGTTGCGCATATCTCATCTTTCGCGAGATATATAGAGATTCTGCCCATTCTGACAACATAGTTTCTCTCCATGACTTTGTTAAACGATCTAATCGCTGTAGACGGCGTGTTAATAACTCCTTCCAATGGAAATCTTCACTAAGGGATGGTTTATGAACCATCGGATCATTTCCTGCTGGTCCATAATGTCGATCAGAGGCTCTAATTTCAGAAATTTCTGGATACTTTGCAAGTATATCAACCTCAACGAAAGCCCGAAGCTTTAACAAGAAACCATAATTCACATCTTTCACAGCTTTGTTTTCACCTTCTGTGATTTCAGTTGAAGGGAGCTGACCTAATGAGAAGGCATGGTGGGTTACTCCCAAAAGATAATTCCCTTCATTAGAAAGTGCACCAGGTAGAATCAACGCTTTCAGGGCATCCTCACGATGGATAATTCGACTACTGAGCCAGATACAACACGTCGCTGGCATTGGATTTCTTGCCGCGGCATCGAGCTTCATTGCATCTGAGACAAGTTCATGAGCTGCAGTATTGGTCAAAGGGTTGGTAATATATCCGATAACGACATTACTATCAATAGAAGGCATTGAATGAAGGTATTTATCGACATCTTCACCAAAACGAATCATATATTTTTCTGGGTCACCATAAAATTGTGTTGCAACTAAAGGTCGGAACCCTCCTCCAGTTTGGAATGTCTTCATTCCTTCAGATGACGATACAACTTTACCTCCCGTTGCACTTCCATTTACGCTCTGCGTATCTCCATCAACTTCCTCATTTTGGCGGCACAAGGCCCAAAAGATCATTGAAATTTGATTATTTGTCAAATTTAAATCATCCCGCTGCAGAAAAGTACGTAAAGCCTCAATCGGTAGTTGGTTAGAGTAATTCAGATCTAATGATTCCAGTATCTGATGAATACTTTTAGGCAACGTAAGTTGCAAATATTCATTATGTATCATTGATTTTGGGATTCGATAATGATATAAATCAATTAAGTCTTTAATTTCGTCAATCATTCTCTCATGGCGAAAAGATTGTTTCGGATCTTCTAGCCATAAATCAACATTTCCACCTTTCGATAATAGCGACAATGCTTGGAGAATAGAAATCGGTAATCCTTGAATTGAAGTGAGATAGTCAATACCGGAAGAAACTGCCTCAAAAGGAGAAATACAGTGAATGTTGGAAGTTTCTACACGTTTTCGACCTGTTATAGAGGCATTATGAGATGAGATTAATTCTTGGATACGAGGGTATTCAGTACTGGGAGGTTGTAAAGTCACAGTTGTCATGGCGACACTAACTCTTCGCCAGATAGAGACAACTTGGCAGATTCGGTGTGTGGTATAATCCATAGAACCATCGGGTCGACCTAGTAACGCAGAAAAAATCACACAATCTCTCATTGGTAAGAGGCCTTGAAGTCTTTGAAGAGTGTCTTGCATTTGACGAAAGGAAGAGATGTCATCCAGAATCTGTTGGGGCTGCTTGTTGTAATTATATAAACCAGAGGGATCATTCTCTTCATTAATTGATGACGAGAGCTGACTCTCTACCCCAGCTAATGAGTTTAAATCGTCATTGTAATAGTAATTATTACTGCTCTGTGTGTACGCTTTTTGTTGTTGGCGTTGCCGAAGAAGCTTTTCTTGATATTTCTTTGTAAGGAGATCAACTGTCTCTAAATCCGTCGGTAACTGAATTAAACGATTGTAAATGTCCACCGTATCTTCAGAGAAAATTCCATTAGGCTCAAAGGACTCAGGTATACTCTCTTTTAATCCTTTGGCAGAATTACCGATCAAAAGTTCTTCCGGAGGCGCGATCTCCAAGACAGAACACATCCATAAACACTCCGATCGAATGAAATATTCTCCAAACTCATGATATTGGTCAATGATTGTTAATAAACCGATCATGAAATACACTTTCATATTCTCCAGTTGAGCGAAGAGATCTTCACAATCGATTTTATACTCCTTAATTGGTAAGATGGCAAGCATACTAAGAGTTGTGCCCAAAATAAATTTGTGTTTCGCATGAACAGGTAATCCCTCCTGATATAGGAGTACTCCTTGTGAGGAAATACGACCAACACATCGCTCATTTAAACGAGTTTTCTCATAAAATCTATCACACTGAATTGCTATAACTTTGGCAATTGCGAAGAGTGGACAGTACTGCTTTCTGCCTTCTCCTAAATCACGGCGAATTTTCTCAACTTGACGGGTCAGCTTATGCTGAAAGTCACGAAATAATTCTGGCTTTATATCGTCGAGAATATATTTAATTCTTAAGGTATCAGTTAGTTCAGGATCTAAGGAAGGGTCGTTTACCGGTTCGTCCGGGTTGGAGTAGATGGGTTGTTGGGCCATGTTATTTAGAGCTTCAGCGGTTGATTTCAATTTGTTTGCACCTGTATTATTACCAGTGGCTATCGCATTTTCCTTAGCAACATCGACAAGATCATCAATCATGCGGTCTTTCTTTGGAATTCTTGATTTTACTTTACCATTTCTTTTACTCACTTCATAGTCCTCTTGTGTATGAGTAAGTTCTCTCGAAAGTGATTGAATTCTACTCGCCCAATCAATCCAAAATTTTTCGTATCTTGAACAAGATAGTTGTTCGAAGACATTATTTTCAACTTCATGCTGCATTATTGTCAATCGAATAGTCTCTTCTAAATCAGCTTCCATATCTTTTAATCCTCCAATGCGACGATTAATGGCAGAATCTAATCGAACGAGCTGCGATTGATACTCATACAACAACTCCTGTTTCTTATTCTGGTTGAAAGCATCTATAGCCGAAAGTTCACTTTTAATGAATTGTTCTAATTTGTCCTTCATGTATGCGAAAACTGACAGGATTTCGCGATTATCATGATCATAAAGTTCTCGTAAATCTGTAATATTCTTTTCCAAAGGATCATTTATATCATAAACTAATGATTTTGGTACTAATGTCTTAAACGAAAGACGAATTTGTGAGGAGAGCTGTCTCATATCAACCCCAATATCATCACGCCACGAAAGGTAATTCCTTTCAATCTCTAATTTATGATTCATGATTTTAAGATCGCGATCTTTCTTGTAATTTTCTAACCAATCAGAATAATCCTCCTTAGTATCGATGGCTAAATGAGAGTGCTTATTCCAGATAATAAGAGCCGATTTCTCTAATCGCTCAAGCCGTCCCATCGCTGCTTCATAGATCTTTCTCTCTTTTAAATGCTCTTTCACCCAAATAGAGTCTATGGAAGATCTTAAGTCACCGCATAGTTCTTGGACTTTAGTCATAGCAAGAGATTCAAGCTCAAATTCATCACGTCGAATAGCTGTGGCATTCTTTAACCGCTGACGCCTAATATAGGAACTCATTAAGAAATAGTTACAAGTTAGGAAATAAACTCATACCTTGCGTTGCAAGCCTTGTTGACGTGTTTCGCTAATTTTCGGTGAATTAAAGCTTTGCGAGCATTAATATCATTTTCTTTTCCATTAACTATGGATTGCAGCTTCATCGTGATATGTTCTAATTGGATTCTCATTTTCTCTTTGAATTCAGCAACCATTTTATCTAACGGATTAATATGGTGATGGAATTCACTAATTAGTGATTGCTCTTTTCGTAATTGACGATCACTTAAACTCTTCGTTTCCCACGCGTAAGAATTCTTCTTCTGTTCTCCAGTATGGCTTTTGATTTCACCAGAGATGATCGCCAACAGATATTGTAGAAAGGCACGAGTCACTAATTGTTCTCTTTGAAGATAATCTGTAGCATGCTGATGAATTCGACCGGCGAATACAGTAATAGCTTCGAGGATAGAGTTATGCTGTTCTTTATAATTTGCTAATGCAGTGTGCAATGAGTCCATGGACTTAGTCTTTTCCTTGTCCAGTCGAGAATAAAGATGCTTGAGCCTTTCTTCACTAATTGCGGCTGTCAAGGCATTATCTGCTAGAGAACTAAGCCAGTCATGACTTTCTTCGATTTTTCTTATAGTAGTTCTTGTCGTATCCACGGCTTTTGTCTTCATCGAAGTTTGGGCCTTCGCAATAGTATCTTGTAAGACACGAACCTCAACATGCTTGGGTTCCTGGTCAAACATGGAACTTCCTCCAGGCAATGGATTTTTAGATGCACGTACAATTCGCCGAAAGTTAATTAATTGTTCCCGAGTTTGATCTCTCTCATGATCATCTAAATCATTTGCGATTTGAAGTTCACGTTGACGATAAGCCTGGTCTTGCGCGATTGATCGTTGCGTTAAGCGATCTAAATCCGCTTTTATGAAATCGGTTAAATCGATTTCATCATTCGATAAAAATTGTTGCCATGATTTGATCTCTTTCTCTAACCAGGTATCAACTTCATCCTCCTTCTTTCTCATGAACGCGGTAACTTTATCTTCCAACTTTGATTTCATCTGTTGCATGAATAGAGCATGTTTCGATTGAATCAAAGATAGACGTAAATCTTGTAATGTTTCTACAGCTCGGGGACAAAGAACAGCTTGCCACGGAAGTAGAATGCGAGCAAGCTGGTCCACAATTCTCATCAGTCCAGCAGTTATGATACTATCGGCCTGCATTGGGTAGAGCGGGTTTGTCTTTTGAAGAGATTGGTTTTGATTCTGGGATTTACTATTATTTGTCTGCTCATTATCGAACGATTCATAATGTTTTGTAGTTGGACTCGAAATCGGAGATCCTTGTGTTTGTTCAGCGATACTACCAGTTCCCCAAGCTGTTTTGGTTTGAAGATTCTGACGGGGTGGGAGTTTTGGAAGTGATTGTGACATTAAATCTCGTGAAAAGCCTGTGGCTGCGCCATTAGTTGGTTGAATCTTCGGAAGCGGCGCAACTGAGCTCCTACAATGGAATTAGCGATCGGTAAGATTTTAACTTAGCGACGTGACATACTTGCTGAGAGCAGGAACAGAGAGACTTTTCTCCATATGACCATCTCTGACATTATGATCACCTGATACCGTAGCTGGACGCTTAAGAGGTTGCAGTCTCGTTCCATCGCTTGGCGCGAGTGGAGTGGTTCGACTTAACATTGATTCACCCTCGATCGCATCCGATCTTCGCCTATTCAAAAAGATTAACGTCACAAAGAGTAAATAAGGCAAACTACTAACTTTTTCCCGATGAGTTCAGGGCTACTGCTGATTGCAGGCTCACTATATATTTCCAACGAGCTAAGAGACGACGGCATGACAACACATCTCAGTTACCTATGCTTGGCTTTTTCGAGCATAAACTTGACATCTTCTGGAGTTTTATAGGCATCTTTCGATTGTTTTGCAATATTACTATTTCCATCAGCAGTCTTTTTCAGAAATCTTCGAATACTTTTTCGATCAAAATTTTGTAAGACATCATCAATTATCTAAATATATCAAGTAAAGCCCTTCAATACTGACTAAAAGATTATAAATCTCACTTTTTCTAGGTCCTCCCAGACGGTTGGTATCTTGTGAGAGATTCCATGAGGGCATTTCGTGTCAGAAGCACACCAACACATTCCTTCCCCTGACATTTTTCTCCTTCTTGCGATCAACGCTAAAATATTAGTTCTAGAAAATTCAAAAGATATCAGAATATGAACCAACTCTCTTAAATCATACTTCACTTCAGAGAGAAAGGACTAATGTATATTATTTTGATGAATTCGATCTACAATGATTGTCCGTTTCATTTCAAAATTGAAAAAGCGCTTTTTAACATTAACTCTCGTTATAACAGTATTTGCTATGGATAGTCGAGACTGGATTAAGAAGAAACAAACAATGTTTGCTTGGAATTGTGGTTCTTTCTACACAGATCTCCTTATCTTCCTGGTGATTCTCGTCTCTCAACGCAATATAATCTCAGAGTCTATAAATAATGCTGCCTTCTCCCCTGCCCACTCCTCGTCTCATCAAATTAGAGCGAATTTGACTTTTTTCTGGATTAATTTAGACAGTAATCCTGAGAGGAAGAAATATATGGAGCATTTATTCTCGAAGCATTACATTGCATCACATTTTAGAGTTCCTGCTGTTGAACCATCGCAGCCTGAATACAAGCAGCTTCAACGTTTGGAAAAGCCTTGTGGTCGGAATACTCCCAGAGATATTGCTGTAATTCTATCTCACCTAAAAGCAATATACTCTGCGGTCTATTTTGATTCTTTCCATCCTGATAGTGAGTATGCAGTCATTTTAGAAGATGATGTGAAGTTTCTTTATTCTATGAATTTCACTGCACTGTTGGAAACTGCTCCCAAAGATTTCACCATCCTACAACTAACCACCTCCAATCCACAGGCTTTAGACAGTCTTTGGAAGAAGTATTCAGAGAAACCTAACTATAAATCGAGTGAAGCAAAAGAAGCCAAGATTTCATCCAACCAGGAGAGATTTTGGCATTTAACCGACTGGAAAGAAACTACGAAAAATAAAAAGACTTATTTATACTGGTCAGCACAAGCATATATAATCCATAAACAACGAATACTTGAAGTATTTCTGCAGTACGTTTTACGAACAGCGGGAAATTCAACTTTAATTCCCTTTACTCCAATCAATCATCTTCAATATCTTATAGTCAACGGCTTCTTCCAGGAGAAATGCACTTTGACCCGTAGAAGACCTTGCATCCTAAGCAATTGCCTATTTTCTGATTCCTATATCTATGCTGGGGGAAAACCAACCTATGTTTCAACAATACCATTATTAACTGGAGCTAAAGTCGGATTAAATAGCACCATACATCAACTCGAGGTCGATAATCATAAAGAAGGGTTTCAAAAAATCAAACAAATAACTGAAAATCTGAAAAACAACATCGATCATTTAGAACATCCATCATTTCTTCTGACCAAAAAGACCTAATTATTGTCCGAGTGACCACTTAACATTCGAAGATCATCCTTTCTGTTCTTCTTCTTCTTCTTCTTCTTCTTCTTCTTCTTCTTCTTCTATCTCTCTTATAGGACTTTCTCCTCTGACTTTTTTCATTAAGTTGATGCTATTTTTGTAGTTTGTCTCTAATTCAGTAAATCTATACAATCTTTTGTTTTCTCAATCGTCAGTAACATTTAACGAACAACATTCTTTTTTCTTGTTTTGTGTGGTCGACCTGGCACCACATTGATCGTGACGATCACTCCTAATGCTTAAAGGGTATTATCATTCGTATAAGCGAAGACTGGATTTATATACAAATTCACACCAATAAATAATGTTATCATGCCAAACGATATATTACTGTAACA
>VFQN01006764.1_pt1 | contig 12826 bp, 21 predicted proteins | sample 3512371 | NCBI WGS metagenome assembly VFQN01 (sample SAMN10412370, study PRJNA504923) | tailings metagenome | isolation source: Replicate 2 from Balatoc abandoned mine | place: Philippines: Itogon, Benguet | collected 2017-08-28
CGTACCGTTTTCCCCCACAAAAAAATAAGGTTCTGCATGGGACAGCCGAAACCTTTGTTTCAAGACCTATCCAGCGCACCATGGCACGACCTTATTTTTTTGTGGGGAAAAAAGTTCTGACCGCCCAAAGTGCGGACATGTGGCCCTGGGGGAGTGGAACCCGGTTGGTTACACCTGCCTTCTGCGAATGGACTGACCTAGGCTCCCACGGGAGATGCCTAGAGAAGAAACCTAATTAAACCCATGCGCCCTTTGGCCTCCGCGGCACTCGTAAGTAATCACCCATGCAAGTGGTCCGGCCGGCCACCTCATAAACCAAGCGCTGCTGTTCCCAGCGATGACGTGCGTGCCGCTTGTGCAGACATGTGTCGGCGCAGGTCTGCAACAGAACAAGCGCACATCGCGCGCAGCAGCACAGCCACGGCAGTGCACATCATTAGCATATCGTGCACAGCACAAAGGGGAAGCGGGAGGACCGGGGGCCACTAGGACCCAGTACGACGCGACAAACAGGCGGCATGCGCGGCACAGTTCCAGGATGCGCAAGCTTTGAACCCCCTGCTTTGAATTGTCACGCATCACCACACGTGTACTCTGATAGCAGGACATTTCTCGCTACACACCGACATCTAGCGGACAGCCCATGCAACGCAGCAACAGCCTTCCCCGGAATGCCAAGGACCAGCACGTCGGCCGTACACGTGTACCACACCGGTCAGGAGGCCTCACAGCAGCACAGATGTCCAGTGCCAACATGGTCGTCACCAGCACGAGCTGAACATATCTTCGCTTTTGCAGGATATCTTCGGTGTGTAAACAAGCAAGCGTTTCGTTGGCTAGAACCGGTATACCATATGGACCAGCGTCGTGCTTGCACATCGCACGATGCCGTCACTTCGTGCAGGCAGAAAATGCATGGCGGCCCACGAGGAAGGAGGAAACAAGGACGACGAGACAAATCGCGTTCAGGCTGGCGCACGAGCACCCTGACGTGCTCTTGTGGCCCGGTGTGGCCTTGCCACAAGATGGGAAGCCGCGCCGTCAGGAGCAAGTCCAGCCGGCCCTCAGTTCCCGAGCAACGCCCATCGCTGATAGAAGCCACCTCACCCACATTGTGCAGGCCCTCCCAACCTCCCAAACAGTGCAATCCACGTGCAGTCCAATACGCCCACTCGCCGCGACTATCCCTACCCTCGACCCTCGCCACCTGACGCGTCCCCTGCACATGCACGTCAGGGCCGTATGGGACATAGGAACGTACTGTCGACGCCACCGCCCGCACCTCCACTCCGCCCGCTTCCTACCGCAGCACCGGCATGCCCTCAACATCCACACTAGTCCGTGCTTTGGCAGGTTGGACGTACCACCCAGCACCTGGACCCAAACCGCCGTGGGGCCCCCCGCAAGCCAACTCCTTGTAGGAGGTGGAGGGCGTTGCAACAAATGCCATGCATCTTATCTCAGGAGTGCGCTTGGCACCTAACAAAACGGAAAGCCGTGTCGTAGGCGTGTATGTACATCAGGCAGCCGACCGTCGCCTCACACCGCTGCCTACATCACACACCCTCCACCAACGCCTTCCAGCCGCCAGGCACGCAGTCCGCGGTGCCGGGCGCAAACAGCCGGGGCGTCTCTCCCTGCGCTGACACAACGGCGGCGATCGGAGCCTGCGGGGAGGCGGGCAACGGGCAGCATGCAGCATGCAGCGTCGGGAGGACGTTGGATACCGGCAGGACGGGCGTGTCGTGCCGGAGCATGGTACGGCAGCACGGCTCGTACACTGCGCGACCACTTGTGTCGCCCTGGCCTGCCGCCGCCTCCCTCCCGCCCCGCCCATAAGGACCAGCAGCACACAGGGCAACGCGTGCCATGGTAGTGAACCCTGCTTCCTAAGCCCTTCCTGCAGTAGCAGCAGCTGATGCTGGTACTGTACTCCGCATGAAGTTCCCATCATGGACACATGTCCCACGCTCTTTGCTGGCCACCGTTCCGACAGCGGTGCACTTGCCCCTGTAGTGCTAGTATGCTGGAGGTCATCTCCGTCCCTTGCCTCCCACAAGGCACTCCCTCTCCACCCCACACCCCGCCCATACCACCTGTGTTTGAATGACTGCCGCTTAACCCAACCCATTCCACCTGCAATTGCCTCCCCTACCGCTCATCCCGCCCCGCCCTGCCCCACCCTACCTGCAGCAGCTGCCCCGCCACCTCCACCACGTGCCGCAGCGCGGCGGCGCACGACACAGGGTCGTTCATCCAGCGGCTACTGCCGCCGTCGCCACTGCCGCCCCGGCGCGACCTGCCACTCCCTTGCCCCGCCACAGGTTGCACCTGCACGGTAGCAATGAGGCAAGACAACGCGTGGCAAGAAAACGCGTGGCAAAACTGCAGTATGGGACTAGTAGGCGTCGCAAACGTACGAGGTGATTGGCAGTGGTGTTCCTTGTGGAATGGGAACTTTGCCGGCAGGCAGTGCACAGCCGCACAACGAAGGAAGCATCGTACAGTGCACCACCCCGAGCGGCAGCACGGTGGATCGCATCTGTAATAGCAAGCGGCGGAGTGAACAACTTGCCAGTTGGTACACCAATGTCAAAGCATCACAGGGGGCAAATGGTAGGGCGAACGGGCACGCGGCAACGCGGCGAGATCCGTGACTGGTGTCATGCCTCACCTGCAGGGGGACGGCAACCAGGTCTATGTCGTACTCCATGCTGACGTCCATGGCGTCGTACAGCGTGGCGCCGGCTTCGCCCGCGCCCGCCAGGCCCGGCGCCTGAGGACCTCCCCTGCCCTTGCTGCTGCCGCCACCGCTGCCGCTGCCGCTGCTGCTGCTGCGGCGGCCGGCGCCCAGCACCGCCGCGGGGTTGCCCCACGTGGCGTTGGAGTCTACGTCGTAACCCACCAGCAGGGCCACGGCCTGCACAGCCGCACACCACACACAAGAGCTAGTGTATGGCCACTTTAAACGGAAGCCGTGCACAGCTAGTTAATATACATGCATGTCACACATGCATGTCACATACGGTCCACATGCTGGATATGAAGCTCCACGTAAGGTACTACGTGTGTGGAAGGTCGCCCTGGAGCCACGAACCAGGATTCAGTAGCGCCAATGCCGTAACCCCAACAGACCTACGCGGCCATGGCGGGCCTACAGCCCCGTGCGGACGGAGGACAGGGCCGCCCGCCCCACCTGCTTCGCGGTCTGGCTGCGCATAGCGCGGATGAGGGCCCCGGTCGCTGGCCCGGGCTCGTAGCACACCAGCAGCACTCCTCCATCCGGACCACCAGCACCAGCACCAGACGCACCGCGCTCCGGCCCTTCGCCGCTGCCACCGCTGCCCCCGAACCACCTCCTCCACCCCCCTGGCTGTTGCTGCTGCTGCTGCTGCTGCTGCCGCTGCACCTGCGGCACCGTCCTCGCGCCCGGCGACGGCCGCAGCAGCGCCGGCGTGCGCAGTCGGTTGGCCCGCGGCCTGGCCACCACCTTGTAGTGCGCCCAGGGGCAGTGGCGGCAGCCGTTGCCGCAGCAGGTGCTGCGGCGGGCCAGGCCCAGCTCCGTGAACACCTGGCGGGTCGGGGGGATGAGATGGGGTGGGGTGGAGTGGGGCGGGGCAGAACCTAGTGCAATAAAAAGTGTTGGCCTACATCGTCCTTCCAGTCAACCAGTGCATGCAGGACCTGGAGCAGGAGGGCAGCGCAGGACAGGTGCCGGGTTGCGTGGGGCTGGCGTGAAATATACGGGGGCCAGCAGCTTAGGCGAAGAGCCCCGCCCCGGCAAGCCCCGCGTGTGTGCCAGGCACGCAGGCCCCGTGACGCCTCCTGCAGCCACCGCGGCCACTACCCCTCCTGCCGGCACAACCACCGCCGCATTAGGGCGGATGCGTGGAGCTGCCCCAAAGCCAACCAATTCTGGCCGCCAACTTGCAACGCCAAATCCAACACCTGTGGCACTACACCTGTACTGCCACGACCATGCTAGCCCACACGTCCTTGCGCACTGTCAAGACCTCCTGTTCTCACCGTGAAGCCCGTGACTGGGTCCGCATACGTCCCCCTGCCCGCCTGGCAGGCAGCCGCATGCAGGTCCTCAATGTCAGGGGCCAGGTTGGGCGCAGCGGACCAGGTGTTTGCTGGCGGCACCCAGGGCCCGGCCTCCGCCTCGCCTGCGCCCCGACGCCCGCACTCGCACCCGCCGTCAGCCTCAGCGGCAGCTGCTGCTGCTGCCGCGGGCTCGGCACGTGGCACGCGTTGCGCGGTATCCCCGCGGGGGGTGGTTGGAGCGTCGGGGGAGGAGGGCGAGGCGGACGGTGAGGCGGAGGAGCAGGGGGCCAGGGGCCGGAGCCGTGTGCCGCCAGGCCTGACGGGGCAGCAGCAGGGGAAGAGGAATGAGCAGGGGGGTTTGAGCATAGTCGTTGAGTTGCATGGTGAGCGTGGAAGATGTTCCTTAAATTCAGTTGAATCTGGAAGAAAAACGCTTCTAGGTTGCAGGAGCTGTGTAGCGTAGGCCGTAGAGGGACGTGTAGAAGCGAGGCTGGTTCTGTCGCATGTGTCCTTTGCGGTGGTCCAGTGGCGTGCGGGTGCGAGCTGCCCTAGCTGCGCCTCGTCTGTCCCATACGGGGCGCCACGTGGTGCGCCCGACAGCGGCTGCTGCAGCGATGCCCAACTTGCTGCTGCGGGGGCGGGCTGGGAGCTGACACACTGGCCACGTAGCCATGACGTCAGAGCACCTAGTGGAGCACAGTGTTGGAGGCAGTGGTCTTCAATTCGGTCGGGCCGCGAGCGCTCCAGTCCCGCAAGCGAGCGTGCAAGGTGCATTCAGCAACACCCACACCAAACCCGCACGTTCGCTCTACTCCAAATCGCAGCCCAGCAGCATGCGCCCAGCTTGCATGCTGGTCTGCCCCCACGCCCGTCCAGCTGCACCTCGCACGCAATGCACACTCAACACCCAAAGCCGCGTTCACCCGTCGTTTTCACCGTTGCATGCCACGTGCTCAGCATGCACGCCGCAGCCTCCCCGGCCCCCTCCGCCCATGCACCCCACGGCCACGCACCCGGCCCCTCCCGGCCGCCCCGCTGCCCCGCACCCCCTGCTGCTCACATGGCCGCTCCCTGCACTCCATGCGCCTCCGCCGCTCCCGCCCCCGCTCCCGCTCCCGCCTCCTGCTTTTCCTGCTCCAGCGGTGCAAGCTGCTCCCACGGGAAGCCCTCTGGCTGGGGGTAGGTGGCCGCCACGTGCTCCTGCCTGCCCCCCGCGCCGATCCAGCCCACCAGCCACTCCAGGGCGTCCACCAGCCGCGGCCCCGGCCGGTTGAAGTGCTGGTTACCGTCCACCAGCGCCACGCGGCCCTGGCGCACGGCGCGCAGGCCACGCCTAGGCGAAGGAGGCAGGGCGGGAGCATGTTCAGGGCGTCGCGCGTGTACTAGTTATCCTGTGCTGTGGCATGGGTCGTGCAGTGCGGCCAGCACCGGGGGCGTATCGCGGCCAAGGGCTGAACCAGTAGCATGGTGAACCAAGCGAGTGTGCAGTGCGGGGGCCGGGGCCGTGCTGTAGGTTGACCTTCAAGTGCTACCCTCCACCAACACGCAGCTGCGCGCTGCGCCCTTTGCCCGGCGTGTTGCCCCCCTCCTTGCTGCACACAGCGCTACACGTACAGCGCAACAGAAGGAAAGCCATGGCGACCCACCACCAGTCCTCGTGCGCCAGCTGCTCCTGCACCTCCCTCCGCGTGGTGTCCAGGTCCAGGCCGCACGGCGCCACGATGACCAGGTCGGGGTCGGCCTCCACCACTCGGGAGTGCGGCATCTCGCCGGAGGGCAGCGCGCCGCCGCCAGGTCTGCGCGGTTGGAAGCGTGGCCACGTGCCGTCAGCACCAGCAGCCGCATCGGCAGCAGCAGGGGAGCAACAGCACGGCAGGCAAGCAGGTATGCTAGCGCACCGCACACGCACGTGGACTGTGCGGCCCATGCTGGCTGTCGGGTCCAGGCCCGTGCGCCAACACATGGTCGGAAGGATGTGCGGACAATGGGTCCCCGACCTCGCCCATGCCCTTCAAACCACCTGTAGGCCACGGTCCCCCGCCTCCCAGGCCCCACCTGGTGGGCGGGTTGATGGGGCAGCAGCCGCCCGCCATCTCAATCATCTGCGGCGTCCAGTGGCCCCCGGGGAACAGCGGGCTGACCCACTCGATGAACACAACCCGCGGCGGTGCCGCCCCCTCCTCGCTGCGCGCCGCCGCCAGCCGCTTCGCCGCCGCCAGCGCTGTGTCCACCCGCCGCCGCAGCGCCGCCGCCGCCTCTGCGCCCGCCGCCTCGGCTCCGGGGCCTAGCTCGGCACCCAGCCTCGCCACGTCAGCAATGACGTCGTACAGGTTTTGGGGGTTGGTGTCCACCACCCGCGGCGGCGGGTCCAACCGCTGCGCCGCCTGCCGTACGATGTCCAGGTCCACCGCGCACACGGAGCACAGGCTCTGCGGCACGTGGCACGTGGGTGCGTGAGGGCAAGGTGCACGTATCGGGCAAGATGGTACGGCCAGAGGGCATCACGGTCTGCTCAACTAGGGGTCACAGATGGAAAAGTTGCCAACATGTATGGCGAGTCAGCGAAACTAAAATACGGTAATGGCTACTCGATCCCCGCCATTGTTGTAACTTGGCTGGTTGTACCGACCGCGCACGTGAGCGGAACGGAGCTGAACAGGCTCCCCTCGGCATGCATCCAGCAGCTTCTGTCGCACCTGAGTGACGACGATGTCAGGCCGTACGGCAGCCAGCGTCTGCTCGTCCAGCGTGTACAGCCCGCGGCCCTGGCGCATGGTCTCAGTCACCTGGCGGGAGGGCGTGTCGGACGCACGTGCCGATGTACCAGTTAGCATGGCCTGGTGGGGCTGCTGGGACTCCGAGGATGAGATGTGGTTGTGCAGCATGCTACCAGTACATGAACGCTGCTCCTGGCATCAGGCTAGGCCTGCCTGGTGCCAGGAGCTGTGGACATGTTATGCACGTTCGAGGAGCCCATAGGACGACACGCGAGGGAGGCACACGCGTAGGGCCGAGAGGTGAAGGAACTGACCGCATCATGCATTTGGCGGGAGTTCTCAAACTTATTGTAGGCGCCTGTGAGCGCCGGGGCGCTCAGGACCGAAGGAGGCCAGTCGCATTCGTGCGAGCGCCCGACGATGTTTGCGCCAAGCAACGCGAGGATCTCCGTTGCGCTTGGCAGCAGCGACACAACGCGTGGCCGCTGCGAGCTGTCTACTGGCGATGCCATCGCACCCTCGCACTCGGTCGTTAGCGCTGAGAGGCAGACCTTGACGACCGACAACCTGGCGGCTGATCACTGTGTATATGTAAGTCTGTTGTGGATGGTTGCAAACTGGTATCCACAAGCTCATACAACAGGGAGGCGATGGCGGGGGTGGGTGCCGGGCTGCCGGCGCGGGAGACCACTTAAACGGGGAAGATGTATGCCCACGGCACGCTCTAGTGAATCAAGTGGTCAGGTATCGATGTCGTTTTATGGGACATCCCCTCTGGACGCTGCCGTGGACCCCCTCGCATGCGCGGGAGGCGCAGTGGAATCGCCTTGGGGTCGCCGACCCGGCGGTCCGCCACAGTCGCGACAGATTCTATTAAGCGCTTGAATTTCTGCAAGCCATTGTGATTTGGGTCGGTGGTTGGTTGTCAGCACCGACAGAGGTGCGTTGTGACGTATTTGCAATTTGGTAACGAGCGACACCGGCCGATAAGGCTACGCATACCTTGGTAATCTCTTAAAAACCCCGACGAGCATGTCGGCGACCGAGGTAGCCGCGACGGAGCCAGCCGTCACGCGTGACGAGCAGCAAGAGCCCGAGCGTCTAGTCTACAACCCTGAGCAAATCCTTCAGCAGCTGAGCGAGCTTGAGAATCCTACCTTCTCATGCAGTGAGCTCCGTAAGGGGCTTGAGGCGCAGAAGGAGGCCCTCATGACCATCCGCACGCTGCGGGAGCAGGAGGTTACCATGGATCAGATTGACAAAGTCATCCTTCTCTTCCTCTCCAACATCTATCACCTGGTAGGGGCAGATCCTGTCCACCGTTGCACTGACCCTCCAGTTTGCCGGGGGTGTTGCGCGACCTGGGACGGGCCGCACCCAGCGCTGTTGTCCTCTCCCCCGAACGCCCCCTCCACTTGCGTCCCAACGCACTACATTGCTCCCCTCAGCAACAGCTGGCTTCCTTCCGCGTCCGCACCCTCGCTCATTGGACCCCTGACGCCCAGCTGACCGTAACGCCCGCATCTCGTTGCCTGACACCCAAAGCGCCTGCTTTGCGCTCTCCTCTCCTCCCAATCCTAACGTACAACACCTTCTAAACTACGATAATTATGTTCGCACACGATCACCGTGTGCCCGCGCCTGTGCCACGCCACCCTCCCTCCCGCCACACCATGCCCCGCGCACCACCTCCGACCAATGCCCACTGCACCCGGCCCGTCACTGCACACCCCCTTACCCCCAAGCGTCTACAAGGGCTGCTGCTCAATGCGCTGACAAGCCTCACCCACCTCGCCTAGGTGCCTTGTGCACGCACCCTACGTTATTACACCCGTTGCTAATACACATGTCCCTCCCCCAGGTGTCCGCGCTGCCCAACGCGCTGGTGTTCGATGCGCTGGAGGGCCTCATGGCGCACAGCGGCTTCCTGCAGCCCTTCGTGGGGGGCGCGGGGCAGGTGGGGGCCGGGGGAGTGGGGGCGGGGAGGGTGGCAAATTAGTGTTAGGAAAAGCATACAACGCGTTGTGCCTATAGAAAAGGGTTCTGTGGTGTGGAGTTTGGTGGCGCCGCGGCGGGCGCACAGGTGCTGTGGCGGCGGGGGGCGGCGTGAAGAGCCGTAGTAACCCATGAGGGCGAGGGGAGGGGAGGCGAGGGGAGGGCTAACAGTCCACGGGCCCAGGCGGCTCAGCGCATCCCGGCTTTGCCGTCGCTGGGCTCTTCAGCGCGCCGGAAGCAGCAGCCAGGGAAGCGCGTGGGGCAAGGCTGGGAACGCTCACAGATTCGGGGATGTACGGGGCGAGCGCGGCGAGGGCAGCGCAGATGGGTGGCCGGTGGGCACCGGTACAATGTGCCACCGATGTGGTGCATCTACAGCAGCCGCCAGCACCTCTCGGCCGATCTTCCCCATCCTTCTCGTCACAACTCCTTTGCTTGCAGCACCCACTGTTGCCAAGTGCCAGTACCACCCACATGGCCCCCCTGTGACCCCCAGGTTGACGGCACGCTGGTTCTGCGGCTGGGCATCCCCTCAGAGGAGAGCCACAACAAGCTGTGCGACAGCCACAGGGTGCGTGGCGGAGGGGGGGAGAGGCGCGATGTCGTGCTTTTGTAACGTTCAGCTGTTCCTGCATATTGTGGTTACGCTGGCTACCATAGCGTCTGTGGTACGGTACCCGCTGCACGGTTCTTGAACGCGCCCCTGGCCCCTGGCCCCTCCCTTGGCCTGCCCAGGAGCTGATCCGGCTGGCCGGCGCGGCGGTGGTGTGCTTCTACCACTACACCAACTTCGCAGGTGGGCGGGCGGGCGCGCAGGGGCATGTGGCGTCCCGGGGCCGCGTGTGCCAACGCAACGAGCCGCACCCCAGCCCGCTTGGCACGACACCGCACTGCCATCGCTGCTCCCAACCACGCCGGTGCCTGGCAATCCTTCCCTACCCTCACCGCAATAGCCATGATCTGCTGCCCATCCTGCTGCGCGATATTGTACCTTGTTACTTTGTTGCTGACGCCACCCTTTCCTTTCCTGTGTTCTGCTGCGCGTGCGCAGCCCACCCCCGCGTGTTCCCCTCCGACGACGCGCTGCTGCTGTTCTCCACCATGGCCATCCACTCGTGCGTGGACGCGGGCGCGGCGGCGGCGCTGGGCGCGCAGCTGGAGGCGGCGGGCTCGCCCATCAGCCTGGGCCAGCTGCGGTGGCTCATGCACTGGGTGCGGGCGCAGGTGCGGCGGGGGTCGAGGCGGTGGGCGGGGAGGGGGCGCAACTGCAGGCAGCGGGCGGAGAGGGGAGGAAGTAGCTGTGGGGCCATTCACGCCGTCAAAGGAGCGGCTCAGGCATCGTTGCGCCGGCCCTGATCCCTCAAATGCCGCAAACCACCCCCGATTACCAGCAAACGGCCGTACGATGACGTTTGTCCTGTTGCCCCATCGCCTCGCCCCCAGTTCATGATGCTGGCGGGCACTGTGCGCCACGCGCTGGGCGACAACCGCGGCTTCAAGGACCACCTGATGGCGCAGCAGGCGGACCTGCTCAGCTGCCTCAAGGCGGTGCCGGAGAACCCGGCGGGTGGGGCGGGAAGGGGGGGGGTGGAGGGCGCGGGGGGAGGGACGGCACGGCAGATGGCAGCTGTTGGACTGGTTGGGGACGGGTTGGGCAGAACGCAGAAGGAAAGGGTGCGGAGCGCCCTGGATAGCTGGTGTGCGGAACGAGGGCACGGGCTGGGCCTGTAACGCCTGGGCTGTCGGCGCATGGCAAACCCTTCGCCGCGCTGCCGCACACGGGGCCCTTGCGGAATTCGCCACCACGCATACCTCCCCTCCGCTCCCCTACACCCCTGCCCACCCCACCCCTCCCCTCCCTTGACTCCCCTGCAGGCTACGTCATGTACGTGCGGTCCTGCCTGCAGTTCCAGCAGCTGTCGGCGGCGGCGCTGTTTGCGCAGAAGGGGGCGGTGGTGGCGGAGAAGCACAACGCGCAGGTGCGTGCAGGGGGGCGGGGGGTCAGGGGGGGTACACGAGGGAGGTTTGGGGGCTGGCAAGGCGGCGCCGCTGGGCACGCGCTGGCGCACGGGCTGCACAGTTTCGCATGCAATCCCAAGGATCGTCTGGCGGCTGGCTGGGCGCATGCTCAGCTTCGCGTACAGAGGCCGCAGGTCCACGCTTGTTCCATGCCTCCACACCGCTCCACACTTCGTAACCCTGACCCACGCACCCCGCCGCTCTCCCCCAGTGCTACCTGGGCCAGCTGCGCGCCATGCGTGCCGTGGCGCTGGCCCTGGGCGCGGGGGGGCGCAGCGCTGGGGACGCGGTGCTGGGGGCGGCGGCGGCGGCGGCAGCCACGGGCACAGAGGTGGACGTGGCGGCGGCGGCGGCGGAGGGGGCTGGCGGGGCGGTGGCCACGTTCCGTGCCGGCGAGGTGCGGGCGCTGACAGCGGGGGCGCTGGCGGCCGTGGAGGCTGAGCAGCAGGCGCTGCCCGAGGTGTACCGCGGGATGGTGGGCCTGGGGCAGGTGAGGAGGGGTGGGGGACAGGGGGAGGGGGAAACGGGTGGGAGGGGTGCGGCTGTACGTGGAACAGGGAGGGGCGTTGGTGTGCCTGGGGTCGGTGTCGGGAGGGAAAGGAATGGTAGGCATTTGGGGTCAGGGCGGTGTCTGGCAAGTGCTGATGCGTGCAAGTACGGGGCCCAGACGGCGAGGAACCCTGGTGTGGCAAGAAGCGGTAGACATGGGATATGGCAGGTCGGTGGCGGGCGCAGCAAGCAGCTCAAGGTCCTCGTGCACCTCCCGGCTCGCTGCGCATGCTGCACACGTCTCCTTGACCCTCACCACACTCTCGGTGCCGATGTCCGTGCAAGCTGGGCAGCTGACTCGCGCCCTACTTTCCTCCTGTTCCCCCACTATGTGTCCCCCGTTCCCTTGCCTCCCCTCCCTCCCTCCCCTCCAGGACCAGGCCATCTTGGAGACGAAGGTGGCCCCCGTGCTGGAGGGCGTGGCGGACGACGAGGCGCGTGTGGCGGCGCTGTCGGGCTTCATGTACACCACGCAGCCGCCGGGGGGGCTGCCGCGGGGGGCCATGGCGGTGGAGGTCGGCGGGGAGGAGGGCGAGGAGGGGCCGGGGCCGGCGAGGCCGGGCGCGGGGGGCCAGGGGCGGGGCGCGGGCAGGGCACGGGCGGCCGGGCGGGGGGGCAGGGGGCGCAAGGGCGGGCGGTGAAGGCTGGGTGGAATGTGAGGGGGGAATGAGCTGGGAGGGATGGGGGTGAGTTCAGTAAGGCGGCTCGTAGTAAGTTGGTGCTACAGTTTGCGGCGTGAGGATTGTCGAGCGGGTGGAGGGAGCAGAGTCCTTGCCTGGTGTTGCTTTGGGGCCCTATTGACCACTGGGCGGTCCACTTTTTTGTGGCTAGGGGCAGTGGGTGCGGCGCCATCTGGGCAACCACAGACGCAGCGCATGTGGAGCGTTTTGGTGGCATGGCAGGGTGGTACTGTCGCCGAACGCTGCTGAACTACTGGCATCACAGGTGGCTGCGGCAATTGCCGGAACGAAGCAGCGGTGTGTGTGTACGTGCGGGCAGGCAGGCAGGCTGGCAGGCTGACCGCATGCAAGCATCGCTCATGACCGGGTAAATTATATCGTGTTTGTTTGGCACATGGCACTTACTACGGGAATAGGGCGACCACAAGGCAACTCAGTAAGCTCTTGTGCCCTAGTACTTCACCGACAGCTCAACACAGACCTCAGGATGATACACAGTTCGGCGCTCGTGCCTTTACCGCACCGGCAAAACCTTGTCTATATGCGTGGTTTAATACCGGAGTCAACCGGACCGGAGTAGGGACTTTTTGTGCTCTGGAATCCATGTCCACAAGGTGTGCCGAATGCGCATGCACTTCAACGCATGAACTTGTACGGCTGGCGTACGTAGACCAGGGACCGCCTCGCCTACTGTAGAGGGGCAAATATTGTATGTATGTATGGATTTACAGTTTTGGTCCCCTTCCAGAGCCCAGCCCAATCCCGCTCGGGAAACAGAGCTGGTCCCGGCAATCAAGGACACGGGGTTTCCCACCCCTC
>VFQN01006765.1_pt1 | contig 12826 bp, 15 predicted proteins | sample 3512371 | NCBI WGS metagenome assembly VFQN01 (sample SAMN10412370, study PRJNA504923) | tailings metagenome | isolation source: Replicate 2 from Balatoc abandoned mine | place: Philippines: Itogon, Benguet | collected 2017-08-28
AATTAAGGTTCTTTGTAATAATTTACCTATAAATGACTTCTCTAATTTAACATACTTAAAACTTGTCTATGCACCTTTCTATGCGAAACACGAATTATTCAGAAGAGTTAGTTAGTTATTAATAATTAAAAGATGAAACAAAGAATATTAGACTTAGAACACGAAAAAAGAAAATTAAAATTGAGGAAAACAGAAAAAAAGGCAAAAAATTAAAAAAAAAGAAAAAAAAAACATCATCATCATGGTATCATCAGCTTAACAGTTAGGTATCTAATGTCGTATGATTTCTTCTCGTGAAAACTGTTTCTTGATCATTTGATCCTAATTCAATATGAAAAATAGAAGAGAAATCACCTTGAATATGGTCTTTTAAGAAAAATTGAAAACTAAGACCACGAATGATTATCTTCTGAATATTCGTCTCATCTCTTAATAAAAGAAAGAAAGATCGACGAAAGAAATTTACTATGATACTATCAACACTATTTAATATTGATGCAACAGGAAATATCTTTGGTACACTCGGCAATGATAAATGAACAGGAATGCCATTGAAAAAATTTAATTGATTGAATTGATAATCACCTGCTACATCAAATGGTGTTAAATATAAATGATTTACATTCTCTACAATCGATTTAGGGTAAGAATTATGATTAAATAATTCACATCCTTCAATAATGATTGTTTCACATCCATTTAGAGCAGAGAAGTCCTTCAGTCGATTACAATGAACAACATGGAAGATACGATTTCTTGGACCAAAGCCACGTAATCCCTCAATATTTAAACCTTCTAACTTGACTCGATAAATATGTTGCATATTTCTTGATGAAGCAAAGAAAGGGCAATAAGAGATTGTCACCTCTCGTAGTTGATTTGGAGGGAGAGAGCGGAAGTCAAGGCAATGACTCAATGAAAGGTAACGTAAAGAAGAAGGAAGAGGTTGAGTAAAAGGACTCCTAACAAAAGAATATTTCTTCACACCATGAATACATAAACTATGTATATACTTTAAATGATCAAAGTTAAATGCTATTGGTTGTTTTGAAGTAATAAACAATGTTACATACACAGAAAATTGAAAAGAAAGAGAAAAGTCTTTAATATTCGAACAATTTAAGATACTAATCTTATAATTATTATTTAACATGGATATATCATGAATTCCTTGACAATATTGTATAGAAAGTTCATGAATATATCCTAAACAACTAATATCAGTAATACCAGGACAACTAACAAGTTTTAAACATTTTAAATAAGAAAGATTATTAACATTGAAAGGAGATACGGGATTAAATCCTATTTTCTCTAGTTTTAAAGATTCCAACCCATAAATCACTGGTAAGGAAAGGAAGGAATAGTTGGTTAGTGTAAGTTCCTTGAGATCTATGCTACATCCTTCCTCTCTGTTATTAATAGAATGAACGAGGTTTTCTATCGCAATTTGAACATTCGTTTGATTTAGTGCATCAGAAAAGAGACGTAATTGTTGAACACGAAATTGATCACAGAAAAGTAAATTCCATGCAGTGGAAAGAGAAGTCGTCAGAGATTTTAGTACTAGGTTATTATCAAGCTTTCCTGGTGGAAAAAATTCACAAATGGATAACTGATAATATGGATCATGTATAAGATTGAGAATCTCTTTTCTAAATCCTTCATTAGTAAGAAATTCTAAAGATGCTTCATCAACTTGCCCAAAACCACGTGATAGTTTAATTTGTCGAACTTTCTTCACCCATGTCAATGAACTTTCAACATTCACACAAGCAAGATTCAGTCTTTCTTCTATTCCTAGGAAGTAGATGATTTCAAGAAATAAATCATCTGAAAGATTTAATAGTTGATTGATGAATGATCTCATCATCTATCCATCGATTTCTCACACTCACTCAATAGAGTGCAGTGCCAAATATTGAGAGTTAGGCCTTCATTTTGAAACGCAATTTGATTTTTTTTTGAAGGAATAAAAAGGGAATAGATGAACAGTTCTTCATCCAATACGAATCCTTCGGTGAAAGGATTATTGTTAACTCCTACTATTCTTTATGTTCATGAAAACCAGAAAGGAAATCCTGTGATCAATCATCTCAAGAATGTGAAATGGCAATATACATCAGAGATTAAGGCAGATTATCTTATGAATACAACAGCTGCATTGTTTCTTTCTGTTCGCTACCATAATCGTCATCCAAAGGTAAAATATTGAGAAGATTTCATGTTGTATATTTATCTCTATCTTATAGTATATAGTTCGAAGGATAGAGGAAGTAGGGAATATGTATCGAATTCGTATTCTTCTAGTCCTTGTCGACGATGAACAACAGTTACCCATATTACAAGAGTTAAATAGACTCGCTGTAATTTCAAATTTCACATTGATTTTTGCTTGGTCCAATATTGAAGCTGCACGTTACTTAGAGACTTTCAAGGTTTATGAGAATAAATCATCACAGTCCATTCAATCAAAAGATGAAAATGAATTCTTACCAAAGGTTCATAAAATATTATCTAATCATATCAAATCAGTAAATAAGACTGATGTGATTACATTATTAGATGTGTTTCAGAATGTTCAGAATATCTTTCAAGCGAAAGAAGAACAATTGATTTTATGTCCTGGAATTGGAGAAAAGAAGGCGAAACGGTTGCATTCTGTCTTTAACGAGCCATTTTTAAAACAGTCAAGTGGGAACAAAGGTAGCTCTGTTTACGAACAAGCGCTTGTGAGGGATGTTCCGAATCCTTCAACGAATGAGACAGCGGTTCGGAGTCAAGGGCAACAGAAAGAGAAGGATACATACTCAGCTGTTTCAATCAACCAAACTGATCCTCTTATAATCACAGTGCAACAGGAAGCGTTTGAAGTTGATATCTCAGTCTCAACAAGCAAGCAACCGATTAACGACACGACTGGCTCAAATCAGAGTTCGAAACAAAGAAAACGAAATATTGCTCAAATTGTAGAAATAGATGAAGATATGTAAATAATAACAACCTTCCATTAATATTTGGGAAAATTTTAGCATTTACCTAAATCGCTGTAGAACGAGTCCAGTGGTCAAAAGAAGGGTAGAGACAAAGATATTAGAAATAATAATATTTGAATTCTGTTTAGAACTGCTTCGATGTTCCATCCCACGCTTTCCACCACTTTCGGTGTAGGAAACATCCCAGCTATCTTCACATGCCACTTTAGCCCACAATAATCTGGCATTTATTCTTGCACGTACATCTTCAGGGAAAACAGTGTTGCCATTTTCTATTAATTTTGTCGCTTCATTTTGCATCAACAGAACCATATTGTACGGTGTTACAGGCTGACTGAAATCCCAACGAACTAACGTTAGAACAACATGTCCACCAAACTTTCTCTGCGAAACCGGACAACGAGATTTCCAAACCTATCCTCGAGAGTTAACCAAAAAAGTGGGCTCGAAATACTAAGATCTTACCTGACGAACAACAAACTCAATGTCATCATCGTCAATATTCAATTCTTTATCCGCACCAAACATCCTTTTCTAAGGTACAGTATGGAGTTAAAGACAAAGAATAACCACTGAAAGAGTCTCTTACTTCGTTGTTTTTCAACAACTGTTTCAACTTCTGCCTAAGATTCATGGAGAATCGCTCACACGCTTCAGGTTCATACTCTTTCCCACCAATCCTCGTTAAAATAAAAGAAGCCATTGCCTGACCAAAGATACTAGGGCTTGTACCAAGCACAGGAATAATACGCAATCTTAAGTAATCAACGACTCCAAAATCTTGGGGGGCATTCTTTTGTTCTTCTGATAACGGAAGCAATTCACAAACAGGTTTTTCGATGGAAAAGACACAGGTCACATCATCCGCACTAACTTGATGCTTCTTTAGCTTCCACTTCAATTTCTGAGCCAATGGGTCATTAATACAATCACTCAGAGCAGCGATTCGCAGTCTTGTAGGATCGGCCTTCCCACCTGCACCTAAGGAAGCTAAAATGGGATATTTATGATGAACGCAGTATGCAATCAATTCTGCTTTCGTATTCACGTCATCAATACAATCAACTACAAAAGTAGGATTCCCACATAATAGTTGATCTGCAGATGTACCAATAAACATTTCTGCTATAGCTTCAATCTCGCACCAAGGAACAATCTCTCCAAGTCTCTTCTTCATTGCTTCGGCTTTGGAAGTACCAACATCCTTCAAACTAGCAACAGCATGGCGGTTTAATGAAGATAGAGTGACTTGATCAAAATCGATTATTCTGATCCGGCCTACTCCTGATCGTGCTAACATATTAACACAGTGACTTCCGACTCCTCCCAACCCAACAACCTACGGAGGATGATCAATTGGTAGAAGGCAGAATAAGATAAAACTTACAATCACAAAACTATTTCTCAATTTCTCTAAACCAGCATCACCAAAGAAAGATCTCACACGAGACAAGAATTCATCTTGAATTTCCTCTGAAGGAATTGAGTTGCTTGTTGTTAGTAACTTGGAACTTTTCTGAGATGAACTTAAAGCATTGGTCGATGGATTAACTGTCAAGTTAATATCGTATCCAAAGACAGAGAATTTCATGATCTCTTCAAGATTGTATAAAAACCAACCAACAAAACAAAAAATACATGAGAAGACGTTTTCATAATCAGGACACGGAACTGTATTTTTAACAGTTTCACGATAAAGAAACACACTATACTATAGTACTATAGTTACTTATAAATAAATTATTTTTGAAAAGAAAATGAATCCAAATCGATCATCTTATTTGAATAAGGTTGAAGGATTAGATTCCTTTGAAGTTGCTCAGCAAGTTATCCATTCTTTACGAGCAACAAGAATGAACAAGAAAAACTACCAACAACTACAAGACAATCTGCAAGGTATAGGCATTCAAGAGTTAAATACCCTCATTCAAAAAGAAAAAGTTCAGTACGAAGAATACAATAAAAATAAAATAAAAGTGGAAAGTATGCTTGACCAATCCCTCCAAGCTCCAAGTATTCTCAGCGTTGACAGCTCGATATTATCCGAGTACGAAGAAAAACCACGATATCAACCTCCTCCACTATTTTCTTCACAAATTGATGATTTTGATGAAGACAGTGATGATGAATTGGACAGTCAACAGAAGCAGCAAATAATGAAAGCAAATCATCAAAGTTACCAAGGGCATCTAAAACCTCCAGCTTCGAAACCTACCCATGTCGCAGACGATTTTTTCGATGTTGACGACGATGACGACGAGGGGATTTTTTCAAGTGACTTTATTCCACCCTCAAAGGGTAACCGCAGCTCTGAAAGTAGCGTCAACAAGGCTCCTTCTAAATTTAGTTCGAAGAGCGATGTCGCTGCTAGTGCACTGAAAAAAGGAATAATAATAAAGCCTGGTCAAGCGATACGAGTTAACAGTAAAGGTTTAAAGAAGACCGCAACATCGTAGTTGTATTGCTGATACTTCAGATAAACCTTTGTAGATAGTTGATAGTGAGTTCTCCTATTTTTATTCTTTATATTCCTAAGTATTTAAATGTTTATAATATAAAAGTACTTTGCATTTCGTCCTTCAAGGCCGCAGAGGGAAAAAATAAAATGAAGAAAATTTCAGAGACTTTAATTTACAGAGGTGAAATTACACCGAAATTACACCGAAATGACTACCTCCACACTCGAGCAAGGAAGACTCAAGCAGACTAACTTTACACAGATTATTTGTTTCAAAGGTTTTAATGACCATGACCGTGATCTCCCTCAGCAGGAAATGGCAAAGATGGAGGCTTTCTTTCGTACTTCACCTATTAAAAATTATCAAAATTGATTTAAATGATACTCGATTTTGAGATACTACAAAACTTACTATCTTTGATTTGGTCGCTTCGTTAATGCTGTATAAAATGAAGCCAGCAACACCAATGTAGATGGCAGTATTTCTCTTCCAGTGAGTTGGATTAGCCCACCAACCACCAGCAGGACTCCAAACATGCTTTGGATATTCAAATCTACGACCGCCACCCATCTTTTTACTTGAAAAATCAATACGACTAAGTGATGTGGAACGAATTTGATCGACAATCAAAGAAAAGGCGCTTCTCCAAACTTTCAAAAAGCGCTTTTATATATTTCTTTTAATTTTGCGCTTCCTACTGTTTTGAACAAAAGAACGAGAAAACAAGAATTAGAGTTATTTAAAGTTGTTGACTTGGAACCTTCGGAGATAAATTCACTTCAATCAAATCACTATCAATTTTCTCACTATTATTTTTGTTGGTAATATATTTCCTTCGTTTAATATAATGTATTAGTGACAGTAGTGTATTAGGGGTAATTCCTTGTATGTTACTCGCTGCAGCTAATGTTTCAGGACGATAACGATTTAATAATTCTAATTCTTCTGATGAAAAAGCAGGGAATGTTTCTCTATTAAATGATATGAAATCATATGGTATTTTTAAACTTTGACTTTTACGATATTTATTAATTTCATCTTCTTGTTTTGATAAATATGGATGATACTTACTTATTGCTTCTACCGTATCAAAAATTAATGGTGATATCTGAATATCTTGATATTGCTTATATAATTCTTTCTTTTCTTCTGTTAAATCACTTTCTTGTAACCATTCGCTTGCTTTCTTCTTCATTACATCAGTTACTTGAGATAGAGTAACGTCAGGGAGATTTAAAATCTCTACTGCATCTTTTCTCGATCCTTCTCTTGTAGCAATATTAAACTCATTCCCATATTGATTCCATTCTTGACGCGGTAGTTTGAATGATTGTAATAGCTTTATTGAGGCATCAACTTGTTTCACTCTTTCATTATAAACGAATTCTCTTTCTTTACATACAATACCGTGCCTAATTCCTATAGGAGTGAGACGAAGATCTGCATTATCTTGTCTTAATGAGAGTCTATATTCTGCACGAGATGTAAACATACGATAAGGTTCATTCGTTCCTCTCGTCACTAAATCATCGATTAACACACCAATATATCCTTCATCTCTTTGTATAGAGAAATTAGGACGACCCAGAGCGGACAATCCTGCATTAGCACCAGCCACAATCCCTTGCGCTGCAGCTTCTTCATAACCTGTTGTACCACATATTTGTCCAGCTAAGAATAATCCTTTCACTTTCTTACTCTCTAAAGTATGAAGTAAGGATCTCGGATCAATATAATCGTATTCGACGTCATATCCAGGTTTAATGATGTCACATTCCTCCAACCCAGGGATGGAACGAACGATCTTGAGTTGAATTTCTTCAGGGAATGGACCAGATAACCCATTAGGATAAACTAAATTAGTGTTCAATCCTTCGGGTTCTAACCAAATAATATGACGATCACGATCAGAGAATCGTTGAACCTTCTTAAATAAAGATGGACAGTAGCGTGGTCCAATACCAGCACCATCGCCACTATCATAATCAGGTAAGAGATGTTGATTATCCATAACTATTTGGTGAGTTTCGGCATTTGTATAAGTTTTCGCGCACTCGATAAGAGAATCCTTTAGTTTAATACCTCTTTCTATGTTCAAGTAAGAGAAAGGTGGTGGCGGGATATCACTCGCTTGCTTGTCTAAAGCATCCCAGTTGATCTTCTTGCCATCCAACCGTGGTGGTGTTCCAGTCTTCAGTCGAGAGAGCGGGAACTGTAGTCTCTCTAAAGTGAGAGCAAGGCCGATTGAAGGTGGTTCGAGAGCATCAGAATTTCTCATCTGACGACCAGCAGGATACGAATTTCGCCCTAAATAAACTTTTCCACGTAAAAATGTACCTGTGGTAATTACTACACTCTTCACAAGAATTTCACGACCTACAATAAAGCGAATAAGATGAGTTCTCAGTGAAAAGAGATATAGCATCTATTTTACCGTCTTGTGTTTTAACACCTTCCACAACATTTGAACCAGAAGATATTAACAAATCTTCTGCGCTTGCTTCAACAATTTCAAGGTTAGGATAGGATGTGAGAAGCTTCTGCATTTCAGCTTTATAAAGATCACGATCAGCTTGAGCTCGCGGTCCTCTCACTGCGGGTCCTTTCCTTTGATTTAACATCTTATAATGAATTCCTGCATCATCAATTATTTTACCCATTATACCATCCAAAGCATCGATTTCACGAACTAAATGACCTTTTCCAATCCCACCAATCGAAGGGTTACAACTCATCTCCCCTATAGAGTCCATCCGCTGTGTCAAGAGTATCGTTTTAGCTCCAGTTCGAGCAGACGCAGCAGCAGCTTCAGAACCAGCGTGTCCACCACCAATAATACACACATCAGCTCGAATTTGATTCGATGTTGACATCGCCATCAAGCGTTGAAACGAAGTTGTCCGCATCGTTGAACTTCGATGAACCCAACCAGAAAGACTTGAAAACATTTCTATTTCATTCAAGAGAAAGGATAAAAATAATAAAATATAGACAAACTTTCTCGAATAAGATCTATTGCTTGTGAATCCCTTCGTCCAATCAAAGAGGGAATCTTGTGTGAAATTGCTCATTTGTTTTGTTTTTCCACTCTACCTCTCGCGTTATAAAAGATTAGCCGGAATTTCGATTTTTCGGGGAGGGTGAAAGGGTGATGTAATTTTAAAAGATTTTCCGTTGTATGATTTTACTGTCGAAATAAGAGAAGCAACGAGTAAAAATGATCTCAGATTTGTCCCCAGGGGATCGTTTAAGTCTCAAAGGAAAGCTATTTGAGCTTCAGAAGAAATTGAATATCATTGATATTGAAAGGAAAATGGAAGAACAATGTTCTTTCCAACCTAAGATATTGGAGTATGATTTACCGAATCGTAAAAAGGACTTCATTGAAAATTCTGATAAAGCTGATATCATGAGAAAGGTTAGTAAATTTCTTTACTATTCGTTTGAGGAGTGAAAACGATTTCGTATAGCAAAAGAAGAAGATGCTCGAGCAATCTCTCGCTTTACAAAGCGAAGAATCTTGTACTTTTACCCCGAAAATCTATAAGTCGCGACATACTGTGAACTTAGATAATCGCCCTGTACACGTTCGACTCTCAGAAAAGGCCAAGGTCTATAACGACGCAATGGAGAAGCGGAAGGTTCAGTTTTCCACTTATGATGACGACGGCAATCGACTCTTTGTTCCAAGGATTAATTCGCAAAAACCAGCTTACTTATCAAAGAATGTTGATGATAGTGTAGTTTCTCAACCTTCCAGTAATATTGGTGCCGATGAGTTTCTTTATCAAGATGCAAAAGATCGTGAAGTACGTCATCAAAGTCGAATCATTAGTTATCAACAAGAGATTGCGAAAGATGTTAATGCTCATAAAATGAATTCATCTAGTGAGAAAATGTTAAGAAAAAAGATGGTAAGTATATTATAGATTAAAGATTGTCAGTCTCGCTTATCTCTAATGATGTGTAGGAGAAATATGCCACGGAAATCTTTCTCGCAATGGATGATAATCATGATAATATTATTGATTATAATAATGTTGTCAATTATATTGAACATTGTGAAATTAGCAAAAATTCTGAAGAACAAGCAAATAATAATCAATTATTTTGGTCGATCATCGATCAATATCAGGTACATACAACTGCACTCGACGTCCCTCTTAAACTCACTGCTATTTCCTCTTCTTTTATTATATATAGGGAGGGGAAGTCATGAAAAGAGATTTTATTGTTATTTGTACAGCTTTCTTATTAAATAAAACTGTTCATACAATCTCTCAATTAATTAAGAAATATGAACACAAGAAACCTGACAACCCTTATCGATCACCAGACAATGATCATCATCATTCGATTGCGCCACATGTTCAACAATTAAAAGAAAAAGATATTAATAAATTTCGCGAAATATTAACTTCTATTATTCAAAAATTACATCATGGTGAAAAATTTGATCAAAGTATCTTACAATCCTCCTTCTTACATCCTACAGGATATGCCGGTTCGGTCGTAAATAATGAACAATCTGAAGATGGTGACGATAGTTTTAATGGTGATAGTTCTTCTATTTTATTTAAGCCAAAGATTTCTTCTTATTCTTATAAATTAGCGGAAAAGAAAGAAAAGAAAGATATGCAATTATTAGCTGAATTAATGCCAACTTTAAAATATGGTCATGACGCTACCATTAATCGTTCTAAATCTTCTGTTTCTGTTGATATGTCACAATTAACATTAGAAGATCTGGAAACAAGCCATGCTGGTTCACATCCGGATGGCGGCGAGGATACTGAGCAGAAATCTCCTTTAGGGAAGAGTACAACTGGTCATAGTCCTATAAATAAATCTAGTAGCATGATGAGTACCAGTGGGCTAACTATAAGTGGTAACTCTTTTACCACTAAACATGAGCGACTATTGGCTCAAGCATTGTTGATTCAAAAGAGAAAGGAAAAGCTTGCAGAAGAAGTCCGAAAGAAAGAACATGCTGAATGTACCTTCCGCCCAGATCGAAAGACGAAGAACTACCAGCCAGGTATCAAGAAACCTAATGCGACCAACGATCAAGAACAAGAGCAACACGAAGAAGGGGAAGGAGGGGAAGAGGAGGGTGATGATGATGTTGCTGAAGTGGGTCAGCGCTTAAGTGAAAATTATGAAGTTGAAGGTGTCGGGAAGGTACATCAAGGAGAAATTCTCAATGACCATATCACCGAAGGTCATATTGAATTAGATCTTAGAGAAGGAGAAGAAGAGGGCGAGAAGGAAGTAAGTGACTTAAGTGGTGAATTATTTGAAAACGAACAGCAACAAGTAATTGATATTGATTTAACGAATGATCCTGCCGAATCTAATGAGAAACAACCTCAACAAATTAAAAAGCAAACCAGTTTTGCTGCAACCAAGCCAACCCAAAGCCTCGCTAATAATAAAACCAATGACGCAAATGAAAAGAAGAAGAAGGTTAATAGTGCGAAGAATCAAACTAAGGAATCGGAAAGTACAAGAAACAACACCAACAACCACGATAACACCGACAGTAATAATAATCTATCGGAACCATCAATTTATGAACGTTTATATTCATTAAAAGATAAAAAGCCAAAAGCATTTACAGAAATTCAACCATCTTATGTTCAAGAATTACAATCATGTACATTTCAACCGAAGATACCAAAACATCATACTGATCTAACATTAATTAAAAAGAAAATGCAAAATATTCATCAATCAGGTATTGAGAAAAATTATATTGAAGGTTTTAATAAAACAGTAAATCGTATGAGGAAAACAATACAAGAAAAAGAAAGAATTAAACAAGAAGAAAGTGATGAATATTTACATAAAATTGCCGAAGAAAAATATATGAAAAGTCGTGAATTAGCGAGACAAGGTTTCCAACCTTTTCAATTTCATTTAGAAGAAAGAATTCATAAACAACATCAGCAACAGCAACAACAACGTCAGAATCATCAAAGTAATGATCCTAATGAAGAACATCGACCAGAGTAAGTGCGCTATTCTTATCATCTTTACTTCTTTTTTCGTTCTAATGATCTCTATCTCTTTCTAATGACCTCTATCTCTTCAATCTATAGTTTGATTGTTGATGTGAAGTTATCCTCAAATCGCTCTGCTCGAATTCGTGTACAACATGGTGATGATCCTGCTGAACTTGCTATTCGCTTTGCAAAGATTTATTCATTAGATAAAGATGCGACGACTGTGCTAGAGACTGTGCTGAAGGAGAGTATGATTCAGCGAGGAATTCTTCCAGATCCGCGGAAAGCTGCTGCCGATCGTTCGAATTCTCTGTCTCGAACGAGGCAAGGATCCTTTGGCAGTGGGAGTGAAGATCGCAGTAGTAGTAATGGTCATCGGAGACATAGAAGACGTCGCCACATGAGCCGACGGTTCTCATCACGCGATAGTCGTGATAGTATTATGCTGAGCGGCGAAGAGATGGCTGATGCCATTGATGATGCGATCATGAACGATGGAGAATATTCACGGCAACCTTCCCATCGTCCTCATCGGATTGATACAGAACACAGCGAACTTCTTGGAGATACAAGTGTGATCGTCGTAGATGAGGAATATTCGAGCTATACAGAGTCCTCGGAGGAAGAGTCAGAGTCCGAGTTCTCCGAGTATGAGCCACCTAATCAGCAAGCCTTAGACGCAACTACATCGTATTTACAGAAGCATGGCAATCATAAAACTAGTTATCGTGATCGTACTAGTATCTTGTCTGAATTATTGTAAGACATGTTAGTTTGTTGTATGTAACTTAATGATCTATATATAGAAGATTGTTCTGGTCGTATTATTGTATTGTTTAAATTGATTGGTTCGATACTATTTGTGGGTAATGATAGAATTCCTTTGTCCCGTTTAAAGGGAGAAGGGGAAGGGATGTCTGATTTACTTTATTGTTAGTAAAAGCAACCCAATAAGTAACCATCACGAGAATAGTTAGGGAGAGGAGAAAGAAAGAAAAAGCAGGAAACAGGGATTTCGACGATAATAATCTAAAAAAAGACTCAAATAGACGAAAATAAAGGAAAGAAAAATGAGGAAGAAAGAAGAAAATAAAGAAAACCAAAACAAAGCAATGAATAAATAAAAAAAACAGTTTGATTCACTATAACAAATAATAAATGACAAAACAGAAATTACCTATTTCTTCCTTCAATCTTCTTCTTCTTTTATGGATTTTTTACTATGATTATGATTTCTCTTGTTATTTCTTTTGGAGATTAGGAAGGAAGCAGAGAATGAATGAAGAAGCGATGGAGGAGTCCCTCGAAGGGAAGAAATTCTGGAAACTATACATATATATAGGCCTACAAGGCAGGGGAAAAAAGG
>VFQN01006766.1_pt1 | contig 12824 bp, 15 predicted proteins | sample 3512371 | NCBI WGS metagenome assembly VFQN01 (sample SAMN10412370, study PRJNA504923) | tailings metagenome | isolation source: Replicate 2 from Balatoc abandoned mine | place: Philippines: Itogon, Benguet | collected 2017-08-28
TGGGACGGGGCTGGGCCCTGGAAGGGGACCAAAACTGTAAATCCATACAAAAAGGTACTGGCGACGCGTTCAGTTGGTTGGCGGCACCCGCCCCACCAGATGTGTGTTACGATGGGAGCGATGCAGCAGGTACGGATTAAGGCGGCGCATGCCGTAATGGCATGGTGTAGGGCAGTGTTCCGGTCTTATTTGGCGAAAAATTCTGACCGCTCATAATTTCGGTGCCTTCGGGTCTGGAAATTCTGACAGTCGTACATTTTTCCAGGATTTCTGGGCAAATCCTGGGGGAAACCCTCCTGAAAATCTCGATTCGGTCAGGATTCTGCCCAAAATAATCCTGACAGGCAGCCCAAAGGGCCGCCAAAATCATGAAGACCGGGACGCTGGTGTAGGGTATGTACGCTGGGTAATGTAGAGGTAGGTTGGCCACCGGGACTTCAACACTGCAGCGCAAGCCAGATAGGTGCGCGCTACGAGAGGAAGAGTAGTGTTGGGCAATACAACCTGGACCCTCGTTGCATGTGGCTGTTGGTAAGGGACGAGCGCCGCACATCTGCGGATACGCACACCGACAATTCGTGGTTGCAGGGGTTTGGGCTGCAGCGTTTGTACCGGCAGACTGAAGGAGCTGTGTACAGTCAGTGTGGGACTGGAACACGGAACGGGAGCCGCAGCGGCTCAGTTCCATTTCCCTGCCTGGCTGTTTTTCCGCATGTGTCAATACACGGGGCCTACTGCAGCTGGTGTGTAATATAGTTTGTCGCACGCCCAGGTGCGAACGCCGGCACAGGAGGTTGCAGGATAAGCTGCTACACAGCTTTAGACTCCCTCTGGACGGGGTGGCAGCGTGGCACGGTAAGTGCAACTATCAGCACGGCATACCCGATACCCCCATACCGCTAGCTTGTAGCAGTTAGCACCGGTTGCGTTCATAGGACGGCCCCGCTGGACTGGCGTGAGTGCCACGCTCCCACGTAAGCACGCCACCGGTAACCCTGGGGGCAGCGTGGCATGCTGGGGAGCCCCTTGCCGATACCGTACAAGCGCCGTGCCCTTTCATGGGCTGTACGGTACGGCTGCCACGATACGCCCATCTCCCGCAAGCATGGAACTGATTGACATTATTGCACAAGACTGCCATTGAAAACATACCGTAATGCTACGGTATAATAATGCTACGGTATAAGTAAAAATGCGGGCTTTGCTTGTATCCCGCCGGTGTGCAGCGGTCGGCCGGAGTTCCCCTTGTGCCGCCCTCCGACCCCTGCCCACAGCAGCAGCCTCCGCCTCTGCTGCAAGGCCCCCAGGGCAGCTACAGCAGCCCAGAAGCAGCGGAATAGCATCCGTTCTGGTGCGGTGCAGCAGCGGGAGCAGCAAAGGCAGCAGCACTGCCGAAGGGAGCAGGGGCGGAAGGGAATGCAATAGGGAGCCCACTACAGGGACCGCCGAGTCCAGCGGTGTCCACGACGCGCAAGCCCTCCGGCGGCAGCAGGCTGTGGAGCTGCTTACACCATTCCTTTATGAGGCGCTGAGACCGCTGCTGGAAACTTTTACGGTGGGCGCGGTCACCGGGCGCTTTCGCCCAGGCAAATGAGGGCGATTAGAGACGCAACGCTTGAGCGATGCCCTGCGCTCGCTCGGCAACATTATACGTCGTCTTTGCTGTAATATCTTCGGTTGTTGTGATGCATGCAGGCAGAGAGCCTGAGGACCGCCCAAAGGGAGCAGTTAGCCGCGCTGAAGCAGCAGGCTAAGCTGGACGGAGCCTTTACCGATGGCCTGGAGAAGTCGCCCGAGGTCATCAAACAGCAGCAAGAGCCTGAACTGACCACGCGGCTGGTGAGGCTCCTTGAGGATGCGTTGCGCGATCAGCAAAAGTGCCGCACGGCAGCTCAGCAGCAGGAGGCGGGCCTGGTCAGGGCCCTCGGGGAGACCCTTGACGCTGCGCTAGACAAGCAGCATGAGCATGCTGTGGCAACTCAGCAGCAGCAGCTGGCGTGCATGCGGGAGCTGCTCGAGCAGCAGCGGAAGCAGCACGAGGAGCAGCAGGTTGCAGGAGGCCAACTGGCAGCTGCTTCTGGCGTCCTCTCAGCGGCAGGAGCAGCTGCTGCTCAAGCTGCTGGAACGACTGGACACACCTGCGCCCTCTGCAGCCGGCCTGGCACCTGGGCAGCAGCAGGAGACAGCAAGGGCGGCAGAGGGTGGAGGAGGAGGCTCGCCGGATGTGCCGGCCAGTGGGCTACGGTTGAAGGAAAGGGAGGAGTCAGCAGCGGCGAGCCGCCATGGTGATTCAGTTGCGTGCAGGCAGCCGGCGGTTGGGACTGGTACTGCGGGGACGCAGGCGCAGCAGCAGCAGCAGCCGGACGAATCCGTCAGACCTCGGCTGCTGGATTACGTGCGCGTGAAGCGGGATCTGCGCATTCCCCGCAGCCGTGACGGATCAGATCCATGGGAGCGCGGCGTCATACCCGCTGGGGTGGAGGGGGTGGTGCTTGCGTCAGCAGGCGGCGGGACGAGGCTCAAGGTGCGCCCTGATCGCCGGACAGCAGTGTGCTACGTACGCGTACGTGGTAGAGGGCGTGTACGGGTGTGGTGGGTGAGGCATGGGCAACGTGACAGCTGTGCATGGGACGAACGCGCCTCCAGCCGTATGCGCCCCCGTGTGTTCTCGTTGTACCAGGTTTGGATACTGGGCATTCCGTCACTATGCGTCTGGACTGAGCGACCAGGCGTGCTAGAGCGGGTGACGGACGCGCGGAACCTAAGCTCCACCGCCAGGCGTCGGCAGGTGGGTGTGTTTGTTGTGCTGTTGGGTGACACGTACCATACAGCTATTGCAGCTGAGCTATAGTATGGCGCGCACAGTGCGCTGTTGCCAAATTCAGTACGACTGCTAAGGACCCGGTGAGCAGGTGAAGCGTGCTGCGTGCGTGCTGTGTGCACCAGGTACGTACCGTTATAGCATGTACACAGCAGTGCAGTCTGCCGCTTGGCGGGCCATTTTCGTCCCGGTTTGTTACATGTGTAACAGGCCGGCCAGGCCAAGCTTGCTGGTTGCAGCCTGTGGCTAGTGAGCAGTAGCATACGGAGGACGACGGGCCCACGAGCCACTACCACCCCTGCTCTGGTCCATTCTGACTCTTTCTTCCTGCTGTGTTGTCCTGTCCCGCATGCAACCCCGCCCTGCTCCGCCAACGCGTACGTGCGTGCGGCGCCGGCCGAGCAGCCCCTGCCGTACCACCCCCAGCGGCAGGGCGTGCCCGTGACGCGCTTCACCGCTGCGCCGGGCATGCTGGTGCGCCGGGGGTACGACGTGGCTAGCGGCGAGGACGGCGCAGCGATGGAGTCTGGCGAGGTGGGGTGCGCCTTGCTCCTCTGACGTATTGCTGCGGGCGGGGTTGGTGCTGCTCAGTTACTTTCAGCCCGTGCGACTGCAGACACTGACAGAGGCGGCCACCTGCATCTGGATTGATTTTACGGTTTACCCAGAAATCGAAGGTTTTAAAGGGGCCATGCGGAGGGCATCCGTTTCCCACAGTGCCGGGGCCCACCGTGCGCAACGCTGACCGCATGTGAGCGTAAAGCGCACCGTTTTCCACGCATGCAACTTCGCAAACCAACAGGTTGGCGTGCTCCAGCCCAGCCGCGGCCTGGGTGACACGTGTGTGGTGGAGTGGGCCAGCGGCCGCCAGGCCGAGTACGACACCTGGAGGTGTCCCTAACCAGCGGCGCACCCGTGGTGGGGAGCATCGGGGCGGAGGACGGCCAAGGAGAGCCCGGAAGCGAGCAGGACTGGGAGCTACATGGCTGGGAGCTGGCCGCCTCGCAAGGGGCGCGGAGTACGGGCGATTACGTTGAGCGCGGACCACACTGGATAGGCAACACGGAAAAGGCCTGGGATGACGGCATTTGGTTACCGGCGCATCCTTCACCTGCAGGCAGGTCTGGGGCGCGATGTAGCTGTAGACCGATGGTAGCTGGCTGTAGCTGGCACATGGGGAGGGCGTACTGTGGTTGATGATCGTCCATAGTTGCCGCGTAGGTGCTCAGCTGTCACTGTCTCGCAGCGCAAAGGTCCAGGAACCAAGTTGTCGTAGCTCCCGGCGGCAACCTGGCAGCTCCTACTCATACCCCCTGTCCGCTGTGCTAGGCTTCAGATACGCATGTGCGCGTTGGTAACAATGCGTAGGTCCCTTGCAGCCTTGCTTGCGTCGCACGCTGAGGGGCCATCTCACGGACCGCAGCCCCGTACATGCAACGGCATCCCATCGCGCTTTCCGCAGGTACGCTGGCAGTGTGGTGCATCAACCGAGACGGGGAGAAGGGGCATTTGGCAGAACCGCCTGCCTCACCCTCCGTTGGCTACGGTGTGTGTTACACTGCGCGCATTAGACATCCGGTCACCCTGTTCACGGCGCGGCAGGGCCTGAACCTGGCCATGGGAATCCCTGACCGCAAGAACTGGGGCACGCTGGTGCGGCCCGTGGAGGTGCGCGCAGACGGCGTGGTGTGGCTGCTGGACGTGCGGGAACCTGGGCAGACGGAGGCGCGGCAGGTGCACTTCCTGGTGGGCCCCCGCACCGCCAAGCTGTTGCTGAAGAGGCACACGTACGAGGTGTTGCGATGGGAAAACGCGGTCTGGGTGAGCAGGGGCGGGGTGGGGCGGGGCGGGGCGGGGCGGGGGGCGAAGGGTATGCAGCGACAGGTGTATGTGCGCTAGGGGTATGGGGCGTGGGGGATCGGGGCCGCGGTGTGGTTTGGCGGTTGGGTGTTTCATTAAGCCGGCAGACGTGCGTTAGTGCACGGTGGCAGGCGGCTGAAATGAGTGGGGGAACAGGGAAGCGTGCAGGGTGCACACAAGGTGCTTGCGTGTGACGCTGACCCATGCCATCCTGCATTCGCACATTCCGGGTAACGGTACATGGTTTGGCAACACACGTGCGCGTGGCTTTCCTACGCTCGCTCATGCCTACCCAAGAGCGCCTGACCTGCATGCTACATCATGTCCTTGCAGGCGGACGAGCTGTACGACGAAGAGTGAGGAGGCTTGCGGAGGGCAAGGGAGATCCGAGTCGTACCGGGACGCGCCGCTGGTGCACAGCGTTTACGAACAGAGGCGCAGCAGCGTGGATTGCAGAGTGCGTGCACGACGCTGCGGTGCAAGGGCGCACTCGCACTCCGAGGCTGCATCCGGCAGTCGTTTATTGCGGCAGCCAGCAGCAGCCAAGGTGGCGGTGAGGCCGCCATAATGACCTCTTAGCCCTTCGTGCTGCCCCTGGCGGCCCCGTGTGCTGCTGCCTTGCTTGCTGCCGCCCACCTGCTGCAACCTGCTGTGCACACAGTTTGCTTGCTGGGGGATACGGAGCGGGACTTCCGGCGGAGGGGCGTGAGGCCGGGCGGGGGCGGGGGGAGTTGGGGGCGGCCGGCGGCCCGAGGTACTGCACCAGCCAGTGCTTACCGCCTGGCGCACAAGCAGCTGCAGCAGCAGCAGCAGCAAAGGTAGCACATGCAGCAGGCGAAGCAGCGCAGGCGCCAGGTGTGCAAGGTGCTGGGGTCCCGCAGTGATGGCGCGGAGCGCATATTGGCCATGCCGGAGCATGTGGATGTGCGGCCGGAGGTTAGGGGGCTGTGAGGGGGTGCTGTCAAGTTAAGGCGGGGTTGGGGGCGGTCGGCAAGCAGTCTGGGTGGCACGCAGAGGAGGAGCGACGCGGCCCCCGCATGCCAACAATCTGTGGGGTACATCGGTATGATGAGGGTTAGGGTGCAATGCATGCGTTGAGTTGGTTGGCGGCACGGCACCCCGCCCCACTACATGTGGGTCATGGCAGGACCAGTGCGGCAGGTAGGCATGAGGTGCAAGGCGGCGTTGCCGTAGAGGTGTGGCGGAGGGTACGGTAGGTGGTGTGGTGCCGTGTTGGCCACGGGGACCTCAACACTGCAGTGCAAGCCAGATATACGCGCGTTACGAGCGGATGAGTGTTTGGCAACGTGGACCAGGTCATGGTGCACGTGGTAAGTAAGCTCACGGCAGTGCCGCAGTGGTACATATGGCACGTGGCATGGCACGCACGGTGACGTGGACCAGGTCATGGTGCATGTGACCACGCATTGAATGACAAGCAGTGCACACCTGCTTCAATTGTTGTTACAGGGGTTGTGTCGTTGGGTTTGCACTAGCATACGGTACTGGAGAAGCTGTGTACGGTGGTTTCAGTGCTGCCAGGTTGTCGGGACCTGTCGGGACTTGTGAAGCTGCTGTGCGCTAGGTTGGTACTGGGATGGAGACGGGACGAGCGGATGCGGTACTTCAAAGCCCGTCTGCTTATGGCACTACACGGTTATCGGCCCTTGTGAAGCTAAAATGTCACCACGCAAGCACGCACCCAGAAACACCGAGCGGTAGCCTGGCAGGCTGGGGACACCCCTGCCGCATCGCTTTGCTCTTGCATGGGCCGTAGGGCTGGGCTGCCGTACACTCATCCGACCCAGGGTCCGCATGTGACTGACTGACGAGGTACAGTACAGTAGTGTCTGTCACTCGTCACTGTCACTAGCAACACGCACGTACTGCTGTGGAATATGCGGGCTTTGCTTGTTTCCCACCGATATGCAGCGGCCGGCCGGTGCTCTCGGCCTCCTCACGCCGTCCGACCCCTGCTCACAGCAGCCATCGCCTCTGCTGCAAGGCCCCTCGGGCAGCTGCAGCAGCCCAGAAGCAGAAGAACAGCAGCCGTTCTGGTGCGGTGCAGCAGCGGGAGCGGCACAGGCAGCGGTGCTGCTGGAGGGAGCAGGTGGGGGGACCAGTCCAGCAGTGTCAAGGCAACAGCGGCCGACGCGCAAGCCCTCCAGAGGCAGCAGGCTGTGGAGCTGCTGACCCCAGTTCTGCATGAGACGTTGAGACCGCTGCTGGAAAATGAAACGGTGGGCGTTGACCTGGCGCTTGCGCCGAGGCGAAGACAGAGGGGACGACCTCGCAAAACGGCGGGACGCGCAATGTTTGCAAAATATATGAATGCGATCGTCCTGCAACGCCAATACACAACCTTTGTATATACATATTGATATTTTCGGTAGCTGTTGTGCTCGCAGGCGGAGAGGACCGCCCAACAAGAGCAGTTGGCCGCGTTGGACCAGCAGGCTGAGCTGGTCAGGGCCTTTGTCGATGGCCTGGAGAGGCAGCACGAGGTACTGAAACAGCAGCAGCCTCAGCTGACGGCGCGGCTTTCGAGGCTCCTTGAGGCTGCGTTGCGAGAGCGCCACACGGCTGCCCAGCAGCAGCAGGCGGGCCTGAATCAGGCGGACGAGCCTGCTGTCCCACCTCGGCTGCTGGACTATGTGCGCGTGAGGGAGGAGGTGCGCATACCCCGCAGCTGTGACGGCCACCATTGGGAGGACGTCATCCCGGCTGGGGCGGAAGGTGTGGTGCTTGCATCAGCAGACGGCGGGACGAGGCTCAAGGTGCGCCCTCATCACCAGACAGCAGTGTGTTGCGTCCGCGTGCACAGCAGGACTGGTGTACTCCAGGGCACGGGTGTGGCGCATGGAGGCAAGGGTAACCCTACAGCTGTGCATGCAACACGACTTGCTGGCTAGGATAATGTAAGGGTGTCACCAAACGAAGTCATGTGAGTGCTGCCTTCCGACCTATTGGTCGTCGCTGGCCGTGGAAGAAGTGATATTTAGTTGTGGCAGCATTTGAATACTACATTACGCAGGCACTGAGAAGCCCAACTTGTGGGAAAGTGTCGTGTGCAGGGTGCGGTCCGGTTCAGCCGGCCACCGTGGGAGAAGGTCCCATATGTACGTAGTAACCGCAGGCACTGTTGCACGGCGGTGAGCGGAGATGCCACGCCAGCGGCACGCCTGCCCCGACTGGATCTGCGCAGTTGCGTGGCCACAGCGGCCTGTCCGTGACCATCGCACAGCTCTGCGTCCTTCCTTATCGTGCTGGCGAGTCCAAGCAGGCATGCATGTGTCCCGTCCCGCTGACACTGTGGATACTTTGAAACGACGTCCCACCTGCCCGGCCGGTTGCGCCCATGTTGCAAACGCTGCCGAATGCGCCCTCGTACCCACCAGATTTGCAAGCTGGATCTCCGATCTCTGTGCTGGTGGTGCGAGACACCGGCAATGCTAGAGCGGGTTGCGGATGCAAGGGACCTCACCTCCATCTACAGGCATTTGAAGGTGGGTGCGTTCGTTCACCCAAGCGAGGCAAGCAGCGCAGGGGTGATGTATGTGTACCGTGCAGCTACCGTACTGTGCAGCTACCGTGCAGCTACCGTGCGTACTGCAGCTGTGTGCACCTGCTACTGTATGTGGAGCATGCCACGTGCACCTGCTATTGGAGCTAGCATTCTGCGTGCACCAAACGGTTAGCATTGAAATGGTTTTGGTGGACGCCCTCTTGCATGCCAAGTCTAATCCGTTCCCGGTTGGTCGGCCCTCAATGATAGGCCAAGCTTGCCGCTTGCAAACCTGTAGCACTTGAGCAGTAGCAACAGGAGGACCACGAACCTATTGCACTCCCCTTCCAGTCATATTTTCCTGCCCTGCTGACCCTCTCTCCCTGCACCAACGCGTACGTGCGTGCGGCGCTGGCCGAGCAGCCCCTGCCGTACAACCCCCAGCGGCAGGGCGTGCCCGTGACGCGCTTCACCGCTGCGCCGGGCATGCTGGTGCGCCGGGGGTACGACGTGGCTAGCGGCGAGGACGGCGCAGCAATGGAGTCTGGCGAGGTGAGGTGCGACCTCGGCTGCTCCTCTGCCGTATTGCGGCGGACGAAGCACATGCTGCCAGTTGCAACTTCTAGATAGACCTTGCGTCTACAACACCCTAAGGCCACCTTCGGATCCCTTGCTGCGTTAGGTAGTTGGCAGAATGCGCTCATGGAATGTAGCATGCATTCCGTGTGCACGCGACCTTGCACTGCCACCTGCTCATGTGCAGGTTGGCGTGGTCCAGCCCAGCCTCGGCCTGGGCGACACGTGTGTGGTGGAGTGGGCCAGCGGCCGCCAGGCCGAGTACGACACCGGCCGGGGCAGCCGCTTCCAGTTGGTGCACCTGGAGATGTCCTGCACCAGCGGCGCACCCGTGGCGCGGGGCATCAAGGCAGAGGAACGCCAGGGAGAGCCCGGAAGCCAGCAGGACTGGGAGCTGCATGGCTGGGAGCTGGCCGCCTTGCAACGGGCGCTGGAGAACGTTGAGTTTGGGACTGTGGTGGAGCGCGGTACACATTGGATAAACCTTCCGGAAGGGTATTGGTGGGGCTCCGTCTACCCGCCCAACGATTCATCCTGTCAAGGCAAGTACTGGAAGCGATGCAGCTGTGGGCAAACGGTTCGCTAGCGGTAGTTAGCAAGCAGGGAGCGAGCACAGCGCTTGGTGGTAACCAGGAGCTGCCGTGTAGACAGGGACCACCGGTTGCATGATACAGCGCAAGGGACGAGGGGTTTAGCCGTCTCAGCCCCCGGCGACCGTCTGGGGTCTGGCAGCTTCTGACACGGCACATCCAACGGACTTCATGTTGAGTTTACAAGGACGCATTAATTCTTCTCAGCGGTTTTACGGTACCAGTAAAACGGGAGGCGGCAGACAGTAATTTATTTCATGAAAATAGTGACGTATAGAATGGCGTAGGTGTGCCCGCTTTACAGGGCCCCTCTGTAATCACTGCCCATTACAGGGCTCGACACACGCATGTGTCTGCGGCACTCGCAACGTGTGTAGCGGCTTATTGCAGCCCTTTGGTCCCTTGACCCCTTGTAGCCATGTATGCTGCTTTCGCGCCCTGCGTCGCAAGGCTGAGATACCTTCTGACAGACCGCAACCCCGCAACCCCACAACCCCGTACTTGCATTGCATCTACTTCCCTTGCACGCACGTATCCCACAGGTGAGGTGAGAATCTTTTGCATGAGCGCGCACGGAGAGCGTACGGCACAGGTTCCTGCTTCGCCCACCGCGGGCTACGGTGTGTGCAGCTCTGCGGACTATGGGGAGCCGGTCACCCTGTTCACGGCGCGGCAGGGCCTGAACCTGACTATGGGAGACGCCGAGCGCAATGAGGACAAGCACAGGGGCACTCTAGTGAGGCCGGTGGAGCGGCGCAAAGGCGGCGTTGTATGGCTGATGGACCTGCGGGAGCCTGGGCAGGCTGAGGCGCGGCAGGTACGCCTGCTGGTGGGTCCCCGCACCGCCAAGCCGCTGCTGCCAAAGGGCGTGGATCCTGATCCGAAGCTGTGGGCGTCACCAAAATGGGTGAGTAGGGACGGGGCGGGGCAGGGAGTGGAGGGTACCGTATGTAATCTAGGTATGTGCGCTACGGGTATGTGGGATCAGGGCCGGGGGTGATCAACGCTCCATGGTGTGGTTTGGCGTTGGGTCAAGCCGGCCGACATGCCTGGGTGCACGTTGGGGTGAGTGGTGAGTGGTGAGGGAGCAGGGCGGCGGGCTGGGTGAGATGAGCGCTTCTGGGGCTGGCCCATGCCAACCTGCATTTGCACATGGGGCATCTGATGCGGCTGTCCAAATCTCCTCGGCATGGCGCGGCCCACGCAATAGGTACACGTGGTTTTGGCAGCTCGTGCCTCCCCTAGAGTGGTGCCTCACTAGCATGCTACCTCCTCTCTTTGCAGGCGGTAAACGATCACGATGAAGAGTGAGAAGGAACTCGAGGACAAGAGAGCTGGAAACGCACCGGGAAGCGCGGGTGCACAGTGTACACCTTGTGAGGCCGCAGCAGCACAAGGCGGAGCAGCGTGCGGTGCCTGAACACGGCGTTTGCGTCTCACGGTGACGGCATCTCGGCGGGCGCGGAGCGCATGTTGGCCATGATGGGGCATGTGGTTATGCGGCTGGGGGTGAGGGGCCTGTGCTGTGAGTGGGTGGTGTGGATGGAAGCGGGTTGAAGGAAGGCAGTAGGCGAGTAGTCTGGGTGATACGCGGAGGAGGAGAGGTGTGGCGCCCACATCCCAGCAAGGTGTGCAGTGTTGGTATGTTGGGGTTCGGAAAGCAGCGCATGCATTCAGTTGGTTACAGCCATCGCCAGTTGGTGGCATCTGTCCCGCACATGTGGGTTATGAAGGAGGCGGGGTTGCGGAAGGCATCGGGTGGAAGGTGGCGCGTACCGTGAAGGAGTGGTGGTTGGTACGCTATGTGATGTGGAGCTCGGTTGGTCACGAGGACCTAGCGACTGCAGCGCAAGCCAGCTAGGTGCGCGCTACGATTGGAGGAGTGTTTGGCAATGCAAATTGGACCCTGAAAGTGGGACTGAAACGGAACAGGTGCGGTTTAGTTCGGGGCACTCCTCTGTCTGGCTGCTTCACCCAACAACACGCGTCAACGGCACTGGTTGACAACTTGACATGCGTCAGCCGGAGTGTAAAATCGCTTACGCACGCCCGTACGGCAACATGCACTACGGTACGGTAGTAACTGCTGCGCAACTCTGCACTGGTCGTTGGCGAGGACCCACGGCCGTCTGCAGGACGGGCCAGGGAGACCCCTGCCGGTACGCGGGGCCCTGAGATTGGCCGTACGGCATTGATGCCGCACGCTCACATCCAGGCATGGATCCTGCAATGGGCTGACTGTTATCACTGGAGAAGACTGTCACTCAAAACATACCACTGCTACATTTAAATGCGGGCTTTGCTTGTATCCCACGGAGCTGTGGGCCGGTGTTCCCGGCCTCCTTGCGGCGCCCGGCACCTACGCACCGCAGCCACCGCCCCTCCGTCAAAGCCCCTAGGGCAGCTGCGGCAGTCCACAAGCAGCAGAACAGCATTCGTTCTGGTGCGATGCAGCAGCAGCACAGGCAGCAGTGCTGCCGGAGGGAGCAGTGGCGGGGAGGAGTGCGGCAGGGCGCCCACCGCAGGGACCCAGTCCAGCAGTGTCGAGACGACAGCGGCCGACGCGCAAGCCGTCCGGCGGCAGCAGGCGACGGGGCTTCCGACACCGCTTTTGCAGGAGGCGCTGAGACCATAGCTGGAAGCTGATACGGTGGGCCCGCTTTCTCCGAGGAAGAAACAGAGCAGACCGGCGCGGCATGTTCGCAAAGAGCGAGTACCTGCGTCCACTCTGCGACAACAGCACTTCGTCTTTGAGCACCGGGCCCATCTTTTACATTGTTATCTTTGTTTGCTATTATGCATGCAGGCGGAGAGCCTGAGGACCGCCCAAATGGAGCAGTTAGCCACGTTGGAGCCGCATGCTGAGCTGGTCAGGGTCTTGGTCAATAGTCTGGTGAAGCAGAACGAAATACTCAATCAGCAGCAGCCTGAGCTTCTTATGCGGCTCGTGAGGCTCCTTGAGGCTGCGTGGTCCGACCAGCCAGAGCGCCGCACGGCCCAGCAGCAGCAGGGCACGGACCTGGTCAGGGCCCCCGGGGAGACCCTCGACGCTGCGCCTGACAAGCAGCATACGCACGCTGTGTCATCTCAGCAGCAGCAGCAGCAGGAGCAGCTGGCGTTCATGCGGGAGCTGCTTGAGCAGCAGCGGAAGCAGCAGGTGGAGCAGCAGAGGCTGCAGGAGGCCAACTGGCAGCTGCTGCTGGCGTCCTCCCAGCGGCAGGAGCAGCTGCTCATCAAGCTGCTGGAACGACTGGACACACCTGCCCCACCTGCAGCCACCCTGGCACCTGCTGGGCAGCAGCAGCAGCAGCCGGAGGAGGCTGTCCCACCCCGGCTGCTGGATTATGTGCGTGTGAGGGAGGAGGTGCGCATCAGGGGGGGGGTAGGGAAGTTAATTTTGGACCCCATGCCTAAAATACAAGATTTCAGTGCAAGGATCACATATCTGCTTTCCGTTTGTAAAAAGTCAACC
>VFQN01006767.1_pt1 | contig 12822 bp, 24 predicted proteins | sample 3512371 | NCBI WGS metagenome assembly VFQN01 (sample SAMN10412370, study PRJNA504923) | tailings metagenome | isolation source: Replicate 2 from Balatoc abandoned mine | place: Philippines: Itogon, Benguet | collected 2017-08-28
GGCAGGCAGGCAGGCAGGCAGGCAGGCAGGCAGGCAGGCAGGCAGGCAGGCAGGCGAGAAGGGCGAGGACCCAGAGCTCCTCCATCCGCATCACCACGCTGCAGCCTGTTGACCCACGCGGTCCCACGCTACATACCGTATAGACTGGTATATATACCGTAATGCATTCCGGGTCTGTCCACTCGCCACCGCCTGCCCTTTTCCCCTCTGAGGGCGAGGCGGGAGGGGAGAAGGGACGGCAGAGGGGTGGGCGGGTAGAGGGGTGGGCTGGGCGAAGGGTGGGAGGGGAGAGACATGTGAAGGGAAAAGGGTAGGGCAGAGGGCACGGGCAGAGTCCACGTGCCGCACCCTTGCCACGTCACGCTCAACCGCCACGCCCTCAGGCGGAGGTGGTCATTGTCTGTTGTTAACCGTGACAAGCGGCCGTATGCTTCTTGAGCGGTTTGCTAGCAGTCAATGAGCAGGGGTCACAAGCTTGCACTTTTGTCCCGGGCTCGAAGTTTGGGCGCGCTCCCTACCTGAGTGTCTGGATCGAAGTAGAGCGCATGCGCAAACGTATGATCTTTTTGAATTTGGCATGCGGCAAGAGCGGAGATGGCCGAGCGGAACTGGCAGTTGTCCACAACGGCTGCCGCTGCACAAAAGCGTCTGTCGCGCGCACAGCGCATCTATGATCCTTATATACAAAACAGCTCATACTCAGGAGTATATTGCACCTCCCGGTGCTGTAGGCGTACTGCAACAGTCGCAGCTGTGCGCGGCTGCTCACTACACCAAGCTCAAACAGTGCATTTTTAAATGTAACGAAAGCAGTAAAGCTTGCAGCCAATGCGCGGCTTCAGAGGAAATGTTCCCGTGGCGAGCCAAGGGGCGGGACCATGTGCGGCACAGCCATGGCACAGGTATCTGTCCAGCTGTCTGCAACGGAGCTTGCCCCATCACGTGCGACCGAAGTCAAACTTGGCGTTTGAGGAGCTGACAGCTGGGCAACCGGTCCCTGGGTGCAAGGTGTGTGTGCGTGTGGGGGTGGTGGGGGTGTGCGGTGGTGTGCGGGGGACACATGGACCAGCGGCACCCATATCCTCGACAGAGGAGAAGAAAGCTGCGTCGTTCTGGACAGGAATGATGTAGGCATCGCCCGACGGCCGTCCAACAGTGTCGGGAACGACGTCAAAGCCAAGCTGGGTCAGCTGGGTATGAAGATTTGCTGGTGCAGTATCCCAAGTTAGGCTGACAACGTCCGTCGACTCCTTCATGTACAACCCGACGCGAGGAGCGGCGTGCGCGACCCAGCATCCGAGTAAAAACGCCAGGGCACAAAGGCCCCAAGCATGTCCTCTACGGCCGCAGGCCATCTTTCTTCCGGTGCAGCACCAACTTGGACTCAGTGCGCACGCTGGACTGATGTGGGTGCTGGGCACAGCCGACAACGGCAATCGGCAATAGTTTGTTGCAGTCCAGCCGACGGCCAGGCTAGGACTTATTTACAATAAGACTGAGTGCCAAGGCACCACTTATATAACAATGCTAGTGTGAGCGCGGCGGTCTTATTACCAGGCAGCGACCTTGTGGCAATGGGCGGGCGCCAGCCATGCCGTACACTGTTGATGCACACGCGTGCAGCAAGTTCAGTTCCTAAGTAGGACAGATGGTTTGCTGTACAGCTCTGCTGATCTGTGTTTGTACGGCATCTCAGGCTGGGGGAGGGGGAGGGGCCCGCCCTGCTCTCAGGCCCCATGCACGCCGTGGCTCATGCAGACTGCCACTTGGTACCCCAAGAACACTGCCACTTGCTAGGCCGCCAGCCCCCCACCTTCCTACCGACTGACCTACTTGTCTGTACACCACATTAGCCAATGCCGTCCCCCCCAAACCCCCCACAGGCCCTCCCCCAAGCCTCCTTCAGCCTGTCCCTTTGCCAACGCCAACGCCGACGCTCCGCCCCCCGGCCCCCCGGCCCCCGGTCCCTGCACACTAACACGCAGGCCCCCCGCCCCGAGCGCACGCTGTTCATCCTGCACGGGCTGCTGGGCAGCGGCCGCAACTGGCGCAGCTGGGCGCGGCGGCTGCTGGACGGCGCGGCGGCGGCGGCGCCAGCGGAGGGTGGCGGCGGGCCGTGGCGGGCGCTGCTGGTGGACCTGCGGTGCCACGGCAGCAGCGCAAGAAGGTGCGTGTGGATGACAGCGGCACAGACACACGGAACAGCTCCCAAACTGGGTAGACATGGGGTGCTGCTGGGATGGAACGGGTCTGGAATGGGTCTGGAGGCAGGATGTCGAGAGACAGGGGCGTGACACGACACTGCAGCGGAGAGGTTGCAGCGGGTGATGCTTGTCATGGCCTCATGGGGCATGGGTAGGGCTGTGCGGTGGGTGGGGTGCCACGGCAGCAGCGCAAGGGGGTAGATGTTGGGGAGCAAGTCCCAAGTTGGGGTGTGGGTCCAAGGGAAACAGGGGGCCACAGGGCCGTACAGTTTGTTATTCCTGCTCTGCCCAAGGCCCTGGCCACCCCCCTCTCGTCCTGCCCCAGGCCCGGCTTCCACCCTCCCCACAACATGGCCACAGCGGCGCAGGACGTCGCTCAGCTAATACACGACCAGCTGGGGTGCGTTGCGGACGTGGCAGGGGCTGCAACAGACGTTGTACTGTGCGAGGCATGTTTGGCGCCCGAGGTGCAGAGGTTCTAATGGGCCAGAGCCTTGGGCGCCCGGCTAGCCGCCTGGTCCGATGCTCGTGCCGCAACAGGCTAAGCTAGCAGCAGTACGAAGCCAAGCAGGTCGGGCACTGGGGTGCTGCAGGGTGCTGTACTCGGGAAGCCAGGGGGGTACGCTGGCACGTAGCAGCACAGGCCGTGGGGCACCTGGTGCACAGCCTGCGCCGCTCCTTTAGAGCATCACGCGTTATGACGCCTTGTGCAGCAGCTGCCCCCATGCCCGCCACCCCCCATTCATCGCGGCCCCTCACCAGGTCCCACGCCCCCGGCGCCGTGCTGGGGCACTCCATGGGCGGCAAGGTGGCGCTGGCGCTGCTGGATCTGGCGTCAGCACACACGCACAGCCAGCACAACCAGCACCAGCACCGTAGGCCAGGGACCACCACCAGCAGCAGCAGCAGTGGCATCACACCTGCCAGTACTGCACCTTCCCCCGGAGGCGCGGCGCATCTTCACACGCAGCCGCACACCGGCGCAGGGCTCCTGCCTGGCGCGCACGTCCCGCAGCCGCTGTGCTGTCCGCCCCGGCAGCTGTGGGTGCTGGACTCGCAGCCGGGGCTGGTGGCGCCCCAGATGGACGTGGGCACCGGCGTGTCGCGCGTGCTGGAGACCGTGCACGTAAGTAGGAAGTCCCCTCCTCCCCCGCAGCCTCAAGTAGTACGTGTATGTAGACTAGTGGCGCTTGGTAACATCGACCGCAACGCAACTGCGTGCACACGAGTGGCCGGTCTCATACATGTCCAGCTGACCGGATGACACGCGCTGCACCCCCACCCCCACCCCCACCGCCACCGCCACCCCCACCATCTCCCAGCGTGACTTAGCCGCAGTGCCATATGCAACGGAGAAGACCAAGTTCCATCCAAGAACAACGCGGCTTTCATTTAGGCTGGTCCAAAGGCACAGGCCCTATCACTCAGATGCGAGAGTGAGAGAGTAAAAGGTGCCCCTGACCTCGTGACACCCTCCTTCACCCCCGCAGACCGTCCCGCTGCCCATCCCCAGCCGCGTGTGGCTGCTGCAGCACCTGCGTCAGCGTGGCCTGAGCGACTCCTTGGCGCAGTGGCTGGGCAGCAACCTGGTGCCGCTGCACCAGGACGCACACCTAACCCACACCCACACGCACACACACCAGCACCAGCAGGGCGGCAGCGGCAGCGGCAGCGGGCAGCAGGGCTCCGGTCAGGCGCATACGCAGGCGCAGGCGCAGGCCCACCCACCCCTCACGTGGGCGTTCGACGTCCAGGGCGCGGGGGCCATGTACATGTCGTACAGGTGGGCTGCTGTGGAGGGCATGCAGCCGACTGAGCTGTGGGAAGAGATTTGTGTGTAGCCCAGGTTGACATATCGTGCAGGTGGGCTGCTCTGTCCTATTGTGAACCCACCTGATCGTGAAGACAGGCGAGACAGCCACTACATGGCATGCCAGTGCTTGCCCCTCTTCCTCTTGCTCTTGTCCCCGGGACCACCCAGTATGCCCCCAAAATTGCACGGCCCCGGACCTGCCCTCGTGCACTACCCATTGCTGAGCGGTTTGCCCTTCGCCCTTGCCCCGCTGCCCCCAGGACCACCCAGTACTGGCACCTGCTGGAGCGACCCCCGCCCTCCACCGCGCTGTTCCTGGTGCAAGGCGAGCGCTCAGACCGGTGGCCGGCCGAGCTGCAGCACAGGCTGCTGGCGGCAGCGCGCGAAGGGGGCACGCGGCCAGGCAGCACAGGGGCACCCGCAGGAGGGGGGGCTGAAGGGGCAGGGCCGGGGTCGAGGGCTGTGGCGGGGCGGTTCGAGCACCACGTGCTGCCACGTGCCGGGCACTGGCTGCACGTGGACAACCCTGACGGGCTGCTGCGCCTGGTGCTGCCGTACATCGTGCAGCTGTAGGGCAGGGCGTGGCGGGGGGTGGGAGGCCTGACGCTGACGCTACTGTTGGATGCGGCTCGGCGTGTCCAGCAGAAGAGCTGGAGTTGGGTATGCACTGTGGCGATTTGAAGGAGCCACTGGGTATGGCTGCAGTGGTGCGGTGCTCCTTGCCGGGGCAGGTCGTGCTCAAACCCGAACCAGTATAGTGGGCTGGCTTTGGCTGTGCAGGACAGGGTTGCTGCAAGTCCCCTTGTGCGGTATTCAGGGCGCAGTGCAACGGATTGTAAAGTTTCTTGCTGGGCTTGCAAAGCCGTGGTCACAGCAAGGTCCTGGCCCCGCGCTTGCTGGTTAGGCGCATGCCTTTCACACCAGCTCGGGCGCCGAAACCAGGGTGCTCCCAGATTACCGAATGCGGTGCTGTAGCAGCACCACTTTCATTTACAAGACAACGGTCAACTAGGTCGGTTCCTCCTGCGTTGACCTTGGCCGCGACAGAGACCAGGGCTGACACTCTGACAGAGACTTTCTTTGGGCTCTACACGACGCGTACGTGGGCCGTACATCAATAACACCTGTCAAAAGTATGGTGCTGCTATCACGTTAAATGTGACACGGGGCAGCACCTCCGCGACCGAGGAGCGCTTAGCCGAGAAGCAATGGCAACAGCTGGAGGCAAGGCGAAGGCCCCGCGTGTCCTGAACGTCAACGTGGGCGTGCTTGGACATGTGGACTCTGGAAAGACAAGTCTAGGTGCGCATTTCGCGCGTCACAACCTGTTCTCTTCACGCCGGCAAACCCAGCCACTTTACGAGGACACAGCCTTAGCAGTTACGACCAAAGCAAAACGATCAACACAATCAGGGAAATTTTGGGTACTCCGACCCCTTGAACCGCAGTGGCAGCCCTGTCCACGCGCTTGTCTACTGCCGCTCTGGACAAGCACCCCCAGAGCAAGGAGCGCGGTATCACACTGGACCTGGGCTTCTCGGCATTCACGGTGCGCGCAACGTGTGGTGAAATCCACGGTCGTGTAGCACATGAACCAGTGTGCAGCAGGGATAGAAGGCACGCGGCACGTGGCAGCACGCCTGCTTTGCCCTCCCGCTTTCAGCACGCCCCTGCAGCCCTGACCGACAGGATTTTATCGGCGCTGTCACCAATCTGTTACGGCTGCGTGCGGCTGCCGCCGTCCCCTGCTGCACGCAGGTTCCGCTGCCTGCCCACCTGTCCAGCCTGGGGCCGTACGACGAGCTGCAGTTCACGCTGGTGGACTGCCCGGGCCACGCCTCGCTCATCCGCACCATCATCGGCGGCGTGCAGATCATCGACATGATGGTGCTGGTCATTGACGTGACCAAGGGTGAGCAGCGAGCGGGGCCAGACGTGGGGGGGTAGGTCTGGGGGAAGGAGCTGCCGGGCGCCACCGTGTGCCGCCTGCAGCATGACTCCTTGCGCCTCGGAGGTAGCGAACCGGTAATGTGCGCGGATTCACACGTGGCAGTACAGCACTAGTAGTAACCGTACGGCAGTTGGCAGACAGGATGACGCGTGCTGCACGAGCCTGCGAGGCCTGGCGCTCGCCGCACCAGCGGCGCTGCCATGTGCCGTGGCCACGTGCTGCATGGCCGACGGGGCGGTCCCAACCGGCGAGGGGTGATCAGGGTGGCGCAGAAGCTGCAGGGATGAGGGCTCCCCTGGCAGCGGCAGTGGCCGCGTCAATGGGCCGTCGGAGGTCTGGAGCTGCGTCTAGGTTGCGTGTCGTGGGGCCAGCTCTGCGTGGGTGAAACGCCACGTGGTCGGGATGTGGGCCTGGGCAGCAGGCACCCAGGAACCGGCAGCAGGATGTGGGCTACCCACGCGTCGGCGCCACACGTGGCACGCCGCCCGTCACGCCACCACGTGGTCGTGGCGATGGGGCTCAAGGTTGCTAGGACCTGCATGCACCCGCATGGCGTGTGGACCCTTATCTGCACATGGGGACCGTGCCAGCTGGGGCACCCCCTGCCCTGGTGGTGCCCACCGTGCTGCTCCCCGTGCACCCGCCTGTGCCCGCCCAGGCCTGCAGACGCAGACCGCCGAGTGCCTGGTGGTGGGGGAGGTGGCCACCAGCCGCATGGTGGTGGCGCTCAACAAGGTCAGCGCGCGGGTGTTCGAACAGCGGGCGGTTGGTTCGGGGTAGGGCAGCGATGCCACAACACGGTCTGCCATCCCACTAACTAAGGCCAAACCGAGCAATACCTCGTCTCTGGCCGCCACCTGCAGTCTGCGTCATGGAGGACAGGGGGATGGAACGCCGTTCGAGAAGAATCATCAGCCTCGTTTCCTATTGCGCGCCTGTCCACCTTGCCGCCTAACCCTCACCTGCGCCAGCCCTCCCCCCAGGTGGACCAGCTGCAGCCCGAGTCGGAGCGGCCCAAGGCGGTGCGGCGGGCCATGAAGCGCCTGGCGGCCACCTTCGCCATGACCAAGTTCGCGGGCGTGCAGATGATACCCGTGTCGGCCAAGCCGGGTGGGTACCCTCGCAGAAATAAGTGGGAGGCACAAGGGGTTCACGTGGACGCTGGGTCTGGGTTGCTCCAGTTCAGTTGATGCAGCCTGGGGACGAGGCGGTGAGCTGCCAGGCACACGCTGACACCCTTGGACGTTTCTGCCCTCCTACGGTACCTTGCACCACATCCAGTCAGTGCTCTCCGCCCTCCCTCAGGCGGCCAGGCTGACGCCGCCCCGCTGGGCATCGAGGACCTCAAGTCCGCGCTGGTGGGGCTGGTGCCGGCCGTGCCGCGGCCCGTGTCCGGCCCCTTCCTGTTCGCCGTGGACCACTGCTTCCCCATCAAGGGCCAGGGCACCGTGCTCACAGGCACCGTGCTGCAGGTGGGGCGCGAGGCGGCGAGGGAGGCAAAAAGGGGTGTGGGAGACAGGCGGAACCGAAGGGGCAGGAGGTGCGCGGGTCAGGGTTGCGGATTCAGGAGAACGGGACGCAGGGGCACTTGGATTGGCGGGGCGGGGCCAGGCGGCTGCGCAAGCTATGCCGTATGGTGCTTGAACACATAGCCAGCAGGTGCGCCGGTGGCACACCTCTGCTCCCCACGTTGCATGCACGTTGCTTGCAGCGCACGGATGTAGCTGCAGCCCTGTGCCCCCATGCGGCGCACCCTGGTACCATGGTACGCGAGGTGTGCCTGTGTCTGAGGCCCCTCCCTGCCTACCGCTGCAGGGCTCTGTGTCCATCAACGACGTCATAGAGCTGCCGGCGCTCAAGCAGACGCGGCCAGTCAAGTCCATGCAGGTGCGGGGCCAGGAGCGGGGCGAGGGCAGGGGCGGGGCGGGGGCGGAGGTTGCGCGGGCTCGGACCAGGTGTTGCGTTGAGGGGGTGGTGCACCTGGTGCTGGGCACCGCTTTCGTCATGCTGCTGTGCAGCCTGCCCGGTGGCTGACCATGTGACAACATCGCCTGCTGGGCCTGCCTCTCGGTCCCGTCTGACCCCATAACACTCACGATTTCGGGTTTCCCTGGCCCCCCACCACGCCCTGCCCCTGTCTGCAGATGTTCCGCCAGCCTGTGACCAAGGCCTCCCAGGGCGACCGCGTGGGCGTGTGCGTGACGCAGCTGGACGCCAGCCTCATAGAGCGCGGCCTGGCCTGCGCGCCGGGCACCGTGCCTACCTTCAAAGGAGCGGTGGCGGCGGTGGAGAAGATCCGCTTCTACGCAGGTAGGATGATGTGGCCGAGCTGTAGGACGGCTGGGGCGAGCGGCCGCGGGTTGCAGGCCGATGCCTGCTGTCCTGCTGTGGGCGAGGTGGGTGACACCGAGGTGGGTGACAGTTTGCGTCCGCGCGGCGTGCCGGCTCCGTGCTGACAGCGTGCACCGCACGCCCCGTTGCGGTGGGCGAGCAAGCACGGGGGTGTGCCGTACAGGAGTCTTTGACTCGGGCGGTTGGGCGGGCCCGTGGCATGCGGCACGTTTTTGGACTCAAGCGTTCTGCCCGGCCCTTGCTCCTTCCCGCCAGGCCGCGTGCCCAGCAAGGCCAAGTTCCACGTGTCGGTGGGCCACTCCACGGTGATGGCCGACCTCACGTTCTTCGGCCTCCCCGACGGCGCCGGCACGGCACGCGGCGCGGCGCTGTCGGCCATGATCGCCAACCTCACGGCCATGGCCTCCAGCGGCACGCCCATGGCCTTCGACGCGGCCAGGGACTACCTGTACCAGGTGTGGGGCGTGGGGGGGCGGGGACAGCGGGCTGCTGGTGGCGGGGAGAGTGCTGGTCGAAAGTGGTAAGGTGCAGCGGTGGCGTTGTCATCCAACGGTTGCGTGGCTCGTGTGCTTAACATCGTGTTCCAACACCACACCGCCTTGTTACCACAACAGGACGAGCTGTACGGGTTGGAGGGGCGGCCGCTGGGCCCGGGGGCGCACGTGGCGGGGGCGGGGGAGGGCGGCGGCGGGGAGGGGCCGGTGCCCCCCGACGCGGTGGACGAGGACGGCGTGGCGCGGCACTTCGGGCCGCAGTGGGTGCTGCTGCGCTTCGACCAGCCGGTCACGGCGCCAAAGGTGGGTGTGTTGGGTGGTATCGGGAGGACGTGTCGGGCTATAGCGGTGCGCGAAGCGGAGCCGCAGTTGAAAGGGTTTTGATGGCCCGGCTGGGGAGCATTAACGCAGGAGAGGAGGAGTTCGCTTGGCCACGTGGAAACACGCAGGCTGAAGTTAACATGGCACTTGGTGTTTGCGACCGAGGTGCCAGTGTGGCGGGGTAGCCTTTTGGGACGGAGATGTCCTGCGCCCAGGTTTCGTGGCGTGACTTTGGTGCCCTGCCGACCCACCCCAGGACGCGTTGGTGATCGGTGCCAAGTTCGACGCGGACATCCACGGGGAGGCTTGCAGGTGGGTGCGCCACCGTGTGCCGTACCGTGCCACATGGGTTTGCGAGGCCTGCAGGTGGCCACACTTGCCTCACAGCGCCACCCCACTCCCCGCAGTTCGCCGCGTGTGCCCCTCCCGTCACAAGCATGGCGCACTGCAACCCGCTGCATGCCACTGCTTGCTCTGTGCACTGACGCACCTACCCCACCTGCCTCACCCACACGCCGCACCAGGCTTGCCTTCTACGGGCGGCTGGTGTCCCTGGTGGACCCCTCCAAGCCGGAGGAGCTGTCGCGGCTGCGGCTGTTCAAGGTGAAGCAGAAGCAGGGCGCGGTGGAGCGGGTGCAGCCGGACGGCAACACCGCCATCGTGCGCAGCCTGATCAAGAAGGAGAGCGACGTGGCGGTGTTCACAGGGCTCAAGGTGAGGGGGGGTGGGGGCGTGCACACGGTAGAACGAAGCGTATGGCGCTGAAGCTATTTGCTGTGCTGGAAGGGAGACGTGACAAGGATAAAGCTGTGCCAGGGCTTGGTTTTGTCAGTCCTTGCGCGCAGCGGAGGGAAGTTCTATGCAGCCTGAGCAGAGGCACAGGCCAAGGCAGGAACGCCGCTGATAGTGGGGTCAGCAACGACACTCGTTTACCCATGCCGCACCCTCAAGCCTTACGGGCCTGCTGTTGTTGGTCTGCCGTTGGCCCCCATTTTCTCCCCGTGCAACAGGTCACCACGGGTCGGGGCGAGGTGGGCGTGATCGAGGGCTCCTTCGGCAAGTCTGGCAAGCTCAAGGTGCGGTAACCGGCGACCACACATTGGGGGGTGTCCTGCGAACGAAGGGCACCACAGGCACCGCGCCCAGCAGCGCGGCGATACCCAACCGACACCAGTGGGCAGCACGCGGCCGACGGAAGCCGTGCCCTATGACCCGTGGGCGAGATACATACGTCCTCCTTAGTACACGCTTGGTGCCGTCGCACCGCACCCTACCCACCCGCCTGCCCTGTCTCTGCCACCACGTTGCTACCGCTGTGCTCCTCGTCAGCGCCCTGCTGCCGCACTGGTCCAACACATGGCAGACAGGACGCTGGTGTAGGGTGCATGCAGATGGGGCGCCGTGTGTTGCCTCATGCTGCCAAGTGACACGGCACCGTGTCCACACCATATTATAGTTTGGTGCGCTTGCCCTTGCTTACGGCCTGGCCAGGTTGGCCCTTGGTGCCCCTTTGCATTCAGCCAGGGTGGCTTGCCCGCGTTGTGAAATCAAGGTTGCCCATGCCTACCCACCCACACACCCATAGTTGCACGTTCACAAACTCTTTTGTGAACAACGTGGCCTTGTGCCTACCCACCTGCCCCTCGCAGGTGCACTTCCCCGAGGGCCTGGCCCGCGAGGGTCGCAGCGCCGAGGACAACGTGGTGACGCTCACCTGCAGGCGCTTCCTGTTCGACCCGGCGGCAAAGAAGGTGCTGCGGCAGTGAGAACGGGGGAGAGAGGCAGCGGCCGGCGGCAAAGAAGGTGCTGCGGCAGTGAGGACGGGGGAGAGAGACAGCGGCAGTGGCAGTGGGGGAGGGAGGGCGAAGTAGCGGTGTAGCGGCAGGGAAGCTCGAGGGGACGCGGAGGATCTGACGTGATCGTGGTGTTCAGCGCAGGAGGGCCGCATGGGCGAGTGCATGAGTGCATGACTGGTGGGGACTGGGGAGATTTTGCAGGATGGCGGCGTGGACATTGTGGGGGGCTGGAGTTGTGTGTTGAGCGGTGGGGAGTGGAGAGAGGAGTGAGGGAAGAGCTTGCCAGTTGAGTTTCGTTGTGCAATGACAAGTACGGCGGAGGCTAGGAGGGGTCGGCAGCAGGGCTGGTTTCTTCCGCCCGGGCATTTTATCAGTTTTGATAAAACCCGAAGCCCCAAAGTTGCAGTATTTTATGAAAGGCTCTGTGGCATGCAGTGCGGCACCTGAAATTTCGTAAACTGGATAAAATCCTCCCGTCCAACCCCGTTTCCTTTTATCAGATCCGATAAAATCCTCTGATTTTGGCGCCGCTGCGCGGCCTCAAAGTGGCGGTATTTTGTGAAAATAAAATAAGATACCAGCCCTGGTCGGCAGGTTTCAGGGGTCTTGCCAGGGCTAAGGAGCCCCATCTCCCTCGGTATGTGCTGGCTTTGCAGCCATTGCTCAAGCCAAGGGAGCTGCACTGGCGGAAGGTATCGTGCCTTGCATGCCGTACGGTAGCGCCTCTTGCACGTGCGCTCGGGAAACTGGGCTGGGTCGGGTTGGCTGTTGTGGCCTGGGCCGACGGACCAAGTGTTTTCTCTTACACCCATCTGGGATGGCTAATGCCTGTGACGCTGTAATCAATGAATTGAGACAGCTCAAGCGTGGCAATTACCCAACTGACGGTGAAAGGCGGCGGTTCCCTCCCATGGGCTATAGGTCTGCAAACGTATCGTACGGAACTGACCGGGTGCTAATCGGACGTACCGGCAACAGTTCGACGCTATCACCGAAGCGATTACGGAGTAGCAAAGCTACGGAGTAGGAGCGGAGGGCTAGAAGTGGTGGCGCGGAACACAACCGACACAACCGACACAACGACCGACCCACCGACCCAAAGCCTGCCCTGAGCCCCTGCGTGGGTGCGTCGCCGAAGCGTACAACGGAGATTGTACACAGCGGAGGATTAGTTCCCGATCGCCCAGGGGACGGGGCATGGGGGGCTTTGCCTCTTCCACCCGGGACACCGCGCGTGTGTCCGTCCGTCCGTCTGTGTGTCACACTCTGCGCTGCGGCAAGGCGTGGCGGCGGCGTCCGCGGGCTGCGGGCGCGTGGGACGCCGGTTCGAGGCCCCCGAAAGGCAGGGCCGGGGACGCTTTTTGGGGCCGGTGGCGCGCTCCTTCGCCTTTAACATTCGCGCACAAATCGCAGCGCGACGCAGCGGGGCTGCGGTGGCTTTAAAAATGTATAACAGTAGGATGTGTTCAATTAAATTCGCGAGATTGGCTTAGCGCGCGAATGTGAGTTTTGTTCCTTGCAGGCGGGGTTGGGCATCGGCGGTTGGTGCCTCGGGCGGCGACCTCGTACTAGCACAACTAGCTCTCGCTCTCGCTCTGTCTTTCGCCCTTGCTCTCGCTTTCTCTCTCTCTAGGGCGTTAAAAGCTTATATCGTCAATGGCAAGTCCGATTTGCTCGGCGGGTCGCAGCAGCGCAGCTCTGTCGCGAAAAGGCCCAGGGTGCCGCAGCTAGCGTCTCAATAAGCGCGCAGATCTCGGCACAGCGCGTGAATTGGGCATCTTACGTAACAAACATAACAATATAAGTGCTTGCGCTGTCAAGGAGGCCCGCAAGAGAAAGTCGACCTGGAAATGTCTCAAGCGCCGCGACATGTCTTTGCGCGAAACACGCT
>VFQN01006768.1_pt1 | contig 12822 bp, 20 predicted proteins | sample 3512371 | NCBI WGS metagenome assembly VFQN01 (sample SAMN10412370, study PRJNA504923) | tailings metagenome | isolation source: Replicate 2 from Balatoc abandoned mine | place: Philippines: Itogon, Benguet | collected 2017-08-28
GGCATCACACCATGAAGCCCTATGCACAGGCAGTCAGGTTGCACGGGCAGAGCAAAACAGTCATGGCACCCGGACAGCAGTAGGCACCACCAAGGGCATTGAAGCATAGACTGCGGCCCAAGAACACGTGGCACCTGCTAACTACCCCGGGCGTCACCACTCCGCCGCACACTCGGACGAGTCAGTCAGTCACCGTACATGCATCCTGACCAGGTGTGCCCATGCGCCCCCTTGCAGGTGTGCCTCGGTCCTGCGAAAGCCGGCCATGAACTCGACCAACTGAAATCAAATCAGGGAAACTCCGCAATTCATGCACTGTGTGCCCCCATGCTGAGCTGCGCGCACCTTGGCCGGGTCCACCAGCAGCAGGCGCGGCTGCAGCAGCAGCATGTTGACCACGGCACCCAGGTCGATGCGGGCAGCTGCCGCCAGCTCCACGAACCGCGCGCGCAGCACTGCGGGCGGCAGCGTCAGCACGTGCGGGCAGGCCAGCACCGCGTCCAACAGCGTGCGGTTCACGCCTGTGGCCCCGCCCCCGCCGGCCGCGAGCCCTCCCGCTGCTCCTCCTCCTCCGGAGGGAGGCGAGGCCAGGGCCGCCTTGGTGGGGCGCACGGACATGAGGGCTTCCAGCGAGGCCGCGACGGCGCGGGGGGGCAGCGCAAGCAGCGCGGGGCAGCGGGATATGAGTAGCAGGGTGGTTGCCGCCGTTGCGCGCTTAGAGCCGAAGGTGAGCTTCAGCACGCGGCGCAGGCCCAGCAGCCGCTCCCGCAGCATGCCCGGGGGCCGGGACAGCAGCCCCCGGAGCTCCCCTGGGGGCAGGCCCGCCAGGACGTTAAGGGCGGCCGTGGGCCGCACGCGGAGCTCCCCTGCCACGCGGCCAGACAGGGCGCGCAGGGTGTCGGGTGGCAGGTCCAGGAAGTGCGGCTGGGACACCAGCAGCCGGAGGACCTGCTCGCTGGGCAGGACCAGGGCGCGGGACAGCTCCTCCACGCGCTCCAGCAGGCCGGCGGGGGGCAGCTGCAGCAGCGTGGGCTTGCGCGCCACCATGTACAGCACGTTGTAGGCGGATATGCCGGTGGCGCGGGTGTAGGCGGCGATGCGGTCGGCGAGGAGCTGTGGGTTAGCGCGGTGCAGTGCGGGCTGGCGCTCGAGGACCATGCGCAGCTGCTGGGGGGCCAGGCCGAAGGCGCGGACCCATGCGGCCAAGAGGGCATCTGGGTCGGGCGGGAGGGGCGGGCCGGGGAAACCTGGGGCCGAGGGCGGCTGGGTGGGGGCTGGGGGCGAGGGAGGAGTTGCGGGGAAGGATGAGGATGGAGGCGGCGGGGGAAAGGAGGCGGTGGGGAACTGGGAGGGAGGCGTGCTGGTGGTGGTCGCGGCGGCGGTGGGGGAGGACGAGGAGGCGCAGCGTGCTCCGCAACGAGGGGTTGGGCGGGGGGATGAGGTGGGGCTGAGGCTGCTAGGGGTTCCTGCGGGTTAGGCGGGGAGATAAGCAGGGTTGTCTTCGGGATCCGGAGAACGGCGGACGAGAGTCTAGGGGGATCCAGGCAAGCGATCCATACATAGAGGGAGAGCGCCTAGGTAGGCGCGTTGCTTCATACCGTCCATGCGCGTGTGCTGTCGTGCTCTGCTTGCTGGTGTCCTGGTAGAAAGGTGGCCCAGACGGTGACTGCTGTGCTGCGCTCACTGCCGGCCACGTTCAGTGGCCTGGACCAAGAACGAGACTCCCCAGGAGCACAGTTCCGGCAATGCATACTGGGCTTGTACCCCCAGCACCGTTCAGATCCGGCCGATGCACACTTCGCGACACAGAAGCGAGGTGCAGCGTGTACCCCTCCCGCCGTAGCTGGACGTGACCTTTTGGACAGCGCCGAAGCCCTACCGTTCGCACATAGCTGCTGCAGCGACCCGAATCCTGCTAATCTCGGGCAACGCAACCCTGCACAGACGGACAGGCCGGTACGCTGCTTTGTCGAGGCGATGCAAGCGAAAGGAGAGCTTAACACTGTACTCGGCTCTCGGTTGTGCCCATGAATAGCTTCAATTTTGCAAATATGTGCACAATGCCAATCTAGACATGATGCGGTCGCTGGGCTTACCGTGACCCCGGCCGCCTTGCCTCTGATTGAGGCATCTGTCTGCTGCGAAAGCCCAAACACCTCTACATCGTTTGTAGGTTGCAAATCGATATCCTTGCGATGCGCAGACCGTTGCGGGAATAGATGAGAGGGACCGCTCCATCAAAGCCCACGGCGAGCTGCTGATAGAGGCTGTCTTCCGTGTATGCCTTTATACTGACATATCCATAATCCAGTCAAAGATCTGACAATCGAGGTCGTTGGGTGGGAGGAAGGAAGACCTGGACACTGCGAGTGACAAGCAACAGTACGCTGGATTGTAAGGAGGCAACTTTATCGCTGAAATAGTTGAGCGTCCTCTGACACGGCGAGGGACGTATAGTGGGCGAGGGACGTATAGTTTACTGCGTTTCTCCCACACTCATCGGTCCGCGGCGCCGAGGCACGAGGCGTGGGGATCACTTGTGCATCATCACTGTCGTAATTGCTGGCAAAATATTTTGTACATATGCAAGAAGATCTAGACGTTGCGCGCACTCAGTCCTGCACATGAGCATGTCCCATGGGACTGCGCTGTGAATGACCCTTCCGTCCTGGGTCGTTCACAGCTCCTCCATGCTCGTCCCTCGCCCCCACAACCTCTCCCCAATATGCTACTGGCACATGTGCTCAAATGTGCAAACAGGCATGCTGATGCGCAAAGATTGTCCTAGGGCGCTGGTATGGAGGTTGGGGATGGGAACCAGGGGCCGAGAACCTGAGCTATTGGTTGTCCTTGCAGGCCCTTGAGCCCCCAGCTCGGAATGGGTCGTTGCACTTGCGGAGGGGAGAACCCTCGCCGTGTAACACTGACTGACTGACTGACTGCTGCAGGCAAATGTGGGCACCTGGGCCATACACCTGGCAGCATGACGATGTACCCGGGCAAGTCTTGATGCTGTTTCGGAATGCGGCTGAGTCATACCGGCGGCACGTGTCGCTGAGAAGGCCATTTCCGGTACGGAAGCCTAAAGATGGTTGTTGGGGCAGTGCGCACAAGGGCAAACAGGACGCTATGCCCTACGCGTTATTGAAGTTTGAAGATCAGAGTAGCCTTACAGTGTCTGTATGGAAAAGGCACGCATGCTGGATACAACCGTTACACTCCCCGTACAAGCCACCCGTCAATGCGCAGAGCTGAGAAAGGGGGCCATGTTAACGACATTGGGACCCGTATGCATCCAACCCGAAACCCTGCTATGCCTAATGCAAACCACCAACAACCAGCTGACTACCCCTGCTAATAGTCGTCGCAGCTACAAGCCACGTGACCTCAACACCGCATGCTATGAACATCGCCTGCCTGGACCTCTGCAATATCATCCTCTATCCCCAACCCGCCGCAGAATAGGACCGCATGCACATGCACTGACAACATGCAGGTCACTGACTTCATCCATGCAATGCTGCAGACCTTGCAAGCCCGATGCCGCAATAACGCCGCCCCTCCATGAAGCCCGTCCGAGTTCAGCCCTCAAAGAAAGAATTCACGGACTGCCCACGCGCCACGCGCTACCCGATTCCACGGCGTTTTCAGGACCCCGACACGGCGCTAGGGTAGGCACAGCATCCATCCTTCCGCACAAGCTTCCGTTCGGGACCGCATGGTGGCCCCACCCACACAGGGGGCGGCCGGTATGGCGCACGTCACGACAAGCCGAAATGAAGACGAGAACATCAAATGAAGTGTTGTTTAGGAGTACGCAGTGGTATGATTGTACGTTGTCTCAAGGGTCGTTATCCAGTCAAGGGAGCCCGCCCCAAAACAGGCCGGCTGTGCTAGCACAGGCGCTCTCAGTCAACCGGCGTAGTAAGTAATCGTGGCTACACAGCCACCGCAATCGCACTCGCCTTGTCTGGACATCTACACCTATCAGCTAACCAGAAGAACAGTCTTCAGGGAAAAATCGAGTGAATCACATGTATGGGGCGCATACCACGGAAAACTGGCAAGACGCCACCGATACGCCCGTATCTCACCGTACGGAAGGGGAAGTTCATTTGCGCACTCAGGTATGCGTGTGGGTATTTCCCCAACGCACGCAATCTCACGCACCCAACGGCATGCAGTTTCATGCGTGTATACCCACGGGGGGTGAGCACTCGAGCTGGCCGCTGCCATTGCCGTACGCATCAGTGCGTGCGCCATAATAACTGACAGACGACAGTGCGCTAAGCAAGTGGCCCAGCTCTCCATGGCCCGGAAAGTCCTAGTACAGTCATCTGTGCGGGGCGAAGACACGGGGCAGAAAGCATGGGATGGTCAAGCTCAGGATTAGACCGCATGCTGCTGCAAACATGAAACCGAAGGTAGTTTTTGCAGGACTGCATGTGGTGGTGAGGCATATGTGCGCACCCACCGGAAGGTGTCGAGGTTGAAAATCCCCGGTCCGAAGGGTGACCCCAGCAAGTCGTCCGCGGTCGTGGCGCACAGCTGGGCTGCGAACACGTCCGGCCCCAGCCCCAGCCGGGCGCTGGGCGGGCCGCCGCTGTCGCACGTCTTGAGCTTCGCCCTGCAGAGGTAAGGGAGCAGTCGTTCGCACACCGTGTTACGGAGTTCCGCTGCAATGACAACAAATGGTACGCCTGCCAAGACGAAGTGCGGTATAAGTGTATTTCCATTAATGCCCGTTTGCAAAACTGCTGACGTTCAAACGTGCACGCTGTGGCCTGGCTAGCCACTCACCGTGCGCTGCTGCAGCTGCCACCCAGGGCGATTCCCCCCGGCAGCGTGATGAACGCCTCCGCGTCGCAGCCGTGCCCCAGTCCCAACAGTCCCCAAGGGTTATCCAACGCGTGCACAGCTGGCCCGGGAGGCCCCTGCTGCGGCTGCTGGTGCGCCCCTGGTAGCTCCTGCCCCCCTGTCCCAGCGGCCGCCGTCGCCCCTGCCGCCCTGTCCGGCCCGTCCACGTCCACGTCGATCCCGATGGCCCCGTGCAGGGGCAGGCCGAAGTTGAGGCCCCCGAAGTCGCTCCAGGAGGGGCTCGACAGCGTCAGCGCGCCAGGGGGCAGAAGCGCGGGGCTGTTGAGCGTCGAGTGGTGGGCGTTTGCGAGGAGCACAGCGGCGCCGAAGCGAGGGGTGCACGGCAGACCGTCGGGCAGCTGCGGGTGGGGCAGCCGTACAAGGCGACAGTTATTGGTGTTCCTTCGTGCTTCAGGCCTTGCAATGCATACCGTGACAGGAAATTATGATAAAGGACAGCAACATCAAGAGCTAAGAGGCATAAGCTTGCTGAAGGTTACTGTACTGCTACGGCCCGCCCATGCCAAGAGAAGACTGTACCCACCACTGGTCCCGGCGCGCTCACTGGAAGCGGCGGTGGTGGCGGCGGAGGCGGCGGAAGTGGCGTGGGTTCCGGTGGGTTGCAGCTGATGACCATGAGCTCGGCGCCCCGCTTGAGCTCCTGCTCTTCTCGATCCCACAGGTGGCTCGCCCTGCAGCAGCAGCAGCAGTTGACAGGTGAGGGCGAGAAGGCGACACAAGCATCGTTGGTCACTGACAGAGGGCAGCGCATGCATGTGCGCTGAGGTTGCATGCTGCCGATGCGCGCTCCTTTCAGACACTGTGGAAGAGGATCTCCAGGGACCTCTTGTACTGGCATGTCAAGGGTGGCTTAATCGTTGCGCAAACAGCGCACCTTCCAAGCAACTGGCTGACCAGCAGTAGGAAGCGGTCCCCCGTCATGGAGGGCCCGCCGGGGCGCCGGGCGACACGCGGGCTGTCCAGCACTGACCCAGCACGCCCGACGCCCAGGTGGTGGTCTTGACGTGTCTGCCCACGCAGGCTGGTGGACGGGCCGTAACCGTCATGTTTGGCAACTGAGCTCGAGCGCGTATGGCGCATTGTCCCCATGAGCGTACTGTTTGCTTGTCAACGGGTTAGCACCGCTTATCGCACCAGTACTGGTCGTTGGCCGTGAGGGGCACGGCCACGGAATGGGGCGCGCCCCTTGACGCGACGTCTGCTCGGATGGAGTGTTCCACGGAGAACAGGCTGGAAAACCGGTTTGCAAGGTAGGTGGTACGGGGTCAGGGGGTAATTCAAACACCGCGCACGTCCGTTGAAGACAACAGGAACCACGTTGCCGTTGGCTTGTGGCAGGTGAAGGGGGCGTTTGAAGAGCCTCGCGGGTGGCTTCTGCTGCGCAACACAAGCCCGAGATGGTGCTGTCCGGCGAAGAGTCGTTGGGTTGCAGCCGCTGTCGACCTACAGACATGTGACAATCAAGGCATCATGATATCACGTACAGACATGCTCACCGCGGATAAGTGCGGTTTAATGTGAGGCGACGACAGCATGGGGGTCAAGTGAACCGGTTAGCTGCCTGCTTGCCCTCAGCACTGCACGATGCTCATTACCGTTCGTAATGGCACCAACGACACCCTTGACAAACAATTACCTATGGGGGCGTCCACAAAGCGCGCGTCCAAAGGGCGGGGGGCCCCGCGACGGGGCGGGGGAAGCGCGCTACAACCAGCGAACGAACTCTTGGTCCAATTACTCCTATATCCGCCCTCGTATAGGTGTATGTCTTTCGCTGTGGGTAGTGTCAAGGGTTGCAAGGCTGGCTCAACAAGCGGGAAGAGCGGGAAGAGCTTTTGTAAGCGGGCAAAAGGAAGGGTTTCGCTAATCAAACTCCAGAAAGGAAAGGAACGCAACAAGTCATACTCAGGCGTTTGGGAATGCGGCGCTAGTTTAGTTATTTTCGCGCTCTTTACCATCGACCCCACCCCGAAACCAACGCAGAAAAAAATCCCCACTCCTTCGTCGGTTGCCATCACCGCATACAGTTTTCTGTACCAAGTAACATGCCTTTGGCCCAAAGGGGTATACTGCAGCTCACTGAAGGGCTTTAGGTGCCTTCGTCATGCTTTCGCGTTGCCCCTTCAACGGGCTGCCCAGTGCAGTGGGACAGCCCCGACTAGTAAATAGTAGCTGTACACAATCAGGCTTTCTTGCTCGGCAGGGTGTGTGCAAGCCGCGAACGAGCGTTGTGGGTCACGGCAAGAAAGAACAAAAGAATGAGGGCGTCTACTTCGAGTATGAAGCAGTGGATCCTGCAGCTGCACAAGAGCTGCTGGTCCAGCAGGGTATGTGACCACGTCGTTTCCAGCCGAGTGTGGGGGGCAAGTCGCGGCGGCGGACTCTCAACGCTGACAGCTCAAAAAGAAGCTGTATGCAATTACATATGTTACGATACCATTGCCACATGATGTGAACGTATAACAGCAGCGCCTGCCGGTCCTTGTGGTGGTTGCAGAGGAGGAGCAGGAGCAGTTCACGTGGGCGCAACGCAGCAGGGACAAGAAGAGGGAGGTTCAGAAGCGCCACCAGCAGATAGACCGCAAGGTCTTTGGCACAAAGGGCCGCAAGGGCAAGGGCAGGGGTCCGCCTCAGGGTAAGCCCGACTCAGTGAGGGGCCACGGGGGTTACGAGTGACGAAACCTCGGTCAGCCTGGCCGAGCGGAGTTGCACGACGCCCGCCGCCGCCGCCATACCCAAACAGCCATACGGCCCACCTCAGCGCGTGTGTTGCTGGCCTTTCCCTGTTCGGGCCTCTGCCTCTGTACGGACGCAGCGGCATCGTGCCCTTGCTCTGCAGCAGCACACGAGCGCCTCCGATGTGGGTCGGCTCTTACACGGTACCGCAACCCTGCACTTACGGCCTGTGTAAGCCCCGCAGCTGAGCACCTCCCTCCCTGTTGCCCTCATTCGTGGTGCAGGAACAGCCCGAGGTGACGGTCCCGTGCTTGCCAGCTACAGCCCCGTGGAGACCCAAGCCATGCAGCCACGTGCCGTGACCCCAGAGGACAGGCTGCTTGCCCGGCCGCAGCCGCAGCAGCCCACAAAGCCCTCCACATCAGCTGCATTGCCAACCTCGGCGCCCGCCAGCACGCTGGCTCCCGCGCCAACGGCTGCCCCTGCCGCGCAGCCCCCACCCGCACCCCCTGCCGCCGATGTAACACAGGCTGCTGACGCTGTGGCAGGGCGGGTCGCAGGTGAGTCCTCCACGGCGGCCCAGCCCGAGACACCTGCCCCCGGGTCGGCGGGCGTCTCTCATTCTTCCTCTACGACATCCACGTCCGCCTCTGGAAGCCGCCGCCAGCAGCTACTCCAGCGCATGAAGGGTGGCAGCAGCAGGGACGGGGCCAGCACGAGCAGCAGCGGCGCGGATAGCCCTGCGGCGCCAGCGGCCAAGGAGCAGCCGCAAGAGGACACAAGCGCCGGCACCAGCACCAGCGGCAGGACCGAGTCCAGCAACGGACGGGCGGCGGCTGACCCCCTGTCCCCGGCCGCCTTCGCGGCTGCAGCTGCTGCTGCGGGCGTGGGGTCCATGGAAACGCGGGCCAACGGTGGGTGCGGGTGCGCGTGGGTGCCGGGCCGCTGTGTGCAAGGGGCGCGGCCTGGCAGGTGGTAGACCACCCCTTGCGTTTGGAACACCAGCAACACAACGCCTGTAGCATGGCCCCGGTCCATGTCCGCTTATGCTGTATCCTTGCTGGGCCCACGCGGCTGCGGCTTGACACTCCAGTCCCATGCCGCCCCCTGTCTGCTGCCGCTGCCCCTGACCCCACATCCGGCGTTGGCCCCCACCCCGCAGCCGACCTGCGCCAGACGCTGGAGGAGCTGGCGGCGCAGCTGCCGCCCGAGGACTCCCTGCCGCCGGACGCGCGGCAGGCCCGGCAGCTGCTGGCCTCCATCCTGTCACTCAAGTCAGTAGCGCCTAGCAGATCAGTGGGATGGGCAGTGCTGGATGCCGCGCTGTGTGGCTAGTTATGCATTGGTGCCGGTGAACAATTTATGTCAGAAGCACACTGCCTGTCTGCCTGCCATCCTGTCAAGGGCCCTGCTTGGCAGCCCACGCTCAGCCCACGCGCCTCTTGTCCGCCGTGCGCTGACCGCTGCCGCCACCCTTGCACGTAATGTTCCCAACAGTCAATTGCGATTCTATACTATGTTTTCGAGAGACAGGTGGAGAGATCAAACTGGTTTATCGTTGCAATCCTCCTTTCAGCAACGATGATTTGGAGCCGGCCGCTGGCGACGTGACGGACATGCTGCGGCGCGACATGGATGCGGCGGAGGAGTACCGCCAGTGGGCGCGGCAGGCGCTGGGCGGCGAGGGCGGGGCCGAAGGCGAGGCCCTCACCGAGCAGGAGGTGGCGGACATTGCGGCGGCGCTGGAGCAGATGGAGCTGGAGGGCGGGCTGGGGGGCGGGGGGCTGGACTCGGAGGAGACGGAGCGGCAGCTGATGCAGGCGCTGGGGCTGGGGGAGGGGGAGGAGCAGGGAGACGGGGACCTGGAGGTTGAGGCGGCCATGAAGAACTTCCAGGAGATCAACAAGGTCATGGCTGCGCTGGAGGACATGCGGGCGGCGCTTCCGGAGGGGGACGAGGGGGATGGGGAGCAGGCGGGGCCGGGTCCCGGGTCGGCGGCGGGCGGTCGGCAGGGGCAAGTCGGGGACCTGACTGACGCGCAGGTGCTGGAGGGTCTGCGGCGCAGCGACCCCGCGCTGTACGCGGCGCTGCAGGCCGTGCCCGACCTGGGCGACCTGGACCTGGACCTGGGGGAGCTGGCGGCGGCGCTGCGGCTGGACGACCTGGAGGGGGCGGGCGGCGGGGGGCTGGGCGCGGCGGAGATGGAGGCGCTGCGGGCGGAGGCGGAGGCGCTGGCGGCGGGCGGGCTGGGGGCGGGGAGGGGCCGGGGGCGGGGAGCGGGGAGGGGCCAGGAGGATGAGGAGGAGGGAGAGGAGGACCTGGACGAGCTGCTGAGGGAGATGGAGGGGCTGGGCCTGCTGGGCAAGGACGGGGCGGTGACAGGTGGGGGCGGGGCCGCGTGTGGGGCATGGGGCCTGCGCGGTGGTATTAAGTTGGTGGCGTGGGGACAAAAAGTCTTGTAGTACGCTTGGGTGTACAGTGTTTGGGGTGTACGGCGTCAAGTCGAGTCCTGCAATCCTCTGTAGCCGCCGTGGCTCGCTGGAGGGTAGTGGTGTTGTCCAGGCAGCCAGGCGTAGGTTGGAGCCCCATGGGGGCGCATGGCGAACCCGTGCTGGTGGAGGTACCCATAGGCGTATTCTGGTAAGGCGTCGCCTTGCTCGCCCGGCACTATTCGCTTGCCGCTACAAGCCTTGCTGCCCCGCCTTTGGGCGCGTGAATGACACGTCGCTACTTGACGTTGACACCCGCCGGCCTGCCACCCTGCCCTGCGCTGCACGCAGCTGCCCTGGAGGACGATGAAGAAGATGAGGACGACGATGAGGACGGCCTGGGCCTGGGCGACCTGATCGAGGTGGGGAGCGGCCACGCTACGGCGCTGCACGCTACACGACTGCCGGCTGTCGTGCTGCGTGATCAGTGGTTGGCTCTCCTATTGCTCTTGCTGATGGTGTTTCTTGTTGATGCTCCCTGCTGCAGGCTCTTGACGAGGACGAGGAGCTGGAGCCACGTGCCAAGCAGAAGGCCGCGTTCGCGCTGCAGGTGGGCCGCGGGCAGGGGTGAAAAGCATAAGAGCCATGAGATGGATGAGACTGGTGCATTGGCAACAAGCCCATCAGGGCGGCGGGGTTAGGGGGCTGTTGGCCGTTGGGGTGGGAGCGGCAGGCTTTACCTACACGTCGTCAGCTGTTTGCATGGAGTCTGGGCGCGGAGCTAATGCCCGCTTCAGCGTGCCTTCTACGACCCGAACATGCTGTCTTCGCCTGGCTCAGCCTGTACTGTACAACTGCCGTACGGCATGCGCAAACCCTGCACCCGCACCTCGCTGCCCCTTTTGCCCCCAGTCCATGTTCAACCAGCCAGCCGACGAGCTGTCTGCCAAGGGCGGCAAGGGCGAGGCTAAGGGGGCCGATGGCTCGGTTCTTCGCCCGCAGCTCCGCGGCACCACCGGCATGGCCCGCGGGTCGGTGCCGCAGGACGACAAGGACGGAGGTGCTGCGCCGCCGCCGCTCATGCCCAAGCCCACGCCGAGGAGGCAGTAGGGGGGCGGCTGCGGCAGCGGAGAATGTTGCTATCTACACAGTCCTTCAACGGTGTGCACTTGGCTGTGAACTTCTTCTCTGGCGGTTGGGAGTTGCTGGATGGTCGTGCATTGTGCGAGCGACGCGAAGCAGACTCCGCCTGGTTAGCATTGTCGAAGGGAGGATGCCAAGGGAAGGAGGTGCCTCGCTGCCGCAAGCACATGTTTTGCGCAAGCAGGGAAAGAGAGCAGGTGAGCTTGCAAAGACTATTTCGGCATATTGTGCAGTAGGATGCAGTAGGATGCAGTAGGATGCAGTAGGATGCGATGCAGGGATTCCGTGGCCACGCTGCGCCCAGCCCGCCTGCGCGTCGGCGGCCTGGCAGACGTGGCGCAGTGCATCGGCCCAATCTTGTCCTTGGCCGCATGTTTTCCTTGCTTGCCTTGCGATACTATGCAGCACTGCTTCAGCTTGAGTCATTCTGTGTGTTGCTGCAACCCGCTGCTGCGCTTTATGACATCATGGCGGCAGTCGTGCACTAAGTTGGGCAGGAACTGACACTGGGTGGCTGTTAAGCCACCCAGCGTAGGGGGGCCAAAGCAACCTTACGTCCGGACGCGTATGGTTGCGGACAGGTGGCTGACGTGGCACTGGTTATGCGCGGTGGGGTGAAAAGCTGGCTCGTTGAAGCGCACTCCTGAAGCGCACCCTGCGCCGGCACGCAGGAGGAGGCGCGTGGGCCCTGGTGGGGCCCACCAGTGCTTCTGGTGGACTGCCCTGCCGACGCCTGTGCTCTATGCCGCGTATCCTGGCCAGTGTGTAGGTACAGCAATGTCCACACTATGCAAAATGGTTAACAAGCAGCCTTACAGCAACAGCGAGTTACAGCGCCTTACTGCAGGTGTGTCCTTTTCACAGAAGAGCATCATGTACTGCATGGAACAGCCATGCTATGGCATGCCTACCTGCTACCGGTACGCTGAGCGGGCCACCCATCCAAATCCAGCTTTCGCTGTACAACTTTAATAGCACGTGGAGGCATGTGCGACGCCATGCGTGGAGGCACCGACACCGATCTCCTGGAACAGGTACCCTTGCCAGGTCCCATCTGGTCCTATTGACCGCTATTCCATGCGAGGCTGCGACACACAGCAGCCGTCACCTCCCTGTCTCGCAAATGCATGAATCAACTGTATGACAAGTGCCAACACACCCTGGGCACAGCGCCAAGTGCCCCACACCCTGGTACTAAACGTGCCCGACTGCCAGGATCGCCCTTAAGTACAGCACATGCTAAATGTGAACACACCTGTGTAGGCCCCATCTCCAAGGCTTAAGTTATCGAACATGTCAGTGCACCCTCAAGAGCCCCCACCCCCAGGACCTGAGTACACCAAATGCGCCGGACTGCCAGTCTAACCCTCGCAACTACATCTCCACTAAATTATCACCCCTTAAGCGACCCACACGGAAGACCTGAGTGCACCAATTGTGCCGGATTACTGCTGTAGGCTGTGCACCACTGCAAATGCCGAATGTCACCCACCCTTGAGAAACCCTTGCCCACGAACTGAGCATACCGCATGTGCCGGCTACCAAGGTAGCCCAAGTACATCGCGTGATAAGAGTCAACACACACACACACACACACACACACACACACACACACACACACACACACACACACGCGTCCTAGGTGCAGCGTGGTTGGTGTGAGCGTGTGGCCTCGCCTGTGCTGTCTTCCGGGTGG
>VFQN01006769.1_pt1 | contig 12820 bp, 8 predicted proteins | sample 3512371 | NCBI WGS metagenome assembly VFQN01 (sample SAMN10412370, study PRJNA504923) | tailings metagenome | isolation source: Replicate 2 from Balatoc abandoned mine | place: Philippines: Itogon, Benguet | collected 2017-08-28
TCATCCAGTAATGCACAAGCTTCTCATAGGCTGCATTCTCAGTAATTGCTCGAAGATTTCCTGGTGCAAAGATTTTTGTTGTTGGTTGAATGATAACCCGTGGGATTGAAACAACCCATCCGTGGAAGGCTGTGTGAGTTAACTCAAATGAGAAGGGTTCTTGATGCGCTGTGACTTTAGGATTCAAACCAATCATAGCAGTGAGACGTGGACCGTATTGAACAATTATAGAGGCAACTAGTTGACGGCCTGTGCGTTGTAAAAAGGTGTGATTTCCCTCCCAAATACCAAAAATTGATCCAACTGCGAAATTCGCATCGATGATCGAACTACCGTCTAAAGGATCAAAAGAAACAAGAAAACCATTACCACCACAATCTACCTCAATCGGATTCTCTTCAGATGATGCTAAAGCGACTAAATTCGATAATTTCAAAGCTTTAAAGATTAAATCATCGCATTTAACGTCCACGTCTAATTGAGCATCACCAAAGGAATTAATGGAACCAATCTCATGGGAAGAATATTCATTATTTCTTAAATTATATCCAATAATATCTGAAGCTGTTAAGAGATATGATAATAATTTTGGTAATCCTTGACTGATACTATCATTATTAAAGTATTGATTGAATTCTTGATTTGTTGAAGATAATAATTTCTCTGAGTTTTTCACAATTTGTTCCTCTAATGGTACTGGATGAGGAGTACTGTAGTCATCAGCGGTAAAGGAAGCCATTATGAATCGATCTTTCCTGTGTGAATCTATGAATGCTTTTCACTTCTTTTTTCTCCATACATTAAACGATCGTATATACGACGAAAACGATTGGTTGCACAGTGATGACATCTTTGGTAAAGTGAAAGAAAGAGACTTGTCGATCATCGTGAAGAGTCAACCGAACCTTTTCAAGACAATCGTTCCACTAAGTGAGGTGCAAATATAACTACAACTACAACCAGAACACAGGAATCTTAAGAGATTCGAACGGCAACAAATTTCGTTGAGTAAAATCATTCTTCGTTTGAAGAAGGATGTTTGTTTAAACTTTTGAAGTCAAAGAACAACCATAAGAAGACGAAGGAATAAAATAAGAAAATATGAAAACAATTTTGAAAAATAAAAGTACACCACAATTTGATGTGAATCAATCATCATCTTCTGAAACAACTAAATATGAGAAAGCAACAATAATTACTAAAAATCGATCATCCTTTGACGCATTACGTGAAGAATTAATTCAAGCGCCATCTCGTGGCAAGGAATATATATTTGAAATGTATCGTAGTCCTTCAGTTAAATCATCTGCTATTATGGCTTTAGGCCTTTGTTTTACTTTTGTTGGTTATGAGTATTCGCGTGCTGCTTCCATCACCCTCCTAGCGGCTGAGGTGAGTCATTCTCCCTTCTATTCCACTTCTTTAGCTTTTTTTTTTAATCTTTGATTTAATAGGAAACAGGCCTAGGATCACTTGCGTTGCCTCTTACAGTGGCAGTAGGCTTCCCAGCAAGTGCATTCACACTCTATCTTTATACCAAATCCATTAAAAACTTTGGTGCCAAAATTACATTAAGATTAAGCAATATTGCATGTATATTAATTTTTCTTATTATCTTTATATTTTCTGGACGATTAAAGAATGATTTAGGAAGTCAAATTATGATTGTATGTTTTTATGCATTTCGTGAGATATATGTGAGTCTTTTATCATCACAACAATGGGCTTTCATATCAACAACTTTAGATCGTACTACTTCGAGTTATTTAGTAAGTTTTAGTGGTATTGTTTCTATTGCAAGTGCGGTTGGAGGATGTACAGTGGTTCAATTAGTGAATGTTGGAGGTGTGAGAGGATTACTACTAACGACGCTGATTGCTGTGGTATTAGGACTAATTTGTGCAGAACTTGCACATCAAACGAGTGAAGTGGAGCAATTACAAAAGGCAAGCAAATTCTCTGATCAGAGTGAATCTACAACCACACCTTCATCTGCCACTTCCTCCTCTTCAGCTACTCCATCAACTTCGGGACACCATCAATCGTCACAAGCTTCTCAAACAGCGCAACATCATCATTCTTCACATACTAAAAGTGTGAAATCAGGCTTCTGGTTGGATTCATGGAATCTGATATGGAAGAATAAAATCCTTCAGATTCTATTTTTTGAGGCTGTGACTCATCAATTCTGTTCAAACATGTTAAATTTAATGTTTCATAATGGATTGCGTCATTCGACTGAAATGAATGAAATTAAAGCAAAGATGGTTGGAAGATTCTTTGCAACAGTAAATGTCTTTGCGAGCTTGTTGCAATGTTTCTTTTTCCCTTTAATCATGTCACCAACCACATTACCAACTATCATGCGTTATTTGCCTTTTATTGTCCTTACTGCCGTACTTCTTGGTGTCTTCCATCCTGGAACCATCTCAGTGATGTTAGGTTTTGGTACCATCAAGATCTTGGAGTACAGTTGCATGCATTCAGCTTCAGAGATGATCTACATGCCACTAGGTTATGAGATACGGTATGTTGGGAAAGAGTTAATTAAGTTCTTTGGACAGAAGTTAGGCAAATCAATATCATCAGTTTTATTAAGTGTTTTAATTTCAAGGTTAAAATTATCCTTGGCCCTTCAATCTTTATTAGGTGCCATCCTCACCATGATTTGGGGTGTAACGATTTATCAGCTAGCTGATTTCCTTGCGGAGAGAGAACGTTCTGGAACTCACGTAACGTTTTGTGATGATGTAGTGGATCACACCGGTGTTTCTTCATCATGCTCATCTAATCGCACAAGAACGAAGAGTGAGGAGTTGAGACTTAACACGAGTCGATCAATGCCCCTGTTTGAGCTTCCAGATGACGAAGAGGACGAAGCGATGTTCTTTAAAGATATTGGATTGTCAGATGACCAACAACCGGAAGATTTTTTCTATGGTCAGTTCCAAGACAATGATTCAACGAGAAGCTCTCCTTCGCCATCAGCGCCTAGTGATCCAATAAATCAGCCAGAGGAGTTCGTCTTACCTGAAGAAAATAGTAAATTTGCCACTAGTTTAAATTCTTCCGTAAAGTTAAGACGGAGAGGATCGCCAGACTTTTCGAAGGAGCGAGATAAAGAACAGGAAGATGAGGAGGAAAAGCAAAAGAAAGAAATGTCAGTAGATTATCTCACCTTTGTATTTCGAACGTTGAAGGCAACGCCAATTATATCAATGTTTATACCTGGTCGATTCTTCGAAGCTGCGGAAAAGCATTAAGATGACACGATGCATCATAGGGAGAGTTTTGTAAGTAGATTCGATGAAGTTCTCTTAATGATTGTTTTTTGGAATCTTGTGTATATGTATAAACCAAATTTCTTCATTCCTTTATTATTCTTCATTGTTTTCCAGTTGCATTAGCATTTTCGAAATTATGTTTGGGAGAAAAGGAAAAGAATCGTTATAATTTCAATCTTTTTGCATTTTTGCTCACTATCTCCTAAGTAAGAATCACCTATCACCTCCAAATAATTATCAATTTCTGACAGATCGTTTATTCGATCGTACAGAGTTTAAAATCAAATTTAATAATTGAATTCTGACACTAATAGCTAGGATAAGAAGATTTATTAACTATGAAGAGTAATAATCGTCATAGGTAAGTTGTTGTATTTTATGGTGAAACATATCTCATGGTGTGTCGTAGTTTGTTTTTAATGGACTGTTGGAACGCTGCTTTTTACCAACAATTGATTAAACCAGAGCCCACCTCTCAATTAGATGATAAGGAAGCACCAAACGATGAATTAAAAGTGTCTAAAATTGGTCATTTTGCTTGGGAGGATGGAACAGGTTTTTCTATGATTTCTACGACAGTCGAGATTACAAGCGATCTCGGAGATTCCGAGAAAAGGGAACGAAGATCACGAGCGAATGGAGGAATTGTAAAGACTCTTTTTAAAGATATTCTTTCATCCTTAGATCCTCATTTACTCATCCCTCCGTTCAAATTTGGAGAGCCTGGACTAATAGAAACAGAGAAACAGCCTTTTCGAGTCTTCATTCACCCACAAGTCCCATTAACCTGTGACGTCCATGCGCACTTAAGTGATGCTGAAGTGATTGGATTTCTTGCCGGGCGATGGGATGCTCCGTCTCGAATCCTCTATATCCAAGCTGCAATTCCTTGTTCCTCGACCACCCGTGATGATGATGACGGTGCTATCGACGTTGAACTAGATCCTGAGGCAGAATTCCTTGCTCGAGAGGTAATAACTTCATTGAATTTGCAAGTTGTTGGATGGTATCACTCCCATCCGAAGTTCCGCGCAGACCCTTCTCTTATTGACTGTCAAAACCAGCAGCAGTATCAAAACTTTATGAAAGATGAAATATCTGGTCTTGAACCTTTTGTTGGATTAATTATTAGTACTTATGATAAACAATTAACGGATGGGAAATCATTTCATCGATGGTTTGCTGTGCGAGAATACAGTGATGAGAAGAATATTACTGTTTCTATGCCCATTGAAATAGATGTCGAAATCTTGCAGTATACTATCAATGAGGAGGAATTTCGAAAGGATAAAGGGACAGTCATTAGAGAAGGAAATATTATGCAATTGCGTTGTTCAAACAAAGAATTGATGGAGGCGAACACAACCTCCCCCGTAGATCAACCTAATACTGTAAAGATTGAAGAGAGTGAGATTCAAGAACAGAAGAGCGAAGAAGAAAGAACGACAACCAATCAAATTGAAGAAGTGATTGATGAAAAAAGTAAAAATGTTGGAGAAGAAGATCCTGCAGGTAACCTGGAAGATCGAGGACCTTTACCTTTACCTTTGTCATTTACCAATTTACCTAAACCTGTAGACCAGCGTTACTTTTTCGAAGATGGAACCGACCCTTTTAGTCCTGTCGCAAGCGAAGCTTCATCTAATAAGATCACTTCTGCAATTGAGACTTCATTCGAGGTAGAGGATTCGAAAAAGGCAGGAGATATCGGAGAAACACCTGAGGCTTCGAACCTGGTTAAGGACGGATCATTTCTCGAACTTGATATAACTGTCACCTCTGTTGATCAAAAAGAAGAATTGCCTTTTCAGGATGCAAGTGGGGTACGTCGATCAAGACGTCAACCTAAACCAAATGGATTTTACAAAGAGCGAGAAGAGACGGAATTCAGAGAAAAACTGAAAACTCCGAAAGTTAAGGTTAAGACACCACAGCCTGAGAAAGGGAAAGGTGGAAGAAAACGAAAATTAGAAAATGATGATTCTTGCGAGCAGGTGAAGGAAGAAAGTGGATCAGATACTAAACTGAAGAAGAAAGCGAAAACTGTTTCCTTGTTCGCCATTCCTTCCTCTTCCTCGTCGGCTATCCCCACAAGGAGAGGCAAAAGAAAATCATCTCTACCTTATCCCACAAGAACCATCTTGGATTCCTTTGTGCTCACCGTGCAAGATCCGAAGCTCCTCTCTTCAGCATTAGCTCGGAAAATTGTCATCGCAACACCAGTGTACCTTCGATTTGTGGCAATCAGTTTGTTATCCGTAGGCTTTCATTTTAGTCGATTTTATCGGCGCACGGAGTTATTGCAAGCTTGGAAAAGTCAAATTAAATTAGATAAATTAGCAATTAGTGCAAGTCGTTGGACCGAATATTTCCTTGTTGAACGACTGGATGAAATCCAAGGAAAGCAAGTGAATCCTCAAATTATTGAACTCTTGAACAATTTATTTGCATTTCTCAAGAGTTGTTGGGAAGAATATTCTGCTAAATCGGGAAAAGTGAAGCTGATACGATGAGTGATATATCGCTTTGTTAATCCCGTGGTATGAACTTATGTTCCCTTCGCAGCAAGATCGAGGCGCCAGCGAGCCGAGCCAAGCCGAGCCGAAAAGAACTAACACAAATGAACAAGTCGTTAATAATCCATCATTTCCGTTATGTCAAATTAAGCATTTATTGAAGAAGAAGGAGCAGCAGTGAATGAGTAGAGGCAGAAAATGGAAACAAACAAATATTTTCATATTGCAAGAGAAAGAGTGGGATATCATCCCTTCATGAACATAGATTGCATGTTTTCATACGTTGCATTGGAAATTTTTATTTGAAAACTGAATTCAATTTTTTCATAGTTTATAATTCATCGTCATAAGTTAAATATTTGATGCAGTAACAAAAAAAAAAAAAGTAAATAAGTGCAACGTGCGCAAAAGGACAGACAAAAATTGTTATTAGTACGTTACCTGCGCATTGGCCAAGAATTTATCCTATCCTATAGCAGCCGCTGCGCAGATGGAATCTTTACAAAGTTGTCATGCGACCTAATGAATAGATGTGATAAAACCGCAGCACAATGACGAATCAGTTGACTAACCTTTAACGCTCATCTTCTCTTTCTTCGCCTCTACGATCTTCTTCGCGATCACGTTCTCTGTCACGACGATCTTCTTTACGACCGTTTCCATCAGGACTTGGTGAAGGCGATCTACTCGGACTTCTCTTACGTTCTCGCGATCTACTTCTATCTCTACTGCGGCTTCTATCACGATCGCGATCTCTATCTCTACGATCGCGACGATCATCTTCACTACGATCACGCTTCTTAGCAGCTTTAACACGAATATAAGATGAGTCATCATAATTCTTAAACTCAGTATCGTCCAACTCATCTATGGCGCGATCCATATCTTGTCGATTAGAAAAATCAACAATACCTTCACCACGGTGACGGTCAACATCAGCATAAACTACATCACCAATTTTACGCATGAAATCTTTTAAATCTTGCCAACTGCATCGGCGAGGTAAATTAGTCACAACTACGGAATAATCAGTTCTCTTGCCACCACGACGACTTCCACGATCATCTCGAAAATCACGTCCACCACCTTAAATATCCAAAAGTTAAAAATAATAAGCTAAAGAAATAATTTTACCTCTATCTCCACGTGCGAATTCACATCTTAATCGGTATCCATCATAATTATAACCATCTCTTCCCCTCACTGCATCTTCTGCATCTAAACTGCTATCAAATGTTACAAATGCAAATGCTGGTGGTCTAGCAGGTTGTTTAATATCAATATCCTTGATTTTGCCATACCTTTGGAAGGCAACAGTTGCAAAATGAGAAAGATTTCCTTGTAGAACAAGCATCACTTACTTGTAGAATAAGTCATCCAACTCAGACTCCTTAATATCAACAGGGAGATTTCCAACAAAAATTCGAGCCATCTTCGGTCTTTTTTCAATTCAAACTTAAAACTCGAGAGATAGTTCGCAGCTAAATTGAATGCTTCAAAGAGAAATGTGCGATGGTTGCAAAGAACATAAAAAGCGCTTTTTCAAAAGAATTCTCTCTTCTATCGAGCGACAAGTTGATTTCTTTTTATGAATACTCATTCTTTTTTTCAGTTTTATTTGATTTTGATATTGGCATCTTTTATCTGTGGTTAAAAACATTGAAGGTTGAAGATGGATTCGCTAACAATCCTCTCTTTAGGAGGCAATGATATGTTGATACTTTGGCTAGACCAGATGTTGCCCGTTGTTCATGTTTATTGTGTGAATCGACATCCTTTCTCAATTACATTCATTAATTCCGTGAATATTGAATGCCAAGGTGTTGCTCGATCCTTAGCAAGTGTCAAATTTAGTGAAACAAGTACATTAATTTTGATTCAGTCCAACAAAACGGTTGAGTATGTCTGGGTTAAGTTAGACAATATCTCTGATGATAAAAGTTGGAAATTGACCACATTAATTGAGAAAAGGGATTTCAATTGCGAAGATTATTTAATCAATTATCACGCAAAGGACAAAGTACTCGCTATTTTTGACGGCTTCTATGCCATTATGACTGAAAAGATTGACCATGCACAGCCAATTATTCTCAACTCGAAAAAGGTCGATTTCACGACTGATATCGGGACTCTCAACAATTTAGCTGATCTTGCGTGGGAAAGTGTGATTTCAGTCTCATATTCGGGCTCTATGAAGTCTTTGGTGATTCTTTCGAAATGTAAGTTTCTTTTTACAATAATTTGTCCTGATTGAATCTGACTATCCTTGTACTTAGCACACATCTCTCACCTGCCTTCTTTATACTGGATACAATGGGATGTCAATCAACTTAAAGGAAAGGTATTATGGAGACGAAGTCTTTTTCAGAAGGTAGCCCAAGCATATTTCCTGGAGCCAATGCCAGATAAAGTCAGTTCACATTCTCTTTCTGAATCAGAAGATGCAATACTGGTTCACAATCAGGGCTCCATCTCAATTATGAACTCACAGGGCCTCTTACGAGAATTTCCATCCCTGGAATTAGGTAAAATTGTTTCCATGGTGATCTGGGAGTACAAGAACAATATTATTACTGTCTTGACTGTTAATGAGGCTAGTGAGTACTTCATGGTTCAAATTGAGCCCTCGTTCCAGTATAATCTTCAAATTATCCAAAAATACAATTTATTTCCATTACTTCCCCATGCTATTCCCTTTTATCCTGAAAGAATAATTGTCTTCTCCACACTTCCGTCCCAGAACCAGTCTCCTGCAATCTTCTTCACGTTCAATCAAGATTACGGTTGGCAATTATTAGCTAATGAACCAGCTGTCGGAGAATATAGCTTTGTACGTTTGTCAACGACGGCACAACTATTTCCAACTATATTCAATGTAAAAGAAGTGGGTCGTGACGATGAAGATCAATCAAGAATCGCTGTTCGACAGTTTGACAAGGGAACTCAGATCATGAAATTCAAATACGGTCCTAAGCTTTTCCCTCATAGAATTTGTCTCGTGGATATTTTTGATCAATTTTTACCAGACATTCGGATATGTTTAATCGAAAGTATTGATATCTCAAAGAATAAAAGGAAAGATCAAGCAGGCAAAGAGAGTGCTGCCGTTTATTATTTCCGTTTATTTTCCGAGAGCTTTAATGTTTCGAGTATATTACAGGTCTCATGGACGTCAGATGAAGGATTCTATTCTATCCAGAACTTCGAATTAAATCAAAATCAAAGAGTGAAAGATATCTTCCAAATTAAATCATCAAATTACTTTCTCTGCGTTAATGCTGTCACGATTACACTAATAGGCGCCTCGATTTCGAGTTCTTCTTCACTCTGCGAAGTTGTCTATGAAATCTCTCTTCCTGAAATCATCCAAGCACTATTATTGCAAGGTTGTGATGATTATGTGTCTCAAGCTCTTACTGAAATGACGGGGGATACCCTAAGGATCGACACCGCGCATTCTCTTAACGATGAATCAATATTGCTGAATTGTGGTTCCTTGCTCCTTTCTATTACGCTTAATTTATCGCAGATATTAAACAAATCTGGCGTTATTCGAAGAGTCAGCGCTCGGTACTTAACAACGAAACGAATAAACTGTATTGCTGTCTATGGCCAAGATGATTTTTTCCTTCAAATTTATCACTTCGATAATGGAGACTGTGACATTCAGTGGTCTCGAGGTAACTTGAATCCAGAAAGGGGAAATTTAATAACGACCATGTTACCGAAGAAGAGGATATTTAACCACTCAAAAGCTACCGCAATGCAAGTTGTTCCCTTAAATAATGATCTAAGTGAGTTTGGTTTGTTGATATGCTTCGATGATCAGAATTGTTGTTGGGTAAAATTATCAATGAACAAACAAGAGAAACTACCCATTAGAACCTCCATCCTCCATCAATTTTATTTATCAGGAAGAGGAGTTATCAATAAAATAGTCCTGGGCGATGATGGCGATAGGTTAATTAATAAGCTTCTGAGCAAGAAGTTTCTAATTTGCTTTAGTGAACCACAAGAAAACTGGAAAAATATTACTTTTCATCACTTTCCTTTCCCTTCATACGAAATCGATGAAATATGTGTTGCAAATGTAGTTAGATCTGGTATAGAAAGATCTTCCATTGTTCCTTGCAATGTCAGCAACAGCCACCCGACTTACCTTCCTCGAATGAATGGCTTTCTTTGGTTAGAATCGACCATCTTTGGGTCTACGGACTCTTCAACGGAGCATACGAGTTATCATTTAGTGCACTCAAGCACTTCTGAAATAAAGAAAACAAATTGGATTATGGGTTCCTTACTAATTACGGGAAAGGTGATATCAATGAGAAAAGTGGAAAAGAATGGAATTATCATTGCAATTATCTATGAAGAAGAAAACGAAAATTTCAAATTAATTTTACTGGAAGAGACTTCTTTCGAGATCGTTCAGACATTGGTTTTAACGGAAGATATCCATGAATTGTTTGCTTCTGATTTGATGGCTCTCATTGAATCGATGGAGATTTCTCTTTACCCGAACTATCCTATCTTTGATATTGATCATACTATTGACGGAATCGACGAGGCTTATTCTTTCCCTGTCTCCATTTTTTTCCATCTAACATTCATAACTCCAGATATCTTTGATGTTGGGGAAGAAAACTCTGATCTCCTTCACCTCCTCACCTTTATTTTTCACGAATTTAAATCCTCCCCTCAGATTACTCTTCTAAATTACCTGTACTTACCATTTGCGCGAAGTCACTTAAATCCCGAGAAAACAGGCTTGTTGACTCAGAAATTTAGTTTTCGAAACCAAAGTCAGAGTATCACCGATTGTTTTATTCAAACTTCAATTTCAAACTTTGATCTGCTGTTAATCTTTTCATCCGGGCAAGTGAAAATCATTTCTTGGGTTGGTCAGCGCCAAATCGTGGAAACTTCTATCAAGAACGAAAATAGTCGTCGGAACGTTCCAACTATGATAGGAGCTTATGCAATGAAAACGGATAACGACCCTTCAACATCTCTCCAAAGAAAAGTAACAACTAGCATGACCTTGAAAGTTATAGCAGAGTTTTCTCTGAACCCAACGAATTTGCAGGTACTAAATCCGAAATTTGATTTTGATTTTCTGATTCTAATTTTAGAGGGGCTTTAAGAATATTGTGACAGTATCATTAGATGAGATGTTAATAATCTTGGCTTTAGAGGACAAATCTGTAATGCGTGTGTTTTCCATTGAAACTTCAGCAGGAACTTCGGATTTACCACTTTATACGCAGGAGGTATTGCTTCGAAATACGATCTCCATTAATTCTTCTAATCTATATCGAATAGGATTTGGGGCTTGTAGATTTCACCTTTGACGTTAGTTCAGATCAATTGTTTTACTTTTCGCTACCACGGAGGGAGAATGAAAAGCCTATTTATGACGAGTACTTTAAAGACGATCTTCAAGTGTTCTTAGTCTTCATTCCTTCTGGAGATGAATTGAAATTAAAAAATTCTGAAACGAAAGATGAGAATGATTCTCAAGCTTTCCTTGTGGTTAGGATTGCATCTTTGAATATTAGCATTTTGAATCGTGATTACTTGAAACGAGGAGTGGCTAATAATGCTTTGAAAAACCAGAGAGAAGGAAAACTGAATTATAACCAAAAAGCTTGTCGAATCTCTATCGATCGTCACCCATTTTTAACCAGACATAACCATTCCATAGACGGGAATTCCGAAGTGGTTTATGAGTTTATTCGACAAGAAATTATTGCATACTTTCATCCACTGAATCCATTACTTCGCGATGATTTAAATAACTCATCCTATAGTAGTTACGAGGAGATGAAGGAAAAAGAGTTTTCCGGTTTAATCAATTATTTGAGCCGAGAAGACGAATCAACTTCAACATAGTGATTATTAGAAGTGTTACTTTACATTTCATTCATATATATTAGGATCAAAATTAAAGAGTTATGAAGACTATGAATCAAGAAACAGAATCTATACTGAAGTAGAGATAGTTAAAATATTTTAAATTTATTTATTGGTTTGAATACTCTTTATAAATGATCGAGGATATTCCGTCTAAAATCTTCTTCTTCTCTTCACTGATATATTTATTAAAAACGCAAAGAGCAAATCGAAACTATGCCTTGCTGGATGATGATCACGATTCATAAAATCGGGATTACCAATATTCTATTCTTCCTTTGAAGGTTAAAGCAGCTGCCGATTAATCAATGAATTCGTAAAAGAATCATTAAGCATAACTTTTTCACTTCAACGCTGGTAGAAGACAACACTACTCACTTACATCAACATAGAGGTGGGAAAAGGTGAAAGAAAACATATTCGCGGAGAAGCACATATAAGGGAATCGTAATTCTTGAAAAATAAAATGATGGAGGTGGAAGTTAAAGCCAAACATAAAACAAGTGACAAGTTTTCTTAGCCGTTGAAAAACAAGGAATTCTGCAAGCTTCTACCAAAATTATCAACAACTACAATGAACATTTCTTTCTTCGATGAAACCATTGGATCGTCGACTTGATGAAGCGGAAATCGCTGAGGACTCCAAGTAAAAATGAGAGATAGCCGAAGATGATTATTCAGGTTCATTAAATGCGACAACTTGAACAAAAAATAAAAAATACATAGAAAACAAAGAACCGCAACAATAGAGGAATATGAAGTTGAATAAAAATAAAAGCATAAAAAGAAATGCAAGAGGAGACAAGCAGAAAGTAAAAATAAAAATCATACATACATATAAATACAGGTGAATACTCTGAGGATAAAACACTAGAGGGGCTAGTTCAGAGCGGAAACAATAATTTCTCTTGAGAAATCAAAATCGAGAGGGGATGAAAAAACAAAATAGGAAAAATCTTTTCAGATTAAAAAAAAAAAAAAAAAAGAAACAAAAATTAAAAGCAGAAGAGGCTGGAAGATTGTGATTTATTGCGAAAAAAAAAAAACCGTACAAAACAAAGAAAAGCGTAATAATGAAGTCACCACTGTTTATTGAAGGAGTTGACT
>VFQN01006770.1_pt1 | contig 12820 bp, 14 predicted proteins | sample 3512371 | NCBI WGS metagenome assembly VFQN01 (sample SAMN10412370, study PRJNA504923) | tailings metagenome | isolation source: Replicate 2 from Balatoc abandoned mine | place: Philippines: Itogon, Benguet | collected 2017-08-28
CTTCGCGATCGGCGGCGAGTACTACGACTGCCGTGACTGGGGCTGCGGCTGCGGGTTCGAGTACGAGTACGAACCCGGCGAGCCCATGGGCCGGCCGTGGTCGACGCCCCTCATCCAGATCACCGCTACCTCCGAAGACCAGACCGACAACACCTACGGCGCCCTGCGTCCGATGATCGACCTCGGCCCGCTCGCGGACATCATCACCAAGACCGGTGAGGAGTTCATCCGCCTCCCGGGAGACGGCCGCATCGACGTCGTGACGTCGAAAGCGAACTCCCGACTCGGGCAGCGCGTCACCTTCGCGCCGCAGGACGAGACCGGGCTCTGGGTGAAGTCGAACAGCGGGCACAAGCTCGCCGAGACCCAACGCCGAGGCCTCGCCGGCATGGGCGGCCGCGCGATCGAGACCACCAACGCGTGGGATCCCGCGCAGGACTCGGTCGCGCAGCGCACCTACGAGTCGCCGGCGCCGGATGTCAACAAGGACTTCCGCCAGCCGCCCGCGAAGCTCAGCTTCCAGAACAAGCGCGAGCGGCGGCGGATCTTCGCCTTCAACTACGCAGGCGCACCCTGGGTGTCCATCGATGCCATCGAGGCTGAGGCTGCGGAGCTCATGCTGCGCAACCCCGCCGACGCCGAACGGTTCTTCGGCAACCGCGTCGTCGCCGGCGCGGGCTCCTGGATGCCGATCGCCCGGTGGACTGCCAAGGCGAGCCGCCGGGAGGTTCCCGACGGCACCCCGATCGCGCTCGGCTTCGACGGGTCCGACGTCGACGACTGGTCGGGCATCCGCGCCGAGACGCTCGACGGCTACCAGTTCACGCCGACGTTCCACTCCGACCGGCGCCCGACGATCTGGGACCCCGCGCAGTTCGGCGGCCGCATCCCGCGGCTCGAGGTTCTCGCGGCGTTCGAAGAACTCTTCACCCGATACGACGTCGCCCGCGCATACCTCGACCCGCCCTACTGGCAGTCCGAGATCGACGCATTGGCCGCGAAGTACGGGCCCAAGCGGGTGCTGCGATGGGAGACGTACCGGCCCAAGCAGATGCACGCGGCGCTCGAGCGGTTCAAGACCGACGTGCTGCAGCCGGACTCCGGCTTCACGCACGACGGCGACGAGCAGGTGGCTCACCACATCCGCAACGCCATCGAGGTACCCAGGCCGAACCAGACGTACCTCATCTTCAAGCCTCACGGTTCCGAGACGCAGAAGATCGACCTCGCCATGAGCTCGGTACTCGCCCACGAGGCGGCCTCCGACGCCGCGGCCGCTGGCTACAGCTCAAACACCTCGATGACCGTCTACTACTAGGGAGAACGCATGGACGCAGTGAGCGCTCTCCGCATGGTGAACCGTATCTACGCCCGCCTGAACAACCGGCGCGACGAGATCGAGAAGTTCGAGAGCTACTACCTGGGCAAGCAGCCGCTGACCTTCGCCACAGCCGAGTGGCAGGCGCAGAACGCGGCCCGGTACGACACGTTCGCGGACAACTGGACGGCTCCGGTCGTCAACGCCGAAGCAGAGCGGATCGAGTACTCGGGCCTGAACATCGCCCAGTCAGCTGGCGTCGACGCGGAGATGGCTCGCAACGCGGCCGACCAGCTGCACGAGTGGTGGCTGCGCAACGAGCTCGACATGCAGTCATCTCAGGGCTGGGTGACCACCCTCACCGCGCGCCGCAGCTACGTCATCGTCTGGGCCGACCGCGAAACGCAGAAGCCGGTTGTGACGTGGGAGCACCCCTCACAGGTCGAGATCGAGTACGACTTCGCGAACCCGCTCAGGCGCGTCGCCGCCCTCAAGACCTGGGTCGATGAGACGTGGGAGTACGCGACGCTGTACACCCCCGACTGGGTGTGGAAGTTCCAGCGCGGCCGCACCACGGTCAAGACCGAGCTCGACTCGCAGGCGGAGCAGGCTCGCTCCGAGAAGGGCGCCGACGGCGGCTGGATCCCGCGCGAGCTCCAGAGCGAGTCCTGGCCGTTGTCGAACCCCCTCGGCGTCGTGCCGGTGGTCGAAGTTCCCAACCGGCCACCGCTGAAGGGCGACCCGATCAGCGAGATCGCCGGCGTCATCTCCATGCAGGACGCGATCAACCTGCTGTGGGCGTACCTGTTCCTCGCTGCCGACTACGCGTCGATGCCGGCGCGTGTGGTTCTCGGTGCGGCTCCGCCCATGGTGCCGATCATTGACGGCCAGGGTAATCAGGTTGGCGAGCGTCCGGTCGACATGAAGGAGCTCAGCGAGAAGCGCCTGTTCTACGTGAACGGTGAGGACGCGAAGATTGACTCCTGGGAGGCGGCCCGCCTCGACGTGTTCACCGACACCATCGACGTCGCCGTCGCACACATCTCCTCGCAGACCCGCACGCCGCCGACGTACCTGGTTTCCAAGACCGGCCTGTCGAACGTCAACAGCGAAGGCCTCAAGGCCAGCGAGATCGGTCTGAATAAGAAGGTCACCGACTTCGAGACGTTCGCGTCGCCTGCCATGCGCGAGCTCAACCGCCTCATCGCCCTCGTGCTCGGTGAGCAGGCGATCGCGGACCAGGTCAGCCTGTCGAAGGTGTCCTGGATGAACCCGGAGATCCGCTCCGAGGCGCAGCTGGCTGACTCGCTGCTGAAGAAGCAGCAGATGGGGTACCCGTTCGAGTACCTGCTCGAGCTCGACGGGGTCGGACCGCTCGAGCGTGCCCGAATCCTCGAGCTCAAGCGCCAGCAGGACCAGGCGCTGTTCGGGTTCTCTGTGCAGCAGGCCGTGCAGGACGGCATGAGCGGTGTCGACGCCTAGCGAGGTCCTGGCGCGGCACCGACGAGAGCGGGGAGCGGTCACCGACGCCGCCACCGCCGCAGTCCTCGGACTGTGGCGGATGGTCGACGTCGACGCGCTCGACGAGAGCTGGGACGCGCTGGCACCACAGATGGCTGTTGCAGTGTCGTCCGCGCAGGTCGGGGCCGCGCGCCAGGCTGACCAGTACCTGCAGGCGGTTGACCGCATCCAGCCCTCCGGGATCACCGCGCAGCTCGCGCACGAGAGCTTCGCCGGCGTCACGCTCGCTGGCCGCGAGGTCGCCCCGGAGATGTACTCGGCGGTGACGCACACCAAGACCCTCATCGGTCAGGGAGTGGCTCGCCGGGATGCGTTCCAGGCCGGCGCGGCGTTCATCGCGACGCTCGTCGGGGCGATGGTGCAAGACATCGGCCGGCAGGCCGACATGACCATCTCCACGGCGAAGGGCTACAGCACCTACGTGCGCGTCGTCTCCCCGGGCGCTTGCTCGAGGTGCGCGATCCTCGCCGGTCGCGACGACTACAGCAAGCCGTTCCTGCGCCACCCGCGCTGCCGGTGCCAGATGTGGCCCATCAAGGGGGCGGCGGCCGACCGGATGGGCCCCATCCCAGACGAGCTTGCATCTTCCCCGGAGGAGTACTTCGCCAAGCTCACTCCTGCCGAACAGGACCGCATCTTCACGAAGGCGGGGGCGGAGGCGATCCGGGCGGGGGCGGACCCGATCCAGGTGGTGAACGCTCGCCGGGGGTATCTCGGGTCGAATCCGCCTGGTGTCAACGTGCGACGCCTGCGACCGATCCAGATCGGTGTCCGACCTGACGGTTCACCACTCGAGGTGTACGCGACCGCTGAAGGCACGACCATCCGCGGTGTGTTCGGCCGACGAGAGTTCAACGCCACCGCTGAGGCGATCCGCGACGGCCGGTACCGGCGCACGACCACTCTGCGGCTCATGCCAGAGCAGATCGTCCGCATGGCAGGCGGCAACCAAGAGCGGCTGCGCGAGCTGCTCTACCGCTACGGGTACCTCTGGCGCATGCCGACCCGCAGCTGACCCACCCACTTCCCGTCCGACCCCGGACGGAAGGTTGCCGCGCAACGCGGCACATCACCAACCGACAAGGGAGCAACTCCACTATGTCCGAGACCGTCACCCCGGGCGCAACGCCCACCGTCCCCTGCCGCCACCCGCAGCCCGCGGTCGGCAGCCACCTCATGCCCCACCGTCCGCGCCTTCGGTTCCTCGACGGCGCCGGCGACGGAGCAGCAGGCGCAGGGACGGACGTCGACGAGCAGAACGACGACGCGGCCAACAGCGGCAGCGACACCGGCGACCAGCAGAACTCCGACACCGACGGAACCGAGCAGCTCGGAGACGCCGGCAAGCGGGCGATCGACGCGATGAAGGCCGAACGCAACGCCGCCAGGGCGGAAGCGCGTGCGGCCGCCGCCGCGCTGAAGGAGATCCAGGACCAGCTGGCGCTGAAGGACAAGCCCGCCGAGGAGCAGGCGCTCGAGCAGGCTCGGGCCGAAGCGCGAGCCGAGGCCATCAAGGCCGCCAACGAGCGCATCCTTCGCAGCGAACTCCGCGCCGCCGCCACCGGCAAGCTCGCCGACCCCTCCGACGCAGCCCTGTTCATCGACCTCGCCCAGTTCGAGGTCGACGACAACGGCGACGTCGACACCGACGCACTGTCGGACGCGATCGCCGAACTCCTCACCCGCAAGCCCCACCTCGGTGTCATCCAGAAGCCCCGCTTCGACGGAGACGCCGACCAGGGTGCCCGCGGCAAGGACACGGCGACTCCCCAGTGGACCGAGGCCGACCTCGAGCGCCACAAGAACGACCCCGACGCGATCGAGAAGGCCCGCACCGAGGGCCGCCTGGATCGACTGCTCGGCCTCAAGAAGTAGGCCACGACCCCGAAAGGAGCGCCCACCATGGCACTCACCGAATCCCAGCGGAAGATCTGGGCAGCACAGCTGCTCAGCTCCCTCAAGAAGAACCTCGTGTTCGCCGGCCCCCGGGTGGTGAACCGCAACTTCGAGGGCGAGATCCGCGACCAGGGCGACACCGTCAAGATCATCTCGGTCGGCCGACCCACCATCGGCGACTACGTCAAGGGCGTGACGGTCATCAACCCGGAGCAGCTCACCGACGCCGAGCGCTCGCTGACGATCACCGAGGCGAAGTATTTCGCCTTCGAGATCGACGACATCGACCGCGCCCAGACCGGTAACGGCGGCGCGATCATGAACGACGCGGCCACCGAGTCCGCCTACGCGCTGCGCGACGTCGCCGACCAGTTCGTGGCCGGCCTCTACGCGGGGGCCGCGACCGCGAACCAGATCGGCACCACCTCCATCACCACGTCCGCGCTCGCGGTCGACGGCATCAACGACCTCATGGTCCGCCTCGACGAGGCCGACGTGCCCAAGGAGGGCCGCTACTGCATCGTCCCGGCCTGGTACCACGGCCTGCTGACGAAGTCGGAGCTCTTCACCGACCTGTCGGCGTCGGGCTCGACCGAGGCGCTGCGCAACGGCACCGTCGGTCGGCTCTTCGGGTTCGACATCCTCATGTCGAACAACGTGCCGATCGTCACGGGCGACGACTACCGCGTGAGCGCCGGCTACCCCGGCGCGCTCACCTACGCGGACCAGATCGTCAAGACCGAGTCCTACCGCCCGGAGAACTCGTTCTCCGACGCGATGAAGGGCCTGCACGTCTACGGCTCCAAGCTCGTGCGCCCGAGCGCCGTCGCGACCCTGATCGCCTCGCGCACCTGATCGGCCCTGCGGGCGGCGACGAACCCCGTCGCCGCCCGCCCCATCCCGCAACGCTCTGAACAGAAGGAGGGCCGATCATGGCCGATATCGCAGTCCCCATCAGCCCGCTGGGCCTCAACGCGTCGACCGCCAACCCGGCCGGCACCGCGATCGTCGCAGCCGACAACCACGTCATTACCCCGGACCGCGCGAGCAAGAAGATCGCGATCCGCCTCACCAACACGACCGCGGGCACCAAGGTGTTCACGGTCCTCGCTGGTGACAACCCGCCGGCCACCGCGGCCGGGCAGGGCAACCTCACCGTCTCGCTCACGAACGGCTCGACCACCCCCCAGATCGCCTGGGTCGTCGTCGAGACCGCCCGCTTCCTCCAGAGCGACGGCACGATCCGCATCACCGTCGAGGCCTCGACCACCGGCAACATCGCCGCGCTCGGCCTCCCGGACTAGGAGACAACGGTGGACGCATTCGCAAGCTACATAGACCTCGAGCTGCGACTGAACCGACAGTTCAGCGAGGCCGAGCGTCCGTGGATCACGGCGCTGCTTGAGGATGCGTCCACCTACCTCCGGGACGACGTCCTCGGCCAGCAGGTTTACCCCCAGTCCACGGCCACGGCCACGTTCTGGCCGGAAGGCGGACGCATCGACATCCCGTCCCAGCCGCTCGTCTCCATCGAGTCGGTTCAGCGTGACGGACAGGACGTCGAGTACGTGCGCCGCGACAACACCCTGTGGGTGCCGCTCGCGTACGCCCGTCCGCTGGTCACCACCGCCACCCGAGTGGAGGCACCCGTCGAGGTGTCCTACACCTACGGCTACGAACAGCCGCCGGCCTCGCTCGTGCGGTGGACGTGCGTGCTCGTCTCGCAGGCGCTGCTCCCGATCGAAGCGAACCTTGGCCTGACCGCTGGCGGGCTGTCCTCGGTGCAGCTCGACGACTTCCGCGCCGCGTTCGCGGACGCGGGGGAGATGTCCGGCATCGCTCTCAGCGACCGCAACGTCCGCCTGCTGCGTGAGCAGTTCGGTGTCCGCCAGAGCTACGTGGTCGGCACCCGATGAGCGTCGCGGCCGGCATCGCTCGACTCGGACGCCGCCAGGCCGAGGCGCTGATGGACTCCACCTGCACGATCACCAAGCAGGCCACCGGTTCCGTCGACCCGACAACCGCTCTGCGGACGCAGACCACGGCGACCGTCTACAGCGGCAAGTGCCGGCTGCGCTTCCCCACGGGCGCTGCGGACGACATCGACGCAGCCGCCCAGATCCTCGCACGGCAGACTCCGACGGTGTCGATCCCGGTCGAAGCGGCCGGATCCGGTGACGTGCGACCCGACATGATCCTGACCATCACGGCGAACCCGCTGGATCCGTCGCTGGTCGGCATCCGGTTCCGCGTGCGCGGCATCCAGTTCCAGACGCACGCGACCGCACGACGTCTGCAGGTGGAGCTGATCACGTGAGCATCAAGTTCGACTTCTCCGAGCTCGACCAGCTCGCCGCACAGCTCGAATCTGCTCCGACCGTCGCTGGCCCGTACCTTCGCAAGGCCGTCGAGGTCAGCGCGGTCAACGTCAAGAAGGCCTGGGCGCAGAAGCTCACGGGGGAGCAAGGGCTGCCGCACGCCCCGCGCGCGATAACCTACGACATCGCCGTTCTGCGCGCTTTCGGGGTTTCCATCATCGAGGCCGAGATCGGTCCGGAGCGCGGTCGTCTGCAGGCGCCGATCGTCGTGGTCATGGAGTTCGGCTCGCCCGGCAACAACACCGCCCCACGCGGCTACGGCTCGGGCGCGCTGCAAGAGACCGAGCCGGACTTCGTCCGCGGCCTCGAGAGGGCTCTCGGAGACGCGACCGATGAGGCGCTGCGCCAGAGCACGGTGAGCGGCATCGTCCGCAACTACATCAGCAGGGGTGCCCGATGAGCTACGCCGACACCGTCGCTCTCAAAGCGTTCATCGAGACCCTTCCAACCTTCCAGCAGGCGACGTTCGTGGGAGAAGCGACGAAGCCGGCCCCGAACAGCGTCGACGTCGTCTCCACGCCGTACGTCGTGCTGTTCCCCGCCGATGGCACCAACACCACCGACAGCCTCACCGGCCCACACCTGGTGGAGAACCCCGAGTACACCGGCTGGATCGTCGGAGACTCGGCCGAGCAAGCCGGCATCGGCCTCAGCCTGATCCGCCAGCTGCTGTTCCCGGGCGGCCGCGGCGCTCGCATCACGGTCGCCGGCAGGCAGAACGACCGCTGCTGGTTCGAGTCGCCCGTGCCGCTGCAGCGCGACGCCAGCGTCACTCCGCCACTGCATTACCACGTCTTCCGCACCGGTTGGCGCTCGCAACCCGCTCCCGCCTAACTAGAAAGAGAGACCACCATGGGCTTCATCCGCGTCAAGAGCCGCAACACCGGCCACGAGTTCGACGTCACCCCCGAGCGCGCCGCCCAGCGTCCTGACTGGGACGTCATCGACTCCAACCCCGTCAACCGCCCGCGGCCGGCGGTTCACGGCGACCAGCCGGCCGCCACGCAGCCCATCGCGCCCGCGGCCGACGTCGACGGCGAAGATGCCGTCGACGCGCCGCCCGTCGCCTCGAGCGGCGCCGCGAAGGATCCGCGCCTGGCCAAGAGCTCCACCAAGTAGGGGCAGCGCCCCACCAGATCGCCCCGCCCCGGGGCCTCACGAAAGAAGGTACGCGATGGCTCTGGAGACCACTCCGCCGAGCACTCAGACCGACGACAACTACCGCATCCGGTTCGTGCCGACAATCGCCGGCGCGGCGATCACGGTCGCTGAGTGGGAAGACGGTGACGACATCACCTACTCCCTCACCCCGGACGGCTGGAACCCCGAGCAGGATCAGGCGACCGTCGTCGACGACCGCCTCACCCTCGCTCAGGCACTGCAGCGCCCCGGCAAGAAGACCAAGGGCCTGACGGTCAAGTACGTTGACGGCGCCACCGGAGCCGCCAGCGTCCTCACCGAGGGCCTCGCCGGCTATATCGTCGTCCGCCCCCTGGTGGCCAACGAGACCGCGGCCGCAGCCGCCCAGAAGGTCGTTGTCTGGCCGGTCATCTGTGGCGAGCAGATGGACGACGCGCCCGTCGCGAACGGCGTCTTCACCAAGACGCAGAAGCTCTTCGTCACCGGCGTCGTCACCCGCCAGACGCTGGCGGCCTAGCCGCCAGCAAGAGCCGGTGGGGAGACGAGCGCGCCGTCTCGTCTCCCCACCCCCCTTCCCACCTACGGCGCCAACGGCGAAAGGTTCACCATGTCCTTCCTGGACGATCTCAACGCAGCCACGCAGACCGAGCGGCCGACGGCCGACGTCACCGTGCTGCTCAACGGCAACCCCTACACGCTTCGCTTCACGCAAATGACCGGCATCGACTGGGGCATGCTCGTCGACAAGCACCCGCCCCGGGTCGCTGGCCTCGCCGCCAGCAAGGCCGGCGACAAGCCCGCCGACAACCCGGTCTACATCGACCTGAAGTACGGCTACAACGTCCGTGCCGTCATCCTCGAGGCAGCGCCTCTCTCCGGAACGATCGTCGACGAGGGCGCCATCTCCATGGCCAAGTGGGAGCAGCTGCTTAAGGCCCTCGACGGCGCAGCCTTCCAGCGCGTGTGCGACACCATCTTTGAGCTCAACGAGATCGCGCCCGAGAAGGCGGTCGATGCGGCGCGAAAAGGGCAGAAGCGTCGGCAGGCGTCCTCGAGCTCGCCCTCCAACTCGGAGTAGCGCCCCGCCGTTTGTGCGGCTGGGAGCCGGCCGAGTTCCATGAGGCCGTCTACGAGCGCGACCAGCTCGTCGGGTTCCGAGTCGTACGCGAACCCGAGTACTCCACCCCCGAGCTCAACCTGCTGTTGGCCCACATGCGCAACCGACAGCGCCCCGCGCACGGCATCCCGCTCGACGTCGCCACCAACCCCGACAACCAGTTCATGTTCGAGGCCGAAGGGCCCGTCATGGACTGGGCAGAACACACCCTCGCGACCGCGAGAGAGGCCTACTACAAGGCCTTCGACAAGCCCGGCGCTCCAGTCCAGCGCGCTGGCCGCATGTGGCGGGTGAAGCTGCGCGACACACCGCGCACCATCGCGCCCTAACCCGAAGGAGGCGAACATGGCCGATCGCACGACCAAGGTTCGCCTCCTTGCGGAAGTCAACGGGTACGTCGCCGGCATGGAGCGCGCGGCGAAAGCCACCCGTGAGATGGCAGACGACTCCACCGCGAAGCTCGCCCAGCAGCGCGAAGGGTTCGAGCAGCTTGGCCGAACTTCACTGGCCTTCGGTGCGATCGCCGCGATCGGGGTGGGGCTCGCGGTCAAGCGGTTCGCCGACTTCGACCAGGCCATGTCGAACGTGCAGGCTGCGACCCAAGAGTCGACGGCGAACATGGAGCAGCTGCGCGCAGCCGCGATCGCCGCCGGCGGAGAAACCGTCTTCACCGCGGTCGAGGCGGCGAACGCCATCGAGGAGCTTGGCAAGGCTGGCCTGTCAACCACCCAGATCCTCGAGGGCGGCCTCGGCGCTGCACTTAGCCTCGCGGCGGCAGGGCAACTCGAAGTCGCTCGAGCGGCGGAGATCACCGCCATCACCATCAAACAGTTCGGACTCAACGGCGCCCAAGCGGTCACGGTCTCCGACCTCTTGGCAGCTGGCGCCGGCAAAGCCGCTGGCGACGTCGAGGACCTCGCGCAGGCATTGAACCAGGCTGCTCTCGTCGCATCGCAGACTGGCTTGTCCGTCGAGGAGACCACCGGCGTGCTCGCCGCCTTCGCGTCAGCTGGTTTGCTCGGATCCGACGCAGGAACCTCATTCCGCTCCATGCTCCAGCGCCTCACCCCACAATCAGCAGAGGCGCAGCGCGAACTTGACCGGCTCGGTATCTCGGCATACGACGCGCAGGGCTCCTTCATCGGTGCGGCCGCCTTCGCCGGTGAGCTGCAAGGAGGACTCAAGGGTCTCACCGACCAGCAACGCAACGCCTCACTGGCCATCATCTTTGGATCGGACGCGGTTCGAGCAGCATCGGTGTTCTACGAGCAGTGTCAGGCCGGAATCCAGGGATGGATCGAAGCGACAAACGACTCGGGCTACGCCGCCCGCGTCGCAGCCGACCGGCTCAACAACCTCAACGGCGACCTCGAGAAGCTCCAGGGGTCGTTCGAGTCCGCCGTGATCAAGAGCGGTTCCGGTGCGAACGATGTACTCCGTTCTCTTGTACAGACCGCGACGTTCCTGGTCGACGGGTTCGGATCCCTGCCCGAGCCCGTGCTCTCCGGCGGCCTGGCATTCTCCGCGGTCGCAGCTGCTGTCGCCCTCGCCGGCGGAGCAGCCCTCATCGGCGTGCCCCGGTTTGTCGCGTTCAAGGCCGCACTCGAGACCACCGGCGTTTCTGCTGGCCGTGCCAGTCTCGCGATCGGCGGCCTTGGCAGCGTCATCGGCCTCGCCACCATCGTCCTCACCGCATTCGTCGCCGAGCAGGCGGCTAGCGCAGGGCGAGTCGCAGCCCTTAAGGACAGCCTCAACCAGACCTCCGGCGCGGTAACCACCTACACACGCGAGCTCGTCGTCGCGCGCCTGCAGGAGAAGGGTGCGTTTGAGGATGCGGCCAAGTACGGCATCACACAGCGCGAGCTGACCGACGCGATTCTGGAAGGCGGAGAGGCGCTCGCCGAGGTCGAGTCGAAGCTCGCGGCAGTGTCGGAAGGCCTGACGGGCAACCAGAAGCGCGCCGTGGGGCTGCAGGCGGAGTACGGGGTCGTGTCCACCGTCATCCGGGGAACGCGGCAGGAGCTCGAAGACGCTGAGGCTGCGCTCCGCAACACTGAGGCGGCCGCCGACGACAACCGGTCCGCCTTGGACGACATCTCCTCAGCCGCTGCGGACGCATCGGGGGAGATCTCGGAGCTGTCCGACGCGATCGCCAACTTCGGCCGGAGCCAGCTCGACACGCGATCAGCGCTGCGCGATTTCAAGGACTCAATTCGAGAGGCCACCGAGGCGATCGCCCAGAATGGTGCCACTCTCGACATCAACACCCAGGCAGGTAGTGACAACCAGGCCGCGCTAGACGCGATCGCGCGATCGGCCAATGAGGCCGCGGCCGCGGTATATGCCCAGACCGGGTCCGTGGAGGAGACCACCGCAGTACTCGATGAGGCGCGAAGCGCATACGTCGAGGTTGCCCGCGCCGCGGGGGACACTCGCTCAGAGATTGAGATCCTCTCCGAGTCCTACCTCGCCACACCTGAGGTCATCGCCACCGAGGTGCAGCTCTCAGGGGTCGCTACCGCAGCCAACACACTCGCGAAGTTCTACGCCGAGTGGACCAACAAGCCGCTGACCGTCAAGTTCTTCGCCGACACCTATGGGCTGGACCGTGCCGCCGCGGCCGCCGCTGCACGACTGACCGGGCAGGCGCTGGCTTCAGGGCGCGAGAACGGCGGTCTTGAGCAGTACGAGAACGGCGGAGTCCGCGAAGGCATCTACCGGGGCCGGCCCGGAGGGATCCTGAAGTTCGCCGAGCCAAACGTGCCGTGGGAAGCCTTCATCTCAGGCAAGCCCGGACAGGAGCAGCGCAACAGAGCCATCTGGGAAGAGTCGGGTCGGCGGCTAGGGGCGTTGGTTTCTTCGAGCGGCGCCGACATGCCCGCGGGTATTGGTGCAGGCGGCAGCTCCCGCTCGATCACCATGCAGGTACAGACGCAAGACCCGGCGGTGGTCGCTGAGCTCGTGATTCAGCAACTCGAGGCAAGGTTTCAGGTGAGCCCATGATCACGGTTGCCCTCGATGGACTCGAGTTCGCGACTGACGGGAACCCGACCTACACAATCAGCCGCCTCGATGGTTGGTACGGGGCGCCGTCGACCAAGACGCGCCTCGACGAACGTCCTCGTTCGGACGGCGCCTTCCAGGTCATCGACTTCCAGCGGTCAGCGAGAGCGATCACGATGTCCGGCCAGGTCCACGCAAGCGGGTCCGGTCGGCCGGAGTGGCTTGCGTTGTCGGCGCTACTCGGCGCCGGCCTTCCTCGCACCCTCGCGGTAACGGACGAACTCGGCACGCAGACGACCACCGTGATTCTGGCTGGCCTCGGTGTCACGATCGAGCCCATCACGGACCAGACAGCCCTCTACGTCGTCTCGATGCTCGCTCCAGACCCGATCAAGTACGGGGCGTCGCGGCAGCTGGTGACGGGCCTTCCGACGGCTGGTGGCGGGT
>VFQN01006771.1_pt1 | contig 12819 bp, 14 predicted proteins | sample 3512371 | NCBI WGS metagenome assembly VFQN01 (sample SAMN10412370, study PRJNA504923) | tailings metagenome | isolation source: Replicate 2 from Balatoc abandoned mine | place: Philippines: Itogon, Benguet | collected 2017-08-28
CTGCTGCTGCCACTGCCCGGTAGCAGTCGTTCGAGCCGTAGCCGAAGCGGGCTAGAGTGTAGGTGGCTTCCGCTAGCTCCGGCGGTGTTAGCTCACGGAAGGCCAGCAGGCGCTCCAGCTGGGATGCCGCTAGCCCTGCCGCGGCGGCGGCGTCAGCTGCAAGACGCGTCACAGGGTCACCAGGGCAAGGGCCGCCGCCGCCGCCGCCGCCACCGCTGTTAGCACCTCCGTCGCTGCCGCTGCTGCTGCTGCTGCTGGCACCGCCCCTGAAGGACTCGTACAGGCCCAAACAGCCCCGCACCAGCTGGCACGTCCGCCGTACACTGAGGAACTGACTTGACAAATTCCAAGGACGACGCATCCACACCTCCTGCTGCTCCAGCCGCGCCTGCACCACACCCAGCAGCTCCCTAACCCACGCCGCCACGGCATCCGGCTTGGATGCCAGCGCACGACGTAGCGCGGGTGCCTGCACCACCAGCTCCCCCAGCACTCCTGTGACCCCGCACAGCTCTGCGTCGTCGCCAAACTCGGCATGCTGCAAGCGGGGAAGCAGCCAGCCTATGAAGGGCTGCGGGCCCCTCAGCACCTTGGGACGCAGCCAGGCCAAGGCCAGCAGAAGTACAACTGCATCGTGCAATTGCGCTGTGCCGGCTGCCGCCCTGATCGGTGCCGGGACGACGCGGGATGGCGCTACATCAGAACGGCGAGTCGCCATCAAAAACAGCAGATCCTGAAAGACCTCCGCCATCGTGTCTGGCACCTCCTCAAACGCTGCCTGCTCTGGTGCCTCAGCAAGCATCTGCATCAGCCTATCCAGCACGGCCTGCGCCAGGGGCAGCTCGGCCTTGGTCCCAGCAGCCTCCGTGGCTGGGGTGAGGCTCCAGCCGTAGCCGGTCCGGCCGCAGGCCAGGAGTGCGGCGGTGAGGTGGTTGGGTTGGTTGACCTTGGGCAGGAGGGGTATGAACTCCGCCGCCAGGCCGTGCATCAGGTTGCGCTTGGCGGCATCATGCATGAGCTTGTTGCTTGCACGGAGGCTCCAATAATCAAACTGCGAACGGGGAAGGTCAAGGACAAAGGCACGTACGCGAATAGATACCGTGGATTAGCGAGTTCGTTAGTTGCCGCGGTCCTGCAGGAACCGTGCTCAAATCAGCCCTTGCATTCGCTGCGTGCGCTTGCTTATCCTCGCTCGTCCAGGTTGAGCAGCATTGTGCCAACTGAAGAGCCTTCAAATTGCCAGGAGTCAAGTAATGCGTTCGTGCGTGCGTGCATGTGCGGCCACGCGTGGTGCGATGCCTGCCGCCCTTCCCGGCCGGGCTCACTGCCGCAACACCGGCTGCTGGCATCTATCCGGGTCGGTGTGTAAGCACGCGGAGTTCATGCACACAGGGATAACGGTACTCCAACAGCGCACCGCCTGTGAAAACGTGGCACAGGCTGCGCATGAGCCAACTGCAACGAGTGCAGCCACACCTTCCCGTTGGCCGGTTAGGGCATGCCCGTGCCTACGGCATTCTCGTGTGGCCCTGGGCTCCACGCCTGCCACCCTTTCCGGCCGGGAATATGTGCCGTTAACCTGGCTACCCGTGCCCAGGCAACTGCCTATCCACTCGACACACCCAGTCTGCACCACAGCTACAACACAGACGAGCGGCGGGCTTACTTACGTTTGCCAAGTTCCTGAAGCTCTTGGCGATGTAGGCGAGTCCGTCCTCTTGCACATCGAAACGGATACTCCCGTCCCTGAGTCTCTCCTCCAGCTGAAGCAGCTCCTTGTGCAGGGTCGGCAGGAGGGCAATCCGCTGGGACAGGTCGGCGGGCGCTGACCTCGGGCCTCCTGTTTCTACACTCTCGCCGTTCAGCAGTACGTCAAATAAGCTCGGTTGTGGCTGAGGGTGTATAATTCCTTTGTCCACGGCCAAGTTGCTGTCTACATGCTGAGTTGGTATGGTGTCCGGATGTTCTGGTGCTTCGCCTCCGGAGGGGTGTGCCGCGGAGGCAGGAGGCAGTTGGCGCCTGCTGACGAGGCCACTGCAACGGCCATCCCTGACGCCGTGAAGCAACGTGAGGCCGCTGCTCAGGCTTCTGGAGGTATAATGCTTGTCGTTGGCAGCTTGCCTAATCGCCAAGAGGACGTGATGCGCGGTGGCATTCACAGTTGCGCGAGCATGCGCTGAAGGGCCAAGCGCACGACACCGCATGGCGCCGCTGTGCAGAAGTCCGCCAACGTATCAAGTGCTCAATTGTCGCGGTAATGGGCCAGAGTGCGGCTTTCAGCTTATCGGTGTGCCTTCGTGGGGGCTTTTTGGTTGAAGTCAAGACGTTGCAACACCGGCGGGTTTCCAAACGTTTTGCCTCAATTTATTGCACAAGTGACCAGCAACATGAGACACGTCGACTAATTACGGCACCCGGATGTGCACAATGTGGCAGGACCGTGGCTCTCCTGCGCATTGTCCCCTTGGTGATAGGTCTGGGTACTTGCTTCGCTAGGCTGCCGTTCGTTCCGTGCCTTCGCCCCCCGCATGACGACCAGCACTGATGGTGCTCAATACCTGGCGTCTGACGGTGACACGGACAACTCACAAGGGATCCGCAGCACACGAACACGTGTCCGTGTCTGCACGGTGTGTGCAGGTGGTGCAGCCAGGTGCAGTTACGGTAACCCACACGTACTGGCCGGTGGGCTGGCTCGCGGCGTGCTGCATAAGAGATGCGACTGAACTGATTGTCACCGGTACCAGAAAAATAGTTCTTCCAAAAGCCGTCATTCTTTCAAGCCTGTGGCAGGCGGCGGGCCACTGCCGGCCCGTTTCACGGTACCGTAGGGACCAGGAGAGCCACTGGTAGTACCGGTAAGCTAGGTGTCCCATACGGCCCGCTACCGGAAATGCCAAGCAACCCCGGACTACAATGTATGACTGCCCGTCACGTGCTGCGGCGCCCACGCCTCGCCCTCGGCCCACGCTCGGTGCAGGCACCCACACGTGCAACACTTTACACACAACCTCGCTCTGATACATGCGTCGTATAGCCCCTCACCGCATCCTGCTACACACAACCTCGCTCACCCCCACATCCCTCATGCCTCTCACACCGTCACTCTGCTCGCTTGCGCCGCATTGCATACCGGGTTCCTCCACCCCGCCGCCGCCAGCCCCCCTGCACGCCGCCGTGGCCCCTTCCTCATTTCTCAACAGCTGCTGTGCCCTGTTCACCGCTGCTGCCGCTGCTGCCGCTGCTGCCGCCGTTGCTAATACACATGCCTGCAGCCAGCCTGGCACCCAGCCATGCCTCCTGCCTCCCTCGCTCCCCACCCAGCTCCTCCCACTCCCAGTACCGCACACCTAACACACAGCCCGCCCCCAGCACCCGCTCCAGTTGCCGCCGCCGCAGCTCCGCGGGCCCCGTCCTGGTCCCCGTGTGCGGGTGGTTGGCAAGCAGCTGCCCTGGGCCCTCCACCTCAACCGCCAACCGCCGTCCGTCCGCCATCTCAACCAAGAAGTCCACGCAGTACGGCAACTCGGGTAAGGGCGCATTCTGTACTACCGATATCACGACGGTGTCCCAGAGCACAGGAGCAGCACCTGCCCTGATGGCAATCCTGGCTGGTGGGGATCCTCCTGCAGCAGTGCTGTGACTACCGCTTGGCAGTGGGACCGTCAGCTGCTGCCCCTGCTGCCCTCCCCGCACCATCCCCTGCAACACGCCCCACACCTCATCCCTCACCACATGCAGCCGCCGCCCCGAGGCACCCCGCCCTGCCCCGCCGGGGCCCTCCCACCGCACGACCTCCTCCTTAGCCTGACGTAACAGCTTGACTGGGAGCAGCTGCCGCAGCTGCTCCGGATCTACACTGACACAGCTGCTTTCCCCGCTGTCCCCACCGCTGCCCCGTGGCGTGTTGCCCCTTCCGCTGCCCCCCGCACCGTGCCCATCCGCCACCGCCTCCAGCTCCAGCTGCACCTGCCACAGTTGTCGCAGCACCTGCCCCTGCTCCTGCACCTGCTGCTGCTCCCGCTCCTCCCCCTCACCCATCCTCCCCTGCTCCCACCGCCCCGCCACCTCACTCAGCAGCTGCCCCACAGCCCCACAGTGCACAGCTAGCAGCTCAGGGCCCATGACCGCCACAGACCACAGCGAGCTGGTCAGGTCGTGCACCCTCACGCCCCCGCCCGGCACGTCCCCTCCCGATGGTGGCACCGCCTGCAGCAGCTGCACCAGGCGCCCCAGCAGCCACCCGACCAGCCCGTTGTCGTAGCAGCGAAGCACGGCCAGGGACCATAGCAGCGTAGCGCAGTCGTGCGCCGTAGCGCTGCCGCACTGCTCCTGCTTAGTCATCATCGCTGCTGCCGTACGCCGTACAAGCGCGTCGTTGGGGCGGTGTTTGACGAGGGCCAGTGCGTGCCACAGCTGTGCCCAGTCGGCAGGCGTGGCGGCGGCATGGAACGTTTCCTGTGCTGCTGCCGCTGCTGCTGCCACTGCCCGGTAGCAGTCGTTCGAGCCGTAGCCGAAGCGGGCTAGTGTGTAGGTGGCCTCTGATAGCTCCGGTGGTGCTAGCTCAAGGAACTCCAGGCGCTCCAGCTGCGATGCCGCGAGCCCTGCCGCGGCGGCGGCGTCCGCTGCAACGCGCTCCAGGGAGTCAGGGCCGCCGCCGCCAACGCCGCCGCCGGCAGCACCTCCATCGTTGCTGCTGCTGGCACCGCCCTTGAAGGACTCGTAGAGGCCCAAACAGCCCCGCAGCAGCTGGCACGTCTGCCGTACACCCAGGCCCTCCCCTGACACCATCCCCTGCTTCTGCTGCCGCCTCCAAGGACAGTGAACCCACTCCTCCTGCTGCTCCAGCCGCGCTTGCACCACACCTACCAGCTTTGGTACCCACGGCGCCACGGCCCCCGGCTTGGACTCCCGCGCACGACATAGCGCGGGTGCCTGCACCACCAGCTCCCCCAGCGCCTGTGTGACCTCACACAGCTGTGCGTCATCCCCAAGCGTGGGATACTCCAAGCGGGGGAAGAGCCAGCCTGCGACAGGCCCCGGGTCCCTTAGTACGTTGGGACGCAGCCGGACCACGGCCAGCAGAACAGGATGCGCGCTTTTGTGCATCTCCAGCGGTGTAAACGGCATCCCGGCGACTGATGCCCCTCCGCCAGGATAACCAGACGCCGCCGCATACAGCATCTCCTGGAGGCCTATCTCCATCATGGCCTCTTGATCATCCATTGATGCCTTCAATTCTGTGAACACATCTGGTGCACGGTTAAGCATCTGCAGCAGCCTATCCAGCACAGCCTGCGCCAGGGGCAGCTCGCCCTCGGCCCCGGCAGCCTCTGGTGCTGCGGTGGGGCCCCAGCCGTAGCCGGTACGGCCGCAAGCCAGCAAGGCGGTGGCGAGGTAATTGCGTTGGTTGACCTTGGGCAGGAGGGGTATGAACTCCGCCGCCAGGGCGTGCATCAGGTTGAGCCTGGCGGCCCCTGCCGCATGCGTGAGCTTGGCGCTTGCATTGAGGCTCAGGGGATCAAACTGCGGAGGGAGGAAGGCAGGGATAGAGGCACGTACGGGGATAAGGGGGGCCGTGGACGGGCGGGTTGCTGCCAGGGGATCTCCCCTATCCGCTCAAAACGACACCTGCAACACCGACGAACGGCGGGCTTACCTTTGCCAATTTCCAGAAGCTCCTAACCATGTAGATGACCCTGTCCTCTTGTTCACCGGAACGGATACTCCCGTCACGCAGTTTGTCCTCCAGCTGGAGCAGCTCCTTGTGCAGGGGGGGCAGGCGGGTCCTTCGCCGGGACAAGTCGGCGGGCGCTGACCTCGGGCCTCCTGTTTCCACGCTGTCGCCGTTCAGCAGCACGTCAAATAAGCTCGCTTGTGGCTGGGAGTGGGTAGGTTTGATCTCCATATCCGATTTGCTGCCTGTATGCTGAGTTGGTATGGCGCCCGGATGTCCTTGTGCCCCGGCGCACGTGGGCTGGGCCGCTGAGGCAAGAGGCCATGCGCGCCTGCTGACGAGGCCACTGCAAGGGCCACTCCTGACGCCGTGAAGTGATGTGAGGCAGCTGCTCTGGCTTCCGAGGTTATGTGGTTTGCTGTTTGCAGTTTGCCTCACCGCTGAGATGGCGTGATGCGCGGTGCCAAATACGTTCGCGCGAGCATGCGCTGCTGCAGGGCCCAGCGCTGGACGCCGCATGGGGCCGATACGGAGGTGCAGGCCCATATTGAAGTGATGTATTGTCGCGATAGTGAGCGGCTCTCAGTTGGCGTTGGTGTCACACAGCGCGACAGCGGGCAAGGGCTTCGCAGGGTCCATCGAACCCAGGCGTTGTTATGCCGGTGGAATTCTAGATGGGTTGCCTGAGTATATTGTATTCGTGACCACGTGTGTGCATAAGACTGTCGACAAGCGGCAGACTCCCAAGAACGGCCGTACTCGTTCCACAATTGCATGTAGGACCCCAACTCGGTGGCCCCTGTTCCTTCCACCACACCGCAAATTGCAGCCGAGTTTTACAGCACAGCACCGAGGGCCATTCACGGCCCATTCATTCTTGGAGTTCAGCCAGCAGCTGGCAAAGCAGCCGGGCGCTCACGGCAGTGTTTGGCCCACAGGGCACTTCTATGCACCAGTGTGCCGCGCTGCGGCCCCGTGTTTCTGTTGTTCGCATCCCTGCCCAAATGACAGGCGCATCTCCGCCCGTACAGCCTACCTGCCTATCCCCGGAATGCAGTACACACACTGCAGCGTTGCGGCACCCCCTACACCCAGCTCTGTTGCTAACGCTAGCTTGTGTGTACCCTGTACCGCGGGCCGAATTGCGCAACTATGGACATAGCAAACCAGCAGTGCTGCAGCAAAACGCCTCACTGTATGCCGCCCGTTCATGCGGCTGCAACCACACCTGTACGGCTGCAAGTCGAAAGGCCCCAAACTGCAACCCTAACACACGCACTCGGCACACGCGCAGTCCGCCAGACTCTTTCCACATCGATGCCAGCACGTACCCATCCTGCCAACCCTCCAAGCCCACACCACCTAACAGACTCCTTTCCTGGCAGGCGGCGCCTGCTAGCCCTGAGCAAGGTAGGGTGGCACCCTGCTGCTGCCCCCAGCACACACCACACTGGTCTAGTCTCGTCCACGAGCACGGCGGCCACCCCCTTGGCGGCACCTGCGGGTAGCACCTGGCTCCGCCTCCCCCTCCAGCCCTGTGTCGTTACGGCTGCGCACTCTGCTGCTCAAGTACGTCCTCGCCCGTAGCACCGCCCGGGCAGCACGCGCTGGCAGGATGGCAGGTACCACCTGCGCCCCCACAGCCCTAGCGCCTAGCCCCTGCGCCACCCCCACCGCCAGTGCTTCAAGCGGTGGGGCGCTACGTCCCCTTCGCCCTTGCATCCGCTACCCCCTTGGCGGCACGCGCTGGTAGAAGAGCAGGTAGGGCTTCTCCGCCAGCACCGTGCCCTCCGCCACCAGGTCCACCACGGCGTCGTTGAAGCGCAGCCAACGCCCGTCCGGCTGCAGCACGTCCGACGTGTAGTGCCCGCCTGCGGGGGAGGCAAGCGAGCACCGGTCATCAAAGGTCCGAGCATTTAGGTTTAACATAAGCACAGCGGCAGCGGCCGTCGGGCTGTTGCACATCCCCAACGTGTGCTCCCCGCCTGCGGCAGGAACAAGACAGGAGCGCATGGGGGGCCGCAGCGCAGGGGGGGGGGGTGTTACGCACCCGCCATGCTGCGGCCGTGGTGGTTGACGGTTGCGATGAGGCGGTACTCTGCGTTGCCGCGGTCGGGGCAGTCGTCGGCCAGCATCTTGCCGTCCAGCCGCAGCGAGGTGCCGAATGACACCGCCTTGTGCAGCTTGGAGTAGCCGCCCTGCAGGGGGGCGGGCGGGGGAGGAAACAAGGGCGGGCCATCGGTGCTGGACGCATGGCCTTGGGCAATACACCGGGCATTATGTAAAGTGTAAAGTATAGGACGCGGCCTTGCGCAGCTTGCAATAGCCGCCCTGCAGGGGTTGTGTGGTGCAGGTAAGCGGTCGGGACAGTTTGAACGCGCACACGCCTTGGCAAGTGTGCAAGATGAGGTGAGTGCTATCCAGGTGAACAGTGTAGGGCAGTCTCACAGAGCTACCGTAAGCCTCCCTCCTGCTGCAGTGTCCGTGCGCCATGGAAGCGTGCAACAGCCTTTGCGCAGCGCGTGTACAGAACGCACACTCACCTGGCTGTTGTACGTAAACCGTTTGAGGTGCAGTACAAGCACCAGCGGCAGGCGGTACAGCCGTACGTCCTTTTTGGCGGGCACCATCTCCGTAGCTCCGTCCGGCTTGTACTCTGGGAGGGCAGCGCCAGGCGTGGGTGCAGCATGAAGCAGCACGCCTCTCACCTCACCAGCAACCGGTATCAGAACGCCTCAACCGCATTGACAGTAAAGGCACTTGCGCCCTCCCAGGACTGCAGGCACGTGCTGTAGTACGGCAGCCCAGACTCAGGCCTGAGAGCAACCCAGTAACGGTTGGCCGGGCCAGCGCCTACCAGCCGTCCCCCGCCCCCGTCAACGAGCCCCCGCAAGTAAAAGTCGCTATCGCTCTGCCTGCCCCACTTCGCGGGCAGGTACCAGGGCTTTTGGACCCCCTGACGCCCTACACGGTACCTTGCGGTTCACGCGTCTCCGTTTCAAGACCCACCGATGCTCTCTGCGTGGCCGTGGTGCCTCAGCGCCTCCTCCAGGCTGTGCACACCCTCCGCCGTGATGTCCAGGTGCACCATGTTGAAGGGCTGGATGGTGATGGAGGGCTTGTAGGCGGAAGAGGACGACTGCGCGCGCACCGTGGACTTGAGCAGGCCCGAGAAGATGGCGGACACGGGGGTGCAGGATGCGTCGTCGTTGGGTGCCAGCGTGCCGACCTGCGTGGGCCGGGGTGGGAGCGGGAGCGGGTTGGGTCAGGGCAAAGGGGACACTGGTTTGTGGGTCAGGGTTGAGTGTGCGGCGGGGGCATCTGCGTGGGGCAGGAGGGGCAGGGAGCGGGGCGGGCAGAGGTGGGACGGAGGCCTGCACGAACATCGGACATCGGACATCGCTGTTGGGTGCTGTGGGGTCGGGTGGGGCAAGGTGCATGGGACACGGGACGGGGCTCAGGAGTGGCAAGAGGCTGCGGCCAAGTGTTTCCTGGTGCGCGGTGGCCTTGTGTGTCAGGACTACGGCAACACAGATGCCAGGGGACGTCCGCCCGTGTTGCCCACCTGTCGCGTGACGGCGGCCTTGTTCTTGCGTCCGACCTGCGCCCACTCCTCGCTGTCGGTCGCAGCCGCGCCAGAGCCTGTGCCGGGAGGAGCGCAGAGTTGGTGCTTAAGCAACGGGAACGCTACGTGCTGCGTCAAAAAGGCAACGCGGAGTGTCCCATGCCCGTTGGCGTGCCGGCCGTTGGCCGTGGCTGGTTGGTTGGTTGCTGGCAATTGGTCCCCAACGCGCGCATTGCCCCCCGCAAGGATGCTGCAGCAAAGCCACCTCCAGTCGCAGCAGGTCCCCACTACACAGTCACACGCCCACCCTTGCCCACCCCACTGTCGTGCACATGCCAGCACCCCTACAGACTGCCCGAGGTGGCAAGCGCACAGCCAGTGCAACTCTCTCACCTGGCCCGTTGGTCCCCGCGGCCGCCTCCGCGCCGCCTTGCTGCTGCTGCTGCTGCTGCTGGTGCGCCTTCCGCAACGCCAGCACCTCCTCGTGCGCCCTGTCCACCAGGAACGCGACAAACTCCTGCGCGTCCTGCTGCTCCTGCACGTCCGTGTGGGTCCCGCGCCCCTTGGACAGCACCTGGATTGGAGGGAGGGGAGGGCTGTCTGTCGGCGACAGAAGACGCGAGTTCATTCGGGACCAGGTGCTAGAACAGCAGCAACGCCTGCCCATATGCCTGCAGACAACCCCTGCCAAGCCGAGTAGTCATTCGCCAAGGCCTTTGAAACTGCAACAAAGGGAACCAGGGGGAGTAAACCCTGAAAGGAATCAAGGACCCTGACTTGTGCGTTGTGCCCCACGGCCCACCTGCGCCATGGACGGCTTGCCCCCTGCCGGCCCCGCGCCGCCCCCGCTGATGGATATGCGCGGGTTGAAGGCGGCCACCACGGGGTTGAACATGGAGGGGACCAGCGGCTTGCCGCCAAGCACCACGGCCAGGGCTGCGTCGGACTTGGTGGAGGCCGCGGCGGTGCTGCCGCTGGCGGCAACCGCGGGTGCGGCGGCGGCGGAGGCGGAGGGAGCAACACCGGCCAGGCCCACGTACGCAGAGGGGCGGTTGCGGGCGCCGCCCTTCTTGCTGCGGCCCGCCTGCGGGGGGGGAGGCGTATAACGCGAGGCAGCGTGCGAGGCGTCAGGGAATTACGGAATCGCTGGCGCCTGCACGGCCTGCGGGGTGGGAGGCGGCGGAAGGACGGCGTCAGCCGCACGAAGGGTCAACGGCATGAGGGTCGACGGCATGAGTCCATGGGGAGGAGGTTGCTGGAAGGAGGTCCATCGCGGGAAACCGAAGCGCGTGCACGGCAGGGTGCTGCACAGTGCGCGCGCCACTCACCGGCACGTCAGCCCAGCCGTCCGCCACCCCCGACGGGGCGTCCTGCTGCTGTTGCCCAGACCCGCCCGCAGCGGCTGGCCCCTGCCCGGCGTTGCCGGCCTCCGCAGGGCCCTGCCCCCCTGCCGCAGCGCTGCCGCTGCCGGCGCCGCTGGCGCTGGCAGGGACGGGGCTGGCGGCGGCCAGCTCGGCTGCGAAGAGCGCCAGGCCGTGCAGCGCCGGGCACTTGCTGGGCTCCAGGAGGGGCGTGATGGCGGGCAGGCGGGACAGCAGCGTCGCAAAGGGTGCGCACGCCAGCAGCGCCTGCGTCATCCGATTGAGGAAAGATGGGCAACGGTCAGTTTGCAGTTTGCGGAGCACTCTGTACTCATGAGGTCCTTCAAGGAGATACGAGACGGAATAAATAGTGCAGGTTTCAACCTGACGGTAGCAGTTGGTTTCTTGACAACGAAAGCCAGCGCGGAGCATGCGGTGCGGTCCGGCAGCGCGCTGCGACCGCAGTGTACAGCCCTAGTCAACCCGCCCACCTGCATGGTTGAGTTGATGAAGCACGTGTTGCCCGTGTTGACCAGGCCACGCGGCTGCAGCCGGTGCGCCGCCGCCGTCCCCCCGCGCCCCGCCAGGCCCAGCAGCTGCATCTGGTCGGAGGCCCCGGGCGCCAACAGCTGCCGCAGCGCGTCCATGGCAACCGCAGTGCTGTCGGCCGCCGCCGCCGCCACGGCCGCCGCCACGGAGCCGCCCGCCGCCGCCGCGCCGCCACCACGACCGGCGGCGGCGCCCGCTCCCGCCTCATCCTCCGCTGCCAGCAGCGCCCCCCAGCGGTTGCTGCCGTACGCGGCGCCCTCCTCGACCTCGTCCTCTTCTTCGTCCTCGCCCTGCTCGCGTGCGGTAACGGCCGACTCGGCGACGCTTGCCGGAGCCGCCGGCGCGGCGGTGGGGGCGGCCTGCTCCTCCGCCGCCGGCACGGCCGCTGCCGGTGCATTAGCGGCAGCCTCCGCAGCCGGCAGGTGTGCCGACTCCACCGTCGCGGGTGCCTCCCCTGCCGCCAGCGCCGTACCAGCGGTGGCGACCCCCGACGGCTCCGGCGCCGCTGCAATCGCCGCGGCAGCCGCATCCGCCGTCGCCTCCACCGCCTCCGTCGCCACCGGAACGGTTGCCTCCACAGGCGCCACCGCTGCCGCCGCCGTAGGACCGGCGCTGCTGGCATCAGGCTCCACCGCCCCCGCCTCCTTTGCACCCCCCTCGCCCTGCTGCTCCTGACCCTTCCCGCCCGCGGCCGGCTTCTTCTTCTTCTTCCTCTTCCCGGACCCGCGGCCCCCGGCATCCTGCTGCTGCTGCTCCTTGCCACCTGCAGCCGCCTTCTGCCCAGCGCCCTGGCTTGCGCCTGCAGCGGCTCCAGCCCCAGCCCCAGCCCCAGCCCCAGTGGCTGCTGCTGGTGCTGCTGGTGTGGCTCCTGCAGGCCGGGCCTTGCGCTTCACGGGCGCATCCCGCCACTCATCCTCCGCGGGCCCCACAGCACCGCTGCCCTCCCCGCCCTCGCTCGCAGGCGCGGTAGTGACACCCGCTGTCGCCCCAGCGTCCGAAACAGATACCGAGACAGACGGCGCCGCCTGCTGCACCCCAGCCGCTGTCGGGGCTGCAGAGGATGCATGCACACTTGGCCCTGGCTCCTGCTGCTGCTGCTGCTGCTCCTGCTGCTGCCCCACGACGTGCGCTCCCAGCCAAGACTCCACCTTCCGGTTTGATTCCGACGCCTCGTGCGTCCGGGTCACCGTCTCTGTAGGGCCCGACCGCTCCGAAACCGCCGCGGATCCCTGGGCGGACGGCTGCGCCGCGACCGCCCCCGCAGACCCAGCCGCGCCGGGGGCAGCACCCGCACCTGCGCCCGCTGTGGGGCTAAACATGGCGGCGGGAGGCCGCGAAGGGATGGGCTGCGCCCTGCTGCCTCGCCCACCCGTGTGCCCTGGGCCCCGTCCTGCCGCCCCATGGTGCCCTGCTGCCGTACCGCTGACAGCAGTTGAGGTCCTTCCCCGTGCACGGCCCGCCCCGTGGGCAGGCGAGGCGGGTGCGCCCTGGGAGTGCGGCGGCTTTGCCGCCTCGGCCTGCTTCGCGCGCTCTGCCCAGCTCAGAGGACCGGCAGGCGCGGGCGCTGGGGCAGCAGCGGGCGGTTGCTCCGCGGCCGCAGGCCGCTCTTCCGCCGGCGCGGCAGCGTTGTCAGCCGGTTCGGCGTCTGGTGGGCTCAGGGTCACCGC
>VFQN01006772.1_pt1 | contig 12818 bp, 20 predicted proteins | sample 3512371 | NCBI WGS metagenome assembly VFQN01 (sample SAMN10412370, study PRJNA504923) | tailings metagenome | isolation source: Replicate 2 from Balatoc abandoned mine | place: Philippines: Itogon, Benguet | collected 2017-08-28
CCCCCCCCCTCCCCCCCCCCCTCCTCCTCCTCCGCCCCCACCCCCGCCTCCTCCTCCGCCCCCCCCGCCGCCTCCTCCTCCTCCTCCCCCGCCCCCGCCGCCACCCCCACCGCCTCCTCCTCCGCCGCCTCCTCCGCCCCTGCCCCCGCCCCCACCGCCCCCTCCGCCCCCGCCACCGCCGCCTCCACCCCCAGGCCAAGGTAAGGCCTTGGCCCCATACGTTTCTTGCATGGCGTTGTCGCCGTACGGGTTAACGCTCACTAATCTTCTTATCTGTGTTTCCTGTAGCATTCTGCCTGTGCTTGGAGCACGACGCCATCCAGTTGGAGTTCGACGTGAAGTTCCCGAACGGCACCAAGGTCGGCAAGACGCAGGTGTACATCCACAACGACTACACGGGTGCCGAGTACCCCAAGCTGGTGATTGCAAACCGTCTTGACGAAGGTAAGCCATCGAGCAGCACCCATAGTTGGCCTCAGGGTACCATCTCCAGTAGCCTGACAAGCCTTGCCTGGCACGTTCCCCTGTTGCCTAGCCACTCCAACCAACTTCCCACTGATTGCGCCTCCAGGTAAATACTTCCGCAAGACGTCCGGCACGTCCAACTCGGGCAAGCCCTACGTGCTGCCCAACAAGATCACGCTGCTGGAGCAGCTTGACGGGCCTGACGGCAACCTGGTCCGCGAGTGGATTGAGGACACCACGGAGGACTGTGGCTACAATGGTGGCGCTGCCGCCGTGGAGTTCACCATCACGCCCGACCTGGTGCAGTGCCCGTACGACAACGGCTTCAGGCAGTACGTGCGCGTGTGGGACCAGCTCAACGTCGGTGACAAGGTACGTGCCTGCTTGCCGGATAAAGGGCTCACAGGCACCTGGACGGTTGGTAGTCTGTTGCTTGCCTGACGCAGCTTGGACTGTTGCCACTGCTGTGCTTTCTGGCCCGTGCGCTCTCCTTGCTGACTAGACTCGTGCGTTGTGCTTTCGTCCCTTGCGCAGCCCTGCGATGACTACCAGTTCAAGGACAAGGTGTACAACAAGCCGGCCGACGAGATCGCCAGCAGCACGTACGACTTCTCGCTCGAGTGCTGCCAGTGCGAGTTCACGTACGAGCCGCCTCACGAGCCGGAGGAGCCGAACAGGCCGCCGCACCCGCCGAGCAACCCCAAGATGCCCCCGTCCCCGAACCGTCCCCCGCGGCCCCCGGACCCGCCCCGGCCGGTCTCCCGCCGGCGCCCCCGCCACTGGTAGACACCATGGCGAATTAATAAGATAGTAGTAGTAATAGCAGAGTGGACGTCTACTAAAATTCGGTTGTGTCGTAGCTTGTAGGGCCTGTCTTTGTTGGACGCAATGGCCGTTGGAAGGGCTTTGCCCTCATACATGTAGCAGGTGTGATCACGCTCTCTGATGGGAGCATGTTAGCTGATATTGGCCACGATACATGTTGTCAGGTGGCTTGCACGAACTGGTACACATTATTTGGCGCTTGCACCTTAATCCCCCACAATCCATGCATGGCAGCCAGTATCGGGTTTGCTTGATCTTTCTTGTTGAACAACCGTCAATAGGGCGGTTTAATATACGTCGAGTAGGTATAAACTGTCACTAATACAATTGCTAGTGCACCACCCTTTGCGCACTCACCACGTTCGGCATATGCCTAGTGAAAGATTTGTCGTACACAGTCGCCATCGATGCTAGCTGGTTAAACTGCTCAGTAGGATCGTTGTTGGTATTCCTTTAACCATGGATTGTTGTGCCTGTCTTGTCAGGCCTTGTTTAATATGTCGACGGCCCATGCCAGGTGGGGCCCCTGGCCAATGCATGCACGCCCAAGTATGTGGTGTGTACATGCATATGGGGGACAAGTAAGCCTCCTGGTGTGCCCAGCCGTGTGTGACTCGTACCCTAAGTGTGCCTCGGTGTGAATGGAGGTGAGGCGACTTTTTGCGCCTCTGCCTCAAGCTCCAAATGTAATGTACTGAATCTTTTTGGCCCCCGATCCCACGTGCCACCGGCAGCCACCTTCTACACCTCACGGCAGACGGCCAACTTAGGGCAGTAGCAATGCAATGGGCTACGGTCTGGGATCCAAGGTAGGACACAGCGCGGTTGTGGCATCACATGTTCCAGGTAGGCCCGTTCGTTCCCGCTTGCATCCCCTGAGCGAGGACGGACTGGGTGCGTACCAGGCCCTGAATTCGAAGGTACAAAGAAAGGCATATGGGCATCATGGACAGCGGGCCTCAGTCACTCTGCATGCAAGGCGACTGCGCAATGGCATTGCAACAAGGGAGGGCCACCAAGGTGCGAAGCCTACTCCGTTTCTCCACACCCCTCGCATGCCGTGCGCGCATATGTGATGCTACGGGGCGGTACCGCATGTTTACCGCCGGATCACATAGTCCTCTGGCCATGTCGCATACAGTGGCTCGGGGCATTGCGACAAGGGAGGCCTCCTACGTTCCTGCCAGACTACCGGTGAGCGGGAACCTGCGCACACGTGCGTCACCTGCAGCTGGTAATGTGGACACTGGTCGGCAATGCAGACGACATTAGTACGAAGGGGCGCACGCCCAGCCAGATAGCCACCTGCAGCGCCGTTATGTCACATTGTATGCTGATAATCTGCTTCCAGGTGCATGTATGTTTAGGTAGGTGCTGTTCGTTTGGGCAGATGGGTTAGGTTGCGACTGGGGTTCTACGTGACATGGCATGCAAAGCAAGGGTCCCACGCACGCACGTTACACTCCCTTGAGCACAGCCCCCCTTTCCGTAGTTCTGTTACCGTTCCTCTTTCCCTGTATGTAGAGACACGGACTAGCCCGCGTACAGGTTGAAGGTGCGCGGATGCGGCCAGCAGCGTACCGCAGTGCGTAATAGCCCAGCCAGTCAGGATCCCCCTGGACAGGAGGAAGCTGTGGAACCAACGGGTTTCTCTATTTGGTTGTTCACAGGGGACCCCTTCCATCGGGATGCCGTACGATCCCCACCACCAGAGGTCAACGGGACAGCCCTCCTAAAAGCAAAAAGAGCTGTTCCTGCCAACAAGGCGGAGTCACGGCCGTGGCACCACACCGAGTCACCCCTAGCACAAGGCACGGCACTCAAGGTTGGGACCGGTGGATGGATTGCACGGGTGGCCCTGTCCCGGCCCTGACCTGCATGGCACATCGAGTGCCAATCAACCGGGGGGAAAGATCTCCAACACGTCAAAACACGGTGGGAAGACGACACACCACCGGCCTGCTGCGGAAACCTTTGAAACCCCTGTCAGCCCCTGTTGATGTCCCTTCCTGGTGTGCTGCAGGACACCGCACCTCCAATGACGTAGCAATATTCGTTGTGCAACTCCTTGTGCCTTTGTCAGTGTGTATGCATGCGCCTATCTAATTTCCAGCAGGGTTTCCCGAAGGACGTGCAGGGGACACTCCTGGTGCCATTGCGTCAAGCCCCACTCTCGGACCCCAGACTGCATTCCCTCGTAGGTACGACTTAGAGCTGTGCTAGATCCTTTATATCTGTAGCGTCATTGTACGTGTGACTCTCACAATGCAGTCCAGGACCGGAACCGACGACCTCAACGGGGGGCACGCACCTGGGTGGCAGGGGAGGCATGCACGGCGAGGTGGCCGCGCTGTCAGGTTTAGGACGGAAATGGGCAGCTTGTTAACTAAGTAGTTACAAGCATGATGCAGAGATCATTCTGACGTACCCTGCCACTGCTGCAACGTCGCTCTTCTGCAGAGCTCCCCTGGCTCCTTCCAGGGCACGGCATGCTCGTCCTCCACCTTGCAAACATGCGCTTGCAGAGCTATTCAACAATGCTATGTAACGCAGATTTCGGCACAGACATGCTTCTTGACGATAGAAGGCGCTGAGGACGTGAGGAGAGAAGCAATGAAGACTAGCCCCCCTAGCTCCTGCTTCTCGAGCGCAACCTTGTAAACCAGCGACAATAAGCTAAAACCTTTTGGTGCTATAGTCTTAATTCACTACTGTGGATCTTGACTTTTCGCCTGCTTTTGGACCTCCATGCCTTCGGGCGAAGCGACTCCGCTGCAAGCAAAACTTATGCAGCATTACAATTGCAGAACAAATAGCATAAGGAGTGTTGCGCAACTCCTCGCTTGCTAACGTGAATACCACTTCGGACAGCTGCCCAAGCCGTTGACTTTGCGCACTTCGGTGCCAGGGCGCTCCCCAACGCCATGTCCGGCACTATGGGTGACTCGACGCGGACGCGTCTGGCGGGGCTGGTCCGCGCTGCGAACGCGGGGGGTGGGGGCGACAGGGCGCCTGGGGCTTATGTCGGTGGCTACGGCGGAGGCATGGGAGGCACATGGTCAAAGGCAGCAACCAACAGGGGCATCCTTGACCAGCCAAAGGCGCCCGAGGCGGCAGGAGGGGCTGGAGGAGGTGGTGGTGGAGGCGGGCCAGCCAGGTGCGAAATGATAGCGCCTTGGGTAACAGCCAGCCTGCTCACCTGACTTTTGCTGGCCGTTTGGCACGTCTGCGCTTGTCATTCCTACAGGGGTAGTCTACAACTGGCCGCGAGTGTAAGCATACGTGGATTGTCCCACAGCAGACATGGGGCTTTGCCATAGCTTGGCTTGGCAGGAGGGTTGGTGCTGTTGTACTGCTTGTCACTGCGTCAGTTTGGGTTCGTCCTGATGGACGACGTTCCAAGCACGGCACGAAAACCTGCGCTGGGATCACAACTAATGCGTCGGGGCCTTTGTGAGAGACACTATCATTGCATATTCACGCTGTCCACTGTACACCCATCTACATACACACTTGCCATGCGTATCCAGCTCCGCTTCCTCATTTGGACCGTGTACCTGACACCCCGCTTGCCTGACCTTCCACTGCGCAGGCCATCGTCTGCAGGTCGCCAGCGGCCCAACTCTGCAGGAGGCATGGGCGGAACCTTGGGCCAGGGCGCGGGCGCTGGCGCAGGGGGGACGCATGGTAACGCCCACGGGGTCAGGAACCGCATTAAGCCTGCATCGGCGGGCGTGAAGAGCGCCTGGGATGAGGCGCCCAAAAGCCTCCCGCGGGCGCCGCCACACGGCCTAACTTCAAGTGAGTCGGCGTGCACAAAGCGCCAGTGCGCTGTTAGACACACCGCATACACACAGCTTCTCATGGCGGTCTTGCGGTACCCGTTGCGCTGTCTGTACTATGGCAGCCACGCACATCCCAGTACCGGTAACCAACCTTGCTGGCCGCCTTCCATAGCTTGATTGCAGCACACCTTGCCCCGCCCTGCATGCAGCCCGACCAATCAAGCCGGCCTCTGCCACTATGGCGGGTGGCAGGACCACCAAGCCGCTCACCGGGATAGGCATGGACCTCAAGACCCCCGGCACGGGCCACATGGAGGCGGTGGGGGGCGGGCTAGCGTCCACCAGGTCACGGGCGGGGGCAGGGGGCGGCGGCGGGGGAGGCGGCGGCGGGGGCATGTTCGGCAGCCCTGGTGGCCCTCGCGGCCGCGAAACACCCAAGACCTTTGTGTCGTACGACACGGGGCCCGTGCCCATGGGCCGTGCGGCATACGCGCAGCAGCACCCTTCGCCACCGGAGCAGCAGATGAGCGGCATGCGGCTCAGGTAGGGAGGGCCGTGCAGCTCGCCGGCTGGCCGTAGGGGATCCACATCTGTACGTATGTGCGTATGTCTGCCGCCCGCTGACGTTTGCATGACCGTGCAACTGACAGCTACCAAATGTCTGTATGCATGCAGCAACAGTGGTTACACGCCTTACGGTGATGCGGGCAGCGCGCCCGAGCCCACCGAGGCGGGGCTGGCCATGCTGGAGGACCAGATCCGCGACGCGCTGAGGGCGCGGAGGTCCGTGTACGAGGACAGCAAGACCATGCTGCTCAAGATGTTCAAGTGCGTGGGCGGGCAAGCGGTTGGACGGCGTTGTAGGGGACCTTGCTCAAGTTAGGGTCATTGGAATGGGCTAGGCGACCTTAGAGTACTTGCCAGGGGGATGACGTGCCGCTGACGTGCGTGCATGCCAGCCAAGTGACCCTGCCGCTGGCCGCCAAACCGTTCAAGGGCTGCTTCCGAGTGTCTTACAAGGCTCTGCACTGCGTGCGGTCCCGTTGCGCCACTATTCCTGCTTTATGCTTCATGCCTACGTAACTGATTGTCGTTTTTGCGTATACCTGCAATAGGGCTGTGGACGATGGCAGCGGCGACGTCAGCTGGGATGAGTTCTGCGCCATCTGCAGCCAGCTGGACGTGCCGTGCAGCCTACAGGAGGCGCAGCGCCTGTTTGAGCGCTTCGGCTACAAGGACCGCTTGCCGTACACCCGCTTCGCACACGTGCTGCTCACGCAGCCCAGCAGGCAGCTGGCAGAGGAGCTGCCCAGTGAGTGGGTTTGCGTACCACAGTGTGTTGGGCTAATGCGTGGGTGAGCTTGGCGGCTCGCCCAGTGAAATAGTTTGCTCACGCACGAAACTCATGTGGCCTCTACCGGAATGGGAGCACTGTGCAAGGCTTGCATTTTGCACTCCACGTGGGCGCACATCACCCAGCGCGCTTCGTCAGACTGTGCACACCCGTCAAGTGCATGCTGTGCCCTGCTGTGGCTTTGTGTGGCTGTGCAGCTCGCGCGGGCCCCTTCCGCGACGTCATGGCCGCGGACTTCCACGGCAAGGTGCGTGACAAGCGCTGCCGCAAGCCGCTCTACACGCCCTCCAACTGGGACCCCAAGGTGGACGCCGCGCGCTCCGCGGAGCTGCCCAACGCCCGCCTGGTGCTGCAATTTGTGTACGGCTTCAACGGTGAGGGTGCTCCTTCTTGCCTCGCAGTTGCAGATTTGAATGCCGGTACGGGTACGTATGCTAGCAGGGTGCGGCGGCTGTGTGCTAGCTTCGCGGCATCAGTGCGTGAGTGACCCAGGGTTGTACCGTTTGCGCCACACGCAGGCAAGGACGCGACCAGCCAAAACCTGTTCTACAACGCCTCTGGCCAGCCCGTGTACTTCGTGGCGGGCGTGGGCGTGGTGTACACGCCACGTGGCATTGGGGCAGGCGCGGGGCCGCAGGGCTCGCCCGCCTCCGCCTCCGTGGTCGGGCCAGGCGGCCACAGCCAGCACTTCTTCCTGGGCCACACCGACGACATCAAGGCCATGGCGGTGTGCAACGCCGAGGTGGACGTCAACGGGCGGAAGTACCCGGCCAGGACGGTGGTGGCCACGGCACAGGTGGGCGTGGGGGCCAAACGCCTAGCAGCGAGGCAGCGAGTGAGGCACGGTGGATGCTTTGGCAGCATGGTGGCGCCCCAGCGGTGCTCGCGTTACTTTGCGGTCGTATGTGGCCTCTTTATTGCATAGCAGTACCCCGCCTGCACTCCGAAGCGCACTTTAAAGTCACGTCGGTGTCATTGGCCGCTGCACTGCTCCTTTGACCCTCTCGCCTTGTGAAGCAGTATGTTCCACTCAGCCCAAAGCGCCCTCCCTCGCTGTCCGCCCTCGCAGGTCAGCAGCCACGATGAGGGGGCCTACATCTGCGTGTGGGACAGCCGGCTGGGCTCGCAGCAGGGCGAGCCGCAGCTGGTGCGGCTGAGCCCCCGCAAGGACAAGGAGGACCGCGGCTTCAGCGCGCTGGGCTTCTCGCCCGACGGCGTGTACCTGACGGCGGTGGCGAACGACAACAGCCACACCGTCTACGTGTACGACTGGAGGCGCAGCAGGCTGGTGGACTCAGGCAAGGGCCAGATGGGCGACCCGCCGCAGGTGAGCGGGGGCAGGGCTGGTGGACTGGGCGCAGGGACATTGGCAGCTGGCGCGAAGTGCGGGGTTGTTTGGGCAAGTACGGCAGAGGGTTTGGAGCTTGCAAGTGGTTCGAGGGGTTGTGGGTGATGGGCATAAGGCCGAGGGCGAGTCCCTGCAGGAATTGTAAACAGCCTGGCCTGAGCAGGGGAACAGGGTACATCCACATTTAAGTTATATTCCACGCGTTTTGCGGTTCTTTCCGCACCGTGTGCCGGCACTGTCTTCTGTAGGTGTACGGCGTTGAGTGGAACCCGCACGCCGGGCGCTACCCCGCCGTGCCGCACGCCTTCCTGACGTTCGGCAAGAAGCACATCAAGATGTGGACCAGCGAGGGCGGGCGCTGGGCGCCCAAGCAGCTCACCACGGGGCGGCTGGACATGCAGAACGTGCACAGCGCCGCGTGGCTGCCGCCGCGCCAGGAGGGCAGCGCCGAGTGCCTGGTGGTGGCGGGAATGGCGGACGGGCAACTGTACATCTTCAAGGTGCGTCAAGGTCTTCCGGTGTAATAACTGGGTGGCACCGCACAAGAGCCTCCTCGAAGCGCTGTAGCAGCGCTGCTATGTTGTACCAGTAAGCATACTGTCTTTTCAACACTGGGGTGCCGTCCTGACCGACAGGTAAGGCGCCTTCGCGCCAAGCACAGCGGACTGGGCTGCAAACGCTCGGTGCATGCTCCTCGCTGCTCAGCGCGGTGTGCCTTTCGCGAGCTCACCCACAGTGTCCTGCCTCCCGCTGTGTGCATCCTGCTGCCCACAGGGCAATGTGGCCGTCAAGTCTATTGCTGCGCATGCCAAGGGGCCGCAGGCCATCCAGCCCGACGGCCACGTGGCATACACAGGCGTGCGCGGCATGAGGCTGGTGGAGACTCGGGACTCCGCCAACGGGGCCGTCACGGGCAGGATGCTGCTTTCAGGTGGGCGGAAGGGCGTGTAGTGGGGACACCAGGGTGTATCTTAGCAAGAGGGCTCAAATGGGCGCCGTCTTGGTCGTCGGGGTTTCAGAGTAGTCAGCTCGTAAGGAGATGCTGGGTTAGGTGCACACCCCAAGAGCGTTGCGCAATGCCTACTACCGGTATGGCCTACCGGCTGTGCGCGATGGCTACCGAATATGCTGGCTGACTGGAAGGTCATTGAGACGTGCCTCGCTTGCTGCGTTTCAACGTCGCATGTCCATCAGCCAATGCCCTCACATGCCGCTGACACAAGCCATCACAGCCATTAAAGCCGCACCGGCCAATGCTGACGTTCACGGCCCATGCTGACGTTCACGGCCCAGGCGGCGCGGACAGCACCATCCTCCGCTGGGACGTGAGTGACGGCTCGCTGGCGGAAGGGCGCTTCGCGGGCCCTCCCCTGGTGCTGCGCTCCTCGCTGCCGGACCGCGGGCACAGCGTCCGCGCGCTGGACTACGACGCGGCGCGGGGCGTGGTGCTGGTTGGCACCAACCAGTGCAACATCATGGAGGTCACCGAGACGTCACAGGTGGGGCCAGCGAGTCATGTGGTTGCACCGGTATGGCAGACACGTGCGCCAAGGAGACTCTGGGGTGTTTCTAGCGGCTAAGGCAAACGCTAAAGCAAACCGGTGCCATATGCCCACTGGAAATGCTCCTCCACATCCAGCATCGCGTCGTAGGGTCACCCAGCGGCAACAAGACTACACCGCTAACCGAACAACCAGTGTGTGCCAAGGGCGCTCACGCTGCAACGCACACATTGAACCCCCGTCTCACCGCCATCGCACGCCACCTGGGCCCCCACGCAACCTCCTAAATCACACCGGTACCCCTTGCAGCCCTACCAATCCTGCATACCCCATGCGTGCCACGCTACCACTCTCCCCCCACTCCCCAGGACGTGCTGGTGTACGGCCACTGCGACGACGTGTGGGCGGTGGCGTGGCACCCCACGCAGCCGCACCGCGCCGCCACGGTGTCCGACAAGGTGGTGTGCGTGTGGGACGTGGAGGCAAGGCACATGGAGCGCTCGGCGGTGGTGGGCTTCGCGGCGCGCGCCGTGGGCTTCTCCACGCGGGCGCTGGAGGCGGACGGGGCCACGCACCATATCGCCGTGGGGGGAGCCAAGGGAGACCTCATGGTGCGGCATGCGCGCCTTTGACCAGGAAGCGTGGTTTGACCAGGAGGCTGGTTGTCCGACGGGATGTGACTGAGGCGTGAAGGAGCAGGAGGGGATTTCTTTTCGGGTCGCACATTCCTGCATTGGTGCAACAACGGTTGACCGCGACCTGCATTGGGACGCTGCGGTGCGGTACTGGATTGAAAGCTACGCGGCGCAGCTTGCCAGGTGGGGTTGGGAATTTTCCGCAGGGACGCCTGCATGGCGCAACTTGGCACACTCGTTGCGACCCATGCCCGTGTTCAGGTGCTGCTGGAGGGCACCCTGCAGCCGGTGCACAAGGCCAAGGACAGCCGCGAGGGCATCACCGACATCAAGTACTCCCCCGACTGCCGCCTCATGGCCGCCGCCACCGCCGACACCTGGATCGACATCTACTCCGTCACCAAGGGCTACCAGCGCGTGCAGCGGTGCACGGGGCACAGGTAAGGCGCAGGCGTGGCACCCGCACCGGGCTCCCTGTGTGTTGACGCATACCGGTATGCACGTCCGCAAGCGTACCTTGCAACCGGTGGCCAGCGAAGTGGGATACTACTAGCCGCACCGCCACTGTTTCCAAATTGAGCACCTTACGAGTTAAGGGACCACAAACTGCCATCGTCGGCTCACACTGAACCATGCACCTGCCCCCAAGAGACGTCTGCAGCTCCACGGTCATAGTGTGAGTAAGGCGTGGTACCGGTACAAGTTGCCTAACTCCTACCCTTTGCTGACGCTGCACCACACACCCGCCCCCGGTCCCCCCTGCAGCTCAACCGTGCGCGGCATCGACTGGTCCACCGACAGCTCCATCCTGCAGAGCGACAGCGCGGACATGGAGCTGCTGGTGTGGAACGCGCGGACAGGTGGGGCTGTACGATCATACGCACTGCCCCGCATGCATGCACAACCCACCTGCAATAGGGGCCGCTGCTCATTGCAAGTGTGCAGGTGTGGTGCAAAAGCCTTGGTGGCGCACTGGCACGGTGTCTTTGATGCAGCGGACGGTCGCAGGGTCATGGCCTGCGCTGTCTTAGGTTTGGAACGGCGCATCATTGCCACAGGGCATTGCAACGTGCAGCTTGCATAACCGTTTTCTCTGGGCTTTCCGCCTTGAGCTCTTGGCGAATCAGTTGTCACCCCTTGATGATGGGACCTTGCGCTGCAACTCCTACAGCTGCTTCCCTTACTCGTCCCCCGTCCCCCACCCTGCCCTGCGCTACGACGCCTCTATCCCCACAGGCAAGCAGATCCCCATCCCCTCCCGCGACGTGCAGTACGCCACCTACACGCTGCGCCTGGGCTTCCCCGTCATGGGCATCTGGCCCGACTACTCGGATGGCACCGACGTCAACGCCGTGCACCGCTCCGCGCGCGGCGACCTGCTGGCCACCTGCGACGACGACGGCCTGGTCAAGCTGTTCAACTGCCCCTGCGTGCTGGACGACGCGCCGCACCGCGCCTACCGCGGCCACAGCAGCCACGTCATGGGCGTGCGCTTCAACTGCAGCGACAGCACCGTGGTGGGTGGAGGGCGGGGGCAGGGGTGGAAGGGGCCGGCGTATGATGTTACGCGCGCGGCGTGGTGTAGTGTAAGGCAGCAGGAGGAGGGGGGATATGTGTCGGAGGTGTGACACAAATTTAGGGCACTGGGTGCTTGGATGCGGGGGTCCAAGGTAGGACACAGGGACGAGCGAGGTGGTCGTGCATGGCTAGGGTGTTAAAGTGTCTGGGGAGACGTGCTGGGGCTAAAGCAGGGGCGGGGCGGCGGGGTAGCAGGCATTGGTTGTGGCAGCCGCTGGGTGGACCGCTCTAACGCCCCTGCCTCCTGCGTTGTACCGGTACTGCGCGGCTGTGCAGGTCAGCGTGGGGGGCTACGACTGGGGCATGTTCCAGTTCGCGGTGGTGGAGCTGGAGGCGGTGGACCACGGGCCCAATCTGCCGCAGAAGGTCTGGGGCGCTTTGGACCCCGAAGGTACGTTGGTGACATTCCTGGCACGCTGCGAACTGAGCTACCGGTCGCCCGCCTGTGCGTCATGCAGTTCTACAAATGGTCGCAGCAGAGAACTGTGGTACGTACACAGCCTCAATACACTGAGTGGCGCATGCGAGCACATTGCATCTGAACCTCCCGCAGCAGTGTAGTGTATCGGTACTTAGCGCTGGTACCTGGTTAATCGCTCAGTGCCAAAACAGTGTCGTCCGGTCCCGCGTGCCCCCTCAGGTCGCTCCTACGGTTGGACGTTCACGCCGTACGACGTCAAGCAAGGCGGCGCACAGGATGCGGCTGGGAACCCTGCAGCCGCGCCAGCCGTTGGTCCGTCCGGCGGTGTCGCAGCGTCTTCAAGTCCCACGTCAGCTTCCGGGGCTGCGTTCGCCAGAGGGCCTGGTGCGAGGTCGCCGCAGCCTATGGCGTATGGGAACGACGAGGACGTCGGCGAGGAGCTGGGGGCAGTGGCTAGCGTGGGGAGCGGCCGGGAGATGACGGGGAACGCGACACCGGAGGGGCGCATGCACTTCAGCCAGGGGATAGGGGGTGACAGCGACCAGGAGGACTTCTAGTGCGGCGGCTTTCTCTGCGGCAACGCGTTTGATGACCCTGTCGTAGCGGAGAGCTACCGGTATGTGTGCATGTTGGGTCATGGGGTGCATGTGGTGAGGGTGTCGGCACGCACTATGGACTGGGCAGTGTGGCGGCATGCATTGCGCTAGGAGTGTAGGCTGCGTCGGGGCAAGTCGTAAGGGCAAGCCGTCCTGATGGGAGGGAACTACAGGCGTAGGTGCACATGCATGGTGGTGTACCTCAGCACGGTGCGGATGGTTGCAACTGGACATGGTGTGAAGGTAGCTAACAAATTGGGGCTATGAGCCCGAGCCATCTAGTTGCCACAGTTACTGCGGTGGTTGGGC